>Ga0209056_10002112_pt1 | contig 21630 bp, 22 predicted proteins | sample GraSoiAngelo_114_FD_185876 | JGI IMG/M metagenome (GOLD analysis project Ga0209056, IMG submission 185876) | Grasslands soil microbial communities from the Angelo Coastal Reserve, California, USA - 14_0903_13_40cm (SPAdes) (version 2) | ecosystem: Environmental > Terrestrial > Soil > Grasslands...
GGGTAGAGCCAGGGCGAGTGTCGCATCGCCGTCGCGGCGGCCGTGCTCTCGAGCCAGACGAGCCAGCCCGCCGCGGCACCGTGGGTCAACGAAGCTCGACCGTCTTGCCTTCGATCGTGATGCGCTCGGCCCGCAGCTCGTCCTCGACGCTCCTGTGCGGATAGCCGACGACCGTCGCCGCGGTGCCGACCTTCAGCATCGACGCCGGCAGCCCGCGGCGCTCCAGGCGCGTCGGCGGCGCCAGCACCACGAGCCACGTCTTTCCCGGCACCGACAGGCGGACGTGGCCGTGGGGATGCTCATAGCCGGCCTCCTTGATGGAGCCGCTCAGCGTGAGCTCCTTCGTCGAGTCGTAGCTGCTCCAGCCGTGGTGCGCGGCGACCGGCGCCGTGCCGATCGCCGTGACGACGAGACCAGCGCCGAGGATCGCTCTGACGGGTCGGCGCATGGCCTCGCTACCTCTTGGCGCCCTGACCGGGCTGGCGCGCGTTCACCATCACCGCCATGTTCCCGTAGGGGTGCTTGTTCTCGAGCATGAGCTGGTGGCACTGGGGGATGTCGTCGAACGCATAGGTGTGGCTGAGGCACGGATCGACCTTGCCGTCGGCCACGAGCTTCGTGATGTCGGCGGCCTGCGCGTCGTTCGAGAGATGGCTGCCCTGGAAGCGCTTCTGGCGCATCCAGTGATAGCGCAGGTCCATGGTCGCGGTGTAGCCGGTGGTGCCAGCGCAGATCACCACCATGCCCCCGGTCGAGCAGACGAAGACCGACGTCGGCAGGGTCGCCTCGCCCGGGTGCTCGAAGACGAGCTTCGGGCTGACACGCTCGCCGAGGCCATCCCAGATCGCCTTGCCGAAGGCGCGCGCGCCCTTGGCCCACTCGCCGTACGCCTTCGCGTCCTCGGTGCTCGGCATCGGGCCCCAGTGCGTGAACTGATTGCGGTTGATGACCGCGGCCGCGCCGTGCTCCTGGCAGAACTTGCGCTTGGCGTCGTCGGAGACGACGGCGATGGCGCGGCCACCGAGCGCGCGCGTGATCTCGAGCGCCATGCTGCCGAGGCCGCCCGCGGCGCCCCAGACCAGGACGACGTCGCCGCGCTCGATCACGTGCGGCGGCCACCCCATGAGCATCCGGTACGCGGTGGAGGCGCAGAGGAGGAAGCATCCGGCCTCCTCCCAGGTCAACCGCGCAGGCTTCGGCACGCACTGGTGGGCCTGCGCGCGCGCGAACTGGGAGAAGCTCCCGTAGTTGGTCTGATAACCCCAGATGCGCGTGCTCTCGGCGAGCATCGGATCCTTGCCCGAGCGCACCCAGGGATCGTCGGGACGCCACCAGCCGCTGTGCACGATGACCTCGGCGCCGACCTGGACGTTCTTCACTTCGCGCCCGACCGCCCAGACGATCCCCGAGCAGTCGCTGCCACCGGCGTGGAAGTCTTCGGGCTCGCCTGCCCGCTGGCGCTCGGCGATGACGTCGAGCGGCGTGCCGAGCGCGGCCCACACGTTGTTGTAGTTGATGCCGGAGGCCATCACGTAGACCAGCACCTCGTCGGGGCCGAGCGTCGGCGTGGGGATGACTTCCCGCCGCCAGGCGTCGCGCGGCGGGCCGAAGCGGTTCTGACGCACGACGTAGGCGTGCATCCGCTGCGGCACTTCGCCGAGCGGCGGTCGTTCACCGAGCTCACACAGATCGATCATTGCGGCCTCTTCTTGTATTTACCGTCGGGGCGCCTTCGCAGGGCTCCGGCGCCCGACGTTCGGGGTCTCGATACTCTCGACGACATTCAGCCGTTGAATTCTTTGACCAGGCGCGGGAGCCGGGGGTCGTCGAGGCCGGGCTGATAGGGTTGGTAGAGCGCGGTGCTGTCGAGGAGCCCGGCATAGCGCTCCTTGAGTCGCCGACCGATCGTGTCGTAGGTGCCGGTGACCGCGAACGTGTCGAGCATCTCGTCGGTGATCAAGTCGGCCATGCCCTTCCAGTCGCCCTCGACCGACTTCCGATGCAGCGCCGGTGTGAGGTCCTGCCAACCGTGGGCCGCGAGCACCGGCTCGTAGGTGCGCGTCGAGGCGTAGAAGGCGATCTGCTGCTTCACCGACTGGCGGTTTCGCGCCAGCTCGTCCTCGGTGTCGCCCACGACCACGAAGCTCGCGGTGGTGTACGTGAAGTCGGCGCGCGTCCGACCGGAGGCGCGGAGGCCCTCGTCGACGGCGGGCTGCACGTGCTCGCGCAGATACTTCGGGCTGTTGAACGGGTGCACGTGCAGGCCGTCGCAGACCTCCCCCGCGATCCGGCACATGTACTGGTTCACGCCGGCGATGAAGATGGGGATCTTCGGATGCGCGATCGGTCCGGGGTTGAAGAACGGCGTCATCAGATCGAAGCGATAGAACTGGCCCTTGAAGGCCAGCTTGGTCCCGGTCTGCCAGCAGTCCCAGATGTGCCGGAGGGCCAGGACGATCTCGCGCATCTTCGGTCCGGGCGACTCGAACTTCACCGAGAAGCGGCGCTCGTTGTGCCCCTTTACCTGCGTGCCCAGGCCCAGCACGAGGCGGCCATCGGAGGCGTTCTGCAGATCCCATGCGATGTGGGCGAGGATCATCGGGCTTCGCGGAAACGCCACCGCGATCGCCGTGCCGAGCCGGATCCGCGACGTGACGCTCGCGGCGACAGCCAGCGGAAGAAACGGATCGTGCTGGGTCTCCGACGACCAGAGGCAGTCGTACCCCATCGCCTCGACCTTGCGCGCGTAGCTCGGGATCGACTTGAGGTCGTGGGTCAGCATGCCGACGTCGAGCTTCACGGGCGTCTCCTTGAGAGGATTGAGCCCGAGCATACTCGACCGGCGGCGGACGGTCTAGCGGCCGGTCGCTTGCTGACCTACGGCGTCAGTCAAGGTTCCCTCCGGAGGCGCCAGGCGCCTCGGTGGATCGCGAAGGCGACGACGGTGCCGAAGAGCGCCAGGGCCAGCGCCATCACCGCGAAGACGGACGAGAGGCCGCCATCTAGGAGACGGAGCGCGATCCAGCCGCCGCCGGCCGCGACGACGAGCCGGCTCAGCCCCGCGAGCAGCGGCCAGAGCAGACGTCCGGCGCCCTGCGACGCGAAGTAGAGGGCGAGCCCGAGTCCGAAGAAGCCGTACGTCGGCCCGACGATACGCAGGTAGGTGGCGCCGGCGCTCAGCACGGCCGGCTCGGTGCTGAACAGCGAGAGCCAGGCGTATGGGAAGAGCGCCGCGCCGAGCCCGATCGCCTCGGTGACGCCGGCGGCCATCGCGGCGCCGGTCCACGCCACGCGCCGGGCGCGCGCGTCGAGCCCGGCGCCCACGTTCGTCCCGACCATCGTCACCAGCGCCGAGCCGAAGCCGAACACGAGCGGGATTTGCAGATACTCGAGCCGCGCGCCCATGCCGTAGCCGGCCAGTGCGAACGTGCCGAAGGACCCGACCAGCGCGGTGAGGAGCACCACCGTCAGGTTCGTCTGGATGTTGTTGAGGAGACTCGGGGCGCCGATTCGGAGGATGTCGCCGAAGAGCGCCTGCCGGAAGCGGATCGTCCGCGGCGAGATCCGGACCAGGCTCCGCGGCGAGACGAGGTAGCCGAGGAACGCCAGAGCGCCGCCGGCGTAGTACGCGACGACGGCGACGGCCGCGCCCCGGACGCCGAGCTCCGGGAACGGTCCCCAGCCGAAGATCAGCGCGGGCGAGAGGACCAGGAGGACCGGGCTTCCGCCCAGCACGACGACGGCGGGCAACCCCATGTTGCCGGAGCCGCGGACGACGCTCGCCAGGCTGTTGAAGAGCCAGACCGCCACCGCGCCGGCGAAGATCACGTTCGAGTAGGCGAGGGCCGCGTCGAGGGCGGCGCCGCGGGCGCCCATCGCGCCGTAGATCGTGCGGCCGCCGGCCAGGACGATTGCCGTGAACAACCCCGCCATGACCAGCGCGATGACGATCGCGTGGGCCACCAGGCGGCTCGCGTCCTCGCGGCGGCCGGCGCCGAGCGCGCGGGCGATCGCCGCGGCGACCCCGCCGCCCATGCCGCCCGCCGACATGGTCTGCATGAGCATGACCAGCGGGAAGGTGACCGAGACGCCGGCCAGCGCGTCGGCGCCCAGCCAGCCCACGAAGTACGCCTCGAGCACGCTGATCGCGACCTGCGCCACCAGCATGACGACGTTGGGCGCGGCCAGGCGCAGCAGCGTGAGGGCGATGGGGCCCTCGAGCAGACGGCGGGTCGTCGCGGCGACCGGGCGTGAGTCCATGGAGATACGAGTGTCCATCAATGACTACGGATTCTAGGTGGCGAAGGCGCTCGGAGCCCGGCGGTTCCAGGACTCGCTCAGCCTGCCGGGGATCCTTCTCTACTCGAGGCGGAAGAGCGCGGCGGCGTTGCGGTGGGCGACGCGCTCGGCCACGTCGGGCTTGAGCTCCCCGAGGATCCGTCGCGTCCACGCAAAGAGCCGATCGAGCATGGCCGGCTCGAACAGCCGCGGCGCCCAGACGTCCACGCCCATCAGGAAGCGGTCGGGCATCTTCTCGATCAGCGCTTTCCAGGCCGGATCCAGCGGACCGGTCTCGGTCGCGAGCGCGGGCTTTCGCTGGAAATGCATGCCCGAGAGGTCGACGAAGAGGTTCGAGTTGCGCGCCAGCAAGCCCTCGACACGGGGTGGCGGACCTTCGCCCGCGTGAGCGAGGACCACCACGGTCTTGCGGTGGGCCGCCAGCGCGCGGTCGAGTGCCGCCGCCGCGTCGTCGGTCAGCTCGTAGTGGATGACCACGGGCGCCCCGAACTTCGCCGCGACGTCGAGCACGCGGCCGAATGCCGGGTCGTTGGGATCCCGGTCGATCTTGCGGCTCCCGACCTGACGGACGTGGACCTCGCCGAGCACCGGCGTCTTGGTCCGCGGTAGCGCCTGCTCGAGCTTGGCGGCCGCGGTCTCGGCCGTGGGGTCGGGAACGGGGAGCCCGGCGACCACGCGATCCGGGTACTTCTTGCTCGCCGTGGCCAGCCACGCCGCGTCGTCCTTCTGCACGCCGCCCACGCCCAGGAGCACCACGCGGGTGACGTTGTGCCGCTTCATCGCCGCGACGTACGCGTCGATCGCGGTCGCGCTCGACACGTGCGCATGGGCATCGATCAGCGGGCCGGTGTAGTCCGCGCCCCACGCCGAGGACGCGAGGAGCAGGATGACCAGGAGGCTAGATGATGCCTTCACGTGCCAGTTCCTCGAGCTCGGCCTTGTCGAGCCCGAGCTCTCCATAGACCTCGTGATTGTGCGCGCCCAGGGGCTGGCCGGCCCAGCGGATGGTCGCGGGCGTCTCGCCGAGCCGCGGGGTGGGCGCGGTCATGCGAACGGCGCCGAGCTCGGAGTCGGGGACGTCCACGAGAATGCCACGCGCCAGCACGTGCGGATCCTTGCTGACGTCGGCGATGTCGTAGACGGGCGAGCCGGTGAGATCGAGCGTCTCGAAGAGGCGGAGCATCTCGTCGAGCGTCCGTGACCTGATCGCTCGTGACAGCGCCTCGTCGACGAGGTCGTTGTTGGCCACTCGCGCGTCGTTGGTGGCGAATCGCGGATCGCTCAGGAGCGCGCCGAGGCCCAGGCCCTCCAGGAGGGCCTTCGCCGACGCGGGCGTCGACGCCGAGAGCGCGATCCACTTGCCCTCGCGCGTCTCGTAGGTGCCGCGCGGGCTCGCGTTGTCGGACTGGTTGCCGTGGCGCGTCCTCACGGTGCCGTCGAGGGCGTGGTCGGCAGCGGTCGGCCCCAGGACGGAAAGGAGCGGCTCGTAGAGTGAGATGTCGATCACCTGCCCGCGGCCCGAGGCGAGATCGCGGTGGCGCAGGGCGGCCAGGACGGCGGTCGCCCCGGAGAGCGCGGCGACCATGTCGGCCATCGGGAACGCCGGCAGTGTCGGCGGCCGGTCGGCCGGCCCGGTCGAGGCCGCGAAGCCGCTCATGGCTTCGACCATCGTCCCGAACCCGGGCTTGAGCCGGTAGGGACCGTCTTGACCCCAGCCAGACACGCGGGCGAAGACCAGGCGCGGGTTGTCGGCCGCGAGCACGTCCCACCCGAGCCCCCATTTTTCGAACGTGCCCGGGAGGAAATTCTCGATGAGGACGTCGGCGTCGCGGGTCAAGCGACGCAGCAGCGTCTGGCCACGCGGCTTCGCGAGGTCGAGGGTGATCGAGCGCTTGCCGCGCGCGTACACCTTCCACCACAGCTCGCCGCGGTCCCGCAGCCAGGTGCGCAGCGGATCGCCGCCGCGGGGATTCTCGATCTTGAGCACGTCGGCGCCGTGATCGGCGAGGATGGTCGCCAGCACGCCGCCGGCGATGAGGCGCGAGCAGTCGACCACCCGCAGCCCGGCGAGCGCTCCCGTCATTTGCGCGGGTGCGTCTTGAAATGCGCCGCCAGGGCGTCCATGATCCGGGCGAGCGCTTCGTTCTCGGTTCGCCCCGTCGCCTTGACGCCGTACTCGACCGCGACGGCGACCCAATCACCCAGCTCGTTCCGATGGACCTCGACCTCGAATTGCATCCCGGTCACTTTACCTCAGTGACTCCGCGGTGGGGTAGGGTGCCCGGCGGCGGCATCGGCGATCGTGTGATCGTTGTCGGCGGGAACCGCGCCGCTCACCCCGACGGCGCCGACGATCCGCTCGCCGACGACCAGCGGTACCGCGCCCTTGCCGAAGACGAACCGGTAGTCGCCGAGCGTGGCGACGTTGTCGGCGAGGAGCTGGCGCTTGGCGAACCGCTCTTCGAGATCGAGCGTCGTCGCGCCGAACGCCGCCGACGCGTTGGCCTTCGCGCGGGCGATCTCGGGCGTCACCCAGAGCGCGCCGTCCATCCGATCGCAGGCGACCAGATGGCCGGCGTCGTCGACGACGGCGATCGCCACCTTGAAGCCGAGCGTCTGCGCCCGGGTGAAGCCGCGCTCGATGCACTCACGAGCCTGGCGCAGGCTGAGCGCCACGTCACGGTACCTCGACCCAGATCTCGCCGTTCTCGACGGTCACGGGGTACGTCGGCACCGGGCCGCCGCGCGGGGGCATGAGGCACGTGCCCGACCTCACGTCGTACATCCAGCCGTGCCAGGGGCACGTGAGCCGGCTGCCCGACAGCTTGCCTTCGCTGAGCGGGCCGCCCTGATGGACGCACTCGTCGTGGCACGCGTAGACCTCGTCGTGGAAGCGCGTCAGCACGACGCGCGTTCCGCCCGCGTCGACGAGCTTGACCTCGCCCGCCGGGAGCTCGTCCAGCCGGGCGACGCGGCAGCGACTCACAGCTCCTCCTTCGCGACGTAGGCGCGGTAAAGACCGGTCATGTATTGCCACCGCATCTCGGTCGCCTGGCGTACCGCGTCGACGGCGTCGGCCTGGAGCGCGCCGGTCGTGCAATGACGCTCGACGATCTGGTAACCACGCTCGCCGTGGACCTCGTCCGCCTCGATGTGGATCGCGAAGAACTCGACCTCGCGATCGGTGAAGCCGTAGTGCGTCTTGAGCGGGGGCAGATTGCGCTGATAGATGCCCGGCACCTGGGACTCGAGCCCGACCAGCAAGCCCGCCGCCGCGACGTGGAAGGGCTGGTGGGACATCTCGAAGCACCACGCGGTGAGGCCGCGGGTGGTCGGCAGCTGCTGCCGGCTCTCGACCTCGGCGCGCGCGACGCCGCACGCCTCGGCGAACCGGATCAGGAGGTCCACGTGCTTGGTGCCGGATTCCTCCTCGATGATGTTCTCGAGCAGGAAGTCCCGCGCGTCGGGATCCGTGCACCGGCCGTACACCGTGGCGCACCAGCGGGGGAACTGCGAGACGTACTGATAGTGCTGCGCCGCCCAGGATCCGAGCTGGGCGCGCGTCAGCTCGCCGCGGACCCACTTGTCCGTGAACGGATTCAACCGGCTGTGCCGGGCGTTGACGGCGGCCTGGAGCTTCGTGCGGAACGGGCTGTCAGCCATACCTGCCTCCTCTGTCTGTCGCGCATCTGCTCGAGGACTTGCAAGAGCTTCGTGTTGTCGGCCCGCCGCCAGCGCCTCCAGCTCCTCGCGGACTTGATAGAGGTCGCGGATCTCGTCGTGCGACAGGCTTCGCACGAACGCGCCCTTCTTGGGGACGACGCGGACGAGGTGATCGAGCGGCTCTCCCGGATCGAACGTGCGGTCGAGGATCGCCTGGCGCAGGGCGCCGTACACCGAATCGCCGAGGTAACGGGGGCGACCGCGTCGCATCGTCCGTGGGACGGACTAATGCCATACGAGATGTATACAAGTCAAGGGCGGCGACGGGGTCGTTACAGGGCGAAGACGCGATTGCGGCCGAGGCGCTTGGCCTCCCCGAGCGCGCGCCCGGCCGCCGTGATCAGGTCGTCGGTCGAGGCGGCATCGGCCGGAAGGCCGGCGACCCCGAGGCTCGCGGTGGTGCGCCCGTGTGCGAACGCGTGCCCCTCCACGACCCCGCGGATGCGCTGGGCATAGATGACCGCGCCCGCCTTCGGAGTGTTGGCGAGGAGCGCCGCGAAGTCGTCGCCGTCCTGCCGGGAGATGATCGTGAAGCTCCGGGAATGCTTCACGAGGAGGCGCGCGACCTCTCGCAGCACCTCGTCGCCGGCCGTCCGGCCGTGCTCCTCGTTGAGCTTCTTGAAGTGGTCGACGTTGAGGACGACCAGCGACAGCGGATGCCCGAAGCGCGTGTGGCGCTTGACCTCTTCCTCGATCCGCAGCGCGAAGTAGCGCCGGTTGTAGAGCTCGGTGAGGCTGTCCTTGAACGAGAGGTCCTCGAGTCGTGCGTTGCGGATCGCCACCGCCGCCTGGGACGCGAGCGCGCGGACCAGCTTCTCGTACTCGCGATCGAACGGCACGATCGCGCCGGACTCGTCGAGGGCGTTCAGGAGCTCGAGCACGCCGACGATGCTGCCGTTCAGGTCCTGGAGCGGCACGACCAGCACCGACCGGGTCGCGTAGTCGCTGGCGGCGTCGATCCTCTGGTTGAACCCGCGCGTCTCCTGCACGCCGACGGCGTAGGCGTCGGCGACGTTGACGAGCTCCCCGGTCTGCGCGACGTGGCCGGCCAGGCTCGACTCGCTCAGCTGGAGGGGCTCGGCCTGGAGCAGTCGCTGGGTCTCGTGCTTGCCGAGCTTGCGCTCGAGGAAGTCGTTCTGGACGACCGCGAAGCGGAGGTGCTCACCGTCCCGCAGGAACAGCGTGCCCGCCTCGGCTCGGGTGAACCGTCGCGCCTGGTCGAGGATGCGGTCGAGCAGCGCGTACAGATCGCGCTCGTTCGTGAGCGCGATGCCGATCTCGATCAGCTCCGCCAGCAGCTTTTCGCGATCGACCATGGCGCTCGCCTCAGTGCACCGCGACGCGGTTCCGGCCGGTGCGCTTTGCGTCGTAGAGCGCTTGATCGGCGGCCACGATGAGGTCGTCGACGTTCGTCGCGTCCTCGGGGATGCTGGCGACGCCAAGGCTCACGGTGACGGGCGTGTGCGCGAACTGATGCTGCTCGATCACGCGGCGGATACGGTCGGCGTAGGTGACGCCGCCGCCCTTCGCGGTGTTGACGAGGATGATCGCGAACTCGTCGCCGCCGTACCGCGTGACGATGCTGAAGCTCCGCGAGTGTTTCACGAGGAGCTGCGCGACGTTGCGCAGGGCCTCGTCGCCCGCCCGGTGGCCGAAGCGATCGTTGACCTCTTTGAAGTGGTCGAGGTCCGCGAGGGCCAGCGAGAGCGGTTCGCCGAAGCGGCTGTGGCGCTTGAACTCCTCCTCGATCCGGATCGTGAAGTACCGCCGGTTGTACACGTCGGTCAGCGCGTCCTTGAAGGAGAGATCCTCGAGCCGAGCGTTGCGCAGCGCGACCGCCGCCTGCGCCGCCAGCGACCGCACCAGGCTCTCGTACTGCGAGTCGAACGGCACGACGCGTCCGCGGTCGAGCGCGTTGATCAGCTCGAGCACGCCCAGGATGTTGCCGCTGGGATCCTGCAGCGGCACGACGAGGACGGACTGGGTGCGGTAGTTCAGCCGCGCGTCCACGCTCGTGTCGAAGGCGTACGGCCGGTCCGACGGGATCATGTACGTGTCGTGCAGGTTCAGGATGTCGCCGGTCAGCGCGACGTGGCCGGCAAGGCTCAGCTCTTTCAGGTTCAGGGGGTCGGACTGCAACCGGCGCCGCATCTCCTCGAGGCCGAGCTCGCGAGCGAGCCTGTCGTTCTGGACCACGGAGAAGCTTAGCTGGTCACCCTCCCGGAGGAACAGCGTTCCCGCCTCCGCCCGGGTGAAGCGCCGCCCCTCCGTCAGAATGCGCTCGAGGAGCGTAGACAGATCTTGCTCGCTGGTGAGGTCGATTCCGATCTGCACCAGGTCTTTGAAGGCCTGAGTCAGATTCAGCGATGGTATTTCCGGCTGCCGCACCGGGCCCTCCGCGCGAACGTTGCTGTGCAAGGCGTCTCCAAGCACGCCGCATAGACCACGGCGTCATATAACTGAGCAATATGAGTGCCAGAAAAGCATAGAACGAGAGTGGCGAAATCACCCTTCAAATCCTATGTGTTGCCGAAAGCAGGCAAACGGCCTCGAGGATTTCCGGAAAGCCCCTATCCACGGAAGTTCCCACCATTGGACAAACTCCTACCGAATTCGGGTAGTGCGATGACCGTCTGGCAGCAGTCTCATCCTCTAGCGTGTCACAATGGCGCTCCGCGTGAGCGGGAACAGCCGGAAGTAGCGGATTTATCGGGTAGAAATCAGTGACCCTCACTGGCACAACGGTTGCTCAAAAGGTCGCCGGAGATCAGTGGGATGAAGCTGACTTTCAAGCGGCGCGAAGTCAAAAGCCTCCACGATCTCGGGACGCTCGTCGGCGAAAACGCCGACGCGATCGAGCCCGGGCTTCAGATTCTCGCCTCCAGTCTGCACCTCGGACGGACCAGCGTCGACCTCGCGGCGATCGATTGCTCGCACACGCCGGTGCTGATCGCGCTCGCGCTCACCGCCGACGACGCGCTGCTGGTGAGGGCGCTCGAAGCGTACGCGTGGTGCCTCGAGTATCCGGAGTCGGTGCAGCGCCTCGTCCCCGCGACGGTGAACCCTGGCTGGCCGCCCCGCGTCGTCTTCGTGGCCGAGCGGCTGCTCGAGTCGTTCGTGAGGAAGCTGCGCCTCCTCAAATTCTCGTCGGTCGACTGCTTCGAGTACCGATACATCGAGGTCAACGGCACGACCGGCTTCTACCTGGACCGCGTCGACTGGGTCACCAGCACCACGAGCACGCAGGACGACCGCGATCGCCCGGCGCAGTCGCCGAGCGTGCTTCACGACGAGCGGAGAGCCGCATCGTCGGCGCCGACCAACGGCGCCAGGAGCCGCGAGGTCGGCGACGAGATCTCGCAGGTGACGCTCCGTGGGCTCCGCACGCCTCCCGACGAGCCGAGGAAGTGGCAGGAGCTGCTCGATACGCCGGCCGCATCGGTCAAGGAGCAGGAGCCCGTGCGTCGGCTTGCGGTCACTCCTCCCGAGCCTCCGGTCCCGACCGTCGCCCAGGCGCCCGAGGTGCTCATCGAGAGCCCCGAGCCCGAGGCGCCCGTCAAGAGCGACGGCGCGTCGCGGGGCGAGCTCGCCCCGACCTGGCGAAAGTTCCTCGACAAGCTGACGGGCACGTTCGAGCCGCGGCCCACGACGGCGCCACAGCCCGAGTCGCCGCGACCGACTTCGCCTCCGGCGGAGCCGCCGCCCCTGACGATCCTGCCCTTCGCCGCCGATATCGAGGTCACCGCCCAGGACGTCGCGCCCGACGAGCCGAACGACGCGGGACTGACCGACAAGCAGAAGGCGATCCTGCAAGGGCTCACGCTGCCGGACAACGGCGAGCTGGCGCCTCAGTGGCGCAAGTTCCTCGACGGCCCCGCGCTCGACGACTCGAAGATCTCCGTGGTCCGCGCCTATCTCCAGCGCGAGTTCCCGATGTCGACCGTCTACGACTTCCACGACTTCCAGCGGAACGCGCAGGTGTTCCAGCTCCAGGACAACCACGGGAAGGTCGCGCAGCTGACGACGATGACGGCCGAGTTCTTCGACGCCCACCGCGATCTGGAGATCCGGGCGTGGATCGAGAAGAACAGGCTCGCGTACGCGATGCGACAGGCCGGCCAGGCCGGCGTGCTCGTCACCCCGGCCGGTCTGCAGATCGAAAGACGGTAAGCCTTCGTTAGCTCTTCCAGCTCCAGTACGTCGTTCGCTCGGGTGAGATGCGAATGACGATCGCGATGTCCCGGTCCAGCCCCATCGCACGGTACTGCGGGTACTTCGCGCGCAAGAGATCGACCGCCGTCGCCCGCTCGGGTCCTTCGCTGAGGATGTCGGCGCGGCCCTGGACGATGACCCAGCGGAGCTGCGACCAGTCCTCGTCGTAGCGATCGACCACCAGGGACACCTGCGGGTTGTCGGCGATGTTGCGGACGCGCCGCAGGGCGCGCGGGGCGACCCGCTTGGGCTTGGCGTCGATCGCCGAGAAGCAGGCGTGCCCGTCGAAGACGTAGCACACCGGCACCACCAGCGGCTGTCCCGCGCGGTCCGCCGTGCCGAGCCGCGCCACGCGACTCTCGCGCAGGAGCTCCGCGGCCGCCGGGGGCAGCTCCGCGCTCACTGAATCAGCTTGGCGTACTGGTCGAGCAGCGGCAGGACCGCGTCGCGACCCTCCGACGGCAATCTGAAGATCGATCGGGTGATGCCGGCGGCGGTGTACGTGTCGAGGGTGGCGCGCTCCGGCTTCGCGGCGAACACCGACGTGGAGATCGTCTTGGGGTCGCGGCCGGCCTTGGTGGCGCGTGCGCGTAGATCGGCGAGCCCCGGCAGGATCGCGTCGGCGTTGCGCCCGCGCGGGAACCAGCCCTCGCAGAAGTCGACCACGCGCTGGAGCGTGTAGGCGCTCTCGCCGCCCAGCAGGACCGGCGGATGCGGTTTCTGGACGGGCTTCGGATACGACCACATCGGGTCGAAGTCGACGAAGTCGCCGTGGTACTCGGGCGTTTCCTTGGTCCAGATCTCCTTCATCGCGAGGATCCGCTCGCGCAGGAGCTGGAAGCGTGATTTGAAGACGGTGCCGTGGTCTTCCATCTCCTCGGCGTTCCAGCCCCCGCCGATGCCGAACAGGAAACGCCCGTTCGAGAGCATATCGAGCGTCGCGATGGTCTTCGCGAGCGTGATCGGGTCGTGCTCGACCACGAGGCAGATGCCGGTGCCGACCTTGAGGGTGCGGGTCGCCGCCGCCGCGGCCATCAGCCCCACGAACGGGTCGAGCGTGTGCCAGTACTCCTTCGGTAGCGGGCCGCCACCCGCGAACGGCGAGCGCCGGCTCGTCGGGATGTGGGTGTGCTCGGTGACGAACAGCGACTCGAAGCCCCGCGCTTCGGCCGCGCGCGCCAGCTCGTCGATCCGGATCGAATAGTCCGTGGGAAAGATGAAGACGCCGTAGTGCATGGAGCCTCCTATGGGGCGAGCGTCACGCGAAGATGGATTCGGGCAGGAACGCCGAGACGATCCAGTTCGGCGCATCGACGATCTCGCTGATCTTGAGATCGACGGCCACGCTGCAGAGGATGTACGCCTCCTCGCGGCCGAGCCCGCGCTCGGTCGCCAGATGCTCGATCATGTAGCGGATCGCCTGCTGAGCGCCGGCGAAGAGGTCGGGCCCGGCCGCCGTCGTCACGAAGCACGGCCCGCGATCGGCCGCCGCCAGGAACGGCCCGCGGGTCCTGAACTGCGGCTCCTTCAGCTCCCGCCCTTTCGCGAGGCCGAAGCGGAGCGTGACCCGTCCCATCATCTCGACCGCGGTGACGCACACTTCGCCGTCGCCCTGCGCCGCGTGGGCGTCGCCGACGCTGAACAGGGCGCCGTCCACCCACACCGGCAGGAAGAGCGTGGTGCCGGCGACCAGGTGCTTCACGTCCATGTTGCCGCCGTTCTTCCGTGGCGGCATCGTGCTGTGCGATCCGGGCTCGTCGAGCGCGACGCCCATCACGCCGGGAAACGGCGAGAGCGGCACCGCGACGTTGCCACTCATGCGCGCGTGCGTGCCGTCGCTGAGATCCCAGATCGTGAGGTGCGGCTTCGAGAACTCGGCCTCCGGCATGAGGCCGCGGCCCGGACGGATCGCGGTCCAGCCGAACGGGGCGGCGGGCTTCACGTCGAGGATCTCGACCGTGAGCACGTGACCGCGCTGGGCGCCCCTGACGCTCACCGGCCCCGTCAGCGGGTGACCGCGGAACGGGCCGCGGCCGAGGACGTCGGCGTGCGTGGACGACGGCGAGTAGTAGCCGTCGGCCGCGTCGCGCGTGTCGAAGACCACCGTGTCGCCCGGATCGATCGTGAGCCGCGGCGACAGCGCGTTGTTCCACTCCCGGTGAACCGTGTCGCGATCGAGATGATGGGTGGTCGGCATCGCGTCAGAGCCCTCCTGTCACTTCGCCATCTCGTTCCAGACCACCATGCCCGTGCCCGAGCGCCAGGCGACGGCCGGCATGTACGCGAGGACGTCGGCCGGCCCCTGCGTGAAGGCGAGGACCAGGACCCACGCCAGGAGCTCGGCGGTGCCGCCGGAGCCGGCCGCTTCCATACGCTCGAGCGTGCACTCGCGGAGCAGCGCTTCGTGGTCACCCCGCTTGAGCAGGTCGAGGAACCAGCGGTCGAACTCCTCGTCGACCCAGAAGTAGCGTGGCCCGCCCGGCTCGTGCGAGAGGCCGCCGGTGGCGATCACCGCGATCCGCTCGTGGCCGGGATGGGCGCGCAGGATCTCGCGCATGAGCGTCCCGACCCGGTACGCGCGCTCGGGCGTCGGGATCGGCGGCACCGTGCAGTTCATCGTCACCGGGATCAGGCGGAACTGTGCGTCCGGATTCAGGTAGTGCGTCGGCACCGAGATCCCGTCGTCGTACTGCATCTGGCGCAGGTAGGCGAGGGCGAGCCCCCGCCGCGCGCCGTCGTTGACGATCCACCGCGCGAGCGCCGAGTGGCCGGCGACGCGGTACTTCTCCATGGCGAGCCACTCGTCGAACCACTCGGCGGGCCCGACGTGCTCGTCGGCGATGCCCACGGTGTACTCGGGCGTGTTGTTGATCGGCCAGTTGAGCAGGTGGTCGTTGCTGAACATCACCAGCACGTCCGGACGCGCGGCCTCCAGCCGGCGCCGCATCTCGGCGGTCGCCTGGAGCGCCAGCTGCTGGTACTCCTGCGAAGCGCGCGTGAACCATCCGGTGAGCCCGGGCGAATGGGTCATGGCCATCGCCGCGACGATCTGCGCCATCAGCGACCTCGCTCGAGACGCTCCTGCAGGGCCATCGCCTGGGCGGTCTCCTCCGGGAACGCGCGCTTGTAGCACTCGAGGGCGGCGTGCGCGTTGCTGTTGTGCGAGGCGCCGAAGAACAGGCGGAGGATCTGCGGCACGTAGTACTGGTGGACGCCGAGGTCCATCATGCGCCGCGGGTCCTTGTCACGCAGCGCCTCGTACTCGGCGCGGCTCAGGCCGAACTCGCGCGCCAGCCCCTCGAGGTCGCTCACGAATCGCGCACGCAGCGCCGCGTCGCCGCGGACCCGGAAGATCATCTCGTTGGTGGGCAGCGTCTTGTCGCACCGCTCCACGTTGCCCATCGCTAGGCCCCCGTGCCGTCGTCGGCCTTGAGAATCTTGGGATTCACCTTCACGAACATGATGACGCATCGATCGGAGCCTAGATTGCGGACGTCGTGAGGGACGTTCGCCGGGAACCTGACGATCGAGCCGGCCGGGACCGTGAGATTTTCGCCGGCGATGCTCATGGTGGCGGTGCCCTCGAGCACGTAGATCGCTTCCTCCTCGCGAGGGTGCGAGTGCATGACCGTCGACTGGCCCGGCTCGTAGCAGGCGATCTCCGACCAGAGCTGATCGGTCTTGAAGAGCATCTTGCGTACGCGCTTGTCGGGAGCGAAGTCCTTCAGGGCGTGCAGGTCGAGCACCTGGTGCTTCATGCGGGCGACAGTGTACCGCGTTTCGCGGCGCGTGCTAGACTTCTCGCGCGTTTGCCACGAGGCGACGCGAGACATGGACATCGAGCCCTTCCACGGATACCGCTACGCCGGCGCGACGAGGACCGACGTGTCGCCGATCGTCGCGCCGCCCTACGACCAGATCAGCCCGGAGACGCAGGAACGCCTCCACGCGATGAGCCCGCACAACATCGTCCGGGCGACGTATCCGCGGGACGGAGAGGACAAGTACCGGCAGGCGGCCTCCGTGCTCGAGGCCTGGCTCGCCCAGGGCGTGTGGCGCCGCGACGGGCGGCCGGCCATCTATCCCTATCAGCAGACCTACTCCGTCGGGGGCCAGTCCGTGACGCGGACGGGATTCATCGCGCTCGGCGAGGTCAGCGACTACGCGCGCGGCGTCGTGCTCCCGCACGAGCGCACGCACGCCGGGCCGAAGGAAGACCGGATGCGCCTCCTGGAGGCGACCGCCGCCGACATCGGCCTGCTGTTCATGCTGGTGAGCGACGCGGATGGCGAGCTCGGTCGCGCCGCCGCGCCGGTCGGTGAGCTGATCGCCGAGGCGGAGGATCTCCGGGGCGAGCACCACCGGCTGTGGCGCATCACCGACGATGCGGCGCTGGCGCGCATCGTGACGCTGATGGCGCCCCGGCCGGTGATCATCGCCGACGGTCACCATCGCTACGAGACGGCCGTGGCCTACCGCCAGCGCCATCCGCACGCGGCGCGAAAGATGATGGCGTTCTTTGCGGTGGAGGCGCCCGGGCTCACGATCCTGGCGAATCATCGGCTGGTCCACGGCGTCCAGCCCTTCGACTTCGACGACTTCGTGCAGATGGCGTCGCGCTGGTTCGCGGTGGCTCCGCTCGACGATCCGTTGACGTTCCGGCCGGCGCCGGCGTCGATCGGCGTGGTGAGCGGTCCGGACGCCGCCGCGCTCACGCTCCGGCCGGAGAGCCGTGATCTGATCGTATGGCCCAGCGGGACCTCGCCGGCCTGGCGAGCCCTGGCGGTCTCGATTCTGCACGAAGGCCTGCTGCGCCCGCTGCTCGGGATCACCGACGCGAGGCTCGACGCGAAGACGCACGTGGACTATACGGCGGACCTGGCGGAGGCGGTACGGCTGGCTCGCGCGGGCAAATATCAGGCCGCGTTCCTGATCGCGCCCACGACGCCCGCCGAGCTCCAGGCCGTCGTGCGCGGCGGCGAGCTGATGCCACAGAAGTCCACGCACTTTTATCCGAAGCTCCTGGACGGGCTCGTGTTCCATCGGCTCGGTGTGTGAGTCGACGATGACGCTTCGGTACACGGGCGCGCGGGTCAAGCGGGTCGAGGATCCGCGCCTCCTCCGGGGCGGTGGCCGCTACCTGGCCGACCTCGAGCTGCCACGGGCACTCTCGGTCGCCTTCGTGCGGAGCCCGCACGCCCACGCGCGCGTTGCGCGGATCGACACGGTCGCCGTCCGCGCGCTCGCCGGCGTCGTCGACGTCGTGACCGGCGATGAGCTGCGCATGGTGACGAAGCCGCTCGTGCCACGGCTCGAGGGCGGGGGATTCACGCCCACCGCGGCCTGGGCGCTCTCGGACGGGGTGGCGCGCTTCTGCGGCGAGGCGGTGGCGGCCGTCGTGGCCACGGGCCCGTACGTCGCCGCCGACGCCCGCGAGCTGGTCGCGATCGACTGGGAGGTGCGGCCGGTCGTCACCACGCTCGACGCGGCACTGGCGCAGCACCGGATCCTGTTCGAGCGCCGGCATCGGCACGGCGACGTGGCGGGAGCGTTCGCGAGTGCGGCGATCGTCGTCGCCGAGACGTTCGAGCACGGCCGCTGCGCGCCGTCGCCCCTCGAGCCGCGCGGGATGGTGGCCGACTGGGATGGCGAGAGCCTGACGCTCTGGTCGGCCAGCCAGGCTCCGTCGATCATGCGTACGGCGCTGGCGGCCGCCCTCGATCTCCCGGAGTCCCGCGTGCGGATCGTGACGCCGGACGTCGGCGGCGGCTTCGGGCTCAAGATGCAGATCTTCCCCGAGGACGTCGCGGTGGCGGCGCTCGCCCGGCGGCTCGGGCGTCCGGTGCGGTGGATCGAGGAGCGGCGAGAGAATCTCGCCGCCGCCTCGCAAGCGCGCGCTCAGCGCACGTCGGTCGAGATCGCCGCCGCGGCCGACGGCACCGTGCTCGGACTGCGTGCGCGCGTCGTGTCCGACAACGGGGCGTATCATGCCTACCCGACCACCGGCGCGCTCGAGCCGCTGGGCACGGCGAACATCCTGCCCGGTCCGTATCGGACGCCCGCGTACGAGTACGAGGCGGTCGCGGTGGCGACCCACAAGCCACCGCTCGGCGCCTATCGCGGCGTCGGGATGACGATGGGCGCGTTCGTGATGGAGCGGCTGCTCGATCTCGTCGCCGAGCGCGCGGCGCTCGACCCGGCCGAGGTGCGCCGGCGCAATCTCATCCCGCGCGAGGCGTATCCGTTCACCTCCTCGAGCGGCCAGACGTATGACAGCGGCGACTATCCGAAAGCCCTCGAGCAAGCGCTGGCCCTGGTCGACTACGACGCGTTGCGAGCCGCTCAGCGGTCGGCCCGCGCCGAGGGGCGACTGATCGGTGTCGGCGTCGCGTGCTACACCGAATACACCGGCATGGGCTCGGCGGTCTTTCGCCGGCGCGGGATGCACGACGTCCCTGGATTCGAGGCGGCCACCATCCGGGTCGACCCCGACGCGACCGTGCGGTGCTCGGTGAGCTTCCCCACGCAGGGCCAGGGCCACGCGACCACGATCGCCCAGGTCGTCGCCGATCGCCTCGGTCTGGATCTGGAGCGTGTTCGCGTCGAGCCCGCGGATACGTCGCGCTCGCCACGTGGCAGCGGCACGTTCGGCAGCCGGGGCACCGTCGCGATGCTCGGCAGCGCCGGCGCCGCCGCCGACATGATCGCCACGCGGATCAGGACGCTGGTGGCGCATCGCCTGGAAGCGAGCGCGGCGGACATCGTGCTCGAGGGCGGTCGCGCCTGGGTGCGCGGCCTTCCCGATCGCGCGATCCCGCTCGCCGAGATCGCGCGAATCGCGTACGCGCCGCCGCTCGGCGGCCTGCCCGACGGTCAGGCGCCGGGGCTCGACGCGACCGTCTACTTCGACCCGCCCGGGCCGACGTTCTCGGGCGCCGTCCACGTGGCGGTGGTCGAGGTCGACCGCGAGACCGGGCGCGTCGCCATCACGCGGTACGCCCTCGTGGAAGACTGCGGCACCGTGATCAACCCGATGATCGTCGAGGGGCAGATCCACGGGGCGGTCGCCCAGGGCATCGGCGAAGCGCTGCTCGAGCGCATCGTCTACGACGATGACGGCCAGCTCCTGACCGGCACGCTCATGGACTACGCGCTGCCCAGGGCCCACGACACACCGCGGTTCGAAATCGATCACCTGGAGACGCCGTCTCCTCTCATGCCCGGAGGCGTCAAGGGCATGGGCGAGGGAGGGACGATCGGGGCGCCCGCCGCGATCGCCAACGCCGTCGCCGACGCCGTGCGCCATCTGGGCGTGCGGATCACCAAGCTCCCCATCGATCCCACGTCGCTCATGAGGACCTAGGAATGGGAAAACAGGACATCGACATCGCCCGCGCCGTGAAGCTCCAGCCGATCCAGGCGATCGGCGAGTCGCTCGGGCTCAACGGGGGCGACCTCGAGCCGTACGGAACCTACAAGGCGAAGATCCGCTGGGAGGTGATCGAGCGCACGAGCGCACGGCCCGACGGCGCGCTCGTCCTGGTGACCGCGATGACCCCGACGCCCGCGGGCGAGGGAAAGTCGACCACGACGATCGGCCTGGCCGACGGGCTCCGGCGGCTCGGCAAGCGCTCGATCGTCGCGATGCGCGAGCCGTCGCTCGGACCCGTGTTCGGCGCGAAGGGCGGCGGGACCGGCGGAGGCCACACGCAGCTGGCGCCGATGGAGGACATCAACCTCCACTTCACCGGGGACATGCATGCGATCGGCACCGCGCACAATCTGCTGTCCGCGATGCTCGACAACCACCTGGCCCAGGGCAACACGCTCGGGCTCGACGTCAGGCGCATCTCGTGGAAGCGCGTCATGGACATGAACGACCGCGCCCTGCGCCACATCGTCGCCGGCCTCGGCGGGCCGGCCCACGGCGTGCCGCGCGAGACCGGGTTCGACATCACCGTGGCCTCGGAGATCATGGCGATCCTGTGCCTGGCCAAAGACCTCCAGGACTTCAAGGCGCGGGTCGAGCGGGTGATCGTCGGCGAGAGCGTTTCGGGCGCGCCCGTCGCCGCGCGCGAGCTGCGGGCCGCGGGCGCCATGGCTGTCCTCATGAAGGACGCGATCAAGCCGAACCTGGTCCAGACGCTCGACGGGACGCCCGCGCTCGTCCACGGCGGGCCCTTCGGGAACATCGCTCACGGTTGCAACAGCCTCATCGCCACTCGGCTGGCGCTCAAGCTCGGCGAGGTGGTGGTCACCGAGGCGGGCTTCGCCAGCGACCTCGGCGGCGAGAAGTTCGTGGACATCAAGTGCCGGACCGGCGGCCTCGTGCCGTCCGCAGCGGTCATCGTCGTCACGACGCGCGCGCTGGCGCTGCACGGCACCGAGAACCTCGCCAAGCACGTCGAGAACGTCCGGCTGTTCGGCCTCCCGCCGGTCGTCGCGCTGAACCGCTTCACCGACGACACCGACGACAAGGTGGCCACGGTGGTCGCGGCGTGCAAGGAGCTCGGCGTGCCGTGCGGCGTGTCTCGCGGCTGGGAGCTCGGCGGCGCGGGAGTGACCGACCTCGCCGGCACCGTGCTCAACGCGATCGGCTCGGCCGACCGTTCGCGCTTCAGCTACCTGTATCCGGACGACCTCGGCCTGGCGGCGAAGCTCGAGACGATCGCGAAGCGCGCCTACGGCGCCGATGGCATCGCGCTGGCTCCGGCGGCGGCCGCCAAGCTGGCGCGGTTCGAGGCGCTCGGGTACGGGCGGCTGCCGGTCTGTGTGGCCAAGACGCAGAACTCGCTCAGCGATGATCCGAAGCGTCCCGGCCGGCCGCGCGGGTTCACGGTGACGATCCGCGACGCCGCGCTCTCCGCCGGGGCCGGCTTCGTGGTGGCGTACGCGGGCGACATCCTCACGATGCCGGGCCTTCCAAAAGTGCCGGGCGCCGAGACCATCGACATCGACGCGACGGGGAACGTGGTCGGCCTCTTCTGAACGGGGGCTATGCTAGTATCGCAATGCCGATGCGCGCAGTCCTCCTCGGCACCGAGAGCCCACGACCCAACCCAAAGGCCGAGGTGTGAGCGCGTGGCTGCCGCGCCGGCCGAGCCCGTCGACCTCGCGGTGGCGATGCACTGGCTCGGCGGCGACCGGCGGCTGCTGCTCGAGCTCGTCGGCATCTTCATGGACGACAGCCCCAAGCGTCTCGTCTCGCTGCGAGCGGCCATGAGCACGTCGGACATCGAGCAGGTCGAGCAGCTCGCGCACAGCCTGAAGGGCTCGGCCGCCATCCTGGGCGCCGCCGACCTTCAAAGCGCGGCCCGCGTGCTCGAGGATGCGGCGCACGACGGGCACGCCGAGGACGGCCCGCGGATGGTCGCCCGGATCGCCCGCGAGCTCGAC
>Ga0209056_10002113_pt1 | contig 21628 bp, 24 predicted proteins | sample GraSoiAngelo_114_FD_185876 | JGI IMG/M metagenome (GOLD analysis project Ga0209056, IMG submission 185876) | Grasslands soil microbial communities from the Angelo Coastal Reserve, California, USA - 14_0903_13_40cm (SPAdes) (version 2) | ecosystem: Environmental > Terrestrial > Soil > Grasslands...
GCAAGAAGACCTTCGTGACCACCTCCGACCACCATCACGACGACCGCGTCGCCTTCTGGTGCGCGGCCCCGCCCGGCGCGCAGGAAGTCCTCGTCGACGCCGACCCGAAGCGCTTCTTCCGCCCGAAATATGTCGGCCACCGGGGCTGGCTCGGCATCTACCTCGACGTCCCGCAGGACTGGGACCAGATCGCCGACCTTGTGCGCGATGCCTACCTAGAGGTGGCGCCGAAGCGGCTCGTGGCGAAACTCGACGCCGAATCCCGACTGTAGAGACGCCCGATCGACAACGGAGCGGGTCCCTTCCTCGACCGAGGGATCGATCGCGATCACGCACCGGCGGGCGAATCCAGCGGGGCGTCTCTACGTTTCGTAACCGCGATGCCGCTTGTGATAGAATTCCCAATCGGGAGCCCCACCGAATGACCGACCAGCCGCTCATCAAGGTCACCGACACCGCCGCCGAGTCCCTCGAAGAGTCGCTCAAGCAGAACATCATGCTCTCCACCGTCGAGGGCATCGTCAGCTGGGCGCGACGTTCCTCGCTCTGGCCGGTCGCCTTCGGCCTCGCCTGCTGTGCCATCGAGATGATTGCGACCGCGATGCCGCGCTACGACATCGCCCGCTTCGGCGCCGAGCTCTTCCGCCCGTCGCCGCGCCAGGCGGACCTCATGATCGTCGCCGGTACCGTCACATGGAAGATGGCCCCGCCCGTCCGCCGCATCTACCTCCAGATGGCCGAGCCGCGCTGGGTGATCTCGATGGGTTCGTGCGCCACAATCGGCGGCCCCTTCGCCTACGGCTACAGCACCCTCCCCGGCGTCAACCTCATCATCCCGGTTGACGTCTACGTCCCCGGGTGCCCGCCACGGCCGGAGTCGCTCCTCCAAGGGCTAATGCTCCTCCAGGACAAGATCAAGCGGACGGCGCACACGGGCGACCGCGACCGCAAGCTCCCGACCGGCGACTTCTCGCGCTACCTCCCGGAGAACGACCCCGTCCGCAAGGACCTCGAGTCGCTCTTCCCGCCCTACGTCGACGCCCCCGACTCGGCCATCAGCCGGATCAAAGCCACGTAGCGCGTCTCATCGCCCGCTGACCCTTACCGCGGTACCAAACCCACTGATATACGATAGACGCACGATGGAGCCGCGCATCCAGTACGCGAAGACGAGCGACGGCGTCAGCATCGCCTACGCTTTCCTGGGCGAAGGGCCGCTGATCGTCTTCGCCTCGAACATTTGGGGCAGCCTGCACATGTCGTGCATCCCTTCCGGGCCGTCGCCCGCGACCGCCATCAACGGGCTCGTTGACTTCGGCTGGAGCGTCGCGCTTTACGATGGGCGAGGCAGCGGCTCCTCGGACCGGGATGTGGCTGATCTCTCCCTGGATGCGCGTCAAAGGGACCTCAATGCCGTGGCGGCGCGGCTTACCCCGGAAAGATTTCCGTTGGCTGGCATATCGCAGGGGACGATCACCGCAATGGTCTACGCGACCAACCATCAAGAGCGGGTGTCTCACCTGGTGCTCGTTAATCCTTTCGCCACCGGAGCGGAATACTACGCGACGCTTCCAGCGATGGGGCTCTCAAGGGCGATGAAAGACATGGCGGAAGACCAGTGGGAGTTCTTCACCCTATCTCTGGCCAGCGCGGTGATCGGTTTTCGCGATAGCGCCGAAGCGGCTACGATGGCCGCCGCCTTTCGTGCCGGCATGTCGGCGGCCAACTTCCTGCGCTTTCGCGACGCGTCCGAAACCATCGACATTCGGGACGTCCTCCCGAAGGTCAGCATGCCCACACTCGTGATCCACGATGACACGACACGCGTTGGCTCGACTGCGTTGGCGAAGTCGGTTGCCTCCGCCATACCAAACGCACACTTTCTTGTGACCAACGACCTACCGGCAGCGATCACTGAATTCGTCAGCGGCCGCCCCGCCCGGAGACGAGTGGCCCAGCGGGATGCACACGCAGCTGTCCAGACCATCCTCTTCACAGATATCGAAGGCTCGACGGCCCTCACCGACCGCCTGCGGCGCGCGAGGTGGTCCGCGGACAGGAGCGCATCACCCGCGAGGCGCTGAAGGCGCACGGCGGCAGCGAGGTCAAGACGATGGGCGACGGCTTCATGGCATCCTTCGGCTCCGCCACCAAGGCACTGGAATGCGCAGTCGCTATCCAGAAGGCGTTTGATGCACCCGAAACCGCCGTAGGGGCGCAAAGCCTCGCGCTCCTAAGCTCCGAGACGCCGATTCGCGTCCGCATTGGCCTCAACGCCGGCGAGCCGATCGCCGAAGACGACCCTGGCGGGCGCGGCGATCTCTTCGGCACTGCCGTCATCGTCGCAGCGCGGATCGCCGCTCGCGCCAATGGCGGAGAGATACTCGTCTCCGACGTCGTGCGCCAGCTCGTCGCGGGCAAGGGCTTTCTGTTCAACGACCGCGGCGACCACGCACTAAAGGGGTTTGAGGACCCCGTGCGCGTGTTTGAAGTACGATGGCGAGAGGGCTGATGCGTGCCATCGAAGCCGACCATCAGCCACTCCTCGACTATTTCGACACCGCCTCCGCTCACGTTCGGATTCTGCTGCTGACGTCTCCCACCTGAGACATGTGCCTGGCCGGCGCCGTCGGTGCGGGGGCGGAACTCCTGGCAGCCATGCCTACGGCAGATCTATGTGCATACTACGTCTGGGTGCCTATGCTGCCTTCCGACGACAGGAATGCGGCCCTCGCGGCTGCCCATCGATTCAGCGCGCCGCGCGCGGCCCACTACTGGGACTCGCGGCGCCACTTTTCGAGACGAATGGCGATGACGCTCGCGATCGACAAGAGGCCCAGTGGCGCCCCCGGCGACGAGTCGCCGTTCGCCTGGGATGTCTACCTCGCTTATCGGCGTGGCAATCGCGATATCGCGCAGCCAGACTTCTGGATGCACCAGCTCGCGGTGGAACACGCGCCTCGCTTCGATTCGGACGAGTGGCAACGGCGAATTGCCGCGATGTTGGCCGAGAGCGGCGTGTAGGGCGCAGCACACGTGCTCGAGGGATGGCATCCCTCCTGAGTTTTGTGTCGTCGATATCGCCGCAACGTGCCGCGCTCGGCGTGTGCTGCGCCACTACGTACCGAGCGTTTCAATGCGCCGTTTGATTACCCGAAACCGCTCCACCGGCCAGTACACTACCCACGCTCTCGCCACGATGTCGCTACGCCGGAACGGGCCGAGTGTCCGGCTATCGGTACTCCCGGCGGGGTTGTCCCCGAGCAGAACGTATTCGTTGGGGCCGCCGCCCGCCACGCGCTTGATCATCTGTAACCCAGGACGCGACGGGTGTCGGGCGAGCACGACGTCGCCGCGCCGCGGCCGCTCGATTACATATGCGAGGCGGTCGAAGAGCACTCGCTCGCCGGGCCGAAGCGTTGGCAGCATGCTCTCTCCGCTCACGATCACGCGTCTACCGGCCAGGAACGCCAGCAACGGGAAGAGACCCAGCGCGGCTACGGCGAGCCTGACAAGGGAGCGGGCGGTCTTTCGGCTCATCGCGACGTGTAGTAAATTCTAGCGGGTAATTTCAGAAGGAGGTCGCCCCAATGCTCGTCAACCGCACTTTCGCCCTGCTCAACCGCATCCTGCCCGCCACAGAAGCGTCCGCCCACTGCGACATCCCCTGCGGCATCTACGACCCACACCTCATGCAGCTGGCGGCACTCAGTGTCATTCGGATGAACCAGCTGATCAACGATCTCGCACCGCCCGCCTCGATGGAGAAGGCCGACCGCGACAAGTACATGCACGCGCTCGTCCGCTACACACAGGTCAAGGAAGAGCACGCGGAGATCGTCAAGAGGGAGACCCGCATCATTCGCGGCGACTTCTTCAAGCCGGACAACAGCCCTCCCAACATCGGCGAACTGACCGACGGCATCATGAAGACGGCCTCCAAGGCTCGCCAGAACATCGACGTGGACGCTGCGAACGAGTTACTGAACCTGACGCAGCAGTTCGCTGAGGCGTTCTGGAAGGCGAAGGGCATCGAGACGAAGCGCCAGCCGTCAAACCAGGCCGCCGGCGGCGAATACGTCGTGCCCGCCAACTAGCTGCGGTTCGGCCCGACGGTAGGGCGGGTCGGCGTGCCACTCGTCGACGCGCCGCCTTCACATCGTGATTTCTTTCACCAATGAGGTAACTGACGTAGTATAGGGGCGGACGGAGGACGCCATTGTTCGGACGCGGCATCGCCAAAGGGCTAATGGTTACGCTGCGCTACCTCGTGCGGCGCCCTTTCACCACACAGTACCCCGAAGAAATCCGCCCGATCCCCGTCGACGCGCGCACGAACCTCCTTTGGTTCGAGGAGCGATGCACCGGCTGCTCGACGTGCGCTCAAGCCTGCCCGGACGGCTGCATCCTCGTCCAGACGTCACCCCGCGAAGACGGCGCCCTCAACATCGACCGCTACGAGATCGACTTTCGCCTCTGCATGTACTGCGCCCTCTGCGTCGAGGCCTGTCCCTACGAGGCGATTCAGGCGGGCGGCCCGCTCGACGACGCGGCATACGATTTCAACGAGCTCTATCGCGACAAGCACGCACTCACGAAAATGGCCCAGGAGCACCTGCGCACGCACGATCACGTCTATCCGAACGGCAAGAAGGCGCCGTACCCGGAGGAGATCCCTCTGCACATTGGGAAGCCTGCCGAACGCGACCGCACCCGCTAATTTATGGCGAAAATATCTCTCGACGGCCGCGAACTCGAAGCGCCTGACGGCGCTCCGCTCGTCGAGGTGATCAAGAACAGCGGCACCTTCATCTCCAACCTCTGTTACATCGACGGCCGGCCGCCGTATGCCGGCTGCCGTACGTGCATCGTCGAGATCGAGGGCCAACGCGGCTTCCCGCTATCCTGTACGGCGCGCATCGAGGACGGGATGATCGTCCGCACCGAGACGCCCAGCCTTAAGTCGACGCGACAGGCAGTGCTCTCGCTGATCCTTTCGTACCACTCCGACCGCTGCCTGACCTGCCATCGCGTGGTGAAGTGCAAGCCGGGCGACACCTGCCTCCGTGACGATGTTGTCACGCATCGCTGCCTCACTTGCTCGAAGAACTACCGTTGCGAACTGCAAACGACGTGCGAGATGCTTGAGATGGCCGGTTATGAACCGTGGGACGGCGACACGCGGACCTACTACACCACACCCCAGCCGCCGCCCGACCAGGCGAACCCGTTCCTCGAGTTCGACCCGCAAATGTGCATCATTTGCACCCGCTGCGTTCGCGCCTGCGACGAGCTTCGTCATACGGGCGCCATCACACTCGCCGGCCGCGGGTATAGCACCCGCATCGAGTTCGGCCAGGGCGGCGCCGTCCACGAATCGAACTGCGATTTCTGCGGCGCCTGTATCGACGTCTGCCCTACTGCGACGCTGATGGAGCATCCAAACAAGTGGGGCGCGACTCAGACCGAACGCTGGGTGGCCACGACCTGCACACAATGCTCCGTCGGCTGCTCGATCTCGCTGGGCACGAAGCGCGGTCGCGGCGTCATGGTCCGCCCCGATACCACGGCGAATCCCGTGAGCCGTGATCAGCTTTGCGTGCGCGGCCGCTTCCATTATGACGCCGTGAAGAACACCCAGCGCCTCCAGACGCCGCTGATTCGCCGCAACGGCGGGCAAGACGCTGCCAGCTGGGATGAAGCGCTCGAGTTCGCCGCAGCGCGTCTCTCGCAGATCCGCGAGGAGCACGGCCCGGGAGCAATCGGCTTCCTCGCCTCGCCGCTTGCGACGAACGAAGAGAACTATCTCGTGAGCAAGATCGCCCGCGCAATCGTTGGCACCAACAGTGTCGATTCCAGCGCCGGCCCTGTCCCCCGAGCCGCCTGCGATGCACTCCGCGCGGCCTTCGGCAGCGAAGTCCTGCCCGCGGACATGACACGCCTAGCGAAGTCAAAAACGATCCTCGTTGTCGCCCGGGACCTGGAATCGAGTCACAACGTGGCGGCCCTGCGCATCAAAGACGCCGCGGCGTACAACGGTGCCAAAGTCGTCGTCGTGAGCCCGATGTGGGGCGAGGTTAACGACTTCGCCGAGGTGTGGATCCAGCCGAAGCCGGGGGAGGGTACCGCCGTTCTAGCCGCGCTCGACGCCGCCCTCAGCGCCACAGCTTCACCCGAGCGGGCAGGGGACGCTGGACCTTCAGGTATGTCGTCCCCTGATGGCGCGCTCCAGGAGGCCCTCGGGATCCTGCGCGCCGTCGCCGATCGAGAGGAAAACGCTCACCCTCTGTCCATCGTGTACGCGCCCGTCCATTACGGTGCGCAACATGCACGGGACGTCACCGCGATCCTGGCCAACATCGCTGTCACCTGCGCCGGCGAGAACGCCCCGGAGGGCCTCTTCGTGCTCCCCCAGGAGGCGAACGTCTGGGGCATGCGCGACACGGGCGGCTCGCCGGACCTGCTGCCGGGCTACCGGCAGGTCGGCGATGAGGCCGCGCGCGCAGAAATGGAGCAGCTCTGGGGCGCGCCCGTCCCTTCTCCAGCAGGCCTGACGTTCGAGGATATGACGGCGGACCCCAAGCTTAAGGCGCTTGTCGTCATGAACGACAATCCGCTGATGCTGGCGCCAGGCCGATCGCGGGTGCGCGGAGCGCTCGAGGCGCTGGACCTCCTGGTAGTGATCGACTCGCTTCCCACAGACACCGCTCAGCTGGGCCATGTAGTCCTTCCAGACGTATCACCCTGGGGGAAGGAAGGCACCACGACGGGCGCCGACCGCCGCGTGCTGCGTCTCAATGCCGCCGCCTCGCCGCATGGTGAGGCACGGCAAGGGTGGCGCATTCTCTCTGAGTTCGGTGCACGGTTGGCGGATCGCCTGAACCCAGGCGAGATCCGCATTCATTACCAGAGCGTTGCGGAAATCATGGAGGAAATGGCGCAGGTCATCCCGCTCTACGCGAAGGCTAGTTACCGGGAGATGGATTCGGGAGCTCAGCAGCACCTTGACGGCCTCGGACCGACAAAGGCGGAAAGGCAAGCGGTCTCGTCCGTTACCAGCCGGAACGGCGCGGGCTTTCGCCTCACCGCTACTCGGAGTCTCTACACGAGCTACGAAGGCGCCGCTATCCACTCTCCGGACGCAGACAAGCTTCATCGTGAGGAGCATGTCGCGCTCAACCCGGCCGATGCTACATCTCTCGGCGTGGCTCAAGGCGACTCAGTCCTTCTCCGGAACGGCGGAGGTGAGTTGCGCCTGAAAGCGCACGTCACGAATGCGGTTGCGCCCAGGACTGCGCATGTGCCGCTCTACTATGACGGCGCGGCCGTCGCCGCCTTGTTCGACGCCGATGCCCCAACAGCCAACGTCGATATCGTACGAATGTAAAGGACTGCCTCAGGCCTCCATCTCTTGCCCCTTAAGTACCCGTGTGCTTCAACGCTCGTCCTTCGAAAGTCGTATATTTCGTACCTCGTATTCGTCCCTACACTATGCCTTCGCCGATGGCGTAACATAGACCCGTGAAACCGAACGGAGATCGCATCGTCCTCCTCGCTACGGCCCGCGATGAACTCGAGGCCGGCATCTGGCGCGACGTGCTCGAACGCGACAGCATCGCCGTTTATATCAAGAGCGGCGATCCCATGGCATCTTTCGGGATTCCCCCTGCGCCCGGCAGCATTCGCCTGTTTGTGCAGGCAGGGGACGAAAAGCGGGCGCGCTGGCTGCTCGGCGAAGCGATCCGCTCAGCTTAGCCCCGGTCATGGAACTGCCGCTCTTTCCTTTGAACACCGTGCTTTTTCCAGGTGCGATGCTGCCCTTGCATATTTTCGAAGAGCGCTACAAGCTGATGATCGCCAGCTGCATCGAAGAACGACGCCCCTTCGGTGTGCTGCTGATCCGCGAGGGGTGGGAGGTGGGAGCGACGGCGGAACCGTTCGAGGTGGGGACGACGGCCCACATTGCCCGAGTGGATGAGCTGGAAGAAGGGAAGATGGACCTGGTATGCCTCGGTGGAAAGCGGTTTCGTACAGTCCGCCTCGTGAGCGAGGATCCCTACCTGACAGGCGAAGTCGAGTTCTTGTCTTCGACATCGACCGATGATCCTAAGGCAAAGGAGCTATCGGACGACGCTGGCTCCCTGTTCGCCGAGTACGTGCGGCTGTACCTCGCGATCTCCAACCAGTGGGCGCGCAGCGTCGAGATGCCGGGCGAGCCGGATGGCCTAGCGGATTTCATTGGTGCGCGGCTCGGCGTCGCCCCGCAAGTCAAGCAACGCTTGCTTGAGGAACTCTCCGCGCGCACAAGGCTGGCAATCGAGGTGCAGATCCTGGGCGAGGCGATCCGCGAGATGACGCCGCGCGTCGAAGAAGCCCGCATCATGCGCTGGCACGGCTTCGCCGTGATGAACTAGGCGCCGTAAAGCTGCGCCACGTATCCGTCTGCAGATCACCGCTTCTTCAGCTCGGCCCCCCAGCGCTCGCGGACCTCCGCCACAATCGACGCTGCGTCCTCGAGCAGTTGGCACTGTACATCGACATCTTCCCCGGCCCCGTGCTGTCTCTGGAGATCCGCTTCCGCGGCCGTGAATACCTCCGAAGCAACGAAGAGTGGCGCTCCGGTCACCAACGCGAGCCCGATGGCGTCGCTTGGCCGCGCGTCGACCTCCTTGACGCCGTCGGGCGCTTCGATCACGGCGGTTGCATAAAAAGTCGATTCGGCGAGCCTCGCGATCAGGCACTCGCGCAGCCTGGCGCGGCAAGCGCCGAGCAGCTCCGCTGCAAAGACCAGCGTGAGCGGGCGAGCTGCATTCAGGTTCTCGATCTGGGTCGCGATGAAAGTCCCCTCGGCCGGCCCCACCCAGATCGGCAGGCGCTTGCCACCTGACTCCTCTTCCAGTAAGACGATGTATAGCTCCGGTTCGTCCTCGCGCTTTCGCCTGCGAACGTCGGCCACCCGGACCCTGACTCGTTCTTGCTCTCCAACCATCGCTTCCTCCTTCCAGAGCGACAACAGGTGCCTTCCCATGGCCGATCGGGCCTTGTGTAGCCGCGACTTAAGGCTGCCTGTACTTATCCCAAGGTGAGCGGCTGTCTCCAGATACGTCAGCCCCCCGAGGTAGTAAAGGAGCACAGCGGCGCGCTGCCCCGCCGGTAGCGCGGCGACCGCGCCCCTTACCCTTGATGCCACGCTCTCCGCCTCAGCGATCTCCTCAGGTCCCGGACTCTCGTCCGCCGGCTCCGGTCCCGTGCGCCCGCCGATCACGGCATCGAGTGACCAAGCGTCTGCTGAGCGGCGGCGGAGCGCCACCCTACATACGTTCAGGCCGATTCCGAAGAGCCATTGGCCGAAACGTTCGGGCCTTCGTAGCCTGTCAAGATGCAAGAGCGCCTGAAGGACTGCCTCTTGTGCGGCGTCCTCGGCCGCTTGCATGTCACCAGTCATCCGGCGGCACATAGAAAGCAGCAGCGGGCGGTGTCTCTCGACCAGTAAAGACAGGGCAGCTCGATCGCCGTACCGCGCCGCCTCCACTAGCTGGTCGTCGCTATCCTTCCCGGTAACGCCCATAGCTCTATTTGTTAGTGACGGAAAAGGCTCTCCAAGTTACCCGGCCACACTAGGGCGTCACGTGTACCTTTAGAGACTTTGTCCCCTTGTCTGCTGCCGTCGCGAACGCCTGGGCCACCTCATTGAGCGGGAACCGATGCGTGATCACCGCCCGCGCCCGCTCGGGATCTGATCTTAGGATTCCGATCGCGACGTCGAAGTCCGAGTGCAGGCCGGGGTGGCAGTAAGTGATTCCGCCGACGACTGTGACCTCCTTCAGGATCAGCGCCAGCCCGCCCAATTGAACGGCGCCCGGGAAGAGGCCGAGCACCGAGATACGCCCGCCCGGCCGTACTGCGCCGAGCGCCTGCGCGACCGTCGGAGCGTTGCCACCGATCGTCTCGATGACGACGTCAATTCCTTCCTTCTCCAGACCGGTCAGTTCGCTGTCTCGGATGGTGCGAGACGCGCCAGCGGCCAGTGCGGCCTCGCCCTGGTGATCGTGCCGATAGGTGGAAATGACCTCGCCGGCGCCGGCCGCCTTTGCCGCGATGACCGAGAAGAGGCCGATCGTCCCGCTGCCCAGCACAAGCACGCGTTCGCCAACCGCAAGATTTACGAGATGAACGCCATGCACCGCTACCGCCATCGGCTCGACGAGCGCGCCGAGTTCGAAATCGAGGTGGTCGGGCAGCGGGTAGAGCGTGTAGGCGGGAACCGACACGTACTCCGCCAAACCACCCGGTGCGAATGTACCGAGAAGCATGTGCTTTGGGCAGAGGTGATAGCGCCCGGTGCGGCAGAAAGCGCACTCCTGGCAGCGCCGGATCGGCTCGACCACAACGCGCTGGCCCTCCTCGAATCCGCTTACTTCCTGGCCGACTTCCGCGACTTCACCGGCGAACTCGTGTCCCGGCGAAATATTGGGGTTCGCCGGGAAGACACCGTGGTAGAAATGCAGATCGGAGCCGCAGATGCCGCAGGCTCGCACCCGGACTAGCACCTCGTCCGCTGCCGGTGTGGGCATGTCAATCTCGCGGACATCGATGTTTTCCTTGCCGGCGATGAAGGCTGCTCGCATTTCGGGCCGTATTCTAGCACCGCCCCGGGCTCCTTACTCTTTCGATCCTTGCCCCTTGATCCTTGCTGCTTGCTACTATGTCTCCATGCGCGCGTTGAACCAGCCCGTGAGCTGGTGGGGGTGGCACTGGGAGCCGCCGGTGCCGATGTCGATCACTGAGCTCATCAAGGCGGGAAATCTCGATGCTCGCCTCGCCGCTATGCTCTGGATCGCCATGGAACGTGGCGCGTCCCTTATTGTCGCCGCGGACCCACCGTCGTCCGGCAAGACCACCACTTTGACGGCGCTGCTCTCCTTCACGCCGCCCGAAACGGCAGTCTACTTCACGCGCGGGATGGGGGAGACGTTCGCGCTTCCGCCGCGCTCGGACTCATACCCGACCTATATCCTGATCAACGAGATGAGCGACCACATCCCGGTATACACCTGGGATGAGAACGCCCGGCGCGCGTTCGAACTACTTTCGACCGGGTACTCGCTGGCGACGACGATGCACGATGAGACCGTCGAGGGAGTCGTCCGACAGCTGCGCGAAGATCTTTCGGTACCCGCCGCCCAGATTGCCAACGTGACATTTATCATGCCGCTATATCTGGGAAGGCTCAGCAGCCCATCCGCTGCGGCGAGGACGAGCTTTATGCGCCGTATTCAAGAGGTCGCGATGCTGGACCTGGACGGCGAAGACTTATCGGTAAACCGCATCGCGACCTGGGACGGAAACAGCGATTCGTTTGAGGTACTGCCAAAGGCTGAGGATCGCGAAGCGTTCGCCACCTGGGCAGGCATTTCGGTCGACGAGCTCAACGCCGAACTCGAGAAGCGGGAAGCTTTTCTGAGCACGTTGGTGAGCACGGGAGTGACCGCGATCCCGGAGGTCAACGCCGCGATCGAGAGCTTCTACGACGAGGCGATCAGACCTCGCCCGCAAGTTTAGCGGCCGCGCTCTGCCAGTCTGTGAAGTTCTGAAAGACGAGGTCCGCGCCGCTATCCCTTAGCTGGTCAATGGTGTAGCTTCCTGTCGCTACGCCTACAGCGACGAAGCCGTTGGCGAGAGCTGACGAGACGTCGTGCGGGGTATCGCCGACAATGACGACATCCCTTGGCGCAACATCGCCGGCGAATCGCCGGAGACCGGCGCGCAGCATCTTCGCTCGGTCGAGACTCTCCTCCCCGAAAGCTCCGTCAAAAAAGTAATCGCGAATGCCGTAATGCTCTAGCTTCATCCATGCGGCCTCGCTGAAGTTCCCGGTCGCGAGACCGATACGGACACCGTCTCGCCGGCGGAGCGCTTCGAGCAGCTGCGGGAAGCCGGGTTCCAGGTGCCCCTTGCGCTCCATTAAGGTCCGACTCAGGTGATGATGATAGCTGCGCAGGAAACCCTGCATGTACGCTGCATGTCCGCCGCTGATGCCGTGCTGCCGTAGTCCTTCTGAGAGGATGTACAAGTCAGTGCGGCCGCTGAACTCTACATTCGCGAACCCGTCGCTTATTCCGAACATCTCCTCGAAGGCGAGGTTCATACCTAGGCCCCCGGCGCCGCCGGTGTTAAGCAGCGTGTTATCGATATCGAACAGCACGAGGCGGGTCAATGGAGAGCCCGGTGCACTAAGAGTTCGGTTGGATGGCCTAGCGCTCGGCCGGCATGCCGGACTTAATCCAGGCGTCCGTACCGCCCTCGAGGTTGTAAAGCCGCGTAAGGCCGGCGGCCGCCGCCATCTCGCACGCCAGAGCGCTGCGCTGGCCGACAGCACAGACGAAAATCAGGTTCTTGTCTCGGGGTAGCTCCTCGCGGCGGGCGTAGACGCTGTTGACCGGTATCAGCTTTGCACCTGGGACGTGCCCGGCCGTATATTCATGCGGCTCGCGCACGTCCACCACCTCGGCACCATCTTTCATCATGTCATCGGCCTCCTTCACGTCTATTCGCGTGAAGGGCTCACGTGGGTCTTTCGTCGCCATTTGGGCTGTCCTCCAGTCTCCATTGTAGCGTTGTGGTTTCACGATTGACAGACGCGCCGCTGTCTGTATCATGCACGCAGGGAGGAAACCATGGCGGACGAAACTCAGATCGCAGAGCTAAGTCAGAAGATGATCAGCGAGCGAGAAAAGCTCCTTTCCGCGCTAGAGTCTTTAAGCGAGGACGAAGCAGCGCAGTCGCCCATGGACGGAGAATGGACAGCGAAACAACAGATGTCCCACTTGTGCGAGATGGAGACGGCCTATCGCGCCTGGGTCGCGCGCGCGCTGGAAGAAGACGGCGCGAATGTAGAGGGAGTGCGGGGCGAGCGCGTGGCCATCCCGCTGGAGGAAGCTGAGAACCATACGGTCGCTGAACACGTGGCCGAGATGCGCCAGCAGCGGGAGAGGACGATGGCGCTCATCGCCTCGATGACGCCGTCTGACTTCGACCGTCGCGCCAGCAACTCACTCTTCGGTTCGCTTACGGTGATGCAATGGCTCCGCTCGTACTACCGGCACGACCGCATGCACGTCGATCAGATCAGCGGCCTGGAACCGAGCTACAAGCCACAGTTCGCGAGCGGAAGCGAGCCGGACCAACGGCGCGTGCAGCGCATAAAGTAGAGGTGCCGAAGCCCCGCGTATTTGTCACGCGCCACCTTCCGGGTGACGCGCTGGACCAACTTGCGGACAAGGCGGAAATAGCAGTCTGGCGTAACGCACTTCCGCCGGGGCGCGACGAACTTGTGCAAGAGGTAGCGCGCAGTGACGGCGTGCTCACTCTGCTGTCCGATCGCATAGATGACGAACTACTGGACAGGGCGACGCGCTTGCTTGTCGTCAGCAACATGGCGACCGGCTTCGACAACATAGATGTAGTAGCGGCCAGCCGGCGCATCGTCCTCGTGACGCGCACTCCGGGAGTGCTAAGCGCGACGACGGCGGAGTACACAATCGCGCTACTGTTCGCCGCTGCGCGCCGGGTAGTTGAGGGCGACCGTTTAGTGCGATCCGGCGAATGGAAGACCTGGGGTCCGGAAGTTCTCCTGGGGCGGGACCTGTCCGGCGCGATGCTGGGCATTATCGGAATGGGCGGGATCGGCCGTGAGGTCGCTCGGCGTGCTCGTGCGCTCGGCATGCGGGTCGTCTACTTCAGCCGGAACCGCAAGCCGGGGCTAGAACGCCGTCACCGCATGAGCTTTCTCAGGTTGGACGAGCTGCTCCGCGAGTCAGACTTCGTTTCCCTTCACGCACCGCTGACAAGCGAGACGCGGCACATCATCGACGACGAAACCCTGGCGCTGATGAAATCAACCGCTATCCTCGTGAACACGGCACGCGGGCCTCTCGTCGATCAGGGAGCGCTTTACAGGGCGCTTTCGCTAGGGCGCATTGCAGGTGCGGCGCTCGACGTCACGGACCCGGAGCCTTTGGAGCCTAACGATCCGCTGTTAGGATTGCCGAACGTTATCGTGACGCCTCACATCGCGAGCGCCAGCGTGGCGACCCGCTCCCGCATGGGGAGGCTGGCGGTTGAGAACCTGCTGGAAGCGCTGGCAGGCAGGGTCCCGAAGCATGCCGTTAACCGCGACATCGTCCGCCCTTGGCGCGAGCGCGTACGCAAGAGCGGAGTCGCTATCCTTGGCGACATGATCGAGCGGCAGCCTGATTGACACCATAGGCCTGATTGACACCCTGGGAGGTGCATGCTATCGTCGCGCTAGCCACTTGCCGACCGCCTCCGCCCGAAGCGGGGGCCTATTTCTTCTACGAGTAAGCCATGCCGCGCGATGCAGGTAATCTTTGGCTAGCCAAGGCCCTCTGGGACCTGGGTGCCGTGCAGTTCGGCGATTACACGATAGGCAGAACAACCCAACACTCGCCCGTCTATGTGAACCTCCGGTTACTGATCAGCAACCCGCGCGCCCTGATGCGCGCGGCCCGAGTTATGCAGGAAGAAGTGCAGACCAGGCAGGCGATGCTCCACAAGGGAGTCCATGAGTTCGACCGGGTCTGCGGGATTCCTTTCGGCGGGCTGCATCTCGCGACCGCTCTTGCCCTGCGCAGCCGCATCCCAATGGTATATGTCCATCCAGCCAAGGAACGAAATGGGAATCGCCTCTGGGTCGAGGGGCGCTACGAGCGCGGGGAGACCGTCCTGCTCATTGACGATTTAGTGACCAGCGGTGGAGGGATCGTCGAAACTGGAGCCTTCTTGAAGGCGAACGCCGGTCTCGCGGTGCGGGACGTTCTCGTCCTTTTGGACCGCCAAGAGGGGGCGAGGGAGCAGCTCAAAGCGCACGGCTACAACCTGATATCGATTCTTGGCCTCGAGACCATGATCAATTATTTGATGGCGAGCGGGCTCATCGAAGAAGAAAACTACAACCGAAGCATCGAATATATCCGCAGCAGGCGCGCCGAGCGGGGTGGCTGACTCTCTCGCCAAGGTGCTCCCCCGAGCGTCGGGGGGAACACCCATCAAGTCTCCGGCACTGAACAAACCAACGCTGGCCTCAGTGGCTTGTTGGGATTATCGTGACAACGATTAAGGCCCATTCAACGTCCTTATTCCCAGCGAGATGTTCATGACCCACGAACCGGTTCGAGCCGGTGCGAAGATGCGAGTAACGTCGATGGTGGCGTTGCTCGTCCTGATGTCTTCTATCTTGAGTGCGTGTGGCGGAGGAAGCGGCGGTGGTGAAGCACAAGCGGCGGCCTCCTGCGATAGCATCCGCCACATCCAGAGCTACCGCTACACGATCAACCTCAAGCTCCAGTCCCCGGCATTCAAGACCGCGAACTCGACGGCGACTCCGGCGCCTCCGCTTGGTGTGTTTGCCGACCCCCTTGAAGCTCTGTTCTCTGACCTAAAGTTGGAGGGCGCTTACCGCGCCCCGGACAGGACACAGGCCGTGCTGAGGTTCCGGGGCGAGGAACTAGAGCTACGCGAGGTCGGTGGCAAGAGCTGGATAGCTGTCGGAAGCACCTGGCGCGAGCAGGAGCCCGGAAAAGAAGAAACGGCGCTAACGCCCGGAGTGGTGTGCAAAGACATTGTGGACGAAATAACGCCGTCCTTGGCTCATGCAGATTCTGAGAGGGAGACGGTCAATGGCGTTGATGCCGACCACTACAAGCTGAACGAAGCCGACCTGAAACGGCTACCGGAGCTGCTGGGTACGAATGGCGAGGCCGGCCTGCCCGAAGAATACCAAATCGACCTCTGGCTGGCCCGTGAAGGCCGATTTCCAGTTCGGCTTCAGCTCGGCGCTGAGGATAAGGATGAGCAGGGTAACCCCATCAGCCTAAGCTTGTTTATGGAGTTCCGCGATCTCAACGACCCGGGGATACAGATCGAGCCGCCGGTCTTACCGTCTGCGGGAAGCTGACCGGGATCTAGAGCAGCCTTCGGATTGCTTTGCGGCCGGGACGAGGGTCGTAACTGGACTTGAATTGGTCCAACTGAAACCTCTCGATTAGATACTTGCCGGCGAACAGCACAGCCGGGACCTTCTTTTGCTTAATGAGGCGACGGAGGCTTTGCGGGTGGATATTGAGAAGGCGCGCGGCCTCTACGAGGTCTAGGTAGTTGTCGAAAGGCTCTACTGCCATGGTTAACTCCGGCGTATTCGCTAAGACGCGTTCGCTATTGTAGCACACAATGTCAACCCTCTCGGCGTCTGCCAGAGGGCGATGCGTTGGGCCGATCGTTGGTGTGCTAATCTACAGTCGCGTGAGCGTATGAAGGATTTGCCAAGGCTACCGAAAGCCGACCAAGCTCCTGAGGGCGAGCGGGATAACGGCGAGAGGCAGGGGACGTTCACTACCACCTCCGGGCGGCCTGTGCGCCGTGTCTATGATCCGGCCGACGTTTCGGACCTCGACTACGAACGTGACCTCGCGGCGCCAGGAGATTATCCATACACGCGCGGTGTTCACGCTACAGGCTACCGCGGGCGGTTATGGACCACTCGGATGTTCGCCGGCTTCGGGAGCGCCGAGGAGACAAACGCACGCTTTCGGTATCTGCTCTCGCAGGGAAACTCAGGCCTCTCGATCGCCTTCGATCTGCCGACCCTGTACGGCTACGACACGGATGCTCCAGAGGCCTATGGAGAGTTCGGAAAGTGTGGGGTTGGGGTATCGTCCCTCGCTGACATGGAAACATTGCTCGACGGTCTGCCGCTGGGCGAAATCACTACATCGATGACGATAAATTCGCCGGCGGCCATCATCTGGGCGATGTATATCGCGGCCGCGGAGAAGCGCGGCGTGTCTCGACGAACGTTAGCGGGCACCCTTCAGAATGACATCCTAAAGGAGTTCATCGCGCAGAAGGAGTACATCTTTCCGCCCGAACCGTCGATGCGGCTGGTCGTGGATACGATCGAGTTCGGGACGCGCGAAATGCCCCGCTGGAACACGATCAGCATCTCGGGGTATCACATCCGTGAGGCCGGTTCGACGGCTGTGCAGGAGCTGGCGTTCACACTCGCGGACGGATTCGAGTACGTCCGTTGGTGTCAAGAGCGCGGGCTCGATGTTGACGAGTTCGCGCCGCGGCTTTCCTTCTTCTTCAACTGCCACAACGACTTTTTTGAGGAGGTCGCCAAGTTCCGCGCCGCGCGCCGCATCTGGGCGCGCGAGATGAAGGAGCGCTTCGGCGCGAAGAACGAACGCTCGCACTGGATGCGCTTCCACACCCAGACGGCCGGCGTTTCGCTGACCGCGCAGCAGCCGGAGGTGAACCTCATCCGGACGGCGGTCCAGGCGTTGGCCGCCGTCATGGGCGGGACCCAGTCGCTGCATACAAACTCGATGGACGAAGCGCTAGCGCTGCCGAGCGAGAAGGCCGCCATGCTGGCGTTGCGCACGCAGCAGGTAATCGCCCACGAGTCCGGCGTTGCGAATACCGTGGACCCGATGGGCGGAAGCTATTTCCTCGAGGCGCTTACCAAGCAGAGCGAGGAGGAAGCCTACTCTTACTTCCACAAGATCGAGGATATGGGCGGCGTCGTCGCTGCCATAGAGGGTGGATATCTCCAACGAGAGATCGCCGACGCAGCCTTCCGCTATCAGCGCGAGATCGACACGGGGGAGCGCGTAATCGTCGGAGTCAATGATTACGTTATGGACGAACCGATCGAGGTACCGATCCTTCAGATGGACCCGGAGGGTGAGGCTCGCCAGATCGCCCGGCTGAACGAACTCCGGCGCGAACGCGACGGCCACGAGGCCGCCCGCTGTCTGAAACTTCTCGAGTCGGCCTGCCGCGACAGCGAGAACGTTATGCCGTATCTGCTGGATGCCGTGAACGCTTACTGCACCCTCGGCGAAATGTGTGACGTCATGCGCGAGGTATTTGGGGTTTATCAGGAAGATTCGCTCGTCTAAGGTTGCTTCGAAAACGAGCGCTTGCTCAGATGTTCTATTGTTTCGCGGTTAATTTAATCCTATAATTAACCGAAACTGCCTCGCCGCCCTGCGAACTGAGGCGTTCTTTATCAAACCGCATCTGGAGGAGGAGCCCCTTGACTTCGATGCTCTACGCCGGCGTCCCATTCGATGCCAGTCCGGCCAGACGGCTCAGAGCGCGACGAGATGACAACGGAGGTGGGACGCGATGGTAGAGCAGACGACCGACCTCCGCATCGAAATGTCCGCCTCTCAGACCGTGACCTGCGCGCATCACTGGCAGATCGAGACTCCGAACGGTGAAACCAGCGAAGCCTGCTGTAAGCTCTGCGGGGCCACGCGAAGCTTCGCGAACTACAGCCACCGGCGCCCAATGACCCGCACGACGGTGCGGACGCCATCCGACCAGACCACCCGATTCCAGGTCTGACCACGTAAGAGCGATCGCCCGGTTGGCGCATGTCCGTCGCCGAAGTAATCGATAACGCTCGCAGCCAGGGCCGGACTCTTCTCACTGAAGTTGAGTCCAAGCAGGTCCTGCACGAAGCGGGGATCCCAGTCGCCCTTGCCGTTTTCGCGCCTGATTCCACGGCGGCAGTTCAGGCTGCGGAAAAGGCCGGCTTCCCTGTCGTCATGAAGGTCGTCTCGCCCGACGTCGCGCATAAGTCTGACGTCGGCGGGGTGCGGCTCGGACTCGAGTCTAAAAAAGACGTCCGGCTAGCGTTCGACGAGATGATGGCTGCGGTCAAGGCCGCCCAACCGGCCGCTCGAATCGAGGGGGTTGCTGTTCAGAGGATGGCGCCGGCGGGTACAGAAGTCATCATCGGCATGAGCAAGGACCCGCAGTTTGGCCCGGTGATGATGTTCGGACTGGGCGGCGTTTTCGTCGAGGTGCTGAAGGACGTCGCTTTCCGCATCGTGCCCCTGGAGCCGAAAGACGCGCGAGAGATGGTCCGCGAGATCAAAGGCTTCGCTATCCTCGAGGGCGTGCGGGGACAGCCGGGGGCGGACCTGGCCGCTCTCGAAGGTCTCATCCTTCGGGTCTCGAAGTTTATTGAGGCTCACCCGGAGGTCGAAGAGTTAGACCTCAACCCCGTCCTTGCCTACCCGGACGGGGCGCTGGCCGTGGATGCGCGAATCGTAGTAGGAGGATGATCGAACCGAGGCTCTGGTGCTCCGCCCATGCTTCCTCAGTGCGAGCGAGAAGCGGCGCGCTCACCCGCTACATGCGGTTGCAATCATGAACGAAGTTGCCGCCGCGTCGCTCTCAATTCAGAAGCGCCTCGATCGTGCCTTTAACCCTCGAACAATCGCCGTTGTTGGGGACAAGCGCGCGATGGGATATCTCTGGCTCCACTGCATGAAGACATTCGATGGAAAGGTCTACTCCGTCCAGGTCGACCCGAACGAGATCCCGGGCATCGAGGCGATAGGTGTGCCCAATTTCAAGAGCCTGCTCGAAGTCCCGGACGACATCGATTACGTCGTCTGCGCCGTGCCTCGGCCGGTTGCTCCCCGCATCATAGCCGACTGCATCGAAAAGAAAGTCGGCGCGGTTGCGCTCTTCACTTCGGGCTTCGCGGAGACGGAGACCGAGGACGGTGTCGCGGTTCAAGAGCAGATCACGCAAATGGCGCGCGAGGCCGGCCTGCTCCTGATCGGCCCAAACTGCATGGGCATCTACAACCGCCGCCTCGGCGTGCGGCACAGCACCGATCAGCCAAGCGGCGATCCCGGGAATGTCGGGTTCATTTCACAGAGCGGGACGCACTGCATCAACTTCTCGCTTGTCGGGGCGCTGCGTGGCGTCAAGTGTTCGAAGACCGTGAGCTTCGGCAATGCTGTGATTCTGGATGCGCCGGATTACATCGAGTACCTGGCGAACGACCCCGAAACAGACGTCATAGCGATGTACATCGAAGGCACCAAAGATGGCCGCCGCTTCTTCGATACCCTGGCCGAGATCGCCCGCCGCAAGCCCGTTGTTGTCTGGAAGGGCGGCGTGACGGCCGCCGGCTCACGCGCCGTCTACTCGCACACGGCCTCGCTCGCAACGGCGCCCACAATCTGGGACGCCGCGATGCGGCAGGCCGGTGTCGTGCAGACCGAGAGCCTCGACGAGACGATCGATGCGGTCAACGCCCTTACCTACTGCAAGCCGGGAGCGGGCTCGCGGATGGGACTGATCGCGATGACGGGTGGCCAGTCGGTTGTTATCACCGACGCTTTCGAGCGGGCAGGCCTCGATGTGCCGCTCCTAACGCCCGCGTCCTACGAAAAGCTATCGTCGTTCTTCAACATCATCGGCGGGAGCTACCGCAACCCGCTCGACGCCGGCGGCACGATCGGCATGGGCTTCGTCCCCGGCAATCTCCAGAAGCTGTTCGACATCCTCGAAGAAGACGAGAACGTCGACGCAATCGCGATGGAGGTCGGCGCCAGCTTCATCGCCCGCCGTCTGCGCGAGAACCCCGCCATGCTCGACCAGATGGTGGGGACGCTGGCGGCGCACAAAGAGCGCTCCGCAAAGCCGTTCCTCGCGATCGCACACCCGGGCCACGTCGAGGACGTGATGGCAGACATCCGCTCGCGGCTAATCGAGCGCGGAATTGCGACATTCGGGAGCTTCCAGGCGGCGGCCAAGGCGTTGCGACGGGCCGTCGATTACTGGCGAACGCGCGAAGGCCCGCCGACGCAATAGCGCCGGCTGTCGATTTGACGCGCGCCCATCCGTCGCTATGTTGAGCGGGGCAAGGGTCCCCTGCGCGGTAGACGGAGGTAAACACATGGACCTGATTGCAAATGAGTCGCTATTCCAAGCGATGATCACGGAACGCGAACGCGAGATCAAGAACATGCCACGCGGCCTGAGGCGACCGGCGACCCCAGCCATCCGTGCCGTCGTCGCTGCTCACCTAGTACGGCTCGCACTACGCATCGATCATGACGCGGCAGGACGTGCGACGGGTCTCCGGGCTGTCGATTTCGCGGATTCTCGTTCGTCGTGATAGTAAGAGAAACGCGACGAAAGGAGAGCCGAAATGTTATATATGTTCCTGCTCCACTGGAACGAACAGAACCCCGTTATAACCCCGGAGGACATCAAGGCCCACTTCGCCTTCGCTGAAGAAGCGCGAGCCCGCGGAGCCTACGTCTTCGGCGAGGCCCTCGGCGGTGCCTCGAACGCTACCACTGTGCGCGTCCGCGACGCAAAGACGATGATCACCGACGGCCCCTACCTCGAGACCAAAGAAGTCGTGGCTGGCTTCTATATCCTCGATTGCAAGGACCTCGACGAAGCGCTGGACTACGCCGCCCGAATTCCAGACGCCAAAGCAGCAGGCGTCGAGGTACGGCCGGTGATGCAGGTCCCCGGCTGGGACTACGGAGGGACGTCTGCTTACGTTCGGCAGAGCATGGGCTGAACACACGAAATCGTGACAGCGGCTGGGACAGTAGAGCGAGTCTTTCGGAGGAGTACGGTCGCATCCTCGCGAGCCTGATCCGCGCCTGCGGGGACTTTGACCTCGCGGAAGAGGCAATGCATGCGTTCGCCGTCGCTCTGGAGCGCTGGTCCCGCGACGGCGTTCCCTCCAACCCGGGGGCGTGGATCACGACAACTGCGC
>Ga0209056_10002115_pt1 | contig 21618 bp, 11 predicted proteins | sample GraSoiAngelo_114_FD_185876 | JGI IMG/M metagenome (GOLD analysis project Ga0209056, IMG submission 185876) | Grasslands soil microbial communities from the Angelo Coastal Reserve, California, USA - 14_0903_13_40cm (SPAdes) (version 2) | ecosystem: Environmental > Terrestrial > Soil > Grasslands...
TGGCTCGATCCGGTAGTACTTGGCGTGTCCCGATTTGAGGCAGTTTCCCTGCGCAGGGATGGGTGCGTTGAACGGAAACGGCCGGTGGTGGCGCTCTTCAGCGCACGACCGTCGCGACTGAATGCCCGGATTTTCACCTCGCTGGGTGAGTTTGGTGGCGTTTACGTTGTTCTGTTTGGCGCAGCGGCTTTTGTTTTCCTGCTGATCGAACTCGCGGCACTTGTGACCGGCGTTGTTCTCACGAGACGGATTACGAGAGCCATTGCCGATCTGTATCAGGCGACGATGTACGTGCAAGCGGGCGACCTGACGCATCGGGTGCGGATCGAGCGGCGAGACCAGCTCGGCGTGCTTGGCGAATCCTTCAACCTAATGACCAGCTCGATCGGCAGCCTGATTCAGGAGCAGAAGCAAAGGCAGAGGCTGGAGAACGAGCTCACTATCGCAAGGGAAGTGCAGACGCAGCTATTCCCCCAGACCTTCCCGTGCGTGCCAGGTGTCAACATCGAGGCGGTCTGCCGAGCGGCGCGCGTGGTGTCCGGCGACTACTACGATTTCTTCGAACTCACGCCAACGCAGGTGGTGTTGGCGATCGCGGATATCTCTGGAAAGGGCATTTCCGCGGCGCTACTGATGGCAAGTCTCCAAGCGGCATTGCGGAGCCAGATGTTCACTCCGGGTAGCGAGAACCTGAGCACAGCGGAGCTGGTGTGGCGGCTGAACAATCATCTGGTGCGCAATACAGGGGACGATCGCTTCGCGACGTTCTTTCTGGCTGTTTACGACAGCTCGCGGCGCCTGTTGCGCTACACAAATGCGGGCCATTTGCCTGCGCTGTGCGTGTGCCACGGAGAGACGCACCGGCTGGAGGCCGGCGGGATGGTCTTGGGTGTTGTGGAGAACTATCAATACGAAGAAGGGTCGCACGTAGTTGCGCCCGGAACACTTTTAATCGGCTACAGCGACGGCTTGATTGAGCCGGAGAATGTATACGGCGAGCAATTCGGGATTCACCGGCTCGAACAGGCCGCGAACCGTGTGCAAGGAGCGGCGCTGCGAGCCGTGGTCGACTCTTTGATGAGCGCGGCCGAGGAATGGGCGGGAACACCCGAGCAGGCAGACGACATGACCGTCATCGTGGCGCGGTTGGGGTAGCTTGGATGAGAGCTCTTACCGCCGCGGAGATGCGCGATGTGGATCGCCTGACAACGGAGCGCTTTGGTGTGCCAAGCCAGAAATTGATGGAGGCCGCCGGGAGGCGCGTTGCAGACGCTGTGATTCGAGAGCTGGGTGACCCCGTGGGAGTTCGCGTGGCCGTGCTGTGCGGCAAAGGGAATAATGGAGGAGACGGACTTGTTGCGGCGCGGCATTTGAAGACTGCTGGAGCGGATGCCGCGGTGTTCCTCTTTGGCCGGCTCGAAGAAATGAAAGGCGAGGCAGGGGAGAATCTACGCCGGTGGAGGGAGAGCAGCGCCCCGCTGACGGTTATCGGCGATTCTGCCGCATGGGGGGCCGCGTGGAAGACGGTGGCCACTGCGGCCGTGATCGTGGATGGGTTGCTGGGCACGGGCGTGCGGGGCAGTGCCGAGGGCCTGTTGGCGCAGGCGATCGAGGACATAAACCGGCTTTCGAGAAACGCGACGGCGACTTGGCCCCGGCTCATCCTTGCGGTGGACATGCCCTCGGGCCTCCCGTCGGACGGTCAAGAGGCCGCAGGACCCGTAGTTCGCGTGCATAGGACAGTCACCTTTACAGCGCCGAAACTTGGACAGTTGATCTCAAGAGATGCGCCTGCGGTTGGAGCGCTGGAGGTGCGCTCGATCGGATCACCAGGGGCGTTGATCGAAGAGATCGGCAAAAGCACAGTTCGCTGGTGCGAACCTGAAGAGTTCGCGGCGCTGCCATTGATTCGGGCGTCGGATGCGCACAAGGGCACGTTTGGCCATGCGCTTCTTGTGTGCGGTTCCCTAGGCAAGAGTGGGGCGGCTATCCTCGCGGGCCGCGGGGCGCTGCGCGCCGGTGCCGGACTGGTGACGGTGGCAGTGCCGGATGTGGCACAGCCCGTGGTCGCATGTGGGCAGGCTGAATACATGACGGAGGCGCTCCGTGCGACGGAGGAAGGAACGGCGTCCTTGGCGAATCTCGAGTGCGGAAGATTCGCGCACATAGAAGAAGGAAAGAGCGTGCTGGCAATCGGACCGGGGCTTGGAACGCATGCGGATACGCAGCAGTTGGTTCGGACGGTTGTGCGTCAGGCGAAAGTCCCAGTGATTCTCGATGCGGATGGCTTGAACGCCTTTGTGGGGCACACGGAAGAATTGCGCGCACCGGAAGGGCAGGTGGTGGCGATTACGCCACATCCAGGCGAGTTGGCGCGGCTGATCGGATGTTCGAGCAGAGAGGTTCAAAGCGAGCGGCTAAAAACCGCCGCACAAGCTGCGCGACGATGGAATGTACATGTAGTCCTGAAGGGTTTTCATACGCTGGTTGTCACGCCTGCAGGAGATGTCTTTGTGAATACGACCGGGAATGCGGGCCTTGCGAAGGGCGGCTCCGGAGATGTGCTCACGGGGGTTCTGGCGGGACTCACCGCACAATTCGGCACGGATGACTGGAGCCGAATTCTTGCATTGGGAATCTATCTGCACGGTCTAGCTGCGGAGCTTGGGACGCAGAAGACGGACTGCTCAGGTCTGCTTGCGGGCGAAGTGGCAGACTCGCTTCCTGCTGCGCGGCTGCGACTTGTGCGGGAGTTGCAACAGCGTGGCTGAGGTGTTCATCACACACTCTGCGGAAGAGACCATACGATGGGGCAGAGAATTGGCCGCGCGCTTGAAACCTCCAGTTCTGGTTCTGTTGTCGGGCGAACTCGGCACTGGGAAGACTACACTAGCCAAGGGAATCGTCAGCGGGCTCGGCGCGGCGCGCGAGGAAGAGGTCACCAGCCCGACCTTTACCCTGGTGCACGTCTATGGTCGCGAGCCGAAGGTGTATCACGCGGATCTCTACCGCGTTGAGAGCCTTGCTGATTACGAGTCACTCGGTCTGGAGGATGTCTTTGCGGCGTCGGCAATCGTAATCATCGAGTGGCCGAAACCATGTCCGCTGCCCACGACCTGGCCGCAAGTGCGGATCCAGTTGGAGCATGTTGGAGGGGAGATCCGCCGCATCACCACGCTACCGCCAAGTGATAGATAGCCAGAGGGTTACTTCGGAGACCACGATTACTATTAACCGCTTGGATGCGCCACCTTGCCCTACCTGAGGACGGTTGTTAGCCTGAGTCGAGGTGGTTGCGACCGGCTGCATGCCAATCGAAACCCTAATGTCCGGTGCGCCTGAGGCGGTCGGAAGCGAACTGAAAAGCTACAACCTCACCATCCCAATGGGGACGCTGGCCATTGGGGTGGACAACATCCACCACGATGTGTTTCTCAGTCCTAAGTTCGTACAGGCCGCGCGCGATTACCTGTTCGACCTGATCCGCCAGAGTACGAGAGCGAACTACTTTTCCGGAATTGAATTACGCCGCGTAAAAGCGCCGGACACTTCCGTTTTTCGTAAACTGCTGACGGATCTTCTCCAAACTTCGCTGACCCAGGCGAAGTACGAGAAAAATATTGAAATTGACTATCTCTTCCGGTTGGCTTTGCTCAAGTTCCTAACCGAGGAGATTGCGAATCAGTTCGGAAACTTGATCCTCGAAGGAAAAGAGTGGATTCGACAGCGGGGAGAGCACTTCGAACGCGGCCAGCAAGCGCACGTGATCAAGGCGAGGCTCGCCGAACTGCAGGCGGCGCGAAGAAGCATCATACGCGGCGTGGGCTTGCAGATCCAACAGATGCTCGCGGACATGGAAGACAGCGTGCTGGCCAAATCGCGCCGCGCGCTGTTTGGGGAAGATTTTGGGCCGATCTATGAGCTGCTGAAAAACCGGATCGTGTTTCTCGACGGAGGGAAGGACGAGGTCTTCTTCCTCGAGCACTACGTACTGCTCGGGAACTACGTACGCGACCCCGACCGTTTCGAATCCATGGACGCTCTTTTCCAGGAGTTTGTGCGGGAGGCGGGTGTCGCCATGGAGCCTGATCCTGCGATCACCGAAGCTAGCCAAGCGCATGCAGCGCTCCTGGAGCATGTGCAGGCGTTGCGCGACGAAGTCGCCGGCCTGGAAGAACAGCGCGAAGAGCACTTAAAGCGGCTCCAGCGCGGCGACGGATTGTTTTCGCGTTTTTTGGGCAGCGCCAAACCCACGAACCTGCGCGCATCGCTCAATGACATCGAGCTGCGTTTGAGACATCAGCAGGTCAAGCTGGAGGAGTTGGCGCCGCAAGTGGACGCCGCGCGGCAGAAGGTGGATTTCTACCGGAAGCAAGACACCGGCCGTTTGGGGGATTATCTGAACGAGCCGGAGAACGCTCGCCGGCTCTTTGATGCGTCCTGTGGCAGTGGCGCGGAAGCCTCGCACCGCGCGCGGCTTCTTGGACAGCTTATTGACCGGCTCGAACAGCGCGAAGTACTGCATCACGTGCTGGCCAGCTATGAAATCCGCACTATCAGCCGGGAGTATAGCCCCCCGGTGCACTTGCAGCAGCTTCGGAAAGCGCTCGTCTCGAAAGATGAAATGAAGCGGGTAGAGCACGTGCTGAGGCAGGTTCCCGCGCGGCAGCTCTCTTTGAAGCCCATCGAAGAACTGTCAAGGCGAATACGGCGGTATTCGCGCGATGAGCTGGCGCCCCTCGTGCTGCGCTTTGCCACGGATTTTTTGCGGCTGCGGCGGGATCTGCGTGACGCCGAGCATCTGAACACGTGTATGGAGCGCATCAACCTCGTCACTACGGAACAGGCGCGCGAGCTTTCACGGATCAACAACCGGCTGTACGAATGCGTCCTTCCCGAGGAAGCGCGGCCCAGAGACGATCGCGTCATTTCCCACGTGATCATTAAATCGGACGTGCGTGGTTCGACGCGGATGACGCAGGACCTGCTGGCGCGCGGCCTGAATCCTGCGTCACACTTTAGCCTGAACCTGCACGAGCCGGTCAAGAAGCTGCTCGAGCGGTACGATGCGAAAAAAGTGTTCATCGAAGGCGACGCGATCATCCTGGCGATTTTTGAAACAGAGGCCAATCACACGTACCAGCGGGCCGTTGCGAAGGCCTGCGTTTTGGCGCGCCAGATTCTGGCCGTATCGAGTTCCTACAACGAACGGGCGGCGACAAGCGACCTTCCGCCGCTGGAGATCGGCGTAGGCGTGGCGTATCAGGGCTCGGCTCCCGCATACTGGACCGACGGTGAATCGCGCATCATGATTTCGAAAGCGCTGAATCTTTCCGACCGCCTTTCGAGCTGCGCCAAACTTTCCAAGCGCATCCTTGAGAGGCAGAAGACCCATTTTTCCGTCTATCAATTCCTTACGGTCCTGGAAGGCGCCTCGGCGGAAGAGTTGGATGAGTTTCTGGTCCACTACAACCGGAACGGCATTGAGCTGAACGAAGAAGGATTCCAAAAACTCTCCGAAGAAATTTCTCTCGAGACCATCGAAACCAAGCTGGAAATGCCGTGGGGCAAGGGAAATGTGACCTTGTACTACGGTGAGGTTCCCATCGGCGAATCGTTTGAATTGCTTTTGCTGCGCAAGGGCTTTGCCCGAGAACTTCAGCCAGACGGAAAGATCGGCCGGCCCTCCGAACACGCGTACTACGAAGTCTGTTCAAGTCCCAAGCTGTACGAACTGGCCGCCGCCCTGCTGCGCACACAGTCGGCCGCGATTGAAAGCCCGCGCCGCTAGTCCCTATAATTCCTCCGGAGGCGAAAGGGGTCCGGTGACCTTCCCGGTCTTCAAAGCCGGCGATTCGACCCTTCGCGGGCCGAATGGTGGGTTCGACTCCCACACGCTTCCGCCAACTTATTTGTCCTGGGCTACTTACGCCCCGTTTTCTGTTCCAATTGGCACATTTGTACCGATTGGAGCTCCTCCGCCAGAGTTCATGCGGGTTTTCGCGCTTTCCAGCGCTAGGTTTCCGATGGAGCGATTGGCGATGCGTTCCATAGATTCCCGCTGAGAATCGGGGATGATGTGAGCGTAGACGCGCAGCGTTGTTCGCACGTCTGCGTGACGCATTTGCGTCTGCAGCACCGTGATTGGCTCGGTCTCGGCTAACTCCGTTGCTAGGCCATGCCGAAATGCGTGCAATCCCGCATTACGCTCGGGGATCTTCAGCATCCTCAGCACGGGCTTGAGTCCGTCGCTCCCGCCCGTTTCACTCTTTTCCCCACGGTGTCTTTCCTTTCGCTACGGTCTCTATGTCCTTCGAGTCGAAGAAATTGCTCGCACCACGGAGTGATGAAACAGGAGATGAAGAAGGTGGAGGATGTAATCCTTACCTTCTTCACCCTTTCCCCTCAGGTTCCCGTTCGGCAAGGCCAACTCGACGGAGCAATTCAGTCCCGAAATGCACGGTGACAGCGTGATTGGCCCCGCCAAACTCCTGGAGGATGTCGGCCTCAGTGACGCGCCCTGCCTTCCATCCGCGATACAGATGTTCGAATCGCGTCTTGGCCCGATTACGGAAAATCAGGTCACCCTCAGTCACAGATGCGTACCGCCGGAGGTCCCACGCCTTGCGGATTTCGAAGTATCGGCAGAACTCCGCGGATACGTCAGACGCGACTGGAATTGTCACAACGGAATCGAATAGTTCTTTGGCCTTTTCGAAGTGGGAATCGACTCTGGCGAGATACAGGAATCGGAACTCGGAGACCTGCCGAAACAGCGGGAGGTAGGTTTCGAGGTGGTGGACAAATTCGGTGAGGCTTGCCTCTGGCCCTTGGAGGTAGGTAAACTTCACCACAGGCAAGGGAGAAGAAACGTTGCTACCGCGGAACATCGGGAACTTGTCGACGAAGTAGCGAACGGTGGGTTGGGAGGTCTTTTGTCCGTAATAGATTTTGGCGGGAAGGAAGTGAATGGGGATCTTCAATTGGTCGCAGAAATAGCTCACCTTTTCCGGTTCAGTTTCAAGGTATTCGCACTGCGGATGGGAGAGGACAAAGTCGAGGATTCCAATGCGCCGCTGGATGTATTCGATCTCGTGTTCCCGGCGATTGCGAAGGTTCTCCCTGCCGATCTGGCGGTACAGCTTTCGGGAGAAGAGATGATAGACCTTTCCGCTCTTTGGGAAGTATTCGGTGCGTCCATGTTTCTTGGTGTAAAGTTTGTCCCAGAAGGTGGTTGTGCGCTTGCCCCAATGGCCACAGGTAAAGGCGAGGAATTGACGTGCCACAAAGTAGCCGGAATGAGTGGCCACGATGTAAAGAAAGCGAGCTTCTGATTCGGTGTAACCGAGCGCTTTCAAAGCTTCGAGGGGCGACCGTTTGATGTTTATAAAAACAGGATTTGGGGGAACGACCAATGTGGCGCTCGGAGGTTGCGCCGATGTTGCCAGGCGACTACCCGCGAAGTCTTCGGTTTGAGTCTGAAGCGGTGATGTCATTTGAATGCCTCGTCTTCCAGAAATAGTCGATTGCGCCTTGATCTGCCTCAGGGCACACGTCCAGCGTCCACTCCAATGGCAGGGTTTTCTACCTTCGCGCCCGGCCCGGGACCATCGAGCGGCACGCCATCAAGCTAGGTGGTTAACCGAAGTGGGACGGCTCCACCTAGTCTGTGGGGAGAATCGGAAAGAACTCCCCTCTATATACTCAGAGGCCTCGAAAAAGGAAAACATCAACAAGAGAATCACAAAATCTTTGGGGGTGAGGGCAGAGCCCCCAACATTCCGACTGCGTCGGCATCACCAGTCTGCAGGTTGATAACGAAATAAGTCCTCGTACTAAAGCCTCGCCAGCCAGGTACAAAGGAGAGTAGAGAAGCGGGAGTAGTTTGGCGGTGGAGCAGACGCTTCCCAAGCTTCCTCTAGCACACCCTAACTCGCTGGAACGGCGGCACTTATCCACCACGAAGCAGCCGGCAATTGGAAAATAATGGAAAATGCCGTTTGCATTCTATCTTAGGAACCGTAGAGCTGCGCCACGACGGGGCACAAATTCCTGATAATTGATTTGGAATAGCGCGTCGCGCATTATGGACCTCAAAAAACATGGGGCTGCGAAACGACAACGCGAGGTTCGCCTACCCAAGTTTCGGAGATGGGTTCGATTCCCATCGCCCGCTCCATAAACCCGCAAAATTTACGTTGATTCGGCTGCACTTACTCATCGGCCGTCCCCCGATTTGCGCCCAAGTCTACGCCTGAGAACAAGCGGAAAACAGGCGGAGAATATCTGTTTGCTTCAGAGCAGCATTGGTTTCAGGCTGGCGTGTTGGAGGCCGCCGAGTCTGCCTTTTGCAAAACCTGCAGAAAAAACAGATTCCCATTGCTTCCGCCTCCCTCGAGTGGCACTCATCGACATTTTTCAACAAGCTCTTAGAAATTGAATGAAACCTGCAAATCGATGCGCCGATTCGCCGTCGAAGAGGAGTACGGCCCGCCGGCAAGACCGTTGGCCTGACCAAACAGCGGCGAACTCAAATTGCCGATCGGCTTGGCGAGATTGACGTTGTTGAAAACGTTTCGCGCGGAAACACTGAACGTCAAATTGTAATGATTGTTGCTTGCGCCGCGATCCATGCTGCGGTCGCCGCCAAAACCGCCGCTGCGCATGCCTCTGTCACCATGACGTCCAGGAGCGCGTCCGAAAGTTCCGGCAGGTCTGGAGCCACCGCCAGCTGTGTTCGTGGTTTCCTTTTTCTGGCCGAAGCCGAAGGTTTTGCTCAGCCGAAGATTCAAGGAAAAGCGTACCGGCCCTTCTGCATAATTGATCGGAATCACCGGCGCGCCAGGTTGCGTGGACAAATTAAAACAGCCGTAGGGAGTTTGTTTTACGCCGACAGCATTCGGAGTACACGTGCCAAGCGTCGCGCGGGTATTGAAGACGGAATCCTGATAAAGGTCTTGTCCCGTCGTAATGTTGAATGGAACACCGGATTGCGCGACGAGGAAGGGACTAAGCCGGAAATTGAAAGGCAAGCCCGCCGTGCCGCCGAAGAAGACGCGATGGCGGATGTCGAAGGCAGCGCGGCCGAAATCCTGGCTGAGGTCAAAGGGATTGGAAGGGATGCTGCCCGCGTCGGCGGTATTGCTGTTGGCGCGGTTGAAGGTGTAATAGCCGAAGAGGGATAGTTTGGTTCCCATTCGAACGCTGCTGTTCACGATGAGTTGCCACTGCTTGAAGATCCCCCCGGACTGGTATTGGTAAATAATTTCGCTCGGAGGCACGGCAGTGGTTGCTGGGGGAATGATCGGATTCGCATTGATAAAGTTCGTGTAAAACTGATGGAGACCGCGCGAATTGAGGTAGGTGACCGCCAGATTGGAGTATTTGGTGAGCTGGCGCTCAAGAGTGATTCCAGTCTGCATGGTATAGGGAGCGCGAAGATTCTGATTCGGCTGGTAAATCGTCTGGGGAGCGGCCGTGGATGACTGAAAATTCGCATCGGAGGGCAGCACGGTATTGCTGGGATCGAAGAAGGCGGGTTTCGTGACGAGATATTGGTTCTCTGTCGTGCCGTTGAGTCGCTCTTGCTGCAAGAAGAAGTTGGAAGGAAAGCGATCGTAGAACATCCCAAAGCCCGCGCGGAGAACGGTCTTGGGAGATTTCTTTCCGCTGCCGTCGATGCCCCAGGCGATGCCGATCCGCGGAGCAAGATCGGCATGATCGCTGAAATCATTCTGGCTTTCCAATCGAAGGCCGTAGCTAAAGGTGATATTCGGGCGGATTCTCCAATCGTCCTGGATGTACAGCCCGGCGTCGAAATAAGTAACGTCCGCGATCGAGTTGCCTATGGTCACCGAGTAAAAGCTCGCGCCGCCTCCCTGAGCGATGGCGTTTTGAAGATTCGCCTGCGTATTTCCCGAAGCCAGGCTTTGCAGCGTGATGAGGTAAGCATCTAAACCGGAAATCTGAGGACAAGTGGGCGGTGGATTCTGTACCGCGCAACCGGAGACAGTGGGATCGGGCCGCGAGCCAAAAGTATAGGTGCCATTGAAATTCGACATGGATTCATTCGAATCCCGTGAGGCGCGCAGTCTGGCGCCAAATTTCAGGAAATGTTTTCCGAGAGACATCGAGGTGTAATTCTGCAATTCGTAGCGACCGAGCGTGTCGTTCGTGATCCCAGCGCTGTTTCCGCCTCCGGTAAAAGCAGCCTGCACGGAAATTGTGGGCGCTGTGCTCAGGGGAGTCTGATCACTGGTCTCGCGAACAAACTGGAAGCGGGTTTCATTGATGGTTTTGGAATTCACGACTTGCGTGTCGCTGATCTGAAACTGGTGTTCGGTGTCCACTTGATGGAACCCCAGAGACTGGAGATTGAACCGCCCGATGCCATTGTTTGATTCATTTTTGCGTACGTATTGGTAGCGCGCGGTAAGGGTGTTGTTGGCGCTCACCTGATAATCGAGCCGGGGACTGAGATTGGTGCGCATGCGCGGATTGGGAACCGCATCGCTAAAGGGGGTGATGGCAAGCGTCGTGGGATCCACAATCTGCGCGCTCACGACGGAAAGTTCGTTCAGGTTGCGCCGCTCGATATTGAAGAAAAAAGATGCTCTCTTGCTGACGAGCGGCCCGCCCACGTTGGCGCTGAACTGCGTGGAGTGATAGTCCGGAGGCTGCGTTCCGGGAGGGATGACTTCAAAAGGGTTCCGGGAATTAAATGCCGAAGTGCTTCCGGTCAGGAAAAGCTGGCCATGGAAGAGGTCCGTACCGGGCTTGGTAAAGATTTCGACGCGACCGTATCCCAATTTGTCGTATTCGGAAGAAAAGGGATTCTGGTTAATGCGGATTTCCCGAATGGAGGCTTTGGGCGGGAGAGTGCCAGCGGTGAAACCATCAATGTAAATCTGGCCGCCGTTAGGACCGGCAGAGGGGCCAGCGAGGGCCTCAAGCTCGGATTTCAGCTCATCAGGATCGTCGGACAAGGCCTCCAGGTCTTTGCCCTTCATGACCACCATTCCGGCGTTGTTGGAGGGATCGACGTCCACTTTGGTGGGCGAATCGGTGACCTCTACTTTTTGCTTTTCCACTTCAATCGTGAGACTGATGTTCAATTGCCGCACCTGGCCGGCAAGGATCTGAACATTTTCTTTGGTGAAAAGAGTGAAGCCCTTGGCTGCAGCCTTGAGGGTGTAGCCGCCTGGAGCAAGTCCCGTGAATTCGTAGAAGCCCTCTTCATTCGAGGTGGTGTCGAGCGACGCACCGGTAGCAGTGATCAGACGAACGGCTGTCTTTGCGACAGCCGCGCCGGACGGATCGGTCACTATCCCGGTCAGAACGCCGGCCGGCTCCTGCGCGTCTAGAGTCCCGATCACGAAAAAGAGAAACAAGATAGAAAAGAAAGCCAGCACAGAATTTCGAACGGACCTGAGACTCATCAAGTCTCCCGGACGAAGGTGGATTTGGGCAGGGCCTGTATGCTTCAAGGTGTGGCCGCTTCCCCCTCAGGCGCGCTGTCGAGGCTCCAGGGCGATAAGATGGTCGACGCATTGCTCGCCGGCGAGGCTTTGAGAATGGGCTCAACACCGCCGAGAAGAATAATCGCCACGGGAACGCCGCCGGGTCCGCCCTCCGTGGCGACGATCATGACCGCGTCACCCTTCTGCAAATCCGTGAGGAATGCGGCTGGCATGCGATTAATTGCCTGCTGAAGATCAAGAGGACCGCTGCCTCCTGATCTTCCCGTGCCTTCGCTACCGCCAGCACCAGGGCTGAGAGTAGCACCCGAGCTTCCAGGAGGAGGCCCATGGGCGGGAATACGGTTGAGGCGCCTGGCAATCCGCTGGGCCATCAGCGGCGGTAGTTTCCGCAACTGAGATTCCGCAGTGATCTTCACGGTGACGAGTTTCTTGGTGGCGAGATCCTGAATGCTGAGGCCGCCAGCAGAAGCATCCAGCGCAGAAATTGTGCCGGCGATATTTCGAAAGGTGCCGGAGACAACCTCGTCAGCGGCAAGTTCGCTGCCATCGGCGCTGCCAGTGCCGCGTGCGCGAAGCTGGTCGCCGGGCTTGATTTGATCGATGGGCGCGAGCTTTGCATCGTCGAATTTTATTGAGCCGGGAGCATAGCGGCGCAGCACAGCGTCTTTCGAAAGATGGATGGCGATGTTCTTCTTCTCTCCAATCACCGGAAGCGCGATGGTGATCGTTCTGCTGGCAATGTCAACGCCGCTAACCAGCCCGCCAACACCGTGTTTCTGCCATTCCTCGCGCTCGCGGGCCTGCTTTTCAGCGATTTCTCCCTTTTTCATGGCAATAATCGACGCAGCGAGGACAGACTTGCCGTCATCCGCAAGTTTCCCGCGAACAAGAATGCGGTCGCCAGGCTGGACATCCTGCAATTGGATCGGCGCGGCTTCCTTGAGGTCTTTTTGCCCAGGCGCAATTCTAACGAGTCTGGTCACCTCCTCGACCAAAACGGTCACGTCGTTGCCTGCGTCAGTGGTCAGGGTAATGAAATTCCCGGAAATGGACTTGATCGTGCCCACAGGCCGTGCCGGGGCCGGAGCTTGAGCGGACGGCGGCTGCCCCGCCTGCGTTTGGGGACAGTGAGCGAGCGCCGCCGTTCCAGCGCTCAGGCCGATGCAAAGTAAGCCCACGAAGCTGAGCGTTCGACGCACGGTCCCGTTGAACATGCTCATTTCAAATTCCCTGCCCCTTTGGATGATTGAGATCCTTCTCATTTCATTGTTCCTATGATGTAGTGCCAGTAGGAAGTGTGGGGGCGCTGCCCATGCCGCAACTCCAGAGATCGAAATAGCGGCCGCCGCGGTCTAAGAGTTGCTTATGAGTTCCCATCTGAACGATGTGGCCCTGATCGAGGACAAGTATCGCATCGGCGCCAGTTACGGCCGCCAGCCGGTGTGCGATGATGAGCGTGGTGCGACCGCTGGTGAGGCGGCGCAGCGCTTCCATAACTCGCCGTTCAGAGAAGGCATCCAGCCCGGTGGTCGGCTCGTCGAGGATGACAATGGGCGCATTCCGCAGCATCGCCCGCGCAATTGAAATGCCCTGGCGCTGTCCGCCAGAAAGCGTCGCGCCGCGTTCTCCGACCAAGGTGTCGTAGCCGTCGGGGAGCCCTTCGATGAGGTCGTGGATTCCCGCCTCCCGCGCTGCCGCGATGGCATCCTCGCGGCGAGCGCCAGTCCGGCCGTAGGCCATGTTTTCCCAGATTGTGCCGTGAAACAAAAGGGCTTCCTGCAAGACCAGTGCAACCCGGCTGCGAATAAAGGCCAGCGACAAATGCCGCAGATCATGGCCATCCAGCAATACTTGGCCGCTTACTGGGTCGTGGAAACGCGGAACAAGACTCACCAATGTGGTCTTGCCTGCGCCAGTCGAGCCGACGAGAGCGATAGTCTGGCCGGGTTCGGCGCGGAACGAGATGCTCCGCAGCACCATATCGCCCGCACCGTAATTGAAGCTAACCGAGCGAAATTCCAATTCCCCTCGGCAGGAGTTTGGCACCACGGGGTTAGACGGTTCGCGGATTTCCGATTCTTCCGAGAACACGTCCCCAAGGCGCTCCGCGGCCACAGAGGACTTTCCCACGATACCGCCCATCTTGGAGAACTGACGGACTGGGTCGGCCATGCCCCGAAGGTAGGCAAGAAAAACGAGGAGCTCGCCGGCCGTGATCCTTCCTGCAAGGACTTGAGAAGCGCCGTACCACACGACGGCCCCGGTTGCCATGGCCATCACGAGGCCCACCAGCGGTGCAAACTGCAACAGCAGCTCGCTGGCCTCGAGGGTTGCGCCGAGACTCTGTTCGGCCTGTTCGGCGAAGCGATTATCCTCGTGGGGTTCGCGTCCGTAGGCCTGAACGACGTGAACGTTGGAAATGATCTCCTGAGCTTTGCTCCACAGTTCACCTTCCTTTCTGCGCGCGCGACGGAAGGCAAGCCTTAGGCGTGTGCTGTAACTGTGCACAATGAAAAGCAACAATGGTGCTACGGCTATCGCCACTACTGCGAAACGCCAATCGATCATCAACATGATCGCAGTCATTCCCGCGATCGTTAACAGTTGGGCAAACAGGCCAGTCCCGACCGTCACCACGAGGTCCTGGAGGGTCTGGATGTCGCCTCCGAGCCGGGCTATAAGGTCCCCGGTCTTTTGACGACGGTGGAAGGACAGGGAAAGCCTCTGCATGTGTGCGAAGAGATCGCGCCGCAGATTGAAAATCGCACGCTGTCCGGTGCTCAACAGCAACCGGTTACCAAAGTAGGCCAGCGCAGCATTGGCGGCACCCAGAGAAAGCAGGGCGACTCCTAGGGCATCAAGGAGGAGCAGACGCTGGGTGAGCGGGTTTGGCAAGAATGCGGCCAGCCACTGAGGCAGAGGCTTGTGGAAAATGACGCTGTCAACGGTGAGTTTCAGTGGCCAGGGAGTGACCAAGAGAACGACGGCCCTTAACGCCATCAGGGAACCAGCAGCGGCAAGCGCCGGCGCATACGGCCGCAGATAACGGCGCAGATCCCACAAGGAAAACGCGCGACTCTTCGTTGCATTTCCCGGATTCATTCGCGGCCTCTGTGCTGCGACAGTTGCTCCATCAGCTCCGTCACGCGGCGGGCGTTTTTCTCCCAGCCAAAGTCGGCCCTTGCCGCCGCCCTCGCAGCGCGACCCATAGCCTGAAGCCGCGGCGGGTCGTTCAACAATTCGAGGACCCGGCCTGCGAATGCTTCACGGTCGCCCGCAGGAAACAGCAGGCCCGTCACGCCATCGCGGACCATCTCCGTCAGCTGGCCGAGCCGTGGTGCCACGACGGGCCGCCCGGCTGCCAGCGACTCCACCACTTTCAGAGGGGAAAAATAGAAGCCGTCCTGGACGATGTACGGAGCCACGGTCACATCCATGGCGGCAAAGTAGCTGGGGATTTCGGCGTGGGGAACGCGCCCGGCAAGGATCACACGCCCGTGAAGTTTCTCCTGCGCTACCCGCACCCGCAAATCAGGCATCCTCGGGCCCTCGCCAACCACCAGCAGTACGGCGTCAGGACGGCCTGCTGTAATCTGTTCAAGGGCATCAAACAGGAAATCCAGGCCATGCCAAGGCTTCAGGCTGCCGACGAAACCAATCACCTGTTTGCCGACGAGTCCGTAGCGCTGGCGCACCGGATGCCCGTTCACACTCGGGTGGAAACGGGCGGTGTCCACGCCATTGGGCAAGACGGTGACGCGTTCCGAAGGCACGCCCCGAGCGAGCGCCCGCTCCTTCACGGCTGCGGAGACCGCGACAACATGGTCGGCACGGCACAGAGTCTCGGTTTCCGTTTCCTCCGCCAGGGATTTCAAACGGAGACCCCGGAAGCGTTCCTGTTCCTCGACCAGAGGCGCATTCATTTCGAGCACACGCGGAATCTTCAAAGACTTTGCGACATCCCCGCCGGCCCGATGAAAGAGCGCATAGCGCTCGTAGATCGCATCGGGCTGCAGGCCCGCTTCGTCCAGCGACGCTAGCACTCGTGCGGCCAGTCCTCGGTCGCAGGCGAGCTTGCCCAGTTCGCGGTGCAGCGTTGCGTCCCTTGGCGCGCTCGGTATGCTACGCCTCGCGCTCTCCGCAGCCACCGTGACAGGGTCATCGTCCGGGGGCAACTCAATCAGCCGAATTGGTGGACAATCGTTTCCGGTTCCCCGGTTGGCGCAGAGCAGCGTGATTTCATGTCCCATTCCCGCGAGGGCAGTGGCGAATTCGCGCACGTGCACGGACGCACCCTTGTCGCCCAGGACCGGAACACCACGGTCGGCGCAGAGGTAAGCGATGTTCATGGATGCCCACTTGCCAGGAGAAGCGTCCGCAACGCATTGGCGGTCTTCCAGCATTCGAAGCCATCTTCTATCTTACGCCGGGCTGCGACCACCAGCTTCTGCCTCAGCGGCTGGTCGCGGAGCAGCCATTCCACGGCGTCGGCAAGAGCCTCTGGATTCCTTGGACCAACAAGCACCCCCGTTCGGCCATCTTCTATTAGCTCGGGAATACCGGAAACGGACGTTGACACAACGGGGATCCCGGCGGCCATCGCCTCGGCTAGAACGTTGGGAATACCATCGCGGTCCCCGTCTTCCGCGATATGTGGGGCGAGGGCAAATACGCTGGCCTGCCCGTAAAGCGAAACCAGCCCGTCATGGGCCATGGCCCCCAGAAAGGTCACAAATCTATCCAAACCGAGCTCGCGGACCTGGGACTCAAGCTCTCCGCGAAGAGGTCCCTCGCCCACGATGACACAACGGAATCGAACCCCGCGCCCCATCATTAAGCGGCAGGCTGAAATAAGATCCCTCATCCCTTTTTTCGGAACCATGCGGCCGACCGACAATATCAGGGGAACGGCATCATCAGCCTTTCCAGTGGTCATTGCCGCCTTGCCGTTGCTTGGCGGGAAAGGGAATTCCGCCAGATCAATGCCGTGATAGACGAGATAAATCCTGCCCCAATCCCGAGGAGGGATGAAACTCCGCAAATACTCGATATTGTAGCGCGTGCACGTGAGGACGAAGCTCGCGTGCGCAACCCGCCGGCGCATCACTATCTTGCGAGTCAGGTAGAGGTCCTTGGCATGGGTGGTGAAGCTATAGGGAATGTTGCACATTACGCTCACCAAGCGCGCGACCGTGGCCGGTGCGTTGGCGAAGTGCGCATGAAGGTGATGGACCTGATGCTGACGGCAATGCACGGCCACGTATGCGGAACGCAGAAATTGTTTCCACACGCTGAATGGGCGGTGGGAACGCACGGACCACAAGAGCGCCAGCCCAACCGCGCGCAAATAACGCAGCGGCACCGCCCAGGCCATCGTTACATGGGCCTTTGCCACTGCCGGAATTTTTGCCAGCCACGTCTCGGGAAAATACGTGACGGGCGCCCGTAACTCCGCAACCGTCGGATGCGCCAGGGATCCTTCCACCCGCATCAGCGAGAAAACGTGCAGCCGCATACCCAGACGCTCCAGCGCGCGCATTTCGTTGAGGATGAAAGTTTCCGACAGCCGGGGATACCGCTTCAGGATGTAGCCGATTGGCCGGGACTGCTCCTCCGTCATTTTCTAACTCCAACCGCAGTCCCGATGGCAGACGCGGCACAGGGAACAAGCTCTTCGTCGTTCCGCGTGTTGGTGCGAAGAAGCTTGCCCAGGGCGTCGCCTACGCGATGAACTCCGCCCAGGTCCACGGCATTCCACTTGTCCCGCGGGGGACGGGCGCCAGCAAGAGCGGCCTGGATGAGTTCGGCGAGGCGCGCCACCCAATTCTTCTCCGGCTGGAGCACCCAAACCAGCCCCAAATTGCTCAACAGCGTCGCCCGCAGGCGCTGCTCTGCGCGCGGCGCCGCCCGCGGCACCAGGATGGCGGGTTTCTTGGCGGCGAGAATTTCCGCCGTGGTGTTGTACCCGCACATGGACACCACGAGATCTGCGCTGCCGATCAGCGCCGCCAGCTCGGTTGTATAGGGAATGATCTGGACGTCCGGCTGTTGTGCCGCCGCCTGTTCGAGAGCCTGCCTCTCCTCGTTAGGCATCAGTGGGCCGAGGACAAGAATGCTTTGTGCAGTGCCGTGCGCAATTTCATTCAAGGCGCGAAGATAGCCGTCCATTAGGGCGTAGCCATCTCCACCTCCGCCGGCGGTAACCAAAATCACGGGTCGGCCGGACCTGGACACGGCCTGGCGGAGGCCCGATGCTTGAATATCGCTGCGGTTGCGAGTGATGTATCCGCAGTAGGAAGTCTTAGCCGCCACCGCTTTCGGGAATTGGTACTCGCGAACCACGTCGAACAATTGACGGCTGCCATAGACGAGGATGTGGTCGTAGGACTTTTCGAGAAGCTGGTAGATATCTTGTTCCCGCCAAAGGTCTCGGACGACCTCCGCGCTGTCAAGGATATCGCGAAGACCGAGCACGCATCGCGTCGCCAGCATCTCTTTGCGGATGAAGGCAAGAGCCGCAAGCAGTTCGCCTTTCATGCCCGCCGGAGCATGGTCAACCAGGAATACGTCGGGACGATAGCGTTTAATCGACTCGAGAATCAGCGCCTCCCGCCGCGCCTTCACTGCTTCAAAGCTTTTGGAACTGTCCCGGGATTCGTACTCTTCCACGCTGACTTTGACAACCGGTGGGAGGGGTTGCACCTTCAGACCTGTCGGCATGGGCCATGACGACACGACGGGTGAACCCGTCAAAAGCATCGCGGAAAATGCCGGGTTGCATCGCAGAAGAATATGTTCGGCGATAGCCAGGTTCCGCCGCAGGTGACCGAGGCCGTAGGTATCATGGGAATAAAGAAGCACGCGTGGTCCCTGGCTTGGTCGCGGCTTGGATTTGTGCGTAACGACCGCCCGACGCGGATGATCCGGCGTCGGAGAAGCGCTTGCTGGCAGAGCGGTGGGTTTGCGCCGTCGTTGTTCTTCCCAGCGCGCCTGCAACTTGATTCCGTTTTCCAGGTCCACTGCGGGCCGGAAACCCAGTTCGACGCGGGCCTTTGTTGTGTCCGCCAGCGTGTCAATCACATCCCCGTCCTGGGCAGCAGTGTAAACGAGGCGGCCGGTCTGGCCGGTGGCCCACTCCATCGTGCGTATTGCTTCGATCAGAGTCGCCGTACAACCGCCACCGAGGTTGTACACCTCCCCGGGTACCCCGTTGCGCGCCGCAAGCAATGTTCCTTCCACGGCGTCGTCGACATAAGTGAAATCCCGAGTTTGTTTGCCGTCTCCGAAGATGCGGACTTCTTGACCCTCGCTCAGTGCGCGTAGGAAGCGTGAAAAAGCCATGTCGGGCCGCTGGCGAGGTCCGAATACCGTGAAATAGCGAACGGCGGTGATGGGCAGGCTGAAATTCCGCGCGTACAGCAGGCACAGATGCTCGGCGGTCAGTTTGGTCACCCCGTACGGGGAATACGGCCGCGTCGGACTGTCTTCCGTCATCGGCGGAGCGATCCGCCCATAGACCGATGAAGACGACGCGTACACAAATTTCTTGACGCAGCTCGTGCGCACGGTTTCTAGCAGTCTTTGAGTAGCGTCGATGTTGTTGTGGACGTAGGGGCCGAAACCGGTCCTCCAGCTTCCGCGCACGCCGGGCTGGCCGGCCAGGTGAAACACCCAGTCGATCCCCTGCAGCACCGAGGACAAATCTGCCTCGTTGAGATCCTCCTGGACCCAGCGAAAGCGGGGATTAGAGAGAATTCTGCCCAGGTTGTCGCGCTTGGCTTCGGAACTGTAGTAATCGGTTAGGCAGTCGATGCCGGCCACTTCATAACCTTCTGCCAGCAATCTTTCCGCAAGGTGCGACCCGATAAACCCGGCTACGCCTGTAACCAGGCAGCGAGTAATTTTGGATTCCTCTTTCGTAAGCGATCTCCCAGCTAGCATGGCGTTACCCTCGAGCCCACTTCCTATGCTGGGATTAGAGGAAGGACGAACTTGGCGGGATTTTGAACCTGCAGCAGGTCTGAGTCAACTGTACTGGTGGCCAGGTAGTGGGCTACTTTGAATCAGGCCGCTCTTTTCGCTTTCTCATCGGCTCTAGCAGATTCACGAGATCGCAAACGTCCCAAAGACGGTCTGTGACGCCAGCAGCCATCGCCGGGTAATGCGCAAGGTCCGATGAATCTTGATGAGTTGCGGAATCGGGCCTGACGCGACTGAGTTATGCCGGCATTATACGCTACGCGGGGATCGGGAGCTGAAAGAGCGTTTCGCACGCTCTGAGCCAGTTGCAAAGACTTCATACGATTCAGATAAGCCGGGGTATGAGAATTGGAATCACCCGTGAGTCGAGCGCGTATCGCGTCACCCTCGATGATTTGAGGTCTCTAGAGCTGTGCAACGAGATTCACGGCAGTGGCCGAGCGCAGAACAGACGCTTCCCAAGGTTCGGACCTCAGTTGATTCTATGCCTTGTTCCATTTGTTCCAGTTGGAGAGGACGGGTAGCTGCAACGCATAGAGGGCACAAGCCTTATTTTAGTAGCTTGTCCGTTCGACTCCCACACGCTTCCGCCAAAGTCCCGTTGATTCCGTTGGTCTTCCTCCCCCGGACACTTCGATTTAGGCCTTTGAGGGGATAGTTTTGCATCCAAGTTGCGCCCAAGGTTCAGCCGCGTCTTGAACGGAGTGAATGATATGCCGTCAATGAGGACCCGATTGCGCGTGTTGCGAGCGGAGGAAGAATGGTCCCGGGCAAAGCTCGCTGCCCAAGTGGGTGTGACGCGCCAGACGATCAACTCGATTGAAAAGGGCAGGTATCACTCGTGCCTCACCGTCGGAGAACGCAGTAAACGTCCTCCAACAGGCATTTACCAGCACTATTGCGCGCGGACTATCACTCGTCGGCATGGTCGTATCAGGACTGACTTTTGCCTTCGGTGAGGGCGGATCAAAGCGGGTGCTCGCAGGAGTCCTTTTCGGCGTAGGCATGACGATAGCCGCCCTGAACTTTCTCGGGTGACTGTTTCACTGATACGCAAGGCCCACGCTCTTTGAAGGAGCCATCCATGCCTGCGACGCTTGTAGGATGTTTCTCATCACCGCGGACCTAACCAAGAACGGCCTGGCGATTCCAGAGGTCGACGAACTGGCAAGCATCCCTCCCGGTCTCTGGGCGCTAGAAAACGGCTACGTAAATCTTGTGCCGAATTTGGTCGGAATGTGATTCGGACCAAAAGGGTTTGAAGCAGCAGGAAGGATGACTGCGCCGCTTCCAGGATCGTCTGGCCGGGGAGGAGCGCTTGCGAACCCGTGAAATTGCTATTTGACGGCGCCCACCGTGAACCCAGCGATGAACCGGTCGAGAAACAGGTTGTAGAGGAGCGCGATCGGCACGCTGGTGATCAGGCACGCGGCCATCAGCGAGCCCCAGAAGTAGACGTCACCCCGCACCAGAAAAATCGGGATTCCCACGCCGACCATCTGGTTTGATTCGGGAGAAATGAAGGTGAGAGCGTACACGAATTCCTGGGTCACCAGCGTGAAACTGAAAATTACCACCGTGAGGATGCCCGAGACGGAGATGGGCACGACCATGCGGATGAAGGCGCCGAAGCGTGTGAGACCGTCCACCATGGCCGCGTCTTCCAGTTCCTTGGGAATGGACTTGAAAAAGCCCATCAGGAGCCAAATGGAAAACGGAATCGTCATGCTGGGGTAGACGAGCACCACGGACCAGATCGTGTCCTGCAAGCCCAGGAGTGCGACAACCCGCGAGAGAGGAATGAAGAGCAGGGTGGGCGGGATCAAATAGGTGAGAAAGATCCCAATCCCCAGGCGCTGACCCCAGCGGCCGGTAAGGCGGGCCAGCGCGTAGGCGGCCGGCACAGCCAGCAGCAGCGTGATGACGACGACGAGCGCACCCACGAGCGCGGTGTTACCCAGCCAGCGCACGAATTGAGTTTCTCCAAACAGCAAGCGCAGATGATCCAGGGTCGGTTTAGCGTTGAAGGTGAATGGATTGTTCTCGACGGTGTAGAGGTCAATGTTTTGTTTGAACGTGGCGATTACCATCCAATAGAAAGGAAACGCCAGCAAAATCGTAAAGACCACCAGCACCGAAACGTGGACGATCCGGGCAC
>Ga0209056_10002117_pt1 | contig 21595 bp, 24 predicted proteins | sample GraSoiAngelo_114_FD_185876 | JGI IMG/M metagenome (GOLD analysis project Ga0209056, IMG submission 185876) | Grasslands soil microbial communities from the Angelo Coastal Reserve, California, USA - 14_0903_13_40cm (SPAdes) (version 2) | ecosystem: Environmental > Terrestrial > Soil > Grasslands...
CCGAGGATACATGACACGAGGAGTTTGTGGCGGTTGGGTTCCCACCACCCGGGAGCCAGAAGCGGGCACACCGCGATCGCCAGGAGCATCGCGACGAAGGGCAGTGCCCAGTAGAGCGCCGGGGCCAGGGGCGGGCTCGCCGCGGACACTAGGTTCGACGCCGTCCCGCCGCTTTGTCCTTCGCCCGCCGCCAGGCCTTGCCCGTAATCCAGAGGATTGCCGCTAGCGCGCCCAGCAGGACCGGTAACGGAGGGGCTCCAAAAGAGTAGACGACCACCAGACACACGATCGCGGCGGCGCCGAGGGCGAGCTGGAGCGTGCGCGAGAACGTCACCGGGAGATAGTCCACGCCCTACGGTCTCTCAAAGGTAGGGCGATCGATTCGCCGTTTCTCTCGCTCGGCTTCCTGGCCCAGGAGCGCCAGAATCATCTGCCGCTCCCCCGGTGTCAAGGCGCGGTCCCGCGCGACTTGCAGGTGCCGGTGACCCTTGTCGGGCACGGAGAGCCGGAAATAGAGGTCCGCGAGCGTGAGATTGAGCATGAAATCATCGGGCGACAGGGCGAGTCCCGCCTCGAAAGCGTCGATCGCCTCATAGACCCGGGCGTCCCTCACCAACGCGATGCCCAGGTGGAGGTACGCCGCGGGTGCTCCGGCGCCGGCATCGACCGCGCGCCGGAAGCAGCCGATGGCGTCGGCGATGCGGCCCCGCTCGAAGGCGGCCCGGCCCTCGCGCAGCCATTCACCGACCACGTCCGTCTGTGCTGGCACGATTCCCACTGTCTCTCCACGCGCCGGCCTGTGGTTCCGTGCGGTGCGCCGGCGCCCTCGCCGTCAGTCGAAGATGCTCTTCCCCTTCTTGTAGGTCTGCAGGACCGCGAAGACCGCGACGCAGATCAAGCCGAACACGAGCGAGCCGGTCATCTTGCCTCTCTCCTTTCCGTGAACCGTCGAACGGCTAGGCGGTCACAGCCCGGCCGCGGCCTGGGACGGATGAGTCGTCACCAGCTGAAACTCCGGGTAGCCGAGCGCACCCATCTCGGGGAGATCGAGGCCCTGGAGCTCGCTCCGCGCGCTCACCCGTTGCCCCACCACCACGTCCACGAGGGTATTGAAGACATAGGACAACGTGAAGACGACGCCGACGAGCGTGGCCACCCCCATGAGCTGCGCCACGAACTGCCCTGGATCGCCGTAGAAGAGGCCGGTCACGGAGCCGTCGACGTTGTTCCAGCTCCCCCCGTAGTTGCTGGTTCCGTCGGCGAAGAGCCCGACGGAGAGGACGCCCCACAACCCACAGGCGCCATGAACCGAGATGGCCCCCACGGGATCGTCCACCTTGAGAATCTTTTCGACGAACTCGACGCTCAAGCAAACGAGGACGCCGGCGGCGAAGCCGATGATGCAAGCGCCCACCGTGTTGACGAAGCCGCTCGGCGCGGTGATGGCCACCAGGCCGGCTAGCAGGCCGTTGCCCGACATCGAGGCGTCCGGCTTGCCGAAGCGGATCCACATGTAGAGCATCGCGGCAAAAGACCCCGTCATCCCCGCCAGCATCGTACTGACGGCAATGGACCCGATCCGCAGCGCTCCGTTGCCGGAGGCGGCGAGCGTGCTCCCCGGGTTGAAGCCGAACCAGCCAAAGGCCAGGATGAAGCAGCCGGTCAACACCAGCACGATGTCGTGTCCGGGGATCGCGTTGGCCTTCCCGTCCCGAGTGTACTTCCCGATCCTCGGCCCCAAGATCATCGAAACGGCAAGGGCCGTCACTCCGCCGACCGCGTGAACGACCCCTGAGCCCGCGAAGTCGCAATAGCCGTGGCCGAGGCCATAGTTCTTCCCGAGTTGGGAAAGCCAGCCGCCACCCCAAGCCCAGTTGCCGTAGAGGGGGTAGGTGATAGCGCCCAGGAAGAGGGTCGACACGATGAACGCGGCGAACTTCCAGCGCTCGGCGGCGGCGCCCGTCACGATCGTCGTGGCCGTGTCCATGAAGACCATCTGGAAGAGGAAGAGTACCATGATGCCGACGTCGTACGAGCCACCCTGGGTGAGAAAGAACCCGTGCGTCCCGAAGAGCCCCCAGGGCTTGCCGAGGATGTTGACGGTGAATTCCCCGCTCAACGGGGCGACCCCGCCGAGCCCGACGCCGGCCGAGCCCCCCATCTGGAGCGCGAATCCCATGACCCAGTACGCCAGCATTCCGGCCCCGTAGACCATGAAGTTCATCATCATGGTGTGAGAGGCGTTCTTGGCTCGGCAGAGACCCGTCTCCACGAGCGCGAACCCAGCTTGCATGAACATGACGAGGTAGCCGGTGATGAGGGTCCAGACGAAGTTGATCGCGACCCGATTCTGCCCCGCTTGGTTCACCAGGTCCGATAGGGTGAGACCCTTCTTGGGATCGCTGACCACGACGTCATTCACGGTGCCCGTCAGTGTCCCGCCCGGATCGCCCTTCGCTAGCTCTTCCGGCTTCGGTCCGGCGATCTTCTTGAGATCCTGATCGGTAAGCGGCGCCGCCACGGCCTGCGCGGACGGCGCCGTCGCGGACGGGGCGCTCGGAGCCGGCGCCTGACCCCAGACGGCCGGGGCGAGGAAGGCGACGAGGGCGAGCACGATCAGGGCTCCGGGCGCGATGCTTCGTGTCTGTGATAAGCGCATCCTAGGGTCTCCCTCCTCCACGATTGGTCGTCCGGGCGCCCGCCTAGTGAGGGCGGCCGCCCTTCCAGATGGCCGTCTTCAGGTGGGCCCGGTTCAGCAGACCGACAAGCCCGTAAAGGACCACGGCGATCCCGATCACGTTCATGGCCAGCTTGCCGCGAAGACTCGCGACCTGAAGCGCCGCGACGGTGGCGATCAGCCACCCTCCGACAATAACGATCACACCGGCAAGTTTCATTGCGTCCTCCCGTCCTAGCTCTGCCGCCGCCTATTTGACCCGAGCTTCCCGGGGTGTGGCCCCGACCGGGCTCTGCTCTGGAGCTGTTCGCTCCTGTTCCAGTGGCTTGATCACGTAGAAGCCCACGCACGACGCCACCACCGACACGATCCCGACCAAGACCGCGAGCACACCGAGCGGCCCCGAGGCCCCCTCGGAGATCCCCGCCCCGCCTCCCACAACCAGGATGAACCCGATCAGCAGGCCGAACATGCACCAGCCCTGTTTGCTGTTCGCTCCCATCGCCGTCTGCGCCTCCTCGTATGTGTCGCTCAGCCTTTGTCCGAGGGCTAAGCAATTCTCAAGCCGTTTGCCCAAAGCACGGTATTCGAGCGGTCCCGAGTCTCCGCTCGACGTGGCGGCATTTGCCACGGAGAAAATTTCTCGTCTCGTTCTCCAATCGAGAGTTAGGCCGCGCGCCCACGCTGCACGAAAATCCCCCGTCAGACCGTGTGCGCGGACGCCTCCGCGCGCTCCCCCGCTCCATCGACGGCGTGCTCACACCATATGCAGATGCCTACTTTCGCGGCATCGGATTGCACCGTGAGTCTGACGCGACAACGGGTTCGCCGAGTGAACCGCCGCCCGAAGGACGCGTGGGACGACAGCCTCGTAGCGAAGTGAAATTCTCGTGCGGCGACGGGAGCGGAGAGCCGCGGTCGGCGCAGGCCAGCGATCTCCAACGCGCAAGGCCGCGAATGCTCAAGAATGCTCAAGGAGAACGCTCACTCTACCGGCACGCCCCTTGCAGCCGTGGGGCGCACTATCGTTCAGCTCCCGGGGGCCGCCCGGAGGGTCGTAGGACTCGCCGGGTCCTATACGGCCCGCGTCGACCCTGGACCGAATGACGGCGGGCCAACGCGTGGCCCGCGGAGGACGCGATGAAGAAGGTCGAAGCCATCATCAAGCCGTTCAAGCTGGATGAGGTCAAGGAAGCACTGGCCGGCGCCGGTTTCGTCGGCATGACCGTGTCCGAGGTCCGGGGCTTCGGCCGCCAGAAGGGTCACACGGAGATGTACCGAGGGGGCGAGTACACCATCGACTTCATCCCGAAGATCAAGGTCGAGGTGGTCGTCCCCGACAATCGCGTCGACGCGGTGGTGTCCCTGATCTGCAACATCGCCAAGACCGGCACCATCGGAGACGGCAAGGTGTTTGTCTCAGGGCTCGACGACGCAGTCCGCATCCGAACCGGCGAGCATGGCGACCACGCCGTCTGATCAAGGCTGAGAGGAACCAACTTCTGAGAGGAGCTGTGGACTTCTGGATGGGGACACTCATCGCGGCGCTGCCACCATGTGCCAGGGGCATCACGCAATCTCCCCAAGCCGGAGGTCGAGACGTCCGCGCATACCGAGGATCCACTGAGGCGGGCCACAGCGCCGCACGCGGAGGGCGCGATGAAGAAGGTCGAGGCCATCATTAAGCCGTTCAAGCTCGACGAGGTCAAGGAGGCACTGACCGACGCCGGGATCGTCGGCATGACAGTGTCCGAGGTCCGCGGCTTTGGCCGCCAGAAGGGACACACGGAGATGTATCGAGGCGGCGAGTACACGATCGGCTTCGTCCCAAAGATCAAGGTCGAGGTTGTCGTGCCCGACCACCGCGTGGACGCCGTGGTGTCGCTGATCTGCGACACGGCGAAGACCGGCAACATCGGAGATGGCAAGGTGTTTGTTTCCGGGCTCGAAGACGCCGTCCGGATCCGGACGGGCGAGCACGGTGATCATGCGGTGTGACCCGTCCTGAGAGGAGCCGACCATGGCGCGTGTTTGGGGAGCAATGATCGTGACGGCGCTGGTGGCGCTCACCGCGAGCGCCGCGCCCGCGCAGCAGCCGGAGGCGAAGCCCGAGGAGAAGCCGAAGACGCTTCTCGAAGAAATCGCTCTCTTCGGGTACGTCGAAGCCAGCTACGTCGGGAATCTGGGCCACACCAGCGCCGACAGCGGCGGGCTCACGAGCTCCCGGCAGGTCAATACGCTGCGCCTCTACGACAGCGACGAAGGCTTTAGCTTCAACATGGCCGAGTTCAGCGTGAAGAAGGACCCGTCCGACAAGTATCCGTTCGGCTTCGGCGTCGTCATCACCGGCGGCGAGGACACGCAGAAGAATCACTCGGTCGGCATCTTCCGGGACCTCCAAGACGCGCCCCGGCAGACCAAGCAGGTCGACCTCCAGGAGGCCTATCTCTCCTATAAGGTCCCGCTCGGTAGCGGGCTGACGCTCAAGGCGGGCAAGTTCGTGACGCTCCTCGGCTACGAGGTGGTCGAGTCGCCCAACAACTTGAACTTCTCGCGGTCCCTGCTCTTCTCGTTCGCGATCCCGATCACCCACACCGGCGGGCTGCTGAGCTATAGCTTCACCGACTGGTTCTCGGTGACGGCCGGGGTCGTCGAGGGGTGGGATGTCTCCGACGACAACAACGCCTCCCCCTCCTACACCGGCCAGTTCGCCGTCACCCCCCTCAAGGATCTCTCGACCGCTCTGAACTGGATCGTCGGGCCCGAGCAGAACAGCAACAACACCCGCCAGCGTTGGGTCACGGATCTCACGGCCACCTACGCGGGGTTCAAGAACGTGACGCTCGGCGCCAACGTCGACGTCGCCGGCGAAGAGCGGGTGCCCGCTCTCGTCGCCACGCGACAGGACGGGGACGCCTCCTGGTGGGGCTGGGCAATCTACGCCGCTTACGACTGGACGGAGAAGCTCCGATCCGCGGTGCGGTTCGAGTTCTTCGATGACCCGCAGAGCGTGCGGACGGCGATCCGAAACACGGGGAACCGGACGTCCCTCTACGAGGTGACGGCGACCGTGCAGTACAAGATCTGGAAGGGCCTGGTCGGCCGGGTCGAGTACCGGCACGACGACGCCAACGCCAAGGTCTTCGCCGTCCGGGCGCCCAGCTACGCCCCGACGGAGAGAGGCCAGGACACGCTCAGCGTCGACCTCTATTACCTGTTCTTCTGACGGCCAAACCCCGAGACCCACGCGGGGTGGCCAGGGCACCCATGAGCTCCGGGGCGAGCGCGGCGCGCGCCTGACCTCTGGAGGCGGTTCGTCGAACCGCCTCCAAAGCCGGCGGCGGCCAGACGTTCGGGGCAGCGTCTTGCCGCACGGCCCGACGGCGAGCCGCCCGCCGGTTCGTCCCCGGCGCGTGACTACGCGGTCATTTGCAAGCAGACTTGCTGAACCGCGAAGAGGCGTCGCATCCACCCCTGACCAAATCGCGGGAAGGTCGAGAGCCCTGCATACTCGACCGCCCGATGAGCAAGGAAGTCGGCCAACAGCGCGTCTCCGTCGGCCGCGCGGGCCGCGGCCAGCGTCTGGGGGCCGATCACTCCGTCGACCGTCACCCCGAGGGCCCTCTGCAGGATCCGCACTGCCGCCACCGGGCCCTGATTCACGGCCCCGTCGAACAACGCGATCGCGATCAGCGGAGGGAACCGGTCACATCCGAGCGAGTCCCAGTAGTCTCGGCGATAGATCTCAACGGCCCGGTCGCGTGTCAGGTTCCTGATGTCGAGATTCGGGTACGTTCGCTTACTGATCCCCCAGTTCGTTTCGCCACCGGGATCATTTGGATCGTTGACATACCCCCCCTCGTAGCTCAAGACCGCGGTCACGGCCGTATCGAACGCGTCCCTCACCGGCCATCCCCTATGCGCCAGCGTTGGTCCCTCGGGGGCAGGGGGCCGAGGTGTAGGAGCACGTGGCGGCGGCCCGAGGCTCACCGCCCTGGCGTACTCCCGCTCGAATTGCTCGACGACAGACGGAGCGTACTCCTGAGTCCTGAGCGACCTTAGGGCCCCACGAGCGCTCGAACCCGCTGCGCCTCGTTCCTCGGGAGCACGTCCTGCCGGCTCCCTGCGATGTACGCATCCACCTCAGCACCCGCCAACACGGCCTTGGGCGAACCGGACAGCGTGTCCCTCTGCAGGAAGAACGTGCCTTCCTGGCCAAGCTTGAACTTGGGGGCACGGTACCACGCGACATCCAGCGACCCGGGGAACCGGATCACGATTTCCTGACCGTCCCGGGCGCCCTTGATCCCGGATTCAACCTGGACGACGGCCTCTTGCCAGTCGGGGTCGTGCTCACTGAGCACGAGCTTCGATTGCGCGCCGACCGGTCTCACCGCCCCCGGCCGAACGGCCGTCACCCGACCGACCACGACCATGTCGGCCCTCTGGATCCGTGATCGCAGGTCGGCGTCGCTCAGTTCCTTGCGCGCCTGGGTGACTTCCTCCCGCTGCGGGCTGCTCGCGCCGGGCTCGGAGACGGGGGAGATCTCAGGCGAGAGCTCATGTCCCACTTCGCGGACCGCGAGCCCGTTGCCGAAGATCCAGCCATTCGCATAGAACGTCACCCGGGCTCCGTCGCGAAATCGCGACGGCTCCTTCACCTCCACGGTGACCTTATCCCCTCTCACGAGCGAGACGGCTGCTGGCTTCTCCAGCACCTCGTCGACGTGCACCACAACTGTCCGCGCTGAGCGAGGGACATCCGCAAACGAGACGTCCCCCACCTTCACGACTCTCCCGACGAACACGATGCCGCACCGCTTGAGCCACTCCTGCCGAGATGTCTGGCCGCTGACCGGAGTCGCGCTCGGCATGAGCAGGATCCCCGCGCACAGGGCCGAACAGGCAATTCGTCCTAGACTCCCCATACATCTCTCCTCCCTGACTCCTGACGCCCGACACTCCGCTCATCGTGCCACTGGACTACTAAAGTAGAACGGGTCGATCGAACTCGCAACGCTTTGTCCAGACGCGTCCTCCAGCGTCTTGCCGGCTGCGTTGACCCGTCTTTGATACTTCACGCCTTGCGGGAAATTAGCCAGGTCCGGCGTGTTGTTGGCGGAGAAGACGCCCCGGAACTCGTCCCCGACCGCGAGCAAGTAATTGTAGTCCCCGATATATGGCAGGAACTGGATCACTGGGGTGTCCGCCGGCACGCTGGCGAAGACGGTATTCTGCGTCGTCGTGAACGCGTCCCGCGTTTGCTCAAGGCGCGTTTCCCAGCGACTGCCGGATCCCGAGCCGTCAAGTCGCTGATACAGCAGTCCAACGGTGCCATTATTCGCGATGGCGAGGGCGGCATTGGTCGCATTCGCGATGGCGCGCAAGTCGGTCGACCATGATATCCCGCGGTCAGTCGAGCGACGAACATGGATCGTATAGATGTCGCCAGTTCCGACGCGGTCCCCCCAGGCGACATAGACGGTCGAGCTATTGTTCGGATCCGCGGCGATGGACAGCGTTGAGCCGATCCGTTCCTGTCCGAGCGAGGGCGCGTTCGACCACGGGATGCTCACGCCCTGGGCGACCAAGCGCCCGGGCAGACCGTCGCCGCCGGTGAGCGCCTGGAACGTGCTCGCCGCCAAATCATCGCGCACCACCACGACGTCGCTGGTCGCCACGCTACCGTCGAAACTTCGCCAGCCGAAGTAGGCGGCGTACACGGTGCCATCCCGCGCCACCGTCGGCCGGACCGAGGGCCCATCCTGCCCGGCAGTGTCGCGCGGCTCGATCCTCACGGAGGTCCACGTCGTGCCGTCGTCCAGCGACACGTCAAGGGTCGCTGTCCGCGGCGCCGCCCCAAAATCATTGTTTCCGACGTAGACGCGATCCTTGAGCCCGATCCTCGCCGCCTGCACAAAAGGTTGGTCTATCTGACTACGCGAGGCCTGAACGGTCATCGGACCCGATGAGGCAAAGTCGAGGGTCCTCAATTCATTGAGGAGCAGGTTCCCCGGAATCCGCAGGATCCCCGCATACAAGGCCGCCGCCGTCCCGCCGGTCGAGGCGTGGGTTATGTCCCCGGTTCCGACGGGCCCCGCACTCGGGACGATGTTCCGCACGGACCAGGTGTTGCCGTCATCCTCGGAGACATAGACGGGCGCGAATCCGCTGGCGGGCCCCTCCGGGTTCGGGGTGAACGCCGACGCGGCCATTCTTCGTGGATCCGTCGGATGAACCGACAGGAATGGCTCGCTGTCCTGATTTTCCTCACCACTCAGCGACGCGGGAATCATATCCACGACGATCACGGCGCCGAGAGCCGAGGGGGGGCGCGTGGACGGCGTCGGCGGAGGCGGTGAAGTCCGACAACCGGTAAAGACCGTCAAGAGGAGGAGTAGCGTCACGACGCCCATCGAGGCCTCCATCAGCCGACCAGTGACCTTCAAGTCCTCGGCGTTGCATCCTCTCGGACGGTCAGACGAGTGATCCGTCCACCTCACGACCGGCGGGCGGGCTCCCGTCCGGCCCCGCGGGCCGGCTCAGGTCACCGCCGTCGTCGCCGCGTTCGCGTTCCGCGACCCCGGCGGGCAGGACAAGCTGGCCCGGCGCTCTGACGATGCTGGGGCGCAAGCGCCCGGACGGGCGATGATTCCGTCGTCGACGACGCGGCCGCTATCCTCCTTACACTATACCCTCGCTGCGCTCTCCGCACCCATCCAGCGCGGCGGCGCCGGGACAGAGCGACGGCGACAGTGAAGAGGCTCGCCGCAGTCGCGGCGGTCGCGTCCGTCGGGCCCACGCCGGTCGCAACCGTTCTTGCGGCGAGCGAGTGCCGTGAAGGCCGGCGCGAATCAGTCCCGTCACCGGACGTCCGAGGATCGAGAAGCTCGGCCCCAGCGGTCTCCGAGTGTCAGGCCGCCGCCGGTCATCGAACGTCGCCCCCGTGGACGCGCACCCTCGTCTTCCGTTATGATGCCGCCTCAGATCCCAAGACTGGCTCACACCGAGGGTGAATTTCACAGATTTCTCCCGCCGATGTTTTCTTCGACTGCTCTCCGCGGTCGCGGCCTGGGCCGTGAGCGGAACCCGGTCCCGCGCGCAGGCGCCGCCGGTGCGCCGCAACACGGTACGGCTCCGAAGGCCGTACATCGCCGTCCAGGTTCCGGCGGTTTCATTCGTCGATGAGGGCGTCGACACGGTGCTGGACGTCCTGCGCGAGAAGGCTCACGTCAACACGGTCTGGTTGAATACCTACACATGGGACTACGGCACCGGTGGACGGCAACTCGCGGGTTACCCCTTCCCCGATCACGGTCCGCAGGCGCCGGATCAGCTCTATGGGGGCGCGGTGTTTGATTACGACCCAAACTACTTTCGGCACACCGCCCTCAACCAGTTCCCCTCGCCGGACTACCAGGGTCGCAACCTTCTCCAGGAGGTGCTGCCCAAAGCCAAAGACCGAGACATGGACGTCGTAGCCTGGGATTTCTTTTTTCCTGACCGCAGCGTGCCGCCGAAGCTGACGAACATGGACCGGGTCGTCGAACTTTGACGTCCATGGCCAACGCACGTGGGCGCCATGCAACAACCATCAGGATTATCGCCAGCACATGCTTGGCCGGGTCGAGGTCTACCTCCGACAATACTCCGAGGTCGCCGGCATCGCCTGGGGGCAGGAACGGATGGGGCCGCTGATGAACATGATCGGCGGCACGTGGGGACAACCCTTCATCTCCTGTTTCTGTCCGCACTGCCGGAAGAGGGCGCGGGACCGCGATCTCTCCGTCGACCGGACGCAGCGGGGTTACCTCGAACTCGAAAGACTTCTTGGGGCGGCCCGGCGCGACGAACGGCCGGCCGACGCGTACTTCGTAAGCTTTTGGCGCTTGTTGTCCAAGTACCCGGAGATCCTAGGCTGGGAAAAACTGTGGACGGACAGTTATCAGGAGATCCGCGCCGAGGTGTACCGTCGATCGAAATCTATCGCTCCGGAAAAACCGCTCGGCTTTCACATCCTGCACAATGCCACGCTCAGCCCCTTGTACCGCGCCGAGGAAGACTACGCCGAGACCGCGACCTACGCCGACTTCGTCAAACCAGTCGTCTGTCATGGTGTCGGCGGCGGGCGCATGGCCCTGTTTCTGGAGCGTCTCTCCACCACGATCTTTCACGACCACGATCTTTCACGACGCGAGGCCCGAGGACGTTCTCCCCTTCTACTACAAGATCATGAACTACGAGGAGGCTCCCCACGCGGAGCTTCCCGCGACCGGCCTCTCCGCCGACTACGTGGCGCGTGAAACCAAGCGTCATCGCCGACGTCAATGGCAAGATCGCGGTCTATCCTGGCATCGACGTGGGCGTGCCGGCCAGGGCCCGCGAGAAGCAGATTACACCGGAGGATGTCCGGGATGCCGTCAAAGCCGCCTTCGGCGCCGGCGCGCCGGGCGTGGTCCTCTCGCGCAAATACTCGGAGATGAGGCTCGCCAGCCTCGCGGGCGCCGGACAGGGTGTGCGCGAGGCGGGGGTGCTCTAGCCGGCGCTTGGGAAGGCGCGCCCGTTCAGCGCGCTCAAGGGCCGCCGCGGCGACGGCGCGTTGAGCGGGCGTCAGAAGTTCAGCAGGACTGCGGCCGCTCCGCTGAGGACGCCGAGCACCACCACGGTCGTCGCGATCGCGAAAACGATCTTGAGGGGGAAGACCCTCGCGACCATCGCGAGAGACGGCAGGCTGACTGGCGGGAGAGTGGTCATCAGTGCCGCTGCCGGGCCGACGCCGAGGCCGTAGGCCACCAACGTCTGTACGATCGGAATCTCGCCTGCGGTCGGGATGACGAAGAGCGTTCCCGCGCCGGCGAGGCCGATCGTCCATAGAACTCCGTGTGCCCCCGGCGTCACGGTGGGAAACAGCCAGGCACGAGCGGCTCCGAGCAAGAGCACAAGGACAACGTATTCCGGCATGAGCCCGATGGAGAGTCGCCAGAGCTCCTTCAGATACCGCTTCCAGATCCCCGAAGACGCCGTCGCGTCGATCGGCCCCGCATCGCTACCTCCGGCGATCGCCGGCGCCCGCGCGATCACCGGCTCGTCGCGCACGAGCCACTGGACGAGGTACGCGACGACGAAGACGAGCAGCACTCCGACGACGAGTCGCAGGCCGACCCAGCGCCATCCGAGCACGAACCCCATGAAGATCATCGTAGCGGGATTGAGGATCGGGTTACCCAGCCAGAAGGCCAGCGCCGCGCCGACGGAGCCGCCGCTTCTGCGGAGCCCCAGTGCCACTGGGGCAGCGCAGCAGGTTCACATCATTCCAGCCGTTGAGATCAGCCCGGCGAGCGCCACCCGGCTGAACTTCCTGCTCCCCAGAACCCGCGCGAGCCAATCTCCCGGTACCAGCGCCTGCACGCCCGCGCCCAGGAGCAGCCCGAGCACCATCGCCCGCCAGATCGATTTCCCGTACGCCCACGCGTATCCGAGCGCCGCCTCGGCCGATGGGGGCGGCGGCGTCGCCAGCTTCCCCGAGACAATTGAGGCGCCGATGGAATGTTGCGAGGCCGCGACGAGGGCCCGCTGATAATACGGTCCCCACTTCACGTAGTAGAGGCCGCCGACGACGAGGACAGCCAGGATCAGGAGTCCGGAAGGCGATGCGCTGCGCTTGAGTTCGGCGCACATGGCGGTGATTGTACTCGCGGCCATCACCAACGCAACCCGCAAAATGGGATCGCCTCGCGGGGATGCCGGGACAGTCCCGGCAATCGCGTCTGGAAACCCCGGACGGAATGATCCACGCCCCGGCGCCCCGCGGGGCGCCGGGGCTACTCGACCTACAGTCTCGCGGCGCTCGCCGCGCCTCGCGTCAAGTCCGTCTCCGCGTCTGAGAGGGAGTCGGTCCAGCCGGGGGCCACCGCGCGATCCCGTAGGTCTTTCCCGTTTTCCATCAAGCGGCTCCAATGCGGCCGCGGGAACGGTCGAGCGGGGCCATCGGATCGATCAGCAGGGGGCCTGGGATCGCCGGCGCTTCCAGGACGTCAGAGACACCGCCGCCGCCCTTCGAGACTGGGAAACCAGGAACAACTACGGCGCTTCACCCTTCACGGGGCACCGCGGTCACCGATCCGACATATCGACGGTCAATTCTCGAGCGTCGCGATTCCGGCGAGAATTGTCTGGACCACTCTCTCGTCCCCGAGCTCGGAATTGATCATGAGATGATAGAGTTGCCGGTCCGGCCACTCCTTGTCGAAGTACTTCTTGATGAAGGCCGCCCGCTCTCTGTCGACGGTCTCCACCAGCTGGCTGGCCTCGGCGGCGCTCCGCCCGGCGCGCCGCTCCCGGCGGATCTTCTCGTCGAACGGCGCATAGATGAACACGTGGTAGGCATCCGCGCGGTCACGTAGAAAGTAGGCCGACCCGCGCCCGACGATGACGCAGTTGCCGGCCGCGCCTGCCCCCCGCACCACGTGCCCCGTGACCTCCAGGATCCGATCGGCGTCGACTGGCTTGAGCCGCTGCGCTTGGAGGCTCCCCTCGAAGCTGCCTCGCAGGAACGACTTGAAGAGCCGGTAGTACATGGGGTCGCCGCGCTCCTCTCGCCCGGCGACCACCGCCGGATCACACTCCGTCAACCGTGCGATCTCCCGGGTCAGCCGCTCGTCCCAGAGCGCCCACCCCAGCCGGTCGGCCAGCCTCTGTGCGATCGCGGGGCCACCGCTGCCGTACTCCCGATCGAGCGTAATGACTCTGACCACGGTCTCTTCCTCCTCGGAGGCGTCACTCTACTCGACCGCCACTCCCGCGCCCCCACCCGGATCGTTCTTCTTCAGGACGAAGGAGACGCACAACATGACGGCCGCGCAGCCCGCGAGAAACCAGTACGTATCGATGTACGCGAGAGTCTCCGCCTGACTCTGCACGATACGGTAGAAGCGGGCATACGCTTGTCGCCGCGCATCGTAGGCTCCGAGCCCGGCGTCGGCCAGGCGGTGCGTGAGAGCGTTCACCTGGTCCTGAAAGGCCGGATTGTCGGATGCCACGCGCGACACGAGATGCACCTGGTGGAACTGAGCCCGCCGGACGGTGAGGGTCGTGACCAGGGACGTGCCCACACTGCTCCCGATGTTGCGCATGAAGTTCACGATGCCCGCCACGCTGTTGCTCTTCTCCGCCGGGATGCCGATGTAGGCGGCGAGGGTGATGGGCACGAAGAGGAAGCCGAGCCCCACGACTTGTGCGACGCGCAGCCACGCGGCCGTGCCAAAGCTGATGAGCAAATCGATCCGCAGCGCCGAATAGGACATGGCGAGCATCAGCACGAGCCAGCCGACGGCAACAATCCAGCGCGCCTGCACCTTGGTCGTCAGCTGGCCGACAATGGGCATTTGAAAGAGCAAGACGAGGCCGCCGGCGGAGAGCGCGAGTCCCGCCGTCTCGGCCGTGTAGCCCATCAACGCCTGGAGAAACTGTGGCATCAGCACCACACTGGCGAACAGCACGACCCCCAGCATGAACATCATGAGGTTGGCCGCCAGAAAGCTGAAATCGCTGAAGAGGCGCACTTCGATGATCGGTCGGGGGTGAAACCACTCCCAGACCACGAGGACAGTGAGGCACACGAAGGCCACGATCGCGAGGGTCGCAATGAAATGGGATCCGAACCAATCGTCCTCTTGACCTCGGTCCAGCATCACCTGCAGGGCGCCGACGCCTAGCACGAGCAAGCTCACGCCCACGTAGTCCAGTCGAACACGTGCCCCCCGAGCCCGGAGGAGGTAGGGCGGATCCTCGACGAGCTGCAGAATCAGCAGGAGCGTGAGGAAGCCCACCGGGAGGTTGATAAAAAAGATCCAGCGCCAGGAATAGTTGTCGGTAATGAAGCCGCCCAGCGTCGGTCCGATCGTGGGAGCCATGACCGCGGTCAGCCCGTAGAGCGCGAAGGCGAGGCCCCGCTGCTGCGGCGGGAACACGTCGGCAAGGATGGCTTGCGCCATTGGCTGGAGCCCGCCGCCACCGGCCCCCTGGATGATGCGGGAGACGATGAGGCTCCCGAGGGTCGGAGCCAGCCCGCAGAGCAGAGAACTCACGGTGAAGAGGACGAGGCACGTCGCGAAGAACCGCTTGCGACCGAAGGCGCCGGCGAGCCAGCCACTGATCGGCAGCACGATGGCGTTGGAAACGAGATAGGACGTGAGCACCCAGGTGCTCTCATCGTTGCTGGCCCCGAGATTACCCGCCATGTGAGGCAAGGCCACGTTGGCAATGCTGGTGTCGAGGATCTCCATGAAGGCGGCCAGGGCCACGACGACCGCGATCAACCACGGGTTGTAGCGCGGACGCCAGGGGGCTTCCCCGCCGGGAGCGGGGAGTGACGCTTCAGCCGTCATCGGACCTTGACCTCTGGGACCGCGGACATTCCGGGCCCGAGCACGTGCGTGGGGTCGGGCGGCTCGTCGATCACGATCTTCACCGGGACGCGCTGCACGACCTTGACGTAGTTGCCGGTGGCGTTCTCCGGCGGCAGCAGGCTGAAGCGCGCCCCGGCGCCGGCCTGGATGCTGTCCACATGCCCCTTGAACAGCTTGTCGGGATAGGCGTCCACCCGGACCGTGGCCGGTTGCCCGGGCTGCATATAGCGGAGCTGAGTCTCCTTGAAGTTCGCGACCACCCATACCTGGTCGGGCACGATGGAGAAGAGCGTCTGGCCCACCTGCACGTAGGCTCCCGGCTCCACGCTCTTCCGCGTGATCCGCCCGGACTGCGGCGCGTAGATCTTCGTGTAGGACAGATCGAGCTCTGCCTGGCGCACCGCCGCCTCGTACTGCGCGATCTGAGCGGCCGCCTGGGCCGCCTGGGCGCGGCTGTAGGCCACCTGCTTCGGAGCCGCCTGGGCGCTGGCCAATCGAGCTTTCGCTTCTTCCCGTTGGGACTCCGCCTGGCGGAGGGCATCGCGCGCGCCCTGCTCGGCCCTGCGCGCTGCCTCGAGGTTGGCTGCCGCCGTCCGGTCGGCGGCCACGGCGTTGTCTCGCTCTTGCCGGGACACCCCCCCGTACTGCAAGAGCTGCTCATAACGCCGCGCGTCGGCTGCCGCCCGCGCGGCCTCGGCCTCCGCCGCGTGCACCCGCGCCCGGGCCTGCGCGAGTTGGCTCCGCGCACCCTCTATCTGCCGCCCCGCGGTCTGGACCCCAGCCTGAGCCTGATCGACCCCCGCGCCGGACGTCGCGCCCACGACCTGGACGTTGATCGTCGCGCCCAGGTGCTGGGCCACCGCCGCGGCCAGATTTGCCTGGGCCTGGGCCAACCGCGCGTCGAAGTCGCGTGAGTCTAGCTCCACCAGCAGCTCGCCCTCCTTCACGTGCCAGTTGTCGTCGACGTGGATCCGGGAGGCGAAGTTTGCCACCTTCGGGCTGATCCCAACCACGTGAGCCTCGATGAAGGCATCGTCGGTCGACTCGTGGGTCAGCGCGAAGCGGACGTACCGCACGACCGCGATCAACGCGACGAGCGCCAGCACAACGCTCACGGTGAGCCCGAGCGGTCGCCGGTACCAGCGCCGTGGGGCGCGCACCCGTGCCGGCTCTTCTGCTAGGCTGTGCCCGTCCGAGGAAGTAGGCTGCCGATCCAGAGCCTCGTTCGGCGCATCGGGTTCCCGCTCCGGCATGGCTACTCGCCCTTTCCGGTGCCGGGCAGTGGCTGCCAGCCCCCGCCCAGGGCCTTGTAGACCTGCACCACCGCCGTGAGCTGGTCTCGCGTGGTGGCGGCCAGGTCAATCTCCGCGGCCAACAGCTGGCGCTCGGCGTCCAGGACGTCCAGATATCCCGCCAGGCCGTTCTCGTACCGGAGGGTGGCCAGGACTTGTGTCCGCTGCGCCGTCGTCACGCGCTGCTCGCGCGCTCGCCGGACCTCCTGCGCCTTCTGGTGGAACAGCAGGGCGTCGTCGACCTCCCGGAAGGCCTGTTGGATCGTCTGGTGATACTGGATCAGCACCTGCTGCGCGCGCGCCTCGGCGGCCCGGAGGTTCGAAGTGATCCGGCCTGCGTTGAAGATCGGCGCGGTCATCGCCGGCCCCACCTGCCACACGCGCGCCGGCCCCGTGAACAGGTCCGACAGGGCGACGCTCTCGACCCCGAACATGCCGGTCAACGAGATCCGCGGGAAGAACTCGGCCTTCGCCGCTCCGATCCGGGCATTGGCGGCGACCAGCCCCTGCTCGGCCTGCCGGATGTCCGGGCGCCGCTCCAGGAGGTCCGACGGCAGCCCGGCGGGAATCGTCGGAAGGGTAGTCTGCCCATCTAATGCGGTCCCCCGTGGGATCGGTGCCGGGTTCCGGCCCAGCAGAATACTCAGGCGATTCTCCGTCTGACCGGTGCGCCGCTCGACGTCGGGCACCGCGGCCGCCGCCGTCGCCAGCTCCCCTTCCGCGCGGCGCAGATCAAGCTCCGACGTCAGCCCCTCCTCCAGCCGTCGGCGTATCAGGTCGAGCGAGGCTCGCCGGGACTCGAGGGTCCGGCGATCAATGTCCGCCTCCCGGTCCAGCTCGAGCAAGTCGAAGTAGCCCTGCGCCACGTCGCTGATCAACGTGGTCACCACCGTGCGCTGGTTGTCTTCGCTCGCCAAGAGATCCGCCCGGGCCGCCTCCGTGGCCCGCCGCAGCCGCCCCCAGAGATCCAGCTCGAAGGTCAAGTCGAGGCTCGTCCGATAGAAGTCCTCTTGCGGGTCGATCGTCGGCGGAAAGGTGTTGAAGGGAAAGCTCGTCTGCGAGAAGCGCTGGTTGGTATAGCTCGCCTGCCCATCCAGCTGCGGGAGCTGGCTTGCTCGGGTGACTCCGAGCTGTGCGCGCGCCTCCGCCACGCGCGCCACGGCGAGGCGCAGATCCTTGTTCTCGCCGAGGGCCGCCCGGATCAGTTCCTGCAGGACTGGATCTCCGAACACCTCCCACCATCCGAGATCGGCCAGCGACCCAGCTCCCGCTGGGCCGCTTCGCCACTGCGCGGCCGCCGCGATCTCGGGCCGCCTGTAGTCGCGCCCCGTGGTGCACCCCCCGAGACCGCACAACACCACCAATGCCAAAGCCGGCCACCGCACGGTGCGACAGGCAGGAGCCATCCTTGTCCTCCTCGCGTCTTCACCCGCCATCGAGAATCACTGGACCGCGACCACCGATCCGCAGACGGGTCCGCTCGGACGTCGCTTCACGCTTAGTGGTAGCCGGCGAGGAACGGTAGCACGACCACGGACGGCCCGAGAGGGATCGACACCGGACACTGGTGCCCCTGACATCGTTCGACTCCTCGGCGCGGGCCGGCGGCCCTCTCCGCGCTCCGGCGACCTGACCGAATGCGCGCCACGATCCGCCACTCACCCGCAACTGGTCCGCGCTACGCGACGCGCCCGCCGTTCGCCGCCGCCGGCGGTAGCCTGATTCCGCGCGTATCGAGATACCGTTCGAGGGCGTCGGCCGACGAGCCACGATCGGCGAGCGCGACGTAGCCGTCGGGGCGGATCAGATAGAGCGCGTCCCGCGCGAGCCCAGCGCGACGCATCGGACGACGCCACGGAAAGACGTGCAGGGCGAGGCCGCGCGACGCGCACGCCCTCTGCACCTCGCCCGAGGGCTCGCCGTAGACGTGAGCCTGCCACGCGAGCGACGTGAGTGGCCCGAAGTTGTCGCCGACCCAGGGCAGCCGATCGCCGCCATGCACTGCGCCGGCCCTGCCGGCGCTGAGGGCGCTCTCGCGATAGCGCACCCGCGTCTGCGAGACGGTCCGGAACATGAGACGCCGCACGAGCCGCGACCGAAATAATCCGGGTAGGACGCGCCTCACGACGTGCACGCGCACGACCCGCGCGAGGCGACCACGACTCGTCACGAGCGTGAAGGCGCGGTCGGTGGTGGCGACCAGCCGTCGTGCGAAGCCGATGCGCTCGGACTCGTACGTCTCAAGGACCGCGGGCGGCGCTTGGTGCCGCAACACGGCAGCGAGCTTCCACGCGAGGTTCACGGCGTCGCCGATCCCCGTGTTCATCCCCTGCCCGCCGACGGGACTGTGGATGTGCGCCGCGTCGCCCAGGAGGAACGCACGGCCCTTGCCGAACCGGTCGGCCACGCGGTGGTGGACGTGATACGTCGAGAACCAGTTCACGCGGTGCACGTCGATGCCGAGCCGCGCGAAGACACCGGCGCTGACATCGTCCCAGCCGAGCTCGTCGCGCTGACGCTCGGCTTCCGATCTCACGGTGCCCACGAGCCTGGCGTCACGCGCACTCTTCATTGGGAACACGGCGAGGAAGTCGGCATCATCGAGCGCCACGTGGAGCTCGCCGTCCATGACGGCGCCGCTCGCCTCCACGTCGGCGACGTAGAACAGGTGCTCGTAGGTGCCTCCAGGAAATCCGACGCCCAGGATCTCGCGCACGATGGAATGCGCACCGTCGCAACCGGCGACGTACGCGGCGCCGCAGTTCTCCTCCGTGCCGTCGGCCCGGCGGAGACGCGCGGATACGTGATCGCCGCGGTCCTCGAAGTCGATCAGCGTCGTGCCGCGCTCGACCTCGACGCCGCGCGCCGCCAGCTGCGCGATCAACACGCGCTCGTGCTCGTCCTGCGGGAGGATCAGCGCGTACGGGAACGGGCTGAGGCCCGTACCGACATCGCCGAACGCGACATGCCCGGCCTTCGTGCCGCGAACCCACAGGTTCGCCGCGACGAATCGACGCCCTCGCTCGACGATGTCGCGCGCGAGACCGATATGGTCATAGAGCTCCAGCGTGCGCACCTGCACAGCGAGCGCACGCGAGGTCGTCCCCGGCTCTGTCGTCTTGTCGATCATTCGCATGCGAACGCCGAGGGCGGTCAGCCACAGCGCGATCGCCAGCCCGGTGGGGCCGGCACCGACGACGAGCACATCGGTCGTCATGGTGGCTCCTTCGCTAGAACGGACCTCCGCGGGGGCCTTCGCGGCTATCGCAAAGGCACACCTTTTGCGGCGAAGGCGATCCGCGCTTCTAGGTCGGCACCTGGGGCAAGAGCGCCGTCTCGCCGAGGTAGTACTTGATCAGCTCGGGCAGGAACGCGTACACCGCCTTGTCGTCGGCGATGCCGGCGCCCGGCGCGTTGGCCAGGAACATGCCCATCTCCCCAGGAAGGAGTGCTCGAAGTGGGCGGAGTTCGCCATCCCAGGCGTGAGGACGACCACCACCGGCTTCCCGGTCCGTTCCGGGGCTGCGTGGAGCAGCGTGTCGAGGAGGAGGTTCGGGTAGTCCTTGATGGGCCGCACCGGGTAGGCCGTGAAGAACTCCGGAAAGACGCGGCTGAGAACGTTCCGGTTCTCGAGCACATAGGAGACACCAGACGGGCAGCGGCGATTGTCCTCGAGGACGACGTAGTCGCCACAGCTGTCGCGGATGACGTCGGTGCCCACGACGTGGGTGTAAATGCGTCGGGGCGGGATCACGTCCAGGAGCTCGCGCTTGTACTCCTTGCGCGAGAGCACGAGCTCGGCGGGGACGACGCCGTCCTTGAGACATTTCTGGCCCTGGTAGATGTCGAGAATGAAGAGATTCAGCGCGGTGGCGCGCTGGAGCAGGCCGGCATGCAGGCGCTCCCACTCGCGGGCGGGGATAATGCGTGGCACGAAGTCGAACGGAAAGCTGCGCTCAATCCCCTCCTTCTCGCTGTACACGGTGACGGTGATGCCCTGGTCCGTCAGCGAGAGCGTCTGCAATCGCTCCCGGCGCTGGATCTCAGTTTGGGTGAACGACTCGAGGATCGAGACGAGCGGCCAGTAGTGCGGCCGCGGCTCGCCCTCGCGGTGGAACGCGTCATCGAATGCCCTTGTCTCGGCCACCCACTTCATGGCGCACAGGATAGCATCCAGACGTGACGGCCAGAGGTCGGCGTCGCCGCTGCTCCGGTCCGCCGCGCCGTCATTCGGGGCACCCGTAGACGATTGCCTCCCAGAATACGGGCATTCGTCTCACGACGTCGCGATTCGGCGCCGTGCCTCGTTCCCGGCCGCCGTCGTCACAGCGTCGATCGCGCGGGCGAGCCGATGGCAGGCCTTGGCGAATTTCACGACGCTTCACCGAGGGGAAGCGACCGACGAACAGCGTGTTCGTCGAACGGTCTCTCGCGGGGGTGGCGGTTGGCTTGCCGTTGGCGGGCGGGCTCTCGGTGGCGGCGGCCGCGGAGGCGCCAGAGTAAAGCGGTCGCACGCGGCGCCGGGCTCCTGGATCCACGCCTCCCGCAACCTGTCGCTCAAGAACGCCTACATCTCGCCGCCCGGCGTGCTGCTGACGGATACGACCCGATCGTGTAGGTTCTCGAGGGCTTGGTGTTCAGTCTCCACAACGACCTGAGCGGGCGCCACAACAACGTGTCGCTTGTGGCCGGGATCTGGAACGATATCTGGACCGCCCACGGGACTGGACGGACGGATCCTGGATCCGGATCCGCGAGACGACGCCAAGGGGCCCTCCGGCCGCAAGGCGCGGCCGCCGCGATTGCGCGCGGGGCCGATCCGGCCGACGATAGCGCGAAGATCCCGTAGAGGAGGAGAGGGACATGATCAGGGGGATCGTAGTCGGGGCGCTCGCTCTGCTGATGGGCGCGATCGCGCTGGCGGCGGACATCGACGACACGCGCCTGCTGGCCGCGGCCACCGATCCGGCCAGCTGGCTCACCTACGGCCGCGACTATGGCAACCAGCGCTTCTCCCCACTGTCCGGCATCGACGCGTCGAACGTGACGCGGCTGGCGCCGCGCTGGATCTACCAGAGCGGTGTGTCGGCGACCTTCCAGGCGACCCCGATCGTCGCCGACGGCGTGATGTACGTATCGCTCCCCTTCAATGACGTCGTGGCGGTTGACGCGCGCACGGGACGCGAGCAGTGGCGGTACCGGCACCAGCGGCGCCGCCC
>Ga0209056_10002118_pt1 | contig 21593 bp, 14 predicted proteins | sample GraSoiAngelo_114_FD_185876 | JGI IMG/M metagenome (GOLD analysis project Ga0209056, IMG submission 185876) | Grasslands soil microbial communities from the Angelo Coastal Reserve, California, USA - 14_0903_13_40cm (SPAdes) (version 2) | ecosystem: Environmental > Terrestrial > Soil > Grasslands...
CTCCAGGGCGTCAGCGTGTTCTTCGCGGGCATCGACGAGCAACTGGCTCGCGATTGTCAGCGCAGCGGGCTTGCCCTTTATGCCTGGACCGTGGACCGGCTGGGCGACATTGCGCGTCTCATCGAACTCGGGATCGACGGCATCTGCACGAACTTCCCCGACCGGGCCGTGGCGCCGCTTCACAGAGAAGAGCGCTCATGAACGCTTGCTATACTAGATGCGCGCGATCCACGTATCGTAGGGGCGTAGCTCAGCTGGAAGAGCAGCGGTCTCCAAAACCGCAGGTCGGGGGTTCGAGTCCCTCCGCCCCTGCCAGAGTTTTACGAACGAAATCTATCATTGGGTGCCATCAGAATTGGCGGTTTGTGGCAGCCTGACAGCAACCGCGACAACAGCGGCCATTCGGAAGACCCTCAAGACGGGTGATTGACAACAGAAAGCCCGTCCCAGTGTGGCGAGGACGGGCCTTCTGTGAACTGATGGGGAGGAAAGTAGTCGGGGGCCAATGCGACTCCTCCCCCTCAACGAAGTAAGGCGCCTTATAGCCTCATTACCCTGATTAACGCTCGGCTGATGGGTGATTCGTCGCGGGGTTATGGCCCAGGACTAGAGGTTATCCGTAGGATATACTGGCCCGATACTACTTCTGAACGCCAACCGTGACAGCAATCCCCGCGACTGGTAACGACCCTCAACGAGCGAACGAGCTTATAATCGTTCGTGAACATGACCCTCAGTGACCCTCAGCGACCACGAGGGCGTGAACTCCAAAACCGCAGGTCAGAATTGAGCTCTGGCCAACATGCCGTCGTCTGCGCGCTGCTTCAGCTGCTGGCAATGCCCGCGTCGACAGCGTTCTCCGCGGGAGCCGGCATCTCGCCGTCCTTGCGGGCGATGAGAGCATGCCAGTCACCGACGCGGTTCTTACCCGACGATTTGGCCCAGTTCAGCGCCATGTCCGCTCGGTAGATCAGCTCCTCGGCCGTCGCTGCCATCTCGGGGTAGGCCGCCACGCCCAGGCTGACGGTGACCTTCTCGGCCTCTTTGTTCTTCGCCACAGCGTCCAGCAGGCGTTTGGCCACACGCACTGCGTCCTCGTGGCCTGACCGAGTCAGCATGACCGCGAACTCGTCACCGCCATAGCGATAGGCGCAGTCCTGGCCTGCCGTTTCTGCGATCGTTGACGAAAGCTCGCGCAGCACCTCGTCGCCTTTGAGGTGACCAAGGCTGTCGTTGACCTGCTTGAAGTTGTCGACGTCCAGCATGATCAAGCTGACCGCCTCATTGCTCTGCTGGGCGTCGGCGATCACCTCACGAATCTTCTGATGGAATTTTCGGTGGTTAAGCAGCCCCGTAAGCGCGTCGCTGGCCGCCTGCGCTCGCGCTTCTAACAACTGGCGATTGCGCTCCCTTAGCTCTTCGTTCGAAAGGCGAAGCTCCTCGGTGCGCTCCTCCACGGCCGTCATCATGTGGTTGAGTGCCCCACCGAGCTTGCTCAGCTCCGCTGGCCCTGACACCGGCGCGCGGGCAGTCATGTCTCCTCTGGAGACCTTATTTGCAGTGGCTTCCAGCGACGAGAGAGGCTGCAAAATTGAGCGCCCAATTAGCACTGAAACGGCCGCGCCCAATGTCAGCCCAACCACGCCCGACGTTACGAGCAGCCAAAACGCGAGTTCGCCGGAGCGATCAGCATCAGCTTGCAGAGAGGCAACCTCAGCAAGCTCATTCTCTGCGGCCGCCCGCAGATTTTCACGATACTGCAGAAACGGCACTACCATCGTGTCTAGCGTGGCCAGCGCACCGGCCCCGTCTCCGGCCGCTCTTTGCGCGACGACTTGCTCGAGGCTCTTGCGCAGTCCGTTGCCCGTGGCGTCGAGCGCATCCAGCCTCGCCAGCGCCTCGCCGTTGTTTGCGATTCTCTCTCGAGCGCGGACCGTCGCCATGTTGCTGGTGGCCGAATCCGCCGCACTGATGATTTCGTGGATCCAGATAGGATCGCCGTCCAGGGCGTAGCGCTGAAGCATGAGGCCCGCCGTGCCGACATGCGACTCGGTGCCCTGTAGTAGAAGCGCGGTGTCGGCCTTCTCCGCCATTTGGGCGCTATCCGCCTGGTACTGCTTTACCATATAGGTCGATCCCGCTACTACCGCAATCAAGATAAGCACGAGCAGACCGAAACCTGCGACCAAGCCATTACGTACAGAGTTAATCGGGTTGCCGAACCATTTTCGAGCCGGCGGGGATTCCACCGTTGTCACGCCCTGCGCTCCTCCTTGGCAGCGCCCATGCAGGCTTTGCCTAGATGCTGCAATTGAGGACGGCATGCGCCACGCAATCGTTACACGCTCCATTGGCGTCATTTTCACGCCGCTAACGTCTCGGGAAGAGGACGTGTGGCGGGCAACCCTTCGCCCGCGCCTGATATACTGGTGATGGATGATCTGCGGCATCAATGCTGAAATGGAACGCCGGAGCCCACCGTCCGGCTGGTGAAAAGTCGAATTGCTAAGCGATAAGATTCGGGCCCTCAAGCTGTCTCGCCCACTCACCGTCGAAAGCGGAACGAGCGTGCGAGAAGTAATTCGGAAGGTGCAGCAGCAAGGTGCCGGCTGCGTCCTCGTATCGAAGAACAACCATCCTGTCGGCATCATGACGGAGCGCGACGTCCTCATGAAGATGGTCGCGCGCGACGTCGACTACGATGAACCGGTCGATACCTTCATGACACCACACCCGCTTACCATGACACCGGATGACACTATCGGCGAGGCAATCAGCCTGATGAATCGGGAGGGCTTCCGCAATGTACCGATCATCGACCCGGCAAGCGGCGAAGCAATCGCCCTCTTCCGGATTCAAGACGTAATCGACTACCTGGCTGAGGCCTACCCGGAGAAGGTCCTGAACCTTCCTCCGATGCCGCACCAGCTTCTCGCCACACCCGAGGGCGCATGACCACAAAAGACGGCCGTATCGCCCCGCCGAGAAACGGCGAAACGCAGGAACTCGACCGCGTCACTATCCGCTTCGCCGGTGACTCAGGCGATGGTTCACAGGTCGCCGGGCTTCAGTTCACGAACACCGCCGCGCTGATCGGAAACGACATCAGCACCGTCCCCGACTTCCCTGCCGAAATTCGTGCTCCAGCCGGTTCGTTGCCGGGCGTCAGTTCGTTCCAGGTAAGCTTCTCCAGTTACGACATCCACACCCCGGGGGACGCCCCAGACGTGCTTGTGGCGATGAACCCCGCGGCCTTGAAGACAAACCTCCCCGATCTTCCCAAGGGCGGAACGGTCATAGTGAACACAGACGAGTTCACCGACGCCAACTTGCGCAAGGCAGCCTACCAGGCCAACCCGCTCGAAGACGGCACGCTCTCCGGCTACCGGGTGATCGAGGTGCCCATCACCAGCATGAATGCGCGGGCCCTGAAGGACAGCGGCCTGAACACGAAGCAGATCGACCGCTCGAAGAACTTCTTCGCGCTCGGCCTGATGTTCTGGCTGTACGAACGCCCTCTCGAGCCGACCCTGCGCTGGATCGACCAGAAGTTCTCGAAGAACCCCGCCGTATCGAAGGCAAACGCCGATACATTGAAGGCCGGCTACCATTTCGGCGAAACGGCCGAGCTCTTCCCGGTGCATTACCGGGTGCCAAAGGCAGATCTCGCCCCCGGCCGCTATCGAAGTATCACCGGCAACGAGGCGACAGCGCTCGGTTTTCTGGCGGCCTCGCGCCTGACAGGCCGGCCGCTGTTTTACGGCAGCTACCCGATCACGCCCGCCAGCGACATTCTTCAGGAGCTCGCGCGGTTCAAGAACTTCGGCGTGAAGACATTCCAGGCCGAGGATGAGATCTCCGCGATCGGTTCGGCAATCGGCGCCGCCTTTGGCGGCTGCCTCGGCCTTACCGGCACCAGCGGTCCCGGCCTTGCCCTCAAGAGTGAGTCTCTTGGCCTCGCTGTGATGGTCGAGCTGCCGATTGTCGTCGCTATGATTCAGCGCTCGGGCCCGAGCACGGGAATGCCCACGAAGACCGAGCAGGCAGACTTGCTCCAGGCAATGTTTGGCCGCAACGGCGAGTGCCCCGTGGCCATCGTCGCGCCGGCGACGCCCGCCGAGTGCTTTGACATGGCGATCGAGGCGTTCCGGATCGCTTTGCGGCATATGGTGCCCACTATATTCCTGTCCGACGGCTACCTTGGCACCAGCTCGGAGCCCTGGCGTCTGCCCTCCGTGGCTGACTTGCCCACTATGCGGGTCGATTTTGCGACAGACCCGAAGACCTTCCATCCCTACTCCCGTGATCCTGAGACTCTCGCTCGGCCATGGGCGATCCCCGGCACGCCCGGCCTGGAACATCGTATCGGGGGGCTCGAAAAGGCCGACATCACTGGGAATGTTAATTACGACGCGGAGAACCACGATCGCATGGTCCGTTTCCGGGCCGAAAAAATCGCTCGTATCGCCAACGACATTCCTGATCTTAAGGTCATCGGCGAAGAAGAGGGCTCGCTGCTGGTGCTCGGGTGGGGCAGCACCTACGGGCCTGCGCTCTCCGCGGTGCAGAGAGCCCGGACGCGCGGTCTCTCAGTCTCCCACGCCCATCTGCGCTACCTGAACCCCTTCCCAGCCAACCTGGGGGAGGTCATCTCTCGATTCGACCGTATCCTCATCCCAGAGATGAATCTCGGGCAACTGCTAATGCTCGTGCGCGCCCGCTACCTGGTCGACGCCGTCGGCCTTAATCAGGTAACGGGGCGGCCGTTCAAGATCGCGCAGATCGAACAGAAAGTCAATGAACTCGTACGAAGTAAGGTGACCGTCGGATGACGACCGAAACAGTGACCGAGCCCGTTCCGCTGGCGCGCAAAGATTTTGTCTCTGACCAGGAGGTCCGCTGGTGCCCGGGCTGCGGCGACTACTCTATCCTCGCGCAAACGCAGAAGTTGATGCCGGATCTCGGCATCCCGCGCGAGAAGATCGTCTTCATCTCCGGCATCGGCTGCAGCAGCCGGCTGCCGTATTACATGAACACCTACGGTTTCCATAGCATCCACGGGCGTGCCCCCACGATCGCCACCGGGCTCAAGGCCTCGCGGCCGGACCTCCAGGTCTGGGTCATCACCGGCGACGGTGACGGCCTGAGCATCGGCGGCAATCATCTCCTGCATATTCTGCGCCGCAACGTGGATGTCGTGATCGTGCTCTTCAACAACCGCATCTATGGGCTGACGAAGGGCCAGTACTCGCCAACGTCCGAGATGGGCAAGCGCACGAAAAGCTCGCCGATGGGCACCATCGATCACCCCGTGAATCCTTTGAGCGTCGCCCTCGGCGCCGAGGCAACCTTCGTCGCTCGCTCACTCGATATCGACGTGCATCATTTGCTCACGACCCTGGACCGGGCGGCTCATCACAAAGGCACGTCATTCGTCGAGGTCTACCAGAACTGCAACGTGTTCAATGACGGCGCCTTCATGGAGTTCGCGGACAAGGACGTCCGGCCAGACCGTACGATCACCCTCGAACATGGAAAGCCACTGGTCTTCGGCAAAGACCGGAATAGAGGTGTCCGCCTCAACGGAACGACCCCCGAAGTCGTCGACCTAGGGAACGACATAGCCGAAGGCGACCTGCTGGTTCACGATGAAACGCGAGAAGACCCCGCGGTAGCTTACATCCTCTCGCGTATGCAGTACCCACAGTACCCCGTACCAATGGGCGTCTTCCGCGCGGTGCAAAGGCCGACTTACGACGACCTCATGGACCAGCAGATCCAGGATGCCATATCGCGCGAAGGCGAGGGCGACCTCGAGGCGCTCCTCAACGAAGGCGACACCTGGACGGTCGAGTAGGAACGACTCACCGTGATTTGCCCCGCCTGTCATTTCGATAACATCGACGGCGCCGACACGTGCGAAAGCTGTGGCCAGGACCTGCGCAATCTAGACCTACCCAGCGCCGAGAGCGAGTTCGAAGAGCACCTGATGCATGACCCACTCGCCGTCGTTGGCGCGAAGGAAGCCGCCGCCGTGGCGCCCGGAGATCCCGTGCACCTGGCGATCCACATCATGCAGCGGCGCGGTGTCGACTGCGTGCTGGTGGAAAAGGACAACCAGATCGTCGGCATCCTGACCGACCGCGACATCCTCCTCAAGGCAGCCGGCGACAAGCTGGACCTGAACGCCGTCCGCGTCCGCGATGTCATGACCCCTGACCCGGTAATCTGCGGCGACCACGACACGCTCGCCATGGCCCTTCACAAGATGTCTGTGGGCGGCTTCCGGCACTTGCCCCTCGTGACCAAAGACAGCGAGCCGCACGTCGTCTCGATCCAGGACCTCTTCCGGCACATCAGCCACTTCATCCCCGCCCGCGCATCCTGACCGCGCCTTAATCCCCCGCTGGCTGGCGGATTATCGCCCTCGGGCTGTATCCTGTGCTGCGATGACCATTGACACCGACGCCTCTCGTCGGACATCGTTCGTGCCTGGTTCCCCGGCAGCGCCGTTCGCCGTAGAGCGCGCCGAGGGCGCGTACCTGATTACGCCCGAGGGCCGGCGAATTCTTGACGCAGCCGGCGGCGCCATTGTCGTCAACATCGGCCACGGCCGGCGGGAGGTCGCGGAAGTAGCGGCACAGGCCCTGGAGCATCTGACTTATGTCGTGCCGACCTTCGCGACCGAGGCTAAGGCCGGCCTCGTTGAGCGCCTGACCGAGCGCTGGCTGCCTGAAGGCCTCACGCGTGCCAGCTTTACGAGCGGCGGCTCCGAATCGGTAGAAGCCGCCCTGCGTCTGGCGCGCCTGCATCACGTCTGCGCCGGCCGTCCTGAGCGCTGGAAGATCATCGGCAGAGAATTCTCCTACCACGGCGTGACCCTCGCGGCGCTCGCTGTCGGTGGGCACGCGTCGCGCAGGAAAGGCTACGAGCCGCTTCTCCTGGACTTCCCCAAGGCCCCGTCTCATTACTGCCTCGAGTGCTCGCTGGGCCGTACCTCGGAGGACTGCCGAGGGCAAGCGGCGGACAAGCTCGAAGAGGTCATCGTGCGCGAGGGCCCGCACACCGTCGCCGCGTTCATCGCAGAGCCGGTCGTGGGGGGCGCGGCCGGGGCTGTCGTCCCTCCAGACGGCTACTGGCCGCGCGTCGCCGAGATCTGCCGAAAGTACGGCGTCCTTCTGATCGCAGATGAAGTCATGTGCGGCTTCGGCCGGACCGGCGAGAAGTTTGCCGTCAACCACTGGAATATCACGCCCGATATCATGGTTGGCGGCAAAGGACTGGCGGGCGGGTACGCGCCCATCGGCGGCGTCTACGCCACCGACGAAGTAATGGCGCCGATTGCCGAACGTGGCGAGGACCTCATGTTCTACACCTTTACCGCGCATCCCGCTTCCTGCGCCGTCGCCGACAAAGTTCTCGAAATCATGGAGCGAGAGGACCTGGTCGCGCGCGCCAGGTCCACGGGCGAGCTCCTCAGCAAACGGCTCGCCCGCCTCGCGCAGCACCCAAACGTCGCCGAGGTGCGCGGGCTCGGCCTCATGCAGGCCGTCGAGATCGTGCGTGATCGCGACACCCTCGAACGCTTCCCCGCCGGTGCTCGTATCACCCGCCGGATCGTAGCCGCGGGCCTCAGCAAGGGCGTCTTCCTCTACCCGGCCGGCTCGGGCGCCGCTCAGGACATCATCATGCTGGGCCCACCGTTCATCATTACCGAAGACGATATCGACCTGCTCGTCCACGTGCTCGAAGAGTCGATCGACGAAGCTGTATCGCGCTCGGGCGCGGCGCGAAAGTAAGTGACGGCACGGCCGGCCGGCACACCGCGTGTCCATTCGATAGCCTACTTCTCGATGGAGATCGCGCTGGATGCGTCGATCCCAACGTATTCCGGCGGGCTGGGCGTGCTTGCCGGCGACACGCTGCGCGCGATGGCAGACCTACGATTGCCAGTTGTCGCCGCAACACTCGTACACCGCAAGGGATACTTCCGGCAACACCTCGACGGCGACGGGAAACAAACGGAGTCGCCAGACGAGTGGTCGCCGGAGGACAGGCTCGAAGCGCTCGAGCCGCGGGTGCTGGTGACGATCGAAGGCCGCCCCGTCACGTTGCGCGCCTGGAAGTACGAGGTAGCGGGAGTAACCGACCACCGCATCCCTGTATACCTGCTCGACAGCGATATCGAATCCAACGACGAGTACGACCGAGCGTTGACAGACTCACTTTACGGCGGCGATATCCGCTACCGGCTCTGCCAGGAGGTCGTGTTGGGAATCGGCGGCATCGCTATTCTGCGCGCCCTCGGCCACGCCGATTTTCACACCTACCACATGAACGAGGGCCACTCCAGCCTCCTCACCCTCGCGCTCCTCCAGGAGCACGCGAGCCTCCATGACAGGGGCTCCGTCATCGAGTCTGACGTCGATGACGTGCGCCAGAAGTGCGTGTTCACAACGCACACGCCGGTCGACGCCGGCCACGACCGCTTCTCGGCTGAGCTCGTCGAGAGCGTGCTGGGCAAGGAACGCACAGGTATCCTGGCTCGTCTGACGCACCCCGAGGCAGGCGTGTTCAACCTCACCAAACTGGCGATGTTCTTCTGCCGCAGCGCAAATGGCGTATCGATCCGGCACGCCCACGTCGCGCGGCGGATGTTCCCCGAGACATCCATAAGCGCCATCACCAACGGAGTCCATGTGGGGACCTGGACATCGCCACCGTTTGCGAGGCTCTACGACCGGCACGTGCCCGACTGGCGGCGCGACAATCGTTACCTCCGGCAAGCCTCAGCAATTCCGCGCGAGGAGATCCAGATGGCCCATGCGGAAACCAAAGCCACATTGCTGGCCGAAGTCGAGCGCCGGACCTCTACGAAGCTAAATGCCGGAACAATGACGATCGGCTTTGCGCGTCGCGCGACCGGCTACAAGCGCGCGGATCTGCTATATACGGATGAGGAGCGGCTGCGGCGGATCATCGAGCGCGTGGGGCCGCTTCAGCTCGTCTACGGTGGAAAAGCCCACTCGCGTGACACCACCGGCAAGGCGGCGATCGAGCGAATCTTCTCAGTAGCGCGCGAACTGAAAGACATCCTGCGTGTCGTCTACCTCGAAGAGTACGACATGAGGCTGGCTGCCGTGATGGTGGCAGGCGTCGACCTGTGGCTGAACAACCCCCTGAAGCCGCTTGAAGCGTCTGGAACGAGCGGTATGAAGGCCGCCCTCAACGGTGTGCCCAGCCTCAGCGTTCTCGACGGTTGGTGGCTCGAGGGATGGATCGAGGGCGTTACCGGCTGGGCAATCGGCGATCGATCGGAGGAGTCCGGGGACCCAGTTGCCGAACTCGACTCGCTTTACGGCAAGCTCGAAAACGCGATCCTGCCGATGTTCTACGATCGGCCACGCGCCTACGCGGACGTTATGCGGAGCGCTATCTCACACAACGGCAGCTTCTTCAATGCGCAGCGGATGGTTTCCCAATACGTGCAGAACGTGTACGAGCCCGGAAGCGCGCCCAGGGAAGAGGAGCTGGTGTCTTCGTGAAAGCAGTGGCGTTCGGCGGACCAAGAAAGATGGAGGTGCGGGAGTTCCCCGGGCCGCACGCCGGCACCTGCCAGGTGGTGGTCGAGGTGGCGTACTGCGGGGTCTGCGGCTCCGACCTCCACGAATACGCATCCCAGGCGCCCTCGATGCGTGGCGCCGGCATATTCCAGCCGGTCATGGGTCACGAGTTCACCGGCACGATCTTGGCGCTCGGCAAGGGCGCGAATGGCCTTTCAGTTGGCGATCCTGTCGTCGTCCATCCCGGCCGCCCGTGCGGCGCGTGCTACTACTGCAAGGCGGGAGCGACCAACCTGTGCGCAGAACAGGCCGGCACCGGATACCGTGAGCAAGGCGCTTACGCCGAGCGAGTGGTTGTACACGTGAAACAGGCACTGCATCTACCGGACGACTCCTGGCTCGAGCGCGCGGCGCTCACGGAACCGCTGGGCGTCGCCATTCACTCTCTGAGCCGGGGCGACATGAATGCCGGCGAGACGGTGTTCATCGCCGGTGGAGGCCCAATCGGACTCTTGACCATCCTTGCCGCCAAGCACAAAGGCGCGGGCCGGATCATCGTCTCGGAACCGGCCGAGTCCCGACGCCAGCTCGCGCTGAAGATCGGCGCGACCGAAGCCGTCGATCCAGCCAAGGTGGCCTCAGTGCAGGTGCGCGAGCTGACCGGCGGTCTCGGCTGCGACCTGGCAATCGAGTGCGTTGGCATCGCAGCGACCATGGACGACTGCCTAGCGTCCACTCGACGCGGCGGCCGCATCGTCGTCGCAGGGGCGTTCGAGCAGCCGTACTCAGTTAACCTGCTGAATCTGCTCCTCCAAGAGCACTCGATCGCCGGCACCTTCGGTTACGCGTCCGAGTTCCAAGAGGCACGCGACCTGATCGTCGCGGGCGCCGTCGACGTCTCGTCTCTGATCTCGCGCGTCGTCTCCCTTCACGACCTGCCGTCGGTGTTCGAACAGCTCACGGGGGACCGCAACCGCGACCATAAGGTGCTTGTCGCCCCAAACGGCTAGAGCGGCCCGCCTTCACCCTGGAACGCTTCCCCGTTCCGCTCGCCCTGAGGCTCTCGTAGTACGAGCGGGGCAACCACCGCTGCGGCCAGCACAGGTGCTACAATCACCCCGCATACAGCAAGGAGGCACCCATGGTTTCCGCTCCCGTTTACGGCGACATCAAGCCCGAAGACGACTACACCCACCCGCTCGGCCCCGAGCAGAACTTCAACGAGAGCATGTATTTCAACTTCTTCGACAACGCCCGGGGGTTCGGCGGCTTCCTGCGCATCGGCAACCGCGCGAACGAGAAGTATGCCGAAGTAACACTCACGCTCTACCAGCCCAACGGCACCGTGCTGTTCAACTGGAAGCGCCCGGAGATCGAGACCAATGACGCCTTCGACGCCGGTGGCATGAAGTTCGAGACCGTCGAGCCGCTGGTCAAGCTGCGGACTACCTACGAGGGCCACGCCGTCTCCCTGAAAGACGCGAAGCAAATGGCCGACCCCGGCCAGGCCTTCCGCCAGAACCCGCACCCAAAGGTCTCCATCGACATGCTGCACGAAGCCGTCGCGCCCGTCTACGGCCAGACCAATAACGAGCGCGCCGATGCCGACCCCGAGCGAGGCTTCGGCCGCGCGCACTACGAGGAGCACATGCACGTGACCGGCACTGTCACCATCGACGGCGAGACAACCCAGATCGACGCTTATGGCCTGCGCGACCACTCCTGGGGCCCGCGCTACTGGCAGAACATCTACTCCTACCGCTGGCTCACCTGCTCTTTCGGTCCGGAGCTGAATGTCATGGTCTCCGAGATCCGACGGACGCCAGAGGAGCGCACGCAGGGCGGCGTCATCATCCGCGACGGCAAGCTCGAGCGCATCAAGACCATCGACCTCGACTCGGCGTTCGAAGACGAGCGCATTCATCACCGGCGCATGACCGCGAATCTCGGCCTCGAGAGCGGCGAGCAGGTCACCATCGAGGGGCTGGTGAAGGGCTACATCCCGCTCCGCAACCGCCGCGCCGGCATGGTGACGCACATCGGCGAAGGCATGACGGAGTACCTCTGCCTCGGCCGCACCGCCCTGGGCATTTCCGAGTACCTGGACCAAGTCTGACGAATCCGGCCACGCTTGCGAGCGTTCGTTTCCGTTCGTGCTTAGGCGCTCGAAGCATGAGCCGAGCGAACGCGCCCCCGATTCAGCGGGGTTCGACCCGGGCGGAACTGCGAGCGGTGATCGCCGAGCGCAATGCGAAGTTGTGCGAGCGAATTCGGGTCGGAGACGCGGACACCGGGTCGTTCGCGGAGCGAGTCAACGAAATCGCCTTGATTGCCTGCGCGGAGGCCCCTGGCCAGCCGCCCGCGCGATGTATAGTGAGTGCTGAGGCCCGACTGCTAGGTCGGGCCTCGTGCTTGCCCGGCTTCCAGCCGGATCGCTAAGATAGTCGGTGCTGCCGAGGTGGTGGAATAGGTAGACACGCCGTCTTGAGGGGGCGGTGCCCGTAAGGGCGTAGGGGTTCAAATCCCCTCCTCGGCACCAAGCGTGAGGCGACGTAGCCAAGTGGTTAAGGCAGGGGTCTGCAAAACCCTGATCGGGGGTTCGAATCCCCCCGTCGCCTCCAAGTTATTTTTTAAATACGAAAACGGCCCGGATGGGCCGTTTTCCCTTTCTCCAGTGATGCAGGAAGTGACTACTTTGAAACCGCAGAAATAACGAGCTTTCAAAAATACTTATTTTCTGGTATTGACATTCTACTTTATAACGTGTTGATACAAGGGCCTCAACCGATTATTAACGTCTTAACAAGTCTTAAAGTTGCTTGACTCACGCGGGGCGAATGGGCCTCGGCTTCAGCGATGTAGACTACCGAGGGCCCCATGCCATGGCTGCCACAGCATGACACCGACGGCGATTATGGCGCCCAGGCTGAAGGTTGCGGCGAAGCCGGTCCACCTCCCCATTCGCAGCCGCACCTGTTGCCATCGCGGTTGTCCAAACATCACACCACGTTCACGCCCCGTAGGTAGTCGATGTTTCACGGCACCAGCGGGGCTCACCGTCCTTGTTCGTGGACGTCGCTCAAGCCCAGCTATCCAGGGCAACCTCATATGGCTGTCCTACCTCTCTCCCCGCGAATGGTTCTCAATGCTGGGCTAATCTGAGAGGCACGTCAACGCTTATCAGTCAACTACCTGTAAGAACCTCATCAGAACTTCAACTCACTGTCCGGGCCGATGGTCGAAACGCCCCTTTAGGAACTCGTCCTCGCGGTGGCTTGTGCTACCCGATTCGCACACAGCGACCGGCGATTCAACTGATCATTTCGACTGACCCGAGCGAGGTTAAATTATCGCTAGACTACCGCCATTTATATGCTTGGTCGATCCGGCGACAGCGTCTAAGTGAACGGTTGGACCTAGTGGACGCGGCAGGAGGGACGAGCTAGGTTGCCCGACCTTTGATCGTCCGCGCTGTATACGCGCCATTGATGGACCAACGCCGACTTTTTGAATCCATCGTATACGTCGATCAAAGCCACCGACCGCGTCCGTAGTAGCCCCCCGTAAGAATGCTTACGAGCAGCACTATTAGAAGGGCTAACAAGAAGGCCTTGGCAACGAAGATGCCAAGGCTCCCAAAGAGAAGGATGAGCAAGAGTAATACGATCAACAACATCAGCACCTTGATTCCTCCATTGCTGATCCAATTCGTCAACGACAACCCGGCCGCGAGAACCGCGGAGGAGATGGCGTCATCTCATCGACTGAGCCCTCGGCCTCGGCAAGGGGCCTGCGAGCGTCTCCGGCTGTAAGGATTTTGCACTCGTCGCCATGAACATGTGGCCGCGCGGTGAATCCACTCGGTCTTCAGGCGAGCGATCGGTTTCGGACAGGAAGCCACAATATATGCAGGCCTCAGTACCCTCTTTCGCCACGTCTCCGCAACACATCGGGCAAGTGCCGCCGAAATTCTGCATGTCGTTCCTCATTAGTTCCAGCATGCTTTGAGCGTCGTACCCGCATGGAGCCGAATCGAGTTGACTTATTCCCGACGACGTGATGGGAGCTATTGTCCCTTCGCGTGGCCTTCCTCCTCGTGGTGCTTCAACACTGTACGAGCAGCCACCTCTTCAGCACGCTTTCCGTAGCGGCCTTCCTTCTTTGCGCTCTCCTTAATGTGCTCGTACATGCGCTGTTCTTTAGACCCGACTCCGCGTACGTGTTTTCTGCCTGGCATAAGAAATCGCCTCCTTGATCCTAGAATCAAGGAAGCGCAGTTGCAGGTGCATAACAAGGCGCCTGGATGCATAAAGCACGCATGTCAACGTGGCGCGGTTTCCGGACACGTCTAATCCAACCAGAATCTTGCCTTAGGACAAGACCGCCGGGAGGCTCTGGCCGCGCCGGCCAGCCGAGTTCACAACTCCCCTGTTTTCCCGCACGGTGGATTCACTCAATATGCGCACCCCGGCGCTACTTAGTGTGGCGCGCCCGCCGCCTCCCGGCGTGAATTTGTTGACAACGGCCCGCCTCATTGTTTACAACCCACCTTCCCTTCGTGTGCCCCGCTTGAAACCCTCCGCCGTTGAGGCCTTATGATCACTACATTCCTCTGCACTAGAATCTGTGAGGCCCAAGGGAGGCGATGGGTGTGTTAAGGCCTACAGACAGCAAACGATTAGCAATACTTGACCTAGCATCGCGCGGGTACCGGCCCACGCAGATCGTTGGCGAATTGGACGTCAGCCGCCAGTATGTGCATGTGGTGCTTGGACGCTTACTCGCCGGTCTCCTGCGTGACCGCCCCGAGCGACTGCGTGAGCTGCGCAGCAACTACGAGCAGGCGCGCGCGGTGCTGGATGGAGGTGGCGGCCATGACCGGCTTAGATACGCTAATGACAGTGTCGGATCAGGTTATGCTCCTGCCCGATCAGTATCTGCGGCAGGGGATCACGATTCTGCGCAGCGTCATTCACCTGGCACGCCTGGAGGAGGAAGGGCGCCGCGAGCAGGCACTGCTGGTGCGCCAGGCGCTGGAGGGCAACGAGGCCGCGGCGCCCAGGTCCGCGGCGGTGACAGAAGTAAGACAGCACGGCTCGCAAACCAACCAGTGGGCGGCTGACTTCCGCGCCGGTGACCCGAACCGCCAGCACGTCGCGGAAAGCGAGGCGACTGGGCTCATCAATGCCTTTGAAGCCATCATGAATAACTTGCAGTACACCAACGTCACCGAGCGCCAGCTTGTGTTGGAGGTACGCGAAGCTATAGCAAGGGTACGGGCCATGAGTGACGACGGGCCTATCGGCGAGGGGTCTGCCGCCGCCGGCTAAACGCGTGGGCAGGGGCATGGCATGTGCGGCAACGGCAGCAACGTGAGCGGATGCCGCCTACCGCAAATCCTGCCCCGCCCTCCTTCTTGGGTTGGCTCGCTAGTGCGCGGACATTGGCAGGGTCCCGTGAAATGTTCCGCTAGGAGGAAATCGCGGCACTGGGGCGAGACGGCCCCACGTAGTAAAGACCGCTCACATGGGAGGTGGTTATGGGCCTTTCCAGATGGCGCCTTACCTGGCGCGCCGACTTCAATCGAGTCGTTATCTCGATGAGCAAGCGCGAGTATAGTTATGGGTCTTTCCAGATGGCGCCTTACCTGGCGTGACGACTTCGATCGAGTCGTCCTCTCGATGAGCAAGCCTGAGCTGGAGGTGCTGCGGCGCTCGGGGGTATCAAGCATCTCGGGACGCCGCGCCTTCGTCTCCGCTTCCGACCGGCTTCACCTCGATGTCGTTCACTCCGTCTATCTGATGGAGCAGGCCGGTCTCGGTTCTCCCAACGACCCTAAATGACCTCTTCACCACTGCCACTAGCACTGACGCCCACAGCGGCACGATATACTTGGCTTCGCTTCGGGCGTGGCTTTTGCGTCTTGTCACGCGCCTGAGCGACGGCGCCGGGGTAGCTCATCCCTCCCAAACGGTACGCTTCCCCCGACGCTACTCCTTTAGGCCGCCTCTGAAAGGCAGCACTACGGCGTCGGCTCCGCGCTGTTGATATGTTGACGGTCCGCTTATAGCCGCTGTTGAGAACAAGACTATTGGCCTATTCCGCCTTAAACCATCTCTAGGCTCGCTATACGCGCTCATTAGAATGACGGGGGTATCCGCAAGGCGCGGGCCTTAATTTGACGAAGTCTGTGAACTGTGTACCGGCCATGCCAGGCAGGTTCACATCGCAGACGATCGCGTCAGGTCTCTCATTGTGTACCCGTTCCAAGACCGCTTCGGCATTCGGGCACAACACTGTCGAATAACCGCTTGAGCGGAAAGTGAGCCCGAGCATATTCAGCAGAGACGGATTGTCCTCCACCACAAGCACCTTAGTCCCCATCGCACACCTCGCTCTCCGGAAAGCCAAAAGGGTCGCGGGAGAGATTAGGGTCGTTCCAGCACTGGTCTAGGCTGGTTGCGGAACCGCCCAACCTCCTAGCGACCCTGCACACAAGGGCACCTTATAGCGGTTGGTATTAAGGCAATGCTGCAACTGTGTTGCCTCGCATGTCATAAGCGTTACAGCTACGGCCGAAGTTCAGGTGCTCGGCCCTGCCTTCGAGTGGGCCTCCTTTGAGTGGTGAAGCCGGAGTGCCAGGATTACCTTCCAGTCGTGATGGCGTCGCACCTATGCTGGCGGTAGTGGATCGCTGCGCCTTCTGTCCTCGTCAAGCGCCCGGCCAGTGGGCAATGACCGCCCTGGCTGTAGACGGCACCTGGCGTCGGGAAATCCTGCCGCTGTGCATTCGGTGTGATGCCCTAATACGTCAGGCAGGCAAAGAGGGGCTGGTGCTGAAGGGTACAGGCGAGAGATGGTTTGGTGGTCATACGGTCGGGAGGCCAAAGTCGGCGTGGACGCCGGGGCAGGAATAGTCTTAGCCCAGTTCCAATCGTGAGGATGTGCGCGGTACTTAGCGCCTAGTTGGCATCGTCAGTTGTCGCCTCGGAGTTCATCGGTCGCCTGTAGATGTACACATGGTCTGAGACCAGCCCGCCGACATCCTTGTATGCTGCTACGAGTTCCCACGCCGCGCCTGGTTCAGGCACGCGGGTCGTCGTATACGGCCACAGCCACAAGGCGCTCGTCGCCGAGCGAGGGGGCATGCTCTGGGTGATCCCGGGCGCCGCCGGGCGCGCGGGGTTCCACCGCGAGGTGACCCTAGCCTTGCTCCAGGTGGAGAATGGCCGCTCCGAGGCGGAGCTGGTGTTGCTGGGGTCGCGCATATCAACCGCGAGGCGTTCGTAGGCCTCCGGCCAGGGCCGCTAGCCTCCCCGCCATGCGCCTCGGGTGCCGCCGCGCGCGGCCCCACGGTCGGGTTGTCCGGCGGTGGTTGGACCCCTCCGGGTCATTGTCGCCGCGCCCCTTGCCAACCCTCGACTCCTCTACCACTGTCTCAATGGCATGCTGCGCACTGAAGGATGGCTGGCGCTTCCGGCATATAGCGGACGCCCATGCGGCTTAGCGGGGCAAGTTGTCGAATCTGGCCTCGGATGTGACTTTCACGATCAGTTATGGTGCTTGGAATTCGAGTAGTTCGAGGACAGTAAAGCCCTCAACTCAATCATTCAGCCCAATTCACCGGCCAGATCTCATGGTCCCCCGAGAGGCCCTTCAGTTCCACCGTCCTCTGCTCGCCCCAGGAGACGTTTGAGCCCTCGACGAGGGCTTTGAGGACGCTGGAGGCGAGGATTTCGCCGCCATGGGCCTGGGAGGCGACGCGGGCGGCCATGATCACGTTGCGCCCGAAGAAGTCTTCGCCTTCCTTGATCACTTCGCCGGCATGGAGGCCGATGCGCACTCGCACCGGCTCCTCGACCGTGCCGTTTCGCTCAACAAATGCCTGCTGAATCGCCGATGCGCACGCCAGCGCCTTGCGGGCGGACTGAAACGCCACCATGAAGCCGTCGCCTTCGCTCTTCACCTCGAAGCCGCCGTTGGCCCTCACCTGCTCACGGATGACAGCGTTATGCTCGCGGAGGACGTCCATGAAGCGCGAGTCGCCGAGGCGGTCCGCCATTGCTGTCGAGCCTTCGATGTCGCTGAACATGATGGTGACGGTGCCGTCGGGCGCGGCGTGCTTCTTCAGGTCGGGCTGCTCAGCAAGCGCCTCTCTTGCGACGGTGTCGATCGAGGAGCCGAGATCGCTGAGATCGATTCCTTGTGCTTTCATCTTCATCGCCAGCGAGCGCTCGAGGAGCGCCGTCAACCCCAGCCGCTCCGCCACATCCAGCGCTTGCGACAGCAGCGAAAGCGCCTTCTCGCGATCGCCCGCGCTGTCGCGCCGCAGCAGCATGTCCGCGTACTGGAATTGCGTCCATCCGAGCCACAATCGCGCGCCCGCCTTCTCGTGCGCATCGAGCGCGTAGTGAAAATGTTGCTCGGCTTCTTCCCAGCGGCCCATCGTCGTCGCGAGCAGGCCAAGGTGGCGCGATAAGCAGCCGAGCGTGGCGGCCGCCTGCCCGACGTTCACCCAGCGTTGAGCGTGAGGCAGGAGGGCATTGTAGAGAAACGCTGCCCGAACCGCATCGCCTAGGAAGTGGCAGACCTCCGCCATGAGGGTCGATGCGGCGGACCAGTTGGCGTCCCTTGGCAGCGCAGCGAAGTCATCGGCTGCGATCGCCTCGAACTCGGCGCGGGCCTCAGCCTCACGCCCCAGATTGTATTGGAGGTAGACAAGGCCGGTGCGCCAGGCAGGGACCAGAGGATATTGCTGGATCATCCCCATTACGACGGGCTCAAGCTCCTGGCCACGGCCCTGCTCCCGACGCAACGTGAATAACTGCACGCCGAACATCTGCACGGCGTTCTGAGTTACACCCCGCTGGCCGATCGCCAGCGCCTGCTGCGCCAGCCGCTCTCCCTCCTCCAGCCGGCCGTCCTGCAGCGCCCGCCCCGCGTGAGCGAGAGTCGCGGCCCACAGATAGGAGGGTTCGCGCAGCTCCGATGCGAGGCTCGCCAGGCTTTCGATCTCTGCGTCCATTCCGGATATGTCGCCCAGCTCGAGCAGAATGATGATGCGGAAGGTGCGGCAGCTGGCGACCATCCTCTGATCGTCTGCCGCCTGCGCGAGGCGGAGCGCCTCATCGCTCACCCTCAGCCGCTCCTCTACGGTCTCCAGTTCCCACAGCGCATTGAGCCTGGCGACTAGAGCGAAGGCGAGAGCGGCGTCGTCGCCGACGCGGCGGGCCTGCTCGAGCGCCTCCCCTGTCAGGGCGAGACGCTTCTCGCGCGGGGCGCCGAACGTAAGCGCGAGGGCAAGTCCGGCCAGCACGCGGGCCTTGATTGCGCTGTCCGATTCCCCGAGAGCCCAAAGCGCCTCCTCATGCAGGTCCACCACGGGCTGGTCCACAGTCCCAACTATGAACAGCGAGCAAAGGCCAAGAGCTGCGCCTGCTAGAAGGTCCGGCGCTTGCAAACTGCGTGCGGTCGCTGCTGCCCGCCAATAGGTCTCCCGCGCCCTGTCGGAGTCGCCGGCGCTGTCCTGCGCCTCGCCCAGCGCGAGAAGCAGCTCGCCCCGGAGCCGGTCGTCCGCCTTCTCCTTCAACTCAGCCACCTGTAGGGCGCGCTCGTAGTGGGCCGTCGCCTCCTCGTAGGCGAAGTGGGCGAGGGCGCTGTTGGCGGCGCGTCGCGCGTAGTCGATCGCCTTGTCGACGTCCCCGGCCGACGCGGCTTCGCAAAGGTGGTACGCGAGTTGCGGCAGGTTCGGCTCCGCGTCCAGCTCCTCCAGCGCTTCGCCGATCTGGCGGTGCAGGCGGACGCGGCGGGTCGTGCTCAGCTCCTCGTACAGCGTCTCGCGGATCAGCGCGTGCGAGAACCAGTACTGGTCGATCGAGCGCGGCAGCTCGGCGATGACGCGCGCACCCATTGCTTCCTCGAGCGCCTCGAGCAGCCGGTCGCCCTTCACCTCCGACACCTTCTCCAGCAGCTTCAATCCGAATTCGCGGCCGATGACGGAGCCGATCGTCAGCACGCGGTTGCACTCTTCCGAGAGGTGGTCGAGCCGCCGGCCGACGACCTCGCGGACGCTCTGGGGGATAGTGACGCTCCACTCGCGGACGGTCTCCGCTTGCTCCAGCCGTCCGTCGGCCACGAGCAGCCGCACGATCTCGTTGACGAAGAAGGGGTTGCCCTCGGTCTCCCGGTACACCGCCTTCACGAGCGCGTCCGGCGGCGATGTTCCTGCGGTAACTTCAACGAAGCGCCGCACGTCGTTCTCGGTGAGGCCGCGCAGAAGCACGCGCTGGCTGAGGTTCTCGCGGTTCAGGTCGCCCAGCGTCTGGGCGAGTGGGTGCTGGCGACGGAGCTCTACGTCGCGATAAGTGCCGAGGACCAGCAGGCAACAACCGCGCAGCTCCTTCGCGAGGAACTGGAGCAGAAGGAGCGACGGCTTGTCCGCCCAGTGCATGTCATCGAGGACGACCATCAAAGGGGAGTCTTTCGAGGCGTTCTTCAGGAACGTAGTGATGCTGTCAAAGAGGCGGAAACGCGCCTGGTCCGGCTCGAGAGCAGGCGGGGCTGGCAATCCAGGGAGGCGCTCCTTCACCTCGGAGACCACCTGAGCGATGTCCGCCGCGCCGGGCCCCATCTCGGACATCAGCTCCTTCGGCTCCTTGTCGTGGACGTAGGAGCGGATGATCTGCACCCACGGCCAGTAGGCCGGTGCGCCCTCGCCCTCGTAGCAGCGGCCCCAGAGCACCTGGACGTTGCGCAGCCGTGCGTACGTCGCGAACTCCTCGGAGGTGCGTGTCTTGCCGATGCCGGGCTCGCCGACGAGCATCATCAGCCGCCCGCGACCGGACAGTGAGTCCTCGAGGCCGGCCCGCAGCTCATCCATCTCTTTCTCGCGGCCGACGAAGATGCCGGTCGCGAGGCGGTCCAGCGGATTCACGTCGGACTCGGCCGCGACGGGTGCGGTCGTCGAAGCCGTCGCTACGATCGCCTGCAGCGCTTCTGGTATCGCCGCAGCGTTTTCGGGACGCTCGTTCGGATCTTTGGCGAGTAGGCGGAGCAGCATTGATTCCAGGGCGCGCGGTACCTCCGGATTGTGCCAGGAGGGCGCGACGGGCGCGGTGTTGATGTGCTGCGAGATGATCGCCACCGGGTCGTCGCCCAGGAAGGGAGCGCGGCCCGTCACCATCTCGTACGTCACGCAGCCGAGCGAGTAGAGGTCGGAGCGGGCGTCCGGCTGGCGGCCGAGGGCCTGCTCCGGCGGCATGTAGGCGACGGTTCCCACCATCATCCCTTCCATCGTCAGCCGCGAGCGGTCGAGGGCGACGGCGAGGCCGAAGTCGCCGATCTTGGCGGTGCCGTCTTCGGTGAGCCAGATGTTCCCCGGCTTGAGATCACGGTGGATGATGCCGCGTCCGTGGGCATGGGCGAGCCCCTGCACGACCTGCCAGGCGATTTGCATCGCGTCGACAATTGCGAGACGACGGTTCGGCGTCTTGTCCAGCAGCCCGTCCAGGTCGCCGCCGCCCATGTATTGCGAAACGATGTACGGCTGCGCGCCGTCGTCACCGATATCGTATACGGTACCGATGTTCGGATGATCGCCGAGGCGGCCCATGGCCTGCGCCTCACGCTTCACGCGGGAGAGGCCGGCTTCGTCGAGGCCGTCCGTCTTGATGACGGCGACGGCGACGTCGCGGTCCAGCTTCGTGTCGTGCGCCAGGTAGACGCGCTTACGCCCGCCCTCCCCGAGGAAGCCCTTCACAGTGTAGCGTCCGTCGGCGAAAGACGCCGGCAGCGCAGCGGAAGGCGAAGGGGTGGGCGTCCGCAATGGCGGCGCATCGGCGGAAAGGGGCTTGCCGCACTCGCCGCAGAAGCGCTCTCCGGGTTCGCTCGCGGCACCGCAAGACGGGCAAGCCGGGGCGAGCGAGCCGCCGCATTGAACACAAAAACGCCGGCCTTCGCGGTTTTCCTGACCGCAGGAGCTACAGAGCAACGCATCCCCCCAGTTTCGCGGCTTGGTGGCCCAATAGTCAC
>Ga0209056_10002119_pt1 | contig 21592 bp, 14 predicted proteins | sample GraSoiAngelo_114_FD_185876 | JGI IMG/M metagenome (GOLD analysis project Ga0209056, IMG submission 185876) | Grasslands soil microbial communities from the Angelo Coastal Reserve, California, USA - 14_0903_13_40cm (SPAdes) (version 2) | ecosystem: Environmental > Terrestrial > Soil > Grasslands...
CACGCCCGACGGTATTCTCGTACAGGGACTTGAGGGCGTATTCCAGAGTGAAGCTGGTGCCGATCACCACGAGCATCAGGTGGTCGCCGGCATTGAAGGCGTAGCGTCCCTGCACGAGCCGGTTCACGCCGCAGTAGCCGCTCCAGTACTGGCCGATCGCGCCGAAATACGAGAATCCACTCGGAAGGTGGGACCGCTGGAAGGCGGCCTTCTCCTGATAGCTCCACACGATGTACCACTCGGGGTAGCTGAGGTACGTGTCCTCTTCGGGGCGCCCGTATTCAGGCAGATCGGCCGTGAGGCGGGCGAGCTCTGTATCCGGTAGAGCAGGGAGGGAGGACGACGTCTTTCTGCTGCAGCCGATCTCGATGCTCGAGACCGTCACAACGCATACCAGGACCCACGCGAGAAGCGCCAGCGCGAGTACTTTCGCGCCGGCAAAAATCCGCTTGCGCAACAGTGCTACGCCGGGAGGGGCTGCGCCGCCGGCGTGCGATCGACTTTCGTCGCGATCCAAAAGGCGGCACCGAGAATCAGAATGTGCGGCAAATTCACCAGGACGTTGGTCGTGAGGCTAATCGTGTGCAGGTGGGAGATGAAATAGGCGATGACGTCGATCGAGTACCACACGCCGAGAAGATAGAAGTAAATCCGGGCGACTCTCGCTGACGACAATGCGGCCACGACCGCGAGCGCGCCCACGGCGAGATGGCCGATGTCCACGATCTTCGTCATGTGAAACAGGCCGAACATCAGCCCATTGGCATCCATGATGCCGGGGACGTAGTCGAGCAGATACACACCGAGGAACAGTGCCGCGAATCCCCAAGCGCACTTCTGGATAGTCGTTAATTTGGTCGCCATCGACGGCCAGGCCTCCTCCACTCGCCCGTTCAGTCGCAAGCGACGCACGTTCGTCGTGTCGCTCGCTTCGGCGATCGCCGCCTCCCTGATCGTCGGCATCCGCAAAGTCGTGCAGTTCGCCGCCGCGCCCGCCGGAGAGAAAGACTCCGACTTCGTCTTTCCGCGCTCGGCCGGGCAGACCCAACCGACTCTCATCGCGACGCGCCCCGCGAATCCAGCGCTTCCGTTCGAGCAGCGCGGCGGCTTCATCAACGACGCCAGCCATCTCAACCGTACCGCCGTATTCGGCATCGTCAAGGTCACGAATGACGCGGACGTCGGCAACGCGCTGGCGTTTGCTCGCGCGAACGGCCTCAAAGTGACCGCAGCCGGCCGGCGCCACAGCATGGGTGGGCAGACGTTCGTGAAAGACGGCCTGGTGCTGAACATGCGAGGCCTGAACCGCATCACGGTGGACGCGACGCGAAAGATCGTGAATGTGCAGAGCGGTGCGCTGTGGGCGGACGTGCAACAGCGGCTCGACGCACGAGGGTTGTCGGTCAAAGCGATGCAGTCGATCAACATCTTCACGGTCGGGGGGACTCTGAGCGTCAACGCGCACGGCGTCGCTCATCGGCCCGGCCCGGTTGCGCCGACGGTCAGGGCGCTGCGGGTAATGTTGAGCGACGGTCAGGTGAGGACCGCGACGCGGACGGTCAACGCAGATCTATTTCGTCACGCGTTGGGTGGCTACGGATTGTTCGGCGTCATCCTCGACGTCGACCTCGACGTTGTCGACAACGAGTTGTACGAGCGGCACACGCACTACATGGATTATCGCGCATTCACGGACTACTACCGGCAGCATGTCGATGGCAATGACGCGGTCGGTCTGGTGTACGGCCGGCTCTCGGTGTCACCGTCCAGCTATCTCCGCGAAGCGGCGATTCATGTGTACGAGCGTCCCGCCACCCCGTACACCGGGCCTCTGCCGGCACTCCTGCCCGACAGTCACGACGCGATCGAGCGGTTCGTCATCAACTTCTCGAAGACGGGCAGCCTCGGCCGGCGCATCCGCTGGACGCTGGAGAAGCGGCTCGAGCCACGGCTCCACACGTGTGTTCCCCGCAACCAGGCGATGACGCCCGATGCCTGCCTCGTATCCCGCAATCAGGAGATGTACGACTCGATGCAGTACCTCGAGAACCGCCTGCGGGACACCGACATTCTCCAGGAGTATTTCGTTCCTTACGCCAGGCTGGCCGAGTTCGTGGAGGGGCTGAGAGCGGTGGTGCAGCGCAACGGCAGCAATCTTCTCAACGTCACGATCCGGATCGTACATAAGGACGATGTCACCGCCTTGCCGTACGCCAAGGAGGACATGTTCGGACTGGTGCTCTACTTCAATCAGGGATTCACCGAAGCGGAGAGCTTGGTGCTGCAACGTACGACGCGCGAGTTGATCGACGTCGCCCTCGGCGTGAACGGCACGTACTATCTGCCCTATCAGCTCTTCTATTCACCCGAGCAGCTGCGGCGTGCCTACCCGGAGATCGATCGCTGGTTTGCGGCGAAACGGAAATACGATCCCACGGGTCTGCTGACGAACAAGTTCTACGAGCAGTATCAGCGCGTCTGAATTTCGATCGCGCCGCCGGCGTTGCCAACGCCGTGGCGCATCGTGGCGTCCGGCCCGCTGTAAAAACGCATCTCCTGAACGTCGCGGGCGGAAATCTCGTGCAACCGATTCCAATCGCCCAGGTGGCTGCCGTCCACGTAGACTTGAAGGATTCCGGCTTCGGTATTGAGGATGCTGACGGGACCGCGGTAGTGAAGCCAGTTTGGTCGATAGTGCTGTACCAGGCCGAGCGCATCAGTCGCTGTCGTTCCCTGAAATTCCTCCGCCGTCAGCACATTCTGATCGCGAACCATCGCGTGCCGCCGTCCCGTGTCCGGAACCGGGGTGACGACGGGGGGCGGCGCAGGCGGGGCCGGCTGCGCGGCCGACGCAGCTGGCGCAGCCGGCGTGGGCTGGGCGGCCGCGAGCGCCAGTGTGTCCGCTCTTCCATCGGCGCGATAGACCACCGTTCCGCGCTGAGTCTTGATCTCGAGTGCGCTGCCGCCGTGCTCCAGAAATCCGACGACGATCGGTACGGGATCCTGTGCGACGGGCGTCCGTGTGATCCTCGCGAGCGGCATTCGGATGACCCAATCACGCACGATCCACGCGCCGGTCGGGACCCGCAGGAACTCGACGCGGCCGCCTGCGCGTGCTCCATTCAGCTGTTGCGGCAGCCGTGTGTAGTTGAACTCGAGGTGGCGCAGCTCGCTCGTTTGCTGATCGAGCCAGAGCGTCCCCGCCACGTCCGGCAGCGAGCGATCGCGCGCCGGCGTGAACGCGAGTCCCACCAGCCCGGCCGTTTCGCCGCGTCCTGCCTTCGTTTCGAAGCAATGCGTGCGCAGGAATGGATCGCTCAGGAGCACGTCCGCATCCGGCGCCTGGTACGTCCACGTGCTGTCGTCTTCCACGACCACGTAGCCCCGCGCGACGAGGTCACTGGCGGGCGCGCTCCGGAACGGAATCTGCTGAAACCCCGTCTCGGTCCAGGTGGAATCCTGTCTGCGGCGTTTCCCTCTGGCATCGAGCTCGCGGTCGAAGTGGCTGATCTGGTACCAGTACGCGGGCGAGCGCGACGTCCAGGCGACGGCCGCGAGTGCCTCCCGCACTTCTTCCCACAGTGCCGCGACCGAGGCGCCTGCCTCGACGTCGCACTGGCGCTCGCCGGCCACCACGACCTCTCGTAACGCGATCGGGATCGGATCGATAGCGGCGCTGTACCACATCGTTTCGCCGCTGTGCAGTGCGAGCGCCGGTGAGAAGTAGGGACGAAAGCCGATGCGCTTGGAGCGAAGGCGATAGGTGCCGGGCTCGGGCGCGGTGAGGGTGAACTGGCCGGCGACATCGGTGATCGCACGTGCACGCTCGCTACCACTGGAATCCACCAGGGTGAGGAACGCTCCAGCAAGCGGCGTTCGACTCACACTATCAGTCACCTGTCCTCGGACAGTCTGTGCTTCGAGTCCGTTCGTCAGCGCAATTGTGAGTACGCCGACCAGGAATCTCATACGGTCTTACGGCTTTCCTTCCGGCTCCCACCAGCGAAACCGCTGTGGCTCGAGCTTCGCGAGGCGGTACAGATTGCGGGCGAAGCGACCGACGAACAGCGCGATCATGCAGGCAAGGATCACGCCGAGGGTCCAGTTCGCTACCAGCGAGGTCGGCGATGGCCAAAAAACGACCAGCGTATTGAGCGCGATGAGCAGCAGGCGCACTTCGGTCGGCCCGATCCGTCCGTAGGAAATCTTGAACACGCCGAACACCGTCGACTCGAGATACACATTGATCGACAGGGCGAGGTAGACGACCACGAGGCCGAGCGCGAGTCCGAGGTCCACGTACGGCGACAGGCCGATGCCGAGGCCGATGACGGCGGTGGAGAAAGCGTCGACGACGTGGTCGAGGTAATAGCCGTACTTGGGTCGTTGCGTGCCGCGCACTCGCGCCAGCGTCCCATCGAGACTGTCGCCGAGCCAATTGAGGACCAGCATCGCGCTCGCGACCCACAGCCAGGCGGGATTGTAGGTCGTCAGGGCATACGCGGTCCCGGCACCGGCGGCGCCAATCAGGCCGATCGCCGTGAGATGGTTCGAGCGAATGGAGCGTGGCACCCGCGCCGCCAGGGCCCGGAGGATCCGGCCCTCAGGCTCGGCGAGCAGGAACCGCATCTCACGGGTTCCGGTCGTCATCTAGTCCCACCCTTCCGTTTTCACTTCCGCGAGGACGGATTCGAGCGGATTGAGCTCCATCTTTTTCGGCTCCGCGGGAAGATGCACCACCGCTTCAGTCGATGGTCCAATCACCAGCATGCGGATGAGCGCTTCGCCCTGGTCGAACTTGATCAGCACCGGCACGTACATCCCGAACTTCCTCGGCACATCCGTTTGCCGGACGCGCACGTGCGCTGTGTAGCCGCCGCCGGTGCTGTCGTGATCCGCTTTCCAGGCAAATGTGTAGGTGGGCACATCGGTGCTGTAGACCCACTCGTCGAAGAACCAGTCCATCGGCTGGCCCACGTGGCGCTCGACCACCCGCTGAAAATCGAGCGTCGTGGCCCGTTTGCCGCGATAGGTCGCGTAGAAATCGTGCATCATCGCCTCGAACCGCTCTTCTCCCATCGTCCTGGTGTCCAGCATCATGTTGCGCAGCATCTGCAGCACCCAGGCGCCCTTCTGGTAGGTCGTCAGCTGGTAATTTCCCTTCCAGCTCTCCGCCGCCCGCCAGCCAAGTCCGATCGGTGCGGCTTTGTCGCGCTCGCGGCGGATCTCCTCGCGCGACTGCTTGAGCCGTTTCAGGTATTTGTCGTTGTCGTGCAGGATCATTTGCATGTACCAGAGGCCGCCGAACTCCGCGAATCCTTCGGACAACCAGGCGTCCCGATAACTCGCCGGCTCGACGCCGATGCCCCACCATTGGTGCGCCATCTCATGCGCGCGGAAGACCTCCTCGGCTCCCTCTCTACTCAACCCCATGAACGTCCACCACGACAAATGGATCATTCCCGGGAATGCCTGTCCATGGAAATAGGGAATCTCGGTAGCGTAGTACTGATGAAAGAGCGGAGGTCCGAACACTTTGGTGAAGAAGGCGAGGCTGTTGGCGACGTCGGCGCCGACTTGCTCCTCCGGTTGGCTCATGTGCGGCAGGAGCTGCGCGATCGCATGATGCGCTTCGGTGTTGATGTGCACGGTGACCGGAGGGATGCGCGGATCGCGGATGTCGAACTCTTCGAACTTCCCGATGTTGAAGGAGACTTGATCGGTCGGGAGCTCGCTCACCCAGTGGGTGGTCATCACCTTGTTGACCGTGTCCGCGGACACGAGCCGGCCGATACTAGCGAACTTCAGGTCGGCGGGCGTGTGAAATGTCAACGAGACCGGAAAGCTCTGGAAGATGCCGTAGCGCGGATACCACGTTTCGGTCTCCTTGATGAACGCCCACGAGTCCATGATCGGTGTGAGCTCCCGACGTCGCTGATCCCACCACGGAGGCAGGAATTCATCCATTGCCGAGCCGAACGTGATCAGGTTGCCGTGGTACACGAGACGTACGGTAGCCGTATCGCCGCGCATGAGTGGTTTCGGAAAGCGCACCCACATGAGGGTCTGATGGTCGCGGCGATAAATCGTCAGCGGCTCGACCGCGCCGACACCCGTGAACGCCGAATCGACGTGCAGCTCGCTGTATAACAGGAGCTGCGCCCACTGTTGGCCGTCGCGACGCGAGACAAGTCGCACGGTCGTGCGCGCGGAGAACTTGTAATTGCCATCGATCGTCGCGTCGATGTCGTACCCCGCGACGGCTAACGCTTCCGGCTGCTCATTCGTGATGGAAACGTTGTTTGTCAGATCCTGGGCGCGTTGGAACTGGCACACGGTCTCGGTGCGCTGGTCCAGCATGTGTCCACGCCGGTAGAGCGCGACCTCTTCGGCTTGCTCGGGATCGTACTGGATCATCACGCTTTCGCCGTGCGCGCGTTTGATGTACGCGGCAAAGAACGGCGTCGTCGTTTTATTGAGGATCGTGGCGAAGAGGTCGGATTCGACGGCGTGGGCCCGGCCATCCACGAGGTAATCGAGTGCGTCACCGACGGCGTCGCCCACATCCCCGGACCGAGCAGTCGGAGCGCTGGTGAACGCCAGGCGGCGTTGCAGCTCATCGCCCGTGGAATCGGCGAACAGGAACACTGCGGCGGTGATCGGGCCGTTGACGGTCGAGTCGCCGAAGACTCGCTGCAGATGGTATTTCTCGACCGCAAGCGGTGGCTCGAATGAGAGTGAGCCGCCGCCGATGAACGCGATGCCCACCGTTCTGCCGGCGACGGGCGTCAGCAGATACGCGAACCCCGAATCGAGCCGCAGCTCCATGACATCGCGACGCAGGACTAGTCCTTTCACAGTGGCGCGAGCAGCTGCAGGAGCGAGCGCTTTGAACTGCTCGAAGACCGAGTCGTACTGCGTCTGCGCGTGGCCGCGGGCGGGGAAAGCAGCGAGGCTGCCGATGAGAAACGCGAGGCGAGACCGCGAAGAACGGCTCATGCAAACCTCTGCGACGGGGAAGTCCCGTACAGCGACGGAGGGCACAGGATTCGAACCTGTAAGGGCTTGCGCCCGCCGGTTTTCAAGACCGGTGCCTTAGCCATTCGGCCAGCCCTCCCAACCGCATTCGTAACCTAGTGAGCCGCTCACGTCGCTGAACAGCTCTTGCGGACTCGTGAGCTTCGGTATACGTTCGGGCCCCACTTCGAACGCAAACTGGACTTGGAATGTCGATTCTCCGCGTTCTGTTTCGACGTACTAGCAGCACAGACCTGGAACTCGCGGGTGGCGCGTCCCGTTACGTTCAGGTCTGTCCGGCCGGTTCACTTTCCTGGGAAAACCTTCGCGTATGAAACTCTCCGAAACCGCCATTCGACGCCCCGTCCTCGCCAGCATGATCTCCGCCGCGCTGGTCCTCTTCGGGGTCATCGGCTACACCCGGCTATCGGTGCGCGAGCTGCCCGATATCGACCCCCCGATCATTTCGGTCTCGACGGTGCTCCCCGGCGCGAACGCGCAGGTGGTGGAGACCGCGGTCACCGACGTGCTCGAGGAAGAGTTGTCCACGATCCAGGGCATCCGCACCCTCAGCAGCACGTCGTCGGAGCAGACGAGCAATATCACGCTCGAGTTTACCCTCGACCGGCCGGTCGACGTGGCCGCGCAGGACGTGCGCGACAAGGTGTCGCGCGTGCGCGGGCGCCTGCCGGTGGACGTGCTCGAGCCGGTGATCGCGAAGCAATCGGCCGACGCACAGCCGTTCTTCTGGCTCGCGCTCTCCAGCGACAACTACGACTTGATGCAGCTCTCCGACGTGGCCGACCGGCTGGTGAAGGCGCGGTTGCAAAGCCTGCCCGGCGTCGGCAGCGCGGCGATCTTCGGCGAGCGGCGCTACTCGATGCGCGTGTGGGTGCAGCCTGAAGCATTGTCGGCGCGCTCACTCACCGTGCAGGACGTGGAGGCCGCGATCAACGCGCGCAACGTCGAGATTCCCGCCGGTCGGATCGAGTCGACCCGGCGCGAGTTCTCGGTGCGCTCGCTGGGCCAGCTCAAGACCCCGCTGGAGTTCCGCGAGCTGGTGGTGGCCAGCCAGGGGAGCCAGCTCACCAAGCTCAAAGACGTGGCGAACGTCGAGCTCGGCCCGGAAGACGATCGCTCGATCTTCCGCTATGACGGGATTCCCTCGGTCGCCATCGGCGTGGTCCGGCAGTCCAAGGCAAACCTGATCGACGTCGCCCGACGCATTCGCCAAGAGCTCCCCGCCATTCAGCAGACGCTGCCGCTCGGCGTGAAGCTGCAAATCGCGTTCGACGGGTCCGTGTTCGTCACGCACTCGATCAACGATGCGCGCCTCACGCTGCTCATCGCAGCGATCCTGGTTGTCTTGATCATCTTTGTGTTCCTGCGAAACGTCCGGGCGACGATCATCCCTGGACTCGCGATTCCCGCGTCGATCGTCGCGACCTTCGCGATTATGTACTTCCTCGGGTTCTCGATCAACAACTTCACGCTGCTCGCGTTGACGATCGCGATCGGTATCGTGGTCGATGACGCGATCATCGTGTTGGAGAACGCGTTCCGCCACCAGGAGGAGCTGCACGAATCGCCGGAGGAGGCGGCCGTGCGCGGGACGAACGAAATCGGCTTCGCGGTCATCGCTACCACGATCGCGCTGGTCGCGGTGTTTACGCCGCTCGCGTTCCTGACGGGCACCGCGGGCCGGTTGTTGAGCGAGTTCGGCATCGCGGTCGCGGGCGCGGTCGTGATCTCGGGCTTCGTCGCGCTGACGCTCACGCCGATGCTCTGCGCCAAGATCCTTCGGATGCAGCACCAGCATGGCAAGGTCTTCCAGATGTTCGAGCATGGCTTCAACGCGCTGGCGGAGCGGTATGCGCAGCTGCTGCGGCGCGCCGTCGATCACCGCGCGGCCGTCCTGCTCGGCACGCTGGCCATCGTCGCGGTCTCCGTCTTTGCGTTTCTGCTGTACCCGCGGACGCGGCTGCAGAAGGAGCTGATCCCGGACGACGATCGCGGCTTTTTCCTGGTCGTCGTCCGCGGACCGGAGGGCGCGTCGCTGCCGTACACCGACGGCTACGTGCGACAGGTCGAACAGATCATCGGGCGCACGCCCGGCGTGAACGGATATTTCACGATCGTCGGCGGATTCGCGGGTGGCGTCAACAGCGCGTTCATCGGCGTGATTCTGAAGGATTTGGGCGAGCGCCACACCAGCGTGCAGCAGATGATCGGCGGGCTGTTTCCCCAGCTCATGGGGATATCGGGAGTCCTGGCATTTCCATACGCGCCCGGCGCGATCGGCTTCTCGCAGCCGATTCAGTACGTCGTGCAGAATCCCGATTTCGCGAAGCTGACCGAGATCATGGGACCGTTCGTCGGCCGCGTGTCACAGATCAAGGGTCTCGCGAACGCCCAGACCGATCTGTTCGTCAACAAGCCCGAGCTACGGGTAACGTTCGACCGGGACCGCGCCGAGGATTTGGGCGTGCCCGTCCGCGACGTCGCGAGTGCCCTGCAGACGTTCCTCGGCGGCCGCCGCGTCAGCACGTTCACGCGCAACGACAAGCTGTACTACGTGATGGTGCAGCTCGATCCCAGGGATCGCGCGACGCCGAGCGACATGCGCGGAATCTACCTGCGAGGCAAGAGCGGACAGCTGGTCCAGCTCGATGCGCTCGCGAACGTGCTGGAAGGAGTTGGGGCGCGACAAATCAACCACTTCAACCGCATCCCTTCGTTCACGTTGTCGGCTTCGCTGATGCCGGGGCTCAGGCAGGGCGAGGCGCTCGATTCGATCGACGGCGTCGCGCGGCAAATGCTGCCGCCCGGCACCACGACGGCGCTCGCCGGCGAATCGCGCGAGTACAAGGAGAGCGGCAGCGCCATCTACTTCGCATTTGTGATCGCGCTGATCGTGGTGTTCATGGTGCTCGCATCGCAGTTCGAATCGCTGCTGCACCCCTGGACTGTGCTCCTGGCGGTGCCGCTCGCCGTTACGGGTGCGCTCGGGACCCTGAAGCTGGCGGCGATCCTCCATCGCTCGGGCGCCACGATGAACTTGTACAGCCAAATCGGGATGATTCTCTTGATCGGACTGGTCTGTAAGAACTCGATTCTGCTCGTCGAGTACACGAACCAGCTCAGGGAGAAAGGACTCGATACCGTCGCGGCGGTCCTGGAGGCGGGTCGCATCCGGCTGCGCCCGATTCTCATGACGTCGGTCGCGACGATCATGGGTGCGGTGCCGGTCGCGTGGGGAGTGGGTGCCGGCTCGGCGGCCCGCAAGCCGCTCGGCTACGCGATCGTGGGCGGCGTCTTCTTCTCGACGGCGCTCACGCTGTTCGTGGTGCCGGTCGCGTACATCACGATCCCGGCCGTGATCGCGTGGCTGAAGTCCCTGTTCCAGTGGCTGTTCCGGAAGGTGTTCCGCAGGCCTGAACCTGTCCCGTCGGAGGGCGACTGATGCTGGCGTTGTTACTCGCCCTGCAGGGCGCCGTGTCTCCTCAGACGTCGGATTCGCTGCTGCAGATCACGCTGCGGGAGGCGTTGCAACGCGCGGCGCAGCTCGACCCGAGCTACGTGGCGGCCCTCGGCCAGGTGGACAACGCGGTTTGGGCGCGGCGCAATGCATTTGCCGTGTTCGTGCTGCCGTCGGTTACGATGAACGTGAATCAGCAACACACGGATCCGGCGGGTTTCTTTTTCACCGATTCGCTGCTCCGGCTCAAGACCACGTGGTCGGCGCAACTCAACGCACGCTACGACCTGTTCACCGGCGGCCAAAAGTTCGCGGAACTCGCCCGGTCTGGTGCCGCGCTGGAGGGAGCGCACGCGGACGAACTGCGCCAGCGCTTTGCGACCGCGCTGCTGACCGAGTCGGACTATTACGCGGTGCTCCAGAACGCCGAGCTGGATCGCGTCGCGCGTGAGCGGCTCCGTCGCGCCCGCGAGCAGCTCGGCGTGGCGCGGGCGCGAGTCGCGTCCGGTGCGGCGGTTTCGACCGGTTCACTCACCCTCCGACTCGAGCTGACGCGCGCCCAGGTGGCTCAGCTCCAGCAGGAATCGGCGTTGCGGATCGCGCGGCTCGAGCTGGGTCGCCGTGTCGGCGCGGCTGGACCGGTCGACGCCGCGCCGCTGGACACCGTCGCTGCTCCGGGGCTCCCGGTCACGCTGGCCGACGCGATCTCGGAAGCCGCTCGCCAGGGCCCCGATTATCGGGCGGCGGCCGCCAACGAGCGCGCCGCCAGCGCCGCGTATCGCGCCGAGTTGGGCAACTACCTGCCGCACGCGACGCTGACGTTCAGCAAGCTCTCGTTGGGCACGAAGTTTTACCCGAACGACCTGTTCAAGCAGACGAATCTCACGCTCGGCATCTCGTTCCCGATATGGAACAACGGGCAACGAGAGCTTGCGCTCTCGCGGGTGCGCGTGAACAAAGAGGTTGCCCGCGCACGGCGGCAGGACATGGATCGCGCGGTGCAGCATGACGTCACCGCGGCGTACGACGCGTATGTGACGGCCCGTGCCAGCGCGGAGCTCGCGACACAAGGCCTCGCGGTCGCGCGTGAGAGCTTCCGCGTCCAGCAAACGCGCTACTCGAGCGGCGCGACGACGATTCTCGATCTGCTCGACGCCGAAGTGAACCTGTCGCAGGCCGAGGCGGATCTCGTGCAGGCCCGCTACGGAACGCGGCTCGCGCTGGCCGGACTCGAAAGCATCCTCGGCAAACGACTCTTTACCGATAAGGGAACCCCGTGATGTCGTACCGTTCACTCGCCGTATTGCTCGTCCTCGCGGCCGCGTGCAACAAGGCCAAGTCCGCAGCCCCCGGCGGTGCCGGCGGTATGCCGCCGATGCCGGTCGAGGTCTCCGCGGTCATTCGCGATACCGTCGTGGACGCAATCGCCGCCACAGGACAGATCGAGGCCGTGCAGTCCATCGAGCTGCGTCCCGAGGTGCAGGGGCGCATCATCGATATCCTCGTGCGCGAAGGGCAGCCGGTCGACGCCGGCACCGCGCTGTTCAAGGTGGACGACGCGGAGCTGAAGGCGCAGGTCGCCCAGGCCGACGCGGAGCGCCAGTTGGCGCGGCAGGCGCTGGAGCGCACCAAGCAGCTGATGGCGCAGCACGCATCGTCGACGTCGGATTTGGAGCAGGCGCAAGCGAGGTCGCAGGGCGCCGACGCGAACTATGATCTGCTGAAGACGCGGCTCGACCGGACGGTCGTGCGCGCGCCATTCGCCGGCGTCGTGGGCCGGCGGCTCGTCAGCATCGGCACCTACGTGAGCAATCAGACGCCGCTCATCACGCTACAGTCGGTAAATCCTCAGCACGCCAGCTTCCAGGTGCCCGAGCGCTATGCCGACCGGTTGCGCCGCGGGCAACTGGTGAGCTTCCAGGTCGCGGCGCTGCCGGGCAGGAATTTCTCGGGTGAGGTGGTGTTCGTGGACCCGGTGGTCGAGCTGCCGGCGCGCACCATCCTCATCAAGGCGCGGGTCCCGAATCCCGAGCACCAGCTCCAGGCGGGGATGTTCATCGAGGCGCGCCTCGCGACGGACATCCGTCCGAACGCCCTCGTCGTGCCGGAGGACGCGATCCTGCCGGTTCAGGGCTCGACCTACGTCTGGGTCGTCAAGGATGGAAAAGCCGACCGCCGCCAGGTGACGATCGGCGTCCGGACGGCGGGATGGGCCGAGATCGAGGGCGGCGGCGTGCAGGCGGGCGATCAGGTCGTCGTCGGCGGGCTCGAGCGGCTGTTCCCGGGCGCGCCGGTGATGCCGCAGGTCGTCGAGCGCCACCGCGGCGCCCCGACCGGCGCGGAGTCTACGGCGGCGACGGGGGCGGCGCGGGGGGGGACCACGAAGACGCGCTAGTGGATCGGAGCCGGAGCCGCCGGCCGCTCCGGCAGCGGTTGTAGCGTGGTCTCGGTGTTCCGGAAGATCGACTGGGCAAGCGCCTGCGCACGCGCGGCGAGTGCTCCACTCCCGGGCGTCGTCTGTAGCGTCTGCGCCATCGTGTAGTACGTCAGCGCGTACAGCGACAGAATTCCTTCCGACGGCTTGTCCACCCAGCCCCGCGGCCTCGGCCGCGCGGCCGCATCCGCGTGATAGACGTCGAACAGGAGCTTCGTCGTGCGCGGCACGTTCACGAAGCCGAGCGACTGCACGGCCTTGATGCTGTCCGATTGCACGAGCTCGTGCTCGCGTAACGCGCGCGCGAAGCCCTGTCCCTCGAGATGCCCCGTGAAGCCGAACTGATCGCCGTACAATCCCACGGTGCGTGAGAAGTAGATCGGGCGCTTACCGATCTGATCTTTGATCACCTCGAGCACAACGACGTCCGCCCGCTCGAGGTAGGGGCGGCCCAGCATCTGGGGATCGATCGTGACGTCGATCGTGCCGAGTCGTGCCGTTCGCTTCTGGTCGATGATGTAGTACTGCTCGAGCGCCGCGAGCTGTTGGTCCGAGTAGCTCAGCAGCGGTCCGGCGGGCATCGGCCACTGCCGCCCGCGATAGATCGCCGGCGCTTTGGTGGAGTCGAACGGCACGATGGGGCGGTGCTGAATCTGGCGCAGATACCAGTCGGTGTTGGCGAGCGACAGGTTGACGATCGTCACGTCCTGCCGAATGCCCTCCACCTCCTGCGCGTACCAGAGCGGGAAGGTGTCGTTGTCGCCGGCGGTGACGAGGATGCCGTACGGCTCGACCGATTGCAGCAGGTCATAGGCGAAGTCGCGCGCCAGCGTCTCGCCCTTTCGCGATGCGGTCAGCCGGTTGCCGGCGAGTGGGATCAGCGCGATCGCGAGGAGCGGCGTCCCATAGATCCAGCGGCGTGCCTCGTTCGGTTGGCTGCCGCGGACAAGCTCGCTCAGCCACTCCATGATTGCCGCCAGTCCCATGCCCACCCAGATGCCCCATAACGCGAACGAACAGATGAAGAAGTAGTCCCGCTCGCGCACCTCGTGCGCGGCCGAAGCCTGGTCACCGTGGAGCGAGAAGCCGTACTTGAAGTTCAGGTAGAAGACGAGCGCGAACGTGAACGTGAAGACGAGAATCGTCATCGCGAGCGCGCTGCGTTTGTCGGCTTTCCAGTGTCGCAGCGCGCCAACGCCGCCCACGACGAAGAACAGCACGGCGAGCAGTCGCTGCGTCAGCTCCGACCAGTCGTGACCGAACTGCCAACTGAAGTACTGCACGTAATTGCCGAGCTGGTCTCTGTATAACGTGAGCGTGTGCCCCGTGTTGCCGAGTCCGGGCGCCTGCGTCGGATTGTCGAAGATCGACGGCTTGCCGTACTGCTGGCGCGTCAGCACCGCCCACAACGCCTGCCAATTGGTCGGCTCACCTTCGTTGATCGGCGGATGGAAGCCGGCGCGGATCGGGAGATAGACGTACACCGACAGCCCGACGACCGCGACCAGCAATGCGGTGAGCGCGAACGACACGTTGCCCGCGACCAGCGTCGCGTAGACGAGTGCAGCCACGAAGATCGCGCCGGCGATCATGACGGGCGTCCCGCTCTCGAGGCCCAACGAGAGCAGTAAGAGCCACACGCTCGTGACCACGAGAAATTGCGACCACTCGAGGGCGCGCTCTTCATCGGAGACCGGGCGCTGATCCTTGAGCGGCGGGAACAGCAGCACAATGACGACCGGTCCCACCAACACGCCCATCATGTGGTTCGTGGCGGTGAGCGCCAGCAAGTAAATGATCAGCAGTAGATAGTGATCATGGGCCTGGCCGGCGGGCTGATCGTCCCAGCGCACGATCAGCCAGAGGATGAGCGCGATCGACAGCAGGCTGAGCGTATACACCTTCTCGTTCACGACGGACTGATTCCACACGGTGAACGAGGTTGCCGACACGATCGCGCCGGCGAGAGCCGCAAGCCGGCGCGGCCACATCGCGGGCACAATGGAGCGCAGCCAGCGCTCGCCGACGAGGAACCAGCAGCCCGCGGACACGGCGCTCGTCGCCGCGGCGAACAGATTGATGCGTTCCGCATAGCCGGCGGCCCACGGAATCAGTCCCCACGCGTGCGCGATCAACGTGAACAGTGGATTCCCGGGTGGATGTGGAATGCCGAGCGTGTAAGCGGCGGCGATGTATTCCGACGTGTCCCAGAACTGCGTCGTGGGGGCGAGCGTGAGGATGTACAAGATCAGCGCGCCGAGCGACACGCAGGCCGCCATGAGGTAGGGTGGCCGGTCTACTTCTGTAAAATCCGCGGGGATAGCCCGACTGGGCGATCTCACAGCTGCCTGCAACGTTGTCATAAGGCTTTCAGTTAGTCGTCATTGCCGCCCCGCCCCCGCCCCGGCGTTCGCGGGGAAGGGGGGGGCATAGGTCGTATTCGCCAGAATCGCATCGCGCAACTGAAGGGATCGCGTGCCAGCGTCGGATCGCGGTCTCGGAGTGCCGCTGCCATGGTGTCGTATACGAACACGTACCCAAGCAAACTGTTCTGTGACGGTGCGTCCACCCACCCTCGTGGCCGGGTGCGAGCTGCCGCTGCGCCGCCCCGATAGACCTCGAACGCGAGTTGCTGCGTGCGCGGGACATTCACGAAACCGCGGCCCGTCATCAGTCGAATGCTGTCGTTGGGATGCACGACCGCCGGCTCGAGCCGCCGCACGAGCCCTTCGCCGACCAGATAGGACGACAAACCGAGTTGGTCAGGCACACTTCCCGCCGACATGGAAAAGTAGATCGGTCTCTTGCCAAGTTGATCTTTGATGATTTCCAGAAGCGCGAGCTCCGATCGATCCAGATAGGGACGACCGAGCGCGTGTGGATCCAGCGTCACATGTATTGAACCGACGGCTCCGCCCACCGGTCCTTCGAGCACGACGTATGGCGGCAAGGAATCGCCCGAGACGCCGCGATAGTAACGAGTCATCCAGGGGCCGGTCCGTCGCTGCAATTCCTCGAGGTACCAGTTCGTGTTGGCCAATGACGTGACCATTACGCTCACATCCCGTCTGACGCCCTCTACTTCCTGCGCGTGCCAGAGCGGGAAGGTGTCGTTGTCACCGGTCGTGATGATCAAGGCATTCGGGTCGACCGAGTGTAGCACGTCACGCGCGTAGTCGCGGGCGAGCGTCTCGCCGCTACGCGAGGCGGTCAGGTGGTTACCCAACAGAGGAATCAACGCAAGTAGAAAAACTGGTGCGGCGAGGCGCCAACTCTTCAGCCAGACGGACAACCGCTGGGCGAGGAACGCGAGTCCGATGCCAATCCACAAGCCCCACCCCATGAACGACGCGACGAAGAAGTAATCGCGCTCACGCACCTCGTGCTCGAGGCCGGCGTATGGCTGGGAGTATCCCCACTTGAAGTTGAGATACAAGACGAGCGCCGCGGTCAGCGTCAACATCAGGAAAACCATGGGAAGTGCCGAACGACGCTCGGTGCGCCAATGACGGGCGGCTCCGAGGAGGCCCAGCCCGGCGAACAGGATCGTAAGCACGCGTTGGACGACCGGCGACCAGTCGCGGCCGAATTGCCAGCTGAAGTACTGCCAGTAATTGAGGAGTTGCTGCCCAACCAGCGCCACCGAACGACCGGGATTGTCGGCCCCCGGCGGGTACATCGGGTTGTCGAGCAACGGAGGCTTGGCGAATTGCTCCCGTGTGAGAACCGCCTGCAGCGCAGGCCAGGTGATGGCGTTGCCCTGGTTCAGATACGGATCGAGATGCGCGCGGATCGGAATAAAGAGATTGACGCTCAGGCCAACGATGATGACCAGCGTTGCGACCGCGAGAAATTGGGGCCGCAGCAGCACGCGAGAATCCGTCATCCAGACGTACGCCAGGACAGCCGGCGCGACGAGGATGCCCATCAGGTGATTGGTGGCGCTGAGTGCGATCAGATACACCACGACGAGGAGCAGGTGATCGCGACGCGGCTCGGCAGGTTGATCGGCCCATCGCATCGTGAGCCAGAGCACGAGCGCGATGGACAGCACGCTCAGCGTGTAGACCTTCTCGTTCACCACCGACTGGTTCCACACGGTGAACATCGTGGCGCCCACGAGCGCGCCCGACGCCGCGGCCAGACGCCGCCACACATTCTGAACGATGATCGCTCGCAACCAGCGCTCGGCGATCAGAAACCAGAGTCCAGCCGCCACGGCGCTGGTTACCGCTGCGAGCAGGTTAATTCTCCGTGCGTATTCCGCTCCGAGCGGCAGCAGCCCCCACACATGCGCGAGAATCACGAAGAATGGATTCCCGGGCGGATGGGGAATGCCCAGCGCATGCGCGGCCGTGATGTACTCGGATGCGTCCCAGAACTGAGTGGTGGGAGCGAGCGTCGCGACGTACAGCAGCAAGGCGCCAATTGTCACGCCCGCCGCCATCACATAGGGCGGACTTGCGCCGGACAATGCAGCCGAGGGTCTGGTCATGTTCGCCGCGTAATCTAATGACGGAATTGCCGCATACCGGTCAGGATCATGGCCAGGTCGTGCTCGTCCGCCGCCGCGATCACCTCGGCATCTCGGACCGAGCCGCCCGGCTGGATGATCGCCGCGACGCCTGCCGCAGCCGCCTCATCCACCCCGTCCCGGAACGGAAAGAACGCGTCGCTCGCGAGCACGGCACCCTGGGGGTCGTGACCCTGCTGGCGAGCCTTGTGGATCGCCAGGAATGAGGAATCCACCCGGCTCATCTGCCCGGCGCCGATCCCGATCGCGGCCTCGTCCCGAGCGAGCACAATCGCATTCGACTTTACAGACCCGACGGCCGCCCAGGCGAATCGCAGGTCGTTCCATTGCGCATCGGTTGGGCGGCGGGTCGTGGCCACCTGCCACTTGGACTCGTCGGCGACGGCACCGTAGTCGAACCGATCCTGCACCAGAAAGCCGCCGCGCACGCGTTTGTAATCGAGCGTCGGCTCGGTGCTCGGCCGCGGCAGCTCCACGACCCGGAGATTCTTCTTCTCCTGGAACACCGCCAGCGCGTCCGCATCGACGCGCGGCGCGACGACGACCTCGACGAACAGCTCGCGCATCGCCTCGGCGGCCGCGCGATCGACGACGGTGTTGAACGCGATCACCGACCCGAACGCCGACGTGCGATCGGTCGCGAGCGCACGGTTGAAGGCGTCCGCGGCGTTGCGACCCAGCGCGATTCCGCATGGCGTCGTGTGCTTGATGATCACGCACGCGACCCGTGCGTCCTTGCCCCCCCGGGACTGCCACGGCGCCACGGCCATCACTGCCGCGTCGACGTCCAGGAGATTATTGAACGACAGCTCCTTGCCGTGGAGCTGCTGCAGGTTGCGAACGCCCGGCTCGTCGGTCACGTAGAGCGCGGCCCGCTGGTGCGGGTTTTCGCCGTAGCGCAACGCCTGCTGCCGCTGGAGCACGAGACTCACGGTTGGCGGCAGCGCCTCTTGCGATCGTGACAGGTAGCCGAGGATTGCGCTGTCGTATGCTGATGTGTGGGCGAAGACCTTGGTGGCGAAAGATCGTCTGAGTTCCGGGGTCAGCCGACCATCCTGCAATGATGAGATCACCAACGAGTAATCATCCGGATCGACCACCACAATTACTGACTGATGATTCTTCGCGGCCGAGCGCAGGATCGAGGGGCCACCGATATCGATCTGCTCGATCGCCTGCGCGAACGTGGTGTCGGGCTTCGCCACGGTCTCGCGAAATGGATAGAGGTTCACGGCGACGAGGTCGATCGGCGTGATGCCGTGCTGTTTCATCGCGGCGATGTCATTGGGATTGTCTCTTCTTGCCAACAACCCGCCGTGAACTTTTGGATGCAAGGTCTTGACTCGACCATCCATCATCTCCGGGAACCCAGTCACGTCCTCAATGCCAATTACCGGGACCTGTTCACGCCGTAGAGCCTCCGCGGTGCCGCCGGTCGAGACGATCTCCCAGCCGAGCTTCACCAGCTCGCGGGCGAACTCCACGAGGCCCCGCTTATCGGAAACTGAAAGCAGTGCCCTGCTCACCAATCCTCAGCGACCGCGCGCACCATGTCTGCCAGGCTCACCAGGTCCTTGAGATCGATGACCTCGGCGGGGGAGTGGGAGTAGCGTAGCGGCCACCCCATGGCGACGTCGACGACGCCGTAGGGCGTGAACGTCGAGCCGTCGTTGCCCCCGTTGGTCGTGCCGATTTGCAGTGCGATCCCGCGGGCGCGCGCGAGCTGCGCGAGGGAATCGACGTACGCGGGCGGCGTGATCGATGAATTATCGAGCGCTCGCGCGACGGCTCCCGCGCCGAGCCGCGCCACCGCGAAGTTCTGGGGCTCGAGCGGCGAGTCGGCCGATACGAATGTGTCGATCGCGTGCACGCGCCGCACGGTGGTGCCGAGCTGGCGGGCGACGGCGGCCGCGCCCTCGAGGCCGATCTCTTCGCGGACACTGAAGACGAAGACTACTGGATGGCGCAGCTTTGAACGGTCCAATTTCCTTAATGCAAGCAGGAGCGCGGCGCAGCCCATGCGATCGTCGAAGGACCGACCGGTGGCGCGCGTGCCCGCGAGCCGCACGTACTGCTTCGGCATCGTGACCGTCTGTCCGACTCTCACGCCCAACGATTCCGCGCCCGCGCGCGTCGTCGCGCCGACAGTCGCGCGCACCGGCGGCGCGGCGTGGCGGGTCAATCCCGTGTCTCGCGGCAGGAAGATCGCGGGGATGTCGCCGCGATCTCCGTGGATCAGGGCCGGCTTTGCTTCGAAGAGCGAGCCGAAGAATCCGCCGCGCGGGCGCAACGCCAGCGATCCATCGGTGAGGATCGAGTCCACACGGAAGCCGATCTCGTCCATGTGGGCCACGATGACAACAGGAGCGGCGCCTTCGCCAACGCGCACCCAGAGGTTGCCCGCGGTGTCCGTTTCGGTCTTCACCCAACTCGGCAGCAGGCGCTGCACCCTACTGCGCACCGGGCCTTCCGCGCCCGAGACTCCGTAGCTCTCGATGAGCGGCGCGACGACGCTCTGCGCCTCCGCGATACGGCTTGTATCCTGAAGTGCCAACACGAGCGCGAGGATCATTGTGACCCTCCGATCCAGCGCACGATATCGGTAACCAGCGCAGCGACGTCGCGCAGGGATGCCGTTTCTACGGCGGTGTCGGCGAACTTGACGGGAAGCGAGACCTGCCGGCTTTCGTCGAACGGTCCTTGTAACGCTTTGACGGCATTTAGGCCCGCGGTGTCGGCGTAGAGGCCCTGGACGGTGAACGCGACGACGACGCTGCCGCGCGCACGTGGCTTTGATAGAGCGGCTGACGCGAGCGCGGCGCACGCAGCGCGGCGGCCCGCATTCGGCGCGGCGAGGAGTCCAGCGCGGTCGCCATATCGTTCCGGGCGTTTCGTCAGCGCAACCGGCGTCAGCACGTCCACACCGAGCGCGAGCACTTCAGCGCGCGAGGTCGCGCCGACGTCGACGTACGCGTTGTCCACAGTGAAGGGTGGATCGTTCGCGGCAGGCCGGCCGCGAGTCAGGTGCGTCGAGCGTACGGCGACGACCCCGGGCACGGGCCCGCGCCGCCCAAACACCGTGACGCGATGGCCCTCGAGCTGCTGATCGAACAACGCGTTCGTCCTGGACACTCCAACGCGGCGCAGCAGCAGATATCCGTCGTCCGTGATATTGCCGACGACGTAGCCGACTTCATCGAGCCCACAGGCGATCAACCGCTTCGGCGTACCGCGGCCCAATGTGAGCGTGACGTTGCCGATGCGATCGCGCGTGCTGCCGGGAAGGAGCGCCAGCAGGCTGTCGGTCATCGCCTGTTCGTAACCGGTCACCGCCGTCATGGCCGACAAGCGGATCGCGAGACTGTCCGGGTTCTGCAGTGCCAGAACGATCAACAGCAGGTTCACGACATTCTCCTTGCGAGTTCGAGAACGACTCTCGGCAGCAACGCATGCTCCGCTTCCAACACGCGCGCCGCAAGCGTCTCGGGCGTGTCGCCCTTCAGGACCGGCACGCGTTCCTGCGCGATGATCGCGCCGCGGTCGAATGCTTCGTCGACGAAGTGTACCGTCGCGCCCGATTCCTTGGCACCGCTCGCGAGCACGGCCTCATGCACCCGGTGACCGTACATCCCGGGACCGCCGAAATCGGGCAGCAATGCGGGGTGGATATTGATCATCCGGCCGCGAAATCGCGACACCACCGCTCCCGGCACGAGCTTCAGGTACCCGGCGAGTACGACGAGGTGCGCGTCGCCGAGTGCGGCGAGCAGCTCCTGCGCGTCGGAGGCATCGCGCAGTACGGTCGTCGGAATGTCCGCTCGGCGGGCGCGCTGTAACGCAGCGGCGTCGGGCCGGTTCGAGATCACGCGCACAACGCGTGCGACGGGAGAATTGCGAAGCTGATCGAGGAGGGTCTGCAGGTTCGTGCCGCCGCCGGAAACCAGCACGGCGACACGAACCGGCGTAGTCACTGACTATTGCGAGAGCAACGAGCGACCGACTTCGGCTTCGAGCCGCTGGTGACACTCAACGTGAACGCGCCCGTCTTGTAGTGGTCCTGCGTATTCACGACGATCTCGTATTCGCCGTCCTGCGGGAACGTGGCCGTGAGGCGCGCGTTGCAGGCGCC
>Ga0209056_10002120_pt1 | contig 21591 bp, 26 predicted proteins | sample GraSoiAngelo_114_FD_185876 | JGI IMG/M metagenome (GOLD analysis project Ga0209056, IMG submission 185876) | Grasslands soil microbial communities from the Angelo Coastal Reserve, California, USA - 14_0903_13_40cm (SPAdes) (version 2) | ecosystem: Environmental > Terrestrial > Soil > Grasslands...
ACGACTGCTGCCGGCGCATACGTGCTGAGCATGATGCGATCCGCCATTTTTGAGAGCTCACTGTGGAAATTTGCGCCAGTCCTAGCCGACCTTCCGGCAAACTGCGAGAGCTCAGGCTGACGCTGCGGAACAAAATCCACTGGACGCAGCGCAGCCCCGGATTCCTTCGTATAAATTCTGTTTTTTTTGTCCACCACTTTAAAAAGCTCGTCATATAAACCCACTGTTTCGGCGGGTCCCAGAATCAAATAGCCGCCGGGGTTAAGCGCGTAATGAAATTGCGGGATGCAGCGCTTATGCAATTCCGGGCTGAGATAAATGAGCACGTTGCGGCAACTGATGATGTCTAGCCGCGAAAAGGGCGGATCGGTGGCGATGTTTTGCCGCGCGAACGTGCAAATATCGCGCACGTTGCGGTGAATTTGGTATGTGCTGTCTCGCTTGATGAAAAACCGCTTTCGTCGCGCCCGCGAGACATCCTTTTCGATTGCGCCCGGATAAATTCCCACGCGCGCGTGCTCGATGACCGATTCGCTTAAGTCGGTGCCGAAAATCTGGATGCGCATTTTGGAAGCTTTGCTGCCCAGCGCTTCGAGGACGCAAATGGCGAGCGAGTAAACCTCTTCACCCGTGGCGCAGCCCGGCACCCAGACGCGCAAGTCGCGCTGCCGATCTTTGTTTTTCTTTTTGAGCAGCGCAGGCAGGAAACGCTTCTTCAATGCGCGGAATACCGATTCATCCCTGAAAAATCGCGTTACGTTGATGAGCAGATCGTCAAAGAGCGCTTCAATTTCTTTTTTATTGTCGCGCAAGAACAGCGCGTACCGCTTCAACGAGTCGATTCGATGAAGCGCCATCCTCCGTTGGATGCGCCGAATCAGCGTGCTTTCCTTGTAAGCGCTGAAATCGACGCCCATCTGCTTTTTCAGTGAAAGAAAAATCCGACCCAGATCGTCCGCCTGCCGATAGGCTGCTTTTTCTGCTTGCTTCGCATCGGCCAGGGGCCGCCGAATGTAGGGATGGTCGGCGATGCGCCGGATTTCGCGCGCGATTGCGTCTGGCGGCAGAATGAGATCGACAAAGCCGGAGCGAATGGCGCTGCGCGGCATCGCATCGAACTTTGCGCTCTCTTCAGTTTGCGCGAAGGTCAATCCGCCGGCTGCCTTGATCGCGCGCAAACCTGCCGTGCCGTCACTGCCTGTCCCTGAAAGCACGATGCCGATTCCTCGCGACCCGCATTCTTCAGCGACCGATTCAAAAAAATGGTCGATCGCGATGTTGAGTCTTTCTGTGCGGCTGACCAACGTGAGCTTCCGATTTTTCGCGACGACACATTTGTTCGGTGGCTGCACATAAACCGTGTTTGGTTGTGGCGTGGTCGTTCCTGCAACCTCGATCACTGGCATCGATGTGGCTTTAGCGAGCAGATTGGGAAGCCGGCTGCCATGATGCGGATCGAGATGCTGCACGATCACAAATGTCATGCCGGTCTTAGGCGGCAAATGGCGCAACAGTTCCATTGCCGCTTCGAATCCACCGGCTGATCCGCCAACGCCTACAATTGGACAGATCAAATTATCGTCGGCCGATTTCGATACCGATTTCGCCTTGGTTGATTTTAAATGCGGCGATTTTGTGCCGCTCGTTTTTACTCGCGGGGAGGATGCTTTCGACGTCGCTTTTCGCTTCGCGGCCATGGGCCTCTTCACGTTAACTTGAGGCTACGCATCACACAAGCTGCGATTAAGAACAGCGCCCGCGTCAGAACGGAATCGAAGTCGTCAGAGAAAGTGTGAATCTACGCGCCTTATCGGAGATATTTTATCATAGAGAGGCGGAGGCAGACGTAATTGCCGCCATGCGTTCGTCGATGAGATCACGCTTAACCTCCCAGAACCTCAACGCGGAGAGCAGCAGTCTGTCAGTTTGTTCGATTCGCGCGGATTCAGCGTCATCGACAGGAACAGACTGCGATGCGCGCCAGTGTCTGCTTCTTTTTTGCCGTCTGCGCCGATCCTTCGGCGTCCGCCACTTCACAACCCTCGATCGTGCCGCTCCCATTAACGATTCTCCTGTTGTAAATCCTTCCTTTCCCCCCTTACCTCATTCGCACTCCGACGTGGACGCGGTTGTGGAAAATTTCAGTCACGCAGCCGGCATTGAAGATGCGCTGCGAAAAGACCGGCGACGCTTGATGACTTCGCTCGGCGGCCGCAGCCCGGCCAGGTATTGCACGTCGAACGCGCGGAGAGCTGCCGCAACCGTAGGCCCGATCCCCACGATCCCTTCTTCTATGCTTGGCCCTAGTACGGCAACCCAAAGGTCGCCGCGGAAAAATAATTGAGGGCGGCGCACGGCCGACGGGCTGCCAGGATGCGCAGCGCAATAAAGCTCAATTTGTTCCATTGCCGCCACGGCATGATTCATGACGCGGCGCCCATGCGAAATCTGACCGTTATTCTTCTTCATTTTCGTGTAGAACGCATGCCTCGGCGGAATTGGATGTGGGTTTTTAACTGTAGCCGGGAATCTTCGTACGGAGTGCTACTCCGTGCGCGCCGAACGAGCGGCGTGCAGAGGACTGCCCGCCCTACCGGATGATATGATGATCCCGGACGCGCGTCTGTGAACGTGCGGCATGACCATTGCCGGGATCGCCGATCCCGGCTACGGCCTGACAGATAAGATTTTCACCGATATGCGAATCCGCCCTGCGCCTGATTGTGCAGTCACGCGCAGGGGAGATATATATCTTAACCGTGGCCTTATCTCATCCAGTTACATTATCCGACGAAGACAAATTGGAGGCGCTGCGGCGGCTCGATCAGTTTCGCCACTGGCGTTCGCTCGACGAAAAACGTTACTGCTTGGTTTGCGGCAGGATTATTACTGGCCGGCAAATCCAGATAGCCGGCGGAACACGCGGCAACGGGCCGCTGAGGCTCAGTTGTCCGACGGAGCGTTGTAACTCCATTCCGATGGATTGGGTGCTGCCTACGGACGAAATCCTCGCGAAGGTGGAGATGATAATGGCCGCAGAAGAAAGCAAAGGTTCGGCAGAAAAGCCGGCCAATGTTGCTAAAGGCAACGGGGAGACATGGGACGCGGGCAAAGAACACAACGGTTTCGCATCGCAATTGCGCAAGTTCGCACTCCATTTCAAGCGCGCTCTTTAACGCCTATCCCCTCCAACTCCTGCGGGCCTCGGCCTGGGCCGGGCCCGCGGACTCCCTCCTTCCTGACCGAACGCAAACAATTTCGGTAGGACGTGATGTAGCATTCAGCAGAGCGTTGCCGTGTTGTTCGGCTTTGACCGCCAAAGCTTTAGGAGTTGAGCGCCGGAGGCGCGATACGTTTATAGAAATGCGTCGCACACCAGACTCTTAGCCTCGTTGGGGCGACATGTTCTTCTTTATCATACGTGGCGCTCCTAACGGAGCTTTGGCTATCTTCTTCGTCTTAGATCTATAAACGTGTCGCACCTGCGGCGCTCGGTGTTCCCCGAATTCAACGCTAAACCGATACCTCGGTGAAGCGAGGTATTACTGCGAACGTGCCATTGCGGTGCATTGCCAGAGGTTACACGCCTGCGCCTGCAGGCACGATTTCCTGCATCACTCGAGACGCTTCGTAGGGTTTTACCCGATCACTCAATCAGCCAGCGCCCCGATTGTGTGTTTCGATGCAATAGGCAGACTGCTTTTTGCACTTATGATTGCTCATCTGAAACTTGACGATCGCCTCGCGGTCCTGCGTGCCCACGATCGATTTAGAAAATGGGCTTCGCTCGACGACGAGCGGGTTTGCATTCTCTGCAAAAGAAAATTTAACGGCCGCCAGGTGGAAATTGACCGCATACGCAATCGCGAATACCAATTGCGGTGTCCGACCGATGGCTGCAATTCAGAGCCGCATCTGTGGATCGACGCGGCGACCCCGCTGGTCTCTCACGTAGCTGGATCGGACTGGTGGTATGCTGCCGCTAAAAAAGACGAACCGCGTGCGCCTATATCAGCGCTGCGGACACGCGCTCAGCGCATATGATCGATTCCAACCTTGATCAGCCCGGAGCAGCATCAGTGCCTGATGAAGTCCTGATGAAAGAAATCTCGCGCCGGCACCACGAGGCCCTTGCCGAGTTATATGGTCGCCATAGTAAAAGATTGCGAGCGACAATCGATGGCGTTGTTCACGAAGAGGCCGATGCCGACGACGTGTTACAGGAAATTTTCCTTCAAGTTTGGGAAGACGCGGATCGCTATTCGCCCAAGGCGGGCAAGCCGCTCGGATGGATGGTCACTATCGCCAGACGTCGCGCTATCGACCGGTTGCGCCGGCGCCAGGCTTATTCTCGTGCGAGGGAGCGCTATGAAAAACGAGTCATGCAAGAGTCGCAAACTCCGCGTCGCGACGCGGCTCAAACATTCGTTCTGAGTGATCTCCGCCGGTTCCTGAAGAAAAACCTCCGGGCGTTGCCTGGCTTTCAACGTGAGGCAGTTGAACTGGCTTTCTTCAAGGGACTAAGCCACAGGGAAATCGCGGCAGCTACCCACGCTCCCCTTGGGACGGTGAAAACACGCCTGGAGCTAGGTGTGCAAAAGCTAACTCACGCACTAAAACCGCTGCGGCACAAAGTGTGATACGCTGGGGGGCGCGACTCTTGAGCGCCCCCAGAGCGGCGACACCGCAGTCAAAGTAACTTAGGCTTCCAGCCTGACAGGTCGTGCGGGCTTCCCAGCCTGCTCGTTTGGTGACAAGGCAGGATGCCTTGTTACCTGTCAATGCGGCCATGTTGAAAATTTTCGCAACCTGCGAAAGCTTTCAGGAATAGTGGCACGGAGCGTCCAATCTCCTTAACGCAGCAAAATGATCAGCAACACGATGAGGAGAATAAGACCTAAGCCGCCGCTGGGATAATATCCCCAGCCACCGCTGTACGGCCATGTGGGCAACGCGGCAAGGACCAAGAGAATTAAAATGATGAGAAGGAGAAAACGCATATTTGTTTTCTAGTTGATTCGCACTCGCTCCAGGCGCTACGTGCAATTTCTCGCTAGTGCGGGCTGGGCGAAGTGTTGATGTTTATGTCAGTTTTCTCCTTTGTCGTCGGTGGAGATTGGTTTTGCGAGGGGTTTATCACCGTGGTGTTGCTCTCTTTTTTCTCCGCCGGAGGATTGACCACTGTGGTCTTATTTTCCTTCTTCTCCGCTGGTGGATTTGTCACCGTTGTTTCCTTTTGTTCGCATGCCACAAACAGCGCTACGGCAGCGAGGAGATACATATATTTCTTCATACAAACAAATTCGTATTTCAGACCAAATTTTGCCGCCTTATTTCGTAATGTTTTACCTATCAGCGCAAAAGTGTGCGGGCCGTCATTTCATTTGGTGTCCCGTCATCAAGCCATAAACAATGAGAGCCGCCCCGATCAACGGCAACGGGGAAAAGGCCAACCGAATCTTTGCACCACGAAAGAATTCCGTCAGCCTGACGCCGATCTGCGCTCCAACAGCTGCTCCGGTCTGCATTACCAGCGCGATCATGATGTCCACGTTTCCCTTGATGGCATGCGATAGCGTCCCATAGCTGGCTGAGACGACGACTTCGAAAAGGTCTGTTCCGATGGCGACTTTGGTGGGCACGCCGAGCACGTAAACCAGCAATGGCATGCGCAGATAGCCGGCCCCGCCGCCGAGAAATCCGGCCAGGAATCCGGCGACTACCGCAACGATCAGAATCACCCAGAACGAAATGTTTTTTACCCCCGATTCGGCAAGATTTATCATTGGCCATAGCTTGAAGCGCTGGACCTTTTCATGGAAACGGCGAACTGCCGGCGGGGCGCTTTTGCCTTTGAGTCTGAGTTCTGCGACGTGGCTTCGTTTTATTGTCACCCAGCTTTCCCAAGCCATAAAAGCGGAGATCAATATTAGAACGGCAATAAAAACGATGCCGACAACTACGTTCACCATTTTGAATTGTTTCAGATACTGAATCGCTTGTGCGCCCGCCTCGGTGCCGATGATCGTTCCGCCCGCCATGATGAGGCCCAACTTTATATCCACGTTGCCGCGCACCAGATGCTCGCGCGATGCCACAATGGATTTTCCCAAGATGTGGGCCAAGTCTGTGCCGACAACAAAATTCATCGGGAGACCTGTGATAAACAGCCCGGGGCCAGCAAGAAAACTGCCGCCGACTCCGAAAAATCCGCCGAAGATTCCGACAATGAATCCCACGGCGGCCAAATAGATCGGGCTGATATGTTGGCCGGATATCGGGAAATCCATTCGCCCTCCCTCAGTCGGTCTTTGATTTGATGGCCCTGAGAAGCGCCACAGCAAGAACCTCCAAGACCACGCCTTGCCCGGCGATTAACGCCCATGCGACGACGGCGTAAATCAGTTTGTTATGATCGAAGAGGTTTTTTAGCCAGTTCGAAAGAAAGCTTAAGACAAGAAAGAAATAGCAAAGGACTATCCCTATAAAAATCCCAATCTCGAGGGCGAACTGCTTGCCCGACGGCTTCCTTGCTATCTGCTGTGCCTCGGTCTTTTTACTTACAAGTTCGATGGCAAAAGCTTTGACCTCGTCCCATGCCGTCTTGTTCTTCATAGACTTGTTTCCGTACCCAGAGATTTAGTTCTCCGTCTCTGCACCCACAAATCTAGGAACTAGGGGACGCGGTTCGCACGGCGCCCTCTATTAGCTAGCGTCTGCATCTGCTATTCGTTGCAGTACGCTGCTTCGGATGCCCTAAAACCTTTGTCAGCTCTTCCTCAAAATTGAGGATACTGCTCCAGAGTCGATGAATCGCTGCGGAACGGCATTTGCGCGCTTGAACGGAATTGCGCTCGCTTAACTACCTTAGCTGTACCCACCACGCGGCACGCGATATCGCGGTCGGTGATCAGGCCGATCGGTTTCAAGTTCTCCTCCGTTTCGACTACAGCAATCTCGCCGCAGTCGTGCTTGACCATCATCTCGGCTGCTTGCTGCACATGATGCTCCGGCGTGCTACGACCTCGCAGCTCATGCAATCCGTTCCTTTATATGAGGACTAATTCAGGAGGGATTTATGAGGACGGAAACTGTGACGAAAACCAGCGAGACCCGATCGGGAAGAAAAACGATGGCAGGGATCGGGATGACCACCAAGGGTTCAAGCGGAAGAGCGAAGGCCAGCAGCCCGGGCGCACCGCGGGGCCACACCAGAAAGAACAAAACGACGAGCACCAATGTGCCAGAGGAGGTGCCGAAGAATTTTCTGAACAAATTGGCCGAAATGCATACGGCTGAAGAAGAACTGACGGGCGCACTGCTGCTCCTCGCGAAGGCGGCGAAAACGAAGGACCTGCAAACGCTGCTGCGCATTCATCTGAGAGAAACAATAGGCCACGTGAACGTTCTTGAGGACGTGGCCAAATCGCTCGGCAGGAACTTGCCATCCAAAAGCTGCAAACAAATGACGAAGCTGATCACGGAAGGCGTGAAGGTGATCGCGAAACGGTTGGTCTCGGGGGACGAAGACCAGGAGCTGATCGGAGTTGGTCGGAAGATCGAACAGTTTGAGATCGCCAATTACAATTCATTGTGTGCGGAGGCGAAGAGAATGGAGTTCACGCACGAGAACGCCTTACTGACGTCGATCCTCAACCAGGAAAAGTACGCAAACGAATTGTTAGGCACGCTCGGACAAGCAAAAGGTCCGCTCGATAAGTTGGTAAAGAAAGTTGTTCTTGAACACGCGGGCGCGACGAGAGGCCCGTGGCGTGGGCAGCATAGCCGCGGCCCGTATTTGCGAACACAGAACGGTAGGCCTGCTATTTGTTGTCCCGACCAGCGCGAGGGATGCCTGATAACATCGGTCTTTCATGTCTTCGGCCGAATGAAATGGAAGCCGGCCCCGAGTCCACGGCATAACTTTGTCCGGTCGGCGAATTTCGCGTCGGGAAAGAGATGGCCAAGATGAGCGTTACTTCGCTTGGCGCGCACCTTGGTGCGCTGCATATCGTGCGAGGTGTCGAGGATCTCGACGAGGGGAATCTTTCGAGATGACGCGGTCAGCGTCTCGGCCTGGCGGCTTCGTCAGAATGCGTGCAATAGGAGCAGGATTATTATGATCAAAAGAATCAGACCGAGTCCGCCACTGGGATAATAGCCCCAGCCCCGGCTGTACGGCCAGGCGGGAAGCGCCCCGATTACCAGAAGAATGAGAATAATTAGTAGTATTGTGCTCATGATGCAGAGAAAACGTATCTCACCCCGCTTCCGGATTTGTTAGGCGCTGCGTGGCCTGCTAGATATTTCGATCATCGTTGAGCACCAAAGAAGGCGTGGCAGTAGTGACGACTTGCGAACGGTCAATAATAAACACGCGCAGCGCTTGACCAATCCGATTCCTCTTTAAGGAGGTGAAAAGATGCTACGTTGGGCCTTAATCTTCTTAATCATCGCACTGGTTGCGGCGCTTTTTGGATTCACCGGTATTGCTGTTGCAGCTGCGGGTATCGCCAAATTGCTGTTCTTCCTATTCCTGGTGATATGCCTGATCCTTTTTATTCTCGGTATATCCGCAGGCAGGAGAATCCCGTAAGCCTCAAATTTCAAGGCATGGTGGGGAAGAAATGTGGGCTAGGGGGAATGCCTTTTTGCGTGGACGCTTGCTCTAGTGGCGTGAGCGTCACGCGTCAAAGCGCCTTGGCGCGCGATTCATTGACGGAGGACTTCCATGCATCAAAAGCGGGAATTTAAGCGTTCGATAATTGCCCGCAATCTGCTGTGGGGCTTGGTCATCCTGGTTGTATTTTGTACCATCGTTCTGATCCGCAGCTGCACATAAGGAGGTCAAGATGCAAGTGATCGCGCTCTTTGGTATTGAGATCAACTGGTGGCACGGCGTTCGAGATTTCGTGACGATAACGGTCGCGTACCTGCTCGCCTTGCCTATTGGCTGGCATCGGCTAAGAGCGGAGCGCGGCTTTGGCCTACGCACATATCCATTGGTGGCAATTTCCAGTTGCACTTTCTTATTGATTGGCGAGGCGATGACTGGGGATGCGAAAGCAGACCCGCGCCTGATCCAAGGCTTGATGACCGGCATTGGTTTTCTCGGCGCAGGCGCCATCTTGAAGAGAGAGGGGAAAGTCCTCGGCATTGCTACCGCTGCAAGCATTTGGAGCACCGCCGCAATGGGTGCAGCAGTTGCCTACCATAATTATGAACTCGCAGCGATTTTGAGTTTCGTTACTTTCGTCACGCTGCGCTGGTTCCCGCCGCCGCCATCAACCGAATAATCCTTCAGATCAAAATCGTAGCGAGCTTGTCTCGCGCTACTCCTTCGGTCCCGGCGTAGTGCCAGGTTCTGACGATCTTTGTTCCTGCGGTTCTCTTTGCTGACGAGAGGACTCTCTTTCGCTTGTCGAGGGGCTCTCAGTGGTTTCCGATGCCGATCTCCCCCGCGTTTCGCCTGGCGTCGTTTCATGACGCTGACGCGATGAAGGAGTAGCTCCAGGCGTTTCTCTCCTACTCGGCGACGCTTCACGGCCTGCTTCGCGCCGCGGGCTCGGCGATGTGCGCGCTTCCGGTGAACGTGTCTGTGCTGGCGATGCCGTTTCGGCGGGCGACCTGGTTGCGCGCGGTGATGCAGTTGTTGCCGGGGTCCTTGCCGGACTGGTTCGGCCACCAGAAGGACTCCCTGTTGCGCCGGATGAAGCTTGTGCCCCACGCGCGCCGGCCCTGGCGCCTCCGGAAACTCCTTGCCTCGCGCCCGCGCCAACTCTTGCGCCTGCGGAAACCCCATAATGCGAATAGACCTGATCGATCCACTGCGAGCTGGAATATTCGCGGATGCGCGAAGCTTCAAAAACCGGCGCACTATAGATTTTTTCTCTGTCCACCTCGACCGTGTACACGCGAGCGCCGGGCGAGACCGAATAGACCGCCCACGGTACCGCCACGCTTTTTCCGCCGCCTGCTCCGCTGGTGGCTACCACCGTGTAAGCCACACAGCCGTTCGTGCCATCAAGCACAACGTCTTTAATTTCGCCGACCTCCTCGCCCTGGGCAGTTTGCACCTTCGTGCCGACGATCTTACTGGTTTCGATGTAAGTCTCGTCTTGGGCCTGACCTTTCAGCGGAACAATAGCCAGACTCAAGATGGCCAGAACCGTGTTAAAGAATAAGTGCTGTTTCATAATCAGTTTAGTAGTTGCAGCTCCGCGCCATGCGAACGCCTTTAAAATGTATCGACGTGCGCGATGTTCACGGATGCCGTGGCCGGCAGGATGAATTTTCACAGCCGCTGGATTTGTGTGTCATGCGCCATCAAATAAAGCCGTGTTCCCTGCGGAAATCTAAAATTCGGTGTGCACTACGAGTTTGCCCGATGCTTTAATCAGGCGGAAGCCGGATAGCCCAGGGCACTCCTGCTGGCAATCGCAGTGTGGTCTAGTGATCGCAGCGTTGGCCTCACGTTCTATCAGCTCTTGCTGCTGCTCGTCCGCAATTCCGAGGCTGGATCTTCAATGATCTCGAGCCGTTCCATGTTGATGATGAGATCGCGGTGGCCAGCGTGAACACAGCGCGCACTCTGACCGGCAAAAACGGCCGTACCCAAATGGGTGGACGCGTCAGTGACAAACGTCCTAACGGGCGCCTGCGATTTTTAATCGAGGAATTTCCTTACGAAATCGCACTGAACACAACCAGGAATAAATGGCATGCCAGTAAAATCAAAAAAACAGCAACAGGCAGCAGGCGCTGCGCTTGCCGCGAAACGGGGAGAGCGCAAGGCGTCCTCCCTGAGAGGCGCGTCCAAAAGCATGTATAAGTCGATGAGCAAAGCAGAGCTGCGCCGAATGGCCAAGGGAAAGCGCAAGGGAAAACCCAAGCGCAAATCACAGTAGTTTTGGCCTGCGATCTTTCGGCTGTCTTATCGCAAAGCTAAATCCGAACCGGATGATCGAGTCCAGTAACGGTCTTGATAAACTGGGGGCGAAATAGCGGAGTCGGCATGAGCCACTGCAGAAGTACGAATCGTACAAGGCGGGCAAGCGTTGTTCTCCCCATCACAGTTCGCGATAACAACTCGATTTTCTTTACGATACCTTCGTCCACGCTTTTCCTGAGAGCTTCATAGCGCGCCATTTGTCCGGAACGCACGAGGCGGCTGAAAACAAAGGCGTCTTCCAATCCCAGATTCATCCCGCGCGCTCCGATAGGCGAGTGAATGTGCGCCGCATCGCCCGCGAAAAAGACGTTGCCCACTTGGAAATGCTGATTGATGCGATGCGAAACTTGGAAGTCTGATTGCCAAATCGGATCGCCCACGGGTTTGACTCCCTCAACTTCACCCATGCAATCTTTGTGCGGACTGATAATTCGCCAAATTGGATTCTTCTTGGGTGGCTCGTTGATGTCGTCAATGACACGGATGAAGAAGACGAACCTGTCGCCGTCGAGAAAAAATACGTGGCCCATGTCTTCCTCGAAGGGCGTAGAGAGCGACAGATCGGCAAGGTGCCATGGTTGATCAAAACTGCTTCCGGGAAAATCAATGCTCAAGGTCTTCCGGGCCGTGCTGTGTGCTCCGTCGGCTGCCAATAGCCATGGCGCGAATACAGTTTCACGGGAATCATCGGAGCAATGTCTTAGTTCAGCCAAACCGTTCCGGCTTCGTTGCGACACCCAATCAGTTCCACACCTCGCTCGATTTTGCCGCCAGCTTCTTCGAGGGCTTTCGCCAACAACCGCTCGGTGGTCGCCTGCGAAAGCCCCAGGATGAACGGATATTTATGGTGCACGTTTCCCTCGAAGAGAATCTCGCGGGGTTTCTGGCCGCGTTGCGAAAAGCGGACGCCGCGAATGGGCAGGCCGAGTTCCAGCATTTTTTCAGTGATGCCGTTTGACTCGAGAATCTCCAGTGTCCTGGGATTTACAGCCAGAGCGCGTGATTCCTGCACGGGCTTCTCAGCAACCTCAATGACTCGCGTTTCAATCTTCGCCTGAGCGAGATAAAGAGCGGCGCCAAGCCCGACAGGTCCCGCCCCAACTATCAGCGGCGGTGCCTCCTCTTTCATCGGAATCGTCTTCTACTGAATCGGTCTGGCCGCTAGCGTGGAGAAGCTGCCGCAACAAGCTCGGGTTCTTTTACCGGCGGACGCTTGATTTGCATCGTCTCATCGGGCCGCCGCTTTTTCGGAACTGGCTCGATCCGTACGGCGCGTCCGATTTCAGCCGATTCATAAATCGCGTTGATTACGCGAACATCTGCCAGCCCTTCGTTTCCTGATGGCTCAGGCGCGCTGTCGTGGATAATACAATCAGAAAAGTAAATTAGTTCTGGTGCAAATTGATCGCCTGGTTTGAAGGTCTTTTCGGTTGTCTTGCTACCGATCGTAGTCACGCACTTCAATTCGCCCTGATACTCATAGGCGTTCTCCAGCCGAAGCTGGCCTTTTGTGCCGACAAGATCGTAATGGCTGACGTCGGTAGAGCCAAAGCTGCACGTGAACATCGCCAATCGTTCATGTGGGAATCGCATGATTGCACCAGTCATCTCCTCGATTTCCGCGAAGCGCTTTTCGCCATTGTTCGCGGTCAATCCGATGACTTCGATCGGCTCGTCGCGAAACAGGTAACGCGCTGCATTGATGCAATAGATGCCGATGTCGAATAGCGTGCCGCCACCGAGATCTTTTCGGGTGCGAATATTGCCCTCTTTGACCTGGAGACCGAACAATGATCCAAAAAAGCGAAGTTCGCCTAGCTCACCCGATTGCGCCGTTCGCACGGCATGCAGATTCGCATCATTAAAATGGAGCCGATAAGCGATCATCAGTTTCACGTTGTTCCGCTTGGTTGCGCGCATGATCACTTCGCAATCTTCCTGCGTAGTGGCCATGGGTTTCTCGCACAATACGTGGACGCCCGCTTGGGCAGCGCGTTGCGTGTGTTCGCGGTGGAGAATGTTGGGTGTGGCGATGTAAACGGCATCGACCTTTTCTTTGTCGAGTGCGCTTTCCAGATCGTCGTACGTGTAAGCCTTTACGCCGTAGCGCTCGCTCAGTTCACGATCCTTTTCAGGATTTCCAGTGACGAGCGCTGCAAGCTCCGAATTTTCTGCGTGCATAAAGGCAGGCAGCACAGCGGTCTGCGAAATGTGTCCCAATCCGACAACTGCATAGCGAATTTTTTTGTTCATAGACGTTCCTCCGATTTTTTTCCCAAAAAAGCTTTCGTGTGGGAATCGTCGCCTGCGCGCATTCGCTCGAGAGACGGCTGATCCTGTCTCGGCGTGCGAAATGTTGTTACTATGACGAACCTACAATTCAGAGGCAATTGGAACGAAGTGAAGGGCAAACTGAAACAGAAATACGCGCAGTTGACCGACGATGACCTCGCGTTCACCGAAGGAAAGGAAGACGAATTGCTTGGCCGGCTACAGCAAAAACTCGGCAAGTCGAAGGAAGATCTGCGAAAGGAAATCGAGAACCTGTAGTCCAATCATCGGCTCCCGCAATGGGAGCCTTCATTCTTCAAATTAGTTAGGATTTCTCAGCTGTTATTGCGCAGCCGAAGACGACTTCCGCTACGATTTTTAGTGGAGGAGATTCTTTATTTTGCAGATCACTTACCTCGAAGAATTTCAGATTCTGCTTCAGGCGCTTGTGGCTGTCGCGCTCGGGGGAATCCTGGGGTTTGAACGAGAGACCGCAGGTAAATTCGCCGGGTTTCGCACATACGTGTTTGTATGTCTCGCGGCGATGCTTTTTGTCCGGCTCGGCCTCGCACTGATTGGTGACGCGGCAACGCGTTTTCCGATGGGTACGCTCCGAGCCGATCCCACGCGAACAATTGAAGCCCTGGCTGTGGGGATCTCATTCATCGGCGCGTGCGCGATCTTCCGGGATCGCACCGGCACAGGTATGCATGGTCTCACAACTGCCGCTGGACTTTTAGCCGCTGCAACGATCGGGGTGGCCGTTGCCATCAATCGCTACATTGTCGCGTGCGGCATTACGCTGATTGGTCTTGTGGTTCTGCGCACATTCGCGTACCTCGAGCGTCGGTTGAAATTAAAATGAGCGGTTCGCGCAAAGCATAGACTTTCGCCGATTCGTGATATATTTGAGCATGCAGAATCCCCAAATTACCGCTTACCTAAAGACTTATTGTGGCTGGAGCGCCGGCGTGCGCGCCGTGCTGGCCAAATACAATCTTCCCTATACGGAGAAGGACATCATTCAGAATCCGGCGTTCCGCTGGGAGATGGAGACCAAGAGTGGACAGCCGCTCTCGCCCTGTGTCGAAATCAACGGGCACATGCTGTCCGATGTCAGCGGCGAAGAAGTCGAGCATTACTTGATTCAGAACAAGCTCGTCCAGCCGAGCGACGCCGCGACCGAAGTTCCGACCAACGCGCCCTGCGCGACCGAGCAACACGAGGGCGTCGTGAAGCTGAATTTGTAAAACGTTGAAGCATTGAAGAGTTGAAGCGTTACAGCGATCTTCCGCTTCAACGCCGTAACGGTTTAACGCTTTAACGAAAATGCAATTCTTCGCCCGCCTTCGGTCGCGAAAGAAAAGCGGGAACACTCTTCTCCGTTACGGCTGGAAGGTCACGCTGCTTATTTTGCTGGCAGCCGCCGGCTTCGCGGTCTTCCTCTTTTATGGGACGTGGGCGCAGACGTTCGACATGAAGAACGTCGGCCAAATGCCGGAGCGAAACACCGTTTATGATGTCGATGGAAAAATTTACAGCCGCCTGGCCGGCGCGAACCGTCTCATAGTATCACTGAACGAGGTCTCGCCGTATTTCATCGAGGCGGTACTTACGCGCGAGGATGCTCGATTTTACGAGCACAAGGGGATCGATTGGCGCGGAATCCTGCGCGCCTCGATGCGCGATATCATGAGCGGCTCAGCGAAGGAAGGCGCGAGCAGCATCACGCAGCAACTTGCCCGGAACAGTCTTCCGCTCGGTGGCCGCACGCTTAGCCGGAAAGTACTGGAAGCAATGGTGGCGTTGCGCATCGAGCGCCAGTTTACCAAGCAGCAGATCCTCGAGCTTTACGTGAACCGGATTTATTTTGGCAACGGTTGTTACGGAGTTGAGACCGCTTCACAAGCTTACTTTGGCAAGAGCGCCTCACAGCTGAATCTTTCCGAAGCTGCGCTCCTGGCGGGATTAATCCGAAGCCCGAACCGGTTTTCACCGTTGAAAAATCCGGAGGGCGCGGCGATCCAGCGCAACGAGGTCTTGGATCGCATGGTGGCGTTGAAAAAGATTACGCCGACGCAGGCCGAACAGGCGAAGAGAGCAAAAGTCGCGACGCATCCCAAGCGAATGCCGCAAATCCAGGAGAATTATGCGATGGACGCTGTGCAGCGCGCCTTGAATCTGATTTTAACCCAGGACCAGATCGATAACGGCGGCCTTTCCATTTACACCACGCTCGATCCAGCCGTGCAAAACGCCTCACAGGATGCGCTCGAAACGCAACTGACTAAAATCGAACACCGATCCAATTTCCATCATCCCATCAAAGCGAATTACAAACCGCCCGAGAACGGCGAACCCGACTCGGCCATGCCTTATCTCGAAGGCGCAGTGGTTGTGATCGATAGTGCCAGCGGCGGCATTCGCGCGCTCGTAGGCGGCCGCGATTACGCGCAAAGCAAATTCAACCGCGCGCTGGCCCCAGCGAACCGGCAGGTTGGTTCGGCGTTCAAACCCTTCGTTTACACAATCGCTTTCAGTCACGGGCTGTTGCCGGGCGCCGCGATCAGTGACGGACCGATTCGCCCCGGCGAAATCGACGGCGCAGGAGATTGGTCGCCGGCAAATTCCGATGGCACCTACGGCGGCATCATGCCTTGCTCGTACGGTCTCATTCATTCGCGCAACACCATGAGCGTGCGCGTGGGACAATTCGCCGGACTCGACGCGGTGCAAAAAGTCGCGAACGACCTCGGCATTTCTCGAAATGTTCCGCGCGGCCCGGCGATCTACATCGGTTCATTCGAGACGGACTTGAAAGATCTGACTGCAGCGTACTCGATTTTTCCCAATGCTGGGCTGCGCAAGCAGGCTTACATCATCGAGCGGATCGACGACCAACAGCACAAGCCGATCTACCGCGCTGCGCATATCTCCGTGCCGGCGCTCGATCCCAGCGCGGCGTGGATGACTTCGCAGTTGATGGAAGAAGTGTTGACCAACGGCACTGCCGCCAGCGCGCGCGAACTTGGATTCAGATTGCCGGCTGCTGGCAAGACCGGCACCACCAACGATTACAAGGACGCCTGGTTCGTGGGTTATACCAGCACGCTTACCTGCGGTGTGTGGGTCGGATTCGATCAACCGGCCACTATTATTCCACACGGCTACGGCGCTGCACTGGCGTTGCCGGTCTGGACGCAGGTGATGAACAAAGCCTCCCGGCATTATCCAGCCGAGGTGTTCCAGCCAACCATGCCAATCCAACACGCGACGGTCTGCTCGATTTCCAATCAGCTGGCTACCACAGGTTGCATGGAGGAGGGGACAGCTTACGACATCGATCTGCCTGCCGATAAGGTGCCCACGGCCGCGTGCCAGGTGCACGGTGGCCAGCCGTGGCCGTTCGCGGGACAGGCACCGGCTCTCCCGCAAAGAGCGCTATCGCTCCCGGGCCGTTTCTTCAAATCGTTCCGGAGACTTTTTGGCGGAAGATGATCGCGACGCGTTAGCGTCAGGCGCTGTTCGTTAGGCGTTCGTAGTCCCTCCAGCTATCGATGTCGATTTCGCCTTCAGGAAATCGAAATTCCGCAACGGATGCGCGATTTTGCAAAATGATCGACTTCGCGCCTACGGCATCATCGATGGAAAGCAATTCCTGAAAAAGGGAACGATCGAAAACGGCGGGAACACCCAGAGTATTCGCGTAGCTTAAGGCAACGATGGGTTTCTTCGTTTTCTCGCGCAATGTGATCAGACCTCGAATCGTGTTTGCGTCCACCAGCGGCTGATCGCAAACGAGCAACAGGACGCCTGCCATGAAGCGGCGGCTTTCCGGCCGCACCTCCTTGATTAAGGCTTCCACGCCCACACGAATGGAGCTTCCGATTCCGCGCTGCCAATTCTTGTTCTCGACAACGACGGCGTTTGCTGATTTGAGCGCGCGCCTGATTTTTTGACTGTCGCTTCCAATCACAACAATAATCGGCGAACAATCCGCTTCTCTCGCCGCCTCGACAACGCGCCGCACGAGCGTTTTCCCACCGAACTGAATGAGTTGTTTCGGGCGCCCGAACCGCGACGATCCACCTGCCGCCAGAATCACGGCGGCGATTTGAGCTTTGGAGTGCGGTGACATGTCACCGCTTTGAAGGCGCCGACGTGTCGGCGCATTCCACAGGGACATGGATCGGCATTTTTCTTTCGCGCAGCGATTCGCCCGAGCCGCCCCCAAATACGCGCTGAATTTCGGAGACAACGGCAAGCGCGATTTCCTCCGGGGTTTCTGCGCCGAGATCGAGCCCCGCGGGCGCGAAGAACCCTGCGTTAATCGTTACGCCCACCTCGAGAAGGTCGTTGAGCAGCTGGTCACGGCGCTTTCGCGGGCCAATCAGTCCAACGTATCGCAACTCCAGCGGCAACAGTTTTTCGAGGGCGGCGAAATCGCGTCCGTAATTGTGCGATTTCACAATCGCTGCTGTCCATTCATCGGCTTCGATCGCAATATCTGGATCGATTACCACAATGACTTCCCAGCCTAACAAGTTGCCCAATAAATGAAATGGTCTGCTGTCAGGTCCGTCGCCAAAAATCAGAAGTCCCATCGGCGGGTGAATCTCCTGCATCAAGAGAGCAGTGTTTTTCGGCGTCTCAAAAGCGCCAGAGCACTGCTCCGAAAGCTTTCCGGGTTGCGTTTTGGAGTGCGGCGGTGCTCTGCCGCTTTTCCATTCCATTGCCGCGACGATCGTTCCCCGATTCGTCGTCACGGCGACACAAGGCCGCCTGGAACCCAGGCTTTCCGCGAGATCGGCAAAGAACTCGTGATGAATGCGCTCGATCAAAATGTCGATCTTGCCGGCGCAACCGAAACGGCGGCGCGTATCAAAAGACAGAACAACCGGCTCGCCGGCCTGCAAAACTTCGCGCGCGCATTCAACGACCTCGTTTTCCACGCAACCTGCGCTTAAGGAACCGACAACTGCGCCGTCTTCGCAAATCAACATTCGCGCGCCGGGCCGGCGATAGCTCGATCCTTGAGCGCGAACCAATGTCGCCAGCGCAAAGCTCGCTCCGGGCCGTTTTCTCCATCCCCGCAGAATGTGGTAAATATCTTTCAAATTAGCTTATCGATTGTGATTGGCAGGTCGCGTACCCGTTTGCCTGTCGCGTGATAAACCGCATTCGCAACCGCCGCAGCCGCGCCCGTGATGCCGATCTCGCCCATGCCTCGGGCGCCGGCCGGATTGAATGCGTAATCGGGTTCGCCAACAAAATAGACGTCGATGTCGTGGATGTCCGCGTGGACTGGCACATGATAATCGGCGAGATTTCGCGTCGCCGGTAGTCCGGTGGCGGGATCGTAAACCGTCTCCTCCTCCAGTGCCATTCCTATGCCCATCACAATCCCGCCAAGAATCTGGCTGCGGCCAGTTTTCAAATTCACGATACGTCCGCAATCCATCACGGAAATCCAGCGAGTCACCCGCACCAAGGGCAAATCAGGATCGATTTTCACCTCGCAAAAATGCGCTCCGAAACTTTGGAAGCCAACCTTTTCGTTTTCCTCATATTCGAATTTCCCGTCCGCGTCGATTGATTCCATTCCCGCGCGCCTAAGCGCCTCGCCGAACGACTCCGGCCTGTTCGGGTCGGCGCCAACATCAGCAAGCTTCTTTTTCAAATTTTCCGCCGCGTCCGCGATAGCTGATCCTACTGTGGCGGTGGTTTGGGACCCCGCCGAGACCGGGCCAAAAGGAAAACTGGAATCGCCGAGCTCGAATTTGATTTTCTCAGCAGGGATTCCGATTGCGTCTGCGCTGATTTGACTCAGCGAGGTGTATTGGCCAGTGCCGAGATCGTGAGTTGCGCAGGCAACCAGCGCGCTGCTGTCTGCGTGCAACTGCATGCGCACTTCGGCGCGCCCGGCGTGTGCTGGATAAGTCGCCGTGGCCAGACCCCAGCCAACGCAAAGTTTTCCATCTTTCATCGAGCGCGCCTCATGTTTGCGCTTTGACCAGCCAAATTTTTCCGCGCCGAGTGTGTAACATTCGGCCAGATGTTTCGTGGACCACGGAATGCCTTTGATTGGATGATTCGGCGAATTGTTGATCTGCCGCAGCTTCAACGGGTCCATCTTGAGCACGTACGCGAGTTCATCCATCGCGGATTCCAAGGCATAAGTGCCGGGACATGCAGCTGGCGCGCGCATGAATGATGGCTGCGACACATTGACCGTGTGCACAATGTGACTGAACTCGATCACCGGTGCACTGTAGAGCACACTTGTCGATCCAAGCCCGCAAGCCTCAATGAAATCACCGACCGGCGACGTGAGCATTTCCGTGGAATGCCGTACCGCCTGTAATTTCCCGTCGCGCACGGCCGCCAGCGTGATTGTTTGGAATGTCGGCGTGCGATGTCCGGTGCCGGTGAACATCTGTTGCCGCGTTAATTCCAATTTCACCGGACGCCCGACAACTTTTGCTGCCATGGCTGCCAAGATCGTGTGTGGCCAGGTCGGTCCCTTGCAGCCGAATGCGCCGCCGACGAACGGGCAGATCACACGCACATTCTCCCGCGGGAGACCGAACGCGTCCGACACAATGCCTTGCACACCTTTGACGTACTGCGTCGCGTCGTAAATCGTCAGCCGGTCCACCGCCTCCCAATGCGCAATCGTCGCCGAACATTCCATTGGATTGTGCGTCTCGGTCGGCGTGGTATAGGTCTGCCCGATTTTTACAAGATCACTGCGCGCCAGTTCCGCGGCGACGTCGCCCTTTTTCTTTTGAAGGTCTTCACCAAAATGTTTCGTGGGTTCACTCGTTTTGATTGCGTCTTCCTTTCGTAAAGCTGGCCTTTGCGGTGTGTACGAAATTTTCAACAGCGAAGCCGCATGACGCGCCTGTTCGAGCGTCTCAGCCACAATTGCGGCGACGTATTGACCGCCATAGGAGATTTTGTTGTCAGCCAGTGGCGCCCGCTGTTCGATCCGGATGCCTCCCCCTTTCTGCGCGTTTGGCAGTTCTGTGAGTTTCGGCGCATTCAAATGCGTGATGACTGCGATAACACCCGGCGCTTTTTCCGCCTTTGCGGAATCGATGGCGGTGACCTCGCCTTTTGCAATCGTACTCATCACCGCAAAAGCATGGACAAGATTGGGGAGATCGAATTCCGCTGGGTACTTCGCTGCGCCGGTGACTTTCAACGGGCCATCGACACGACTGAGCGCAGTGCCCATCGATTTGGCTGGAATGGGAGTGCTCATGGGTAGCGCACGCATCTTGCGTGCTGGCGAGCGCGTCTCGCGATCGCGAACTTCGCTTGCGTGCTCAACTCATCTCCGCGTTCGGCCCACAGGAAAAGATTGTTTCGGCGCGACGCCGAAACCAGCACGCGCGACGCGTGCGCTACCCAGAAATCGGCGATCGAACTCATATCAATTTGTCGGGCGTGATCGGCAGATCGCGCACGCGTTTTCCAGTCGCGTTAAAAATCGCGTTCGCCACTGCGGGGGGCGCGCCGACGATGCCAATTTCACCAATGCCGCGCGCGCCCAAGTCGGGCATGTGCGGATCAGGCTCATTAATGAAATCGATGTCGAACTCCGGTGTGTCCGCGTGCACCGCGACGTGGTATTCGGCAAGGTTCGCGTTCACAATGCGGCCGGTCTTCTCATCGGGGACCGTGCCTTCCATCAAAGCCGCGCCGAAGCCGAACAGCAGTCCGCCCATGATTTGGCTTCGCGCCAGGCGCGGATTAATCATCCGCCCCATGTCATATACGCCGACCGCGCGTTTCACCCGCACTTGTCCAAAAGGATCGACGCGCACCTCGACGAAGATCGCGCCGTACGAAAAGAACGAAAATTTCTCGCGCTGATCCTTGTTTGGTTCTGAATTGAACTCGACCTGAATCTGCTCCTGGTTGGCGCGCGCGAACAGGTTGGCTAGTGCCGACGAGTCGTTAGGCCAACTTCCACCAAGATCGCCAACTTTCTTTTTCAACTCGCGGCACGCGCCCATCACCGCCGGGGCGACGCTTGCGGTGAGCCATGAGCCGCCATTGTTCGGCGCATAAGGAAATTGTGAGTCACCGAGTTCGAAATGGATTTTCTCAATTGGAATGCCGAGTGTGTCCGCCGCGAATTGCGACATCGCCGTGTAAGTTCCCGTGCCGATCTCGTGCGTCGCGCAGCGCAGAGTGACCGTTCCATCTTTGTTCAGAATCGCTGTTACCCCCGCCCTTTGCTGATTCGCCGGGTAAATCGCGGTCGCCATTCCAAAACCAATTTGCGATCCGTCCGCGGCGCGTATCATTCCCGGCTTTTTGTTCCGCTTCGACCAGGCGAACTTTTCCGCGGCGCGCTG
>Ga0209056_10002121_pt1 | contig 21589 bp, 17 predicted proteins | sample GraSoiAngelo_114_FD_185876 | JGI IMG/M metagenome (GOLD analysis project Ga0209056, IMG submission 185876) | Grasslands soil microbial communities from the Angelo Coastal Reserve, California, USA - 14_0903_13_40cm (SPAdes) (version 2) | ecosystem: Environmental > Terrestrial > Soil > Grasslands...
CCAACCGTCGGCCTACCCGGATGGCAGGGCAGGGCGATGCCGCCGAGCCGGGCGACCTCGGTGATCAGCTCCTGGGCCGGGAGGCGGACGTCGGTGAAGTCGAAGCGGGCGAGGATGTCGCGGTTGACGCCGTAGACCAGCACGTGGCCGTAGTCGGTCTCCACCTCGGCGGCGTTGAGGATGAGAAAGCCGTACCGGTCCTCGAGCGCCCGGTAGTCGCGCGCCGGGTCGAACTGGCGGTGCTCGGTGAGCACGATGCCGTCGAGCGGGCGCTCGGCGCGCTTGCGCTGGAGCACCTTCAGGTACGCCTCGACGGGCGCGCGGCTGTCGTCCGAGAGCTCGGAGTGGAGATGCAGGTCGAGGATCATGCCCTTAGGAAGGCTCGTAGCGCAGTGGAGGAAAGTCGAGCAAGCGATCGGCCAGCCCAAGGCTTGCGCTCAAGGGGATGCTCCGCTTCGTCGCCATTGAGCCCCGCAAGCAGCACGACGTCGGGCCCCTGCTGCTCCAGTAGCTGACTTGTCAGCGGTGCGTCAGGCCGGCCGGAACTTGGGCAGTGTGATCTCGGCCATCACGTCCTCGAACACGACCTCGACCGGCATGCCGATGCGGACGTCGCCCGGCGCACAGCCGACGAGGTTGGTGAGGAGTCTCGGCCCTTCCTCCAGCTCGACCATGGCGAGCACGTAGGGAAGCTCCTCGCGAAATCCCGGCGTCTGGTTCTGGTGGGTGACGGTGAACGTGTAGACCGTGCCGCGGCCGCTCGCCCTCACCCACTCGGTCGCCGATGACGAGCAGGAGGGGCAGACCGCGCGAGGATAGAAGCGCGCCGTCCCACAATCGCGGCAGCGCTGGAAGTAGAGCTCGTGGCGGGCGAGCGCCTCCCAGTAGCCGCGCGACTCCTCGTCGACGCGTGGCAACGGCTTCTTGTAGGGCCTCGTCTCCGCCATCTCACGCCCGCCCGAGGATCATGGTGACGCCGCTGTGCCGCTGCCCGAGCATGCCGCCCGTGCCGTGGACGAGCGCGAGCTTCGCGTCCGCCACCTGCGCCGGACCAGCCTCGCCGCGGAGCTGCCGCACCGCCTCGATGACCAGGAAGATGCCGCGCATGCCGGGGTGGTTCGACGAGAGTCCGCCGCCGTCGGTGTTGACCGGCAGCGCGCCGCCGAGGCCGATGCGGCCGTCGGCACAGAAGGCGCCGCCGTCGCCCGGTTTGCAGAAGCCGAGCGCCTCGAGCGTCACCAGGACGGTGATCGTGTAGGAGTCGTAGACCATGCAGCAGTCGATGTCGTCGTGCCGCACGCCGGCGCGCGCGAGCGCCAGCGGACCCGACTGCCGCGCAGCGATGTCGAGCAGGTCATGCCGGCCGACGCCGAGGTGGCGGACGGCCTCGGCGCCGCCGAGGATGAGCACGGGCGGCTTCGCGAGGTCGCGCGCGCGCTCCGTCGAGGTGAGGACGAGCGCGCCGCCCCCGTCGGAGATGACGCAGCAATCGAGGAGGTGGAGCGGCGAGGAGATCACGCGCGAGGCGAGCACGTCCTCCACCGTGATCGGCTCCCGGTACTTCGCATGGGGGTTGAGACCCGCGTGCCGGCGCATGGTGACCGCGATCTCGGCGAGGTGGGCGCTGCTCGTGCCGTACTCGTGCATGTGGCGCTGGGCGACCATGGCGTACGAGCCGACCACGGTGGGCCCGAAGGGCGCCTCGAACTGATCGGGCGGCTCGCCCACGAGCGTGCCGGCCGTGCCGATCGCGAAGCGCTCGGAGGCGGCGGTCGAGCCGTAGGTCACGAGCGCCACCTGGCAGAGGCCGGCCGCGATCGCCGCAGCGGCATGCACGCAGTGCGAGACGAAGGAGGAGCCGCCGATCGACGTCGAGTCGACGTGGGCGGGCCGGAGGTCGAGGTGGTGGCAGAGCGAGAGGAGCCCGATCGGCCCGACGCCGCTGGTGAAGAAGCCGTCGACGTCGCGGATCGTGAGCCCCGCGTCGGCCAGCGCCCCGCGCGCGCTCTCGGCGTGGATCTGGAACGGCGTCATGTGCGGCGCGAAGCGGGTCGGATGCTCCCAGGCGCCGACGACCGCGGTCCTGCCCCAGATGTTCATGGCAGCCCCGCCGCGAAGGCGGCGACCAGGTGGTTGAAGCGCTCCGCCTGCTCGAACGGCGCCTGGTGCCCGGCCGCCGGGATCACCTCCAGCCGGGCATCCCGGATGCCGCGCGCCAGCTCCTCGGCGAGCGCCACGGGGGTCACCTGGTCGTCGGCGCCGGCTACCACCAGCGTCGGCGTGCGGATGCGGCCGAGGAGCTCGCGGCCGTCGAAGGCCCGGCAGGCGAGCAGATCGGTCAAGCGGACGCGTGGGTCCGTCTTCACCTGCTCGGTCCACGCCTCCATCATGAGGTCCATGCCGGTTGCCGGCGAGAACGTTTCCGTGGTGAACTGCTGCGGGAGACGGCCGCGCACGACGTCGCGGAGGACGGCGAGGTTCTCGTCCCGGATCGGGAAGCGCGCCGCGGCGCACGCGAGCACGAGCCCCTGGAGCAGCTCGGGGCGGCGGGCGGCGATCGTCATGGCGATGGCCGCACCCATGCTGCGCCCGACGAGGACGAACGGCCGGAGCCGCAGCGCGGCGGCGAAGCGCACGACGAACTCGGCATAGGCATCGACGGTCGGGAGGCCCTCGATGCCGCTCGACCGTCCGTGGCCCGGAAGGTCGAGCGCAACCACGCTGTTGTCGACGGCCGCTGCCTCTACCTGGCGGCGCCACATGCCGGCGTTGCTGCCCGCCGCGTGCACGAGCACGAAGAGGCGGCCGCGGTCGAGCGCCGGCGGGACGTCGGGGAGCGTCGTCGGGCCGCTGTGCAGGTAGTGGACGGCCACGGCGTCCACGGTCGCGTGCTTCGCCGGCACGGCCGCCTGTCTAGGACGCCGCCGCGCGCGGTGTCAATTCACACGGCGCCCGTGCCGCCACCGTGTGGGGCTCAGGTAGTGCGGCGGAAAGCGCTGACACCCGCCGATCGGTCGTGGTAGGATCGATGCCGTGGGGCACGTCTACGCCGATGCGCGCGTCTTTTCCCGGCGCAGTGCGAGACTGCGCTTCCTGGTCGACACCGGGGCCACATACACGAACGTACCGCCATCCGTCGCTCGGCGGGTGGGCGCGACGCCGTCACCCGCGAGGTTCGAGGTATCGCTCGCCGATGGCTCCCGCCGCAGCGTCCGCGCCTGTACGATGGGCATCGAGCTCATGAACCGTACGGCGCCGATGACCGCGCTGCTGATGCCCGGGGCTGAGCCGCTACTTGGTACGGAGACTCTCGAGGCGCTCGGCCTGCGCGTGAACCCGTCGACGCGCCGACTGGAGCCGACGCGCGCACACGCCGTGCTTCTGGTCGGCGTGAGAGTAGCGGCGCACCCGTCCCGACGCCTACGACGCGCAGGTTAGGCGCGACCCGGTACACCACCGGGCAGTGCGTTGCGGGCGATGACGTCGCGGTAGAAGTACGCCGCCGGCCGCGGCCGGCGCGCGAGCGTGCCGGGCTCGAGCCCGATCAGCCCGAAGTGGCGCGCCCACCCCTCCGCCCACTCGAAGTTGTCCATCAGCGACCAGTAGAAGTAGCCGCGCACGTCGGCCCCGGCGGCGATCGCGTCCGCCACCTGGGTGAGGTGCGCGCCGAGGTAGCGCGTGCGGGCCTCCTCGTCGAGCGTCGCATGGCCGTTCTCGGTGACGTAAAGCGGCTTCCCGGTAGCCGCGAGCCGGCGGAGCAACCCTCCCAGCCCCGGGGAGTGGACCTCCCACCCCATCTCGTCGACGAACTCCGGCGGCTCCCCCGGGCGCCGAAGACTCTCGAGTCCCGACGGCGCACCGCCCCGTACCAGCACCCGCATGTAGTAGTTGAGCCCGAGGACGTCGAAGCTCCCGGCGAGCCCGGGTATCTCCTCTCCCTCACCGCACGGCGGGCGGACCCGGCCGGTCGTGATCCCGTGCAGGTACCATTGGTTCAGGAAGTAATCCTGCTGCGTGGTCTCCGCACAGTCCTCGGGGTTACTCGGGTCGAGCGGTTCGAACCACATCATGTTGAGCACGGGCCCGACCGGAGCCGCCGACGGCAGCACCGTGCGCAGCGTCCGGTACATGGCGCCGTGGGCGAGGAGCGTGTGGCGAGCGACCACGAGAGCGCGGGAGACGTCCTGCACGCCCGGGGGGTGGATGCCGAACATGTAGGAGAGGACCGGCGCCACCATCGGCTCGTTGATCGTCCACCAGATGGCCACCCGTTCGCCGAGGGCACGGGCCGCCCGCTCGGCGAAGCGCGCAAGCCAGTCGACGATGCGCGGGTTCTCCCAGCCGCCCTGGCGGGCGACCCAGAGCGGGTGCGTGAAGTGATGAAGCGTCGCCGTCGGCGCCATGCCGTGGCGGCGGACGGAGTCACAGACCGCCCGATAGTGGTCGAGCTCGCGCTCGTCGAACCGGCCTTCCTCGGGCTCGATGCGGCTCCACTCGATCGAGAAGCGCTGCGCGGTGTGGCCGAACTCGCCAGCGAGGCGGAAGTCGTCGTCGAACCGCCGGTAGTGGTCGCAGGCGATGCCGGAGATCGCGCCGTCGCGGATGTGGCCAGCGTCCTGCTCCCAGGCCCACCACTGGTTGTTCGTGCAGTTGCCCTCCACCTGGTGCGCGGAGGTCGCGGCGCCCCAGAGGAAGCCCGATGGGAAGGTGCGCGCCATCGGCGCGCGTCCTAGCAGGATCGGTCGCCGCTTGCGACTCGGCCGCGCCTCGGGCAGCTCTCATCGGGAGCGGGTGCGCGCGTTCAAGTCCGCGCCGGTGGCCGCCGATATCAGATCGGGCCCGTCCGCCGCCGGGTCAATGCTTTGACTCTGACGACATGTTCACGATCATTGGCCTCGTGATCGTCTTCGCCGCCGTCCTCGGAGGTTTCGGGATGGGGGGCGGGCCGTTCCGCGTGCTGATCCAGCCCGCTGAGCTGGTGGTGATCGGTGGGGCGGCAGTCGGCACGCTGTTCGCCTCGGCGCCCGGCAAGATGCGGGGCCGGCTCTTCGCCACGCTCGGCAAGGCGTTCGGCAACTCCTCGCCCTCCAGGGAAGAATACCTCGACCTCCTGAAGCTCGAGTACGAGGTCTTCTCCTTCATGCGGAAGAACGGCGCCGTGGCGCTCGACGAGCACGTCACCGACGTCGAGAAGAGCTCGATCTTCAGCAAGTACCCGTCCTTCCTGAAGCGCCACCATGCCGTCGAGTTCTTCCGCGACGCGCTCAAGCAGATCGTCAATGGCACGGCCTCCGCCGACGAGCTCGACGTTCTGCTCGACGCCGAGCTCGACACGCACCACGAGGAGAGCGCGATCCCCGTGGCGCTGCTCCAGAAGACCGCCGACTCGCTGCCCGGCCTCGGCATCGTCGCCGCCGTGCTCGGCATCGTCATCACCATGGGGCACCTCGACGGGGGACCGGAGGAGATCGGTCACCACGTGGCCGCGGCCCTCATCGGGACCTTCCTCGGCATCCTCCTCTGCTACGGGCTCCTGCACCCGATCGCCACCAACGCCGAGCTGCAGGAGGTGTCGAGCGGCAAGTATCTCCGCTGCATCAAGGAAGGCGTGGTCGCCTCGCTCAAGGGCGCCGCGCCCATCGTCGCCATCGAGTTCGCCCGCAAGGCCATCTTCTCCGACGAGCGGCCGTCGAGCGACGAGACCGACGCCGCCTGCCGGGCCGTCAAGGCGGCCGGCGGCTGATGGGCGCCGCCGAGGACGCGAAGCCGCGCGTCGTCGTCCGCTGGAAAAAGAAGGGCCACGCCGCCCATCACGGCGGCGCGTGGAAGGTCGCCTACGCGGATTTCGTGACCGCGATGATGGCGCTCTTCATCGTGCTCTGGCTGCTGACGCAGGCCGACATGAGGCTGCGGCAGCAGATCGCGCAGTACTTCCGGGCCCCGGGTGTGCTGAGCGGCGGCGCGATGATCACCAACGACGTCAACGAGGCCAAGTCGCGCGAGCCGAAGGTGGTATCGAAGGACATCATCATCGTGCAGGGCAAGGGCGAGCAGGAGCGTCTGGAGGGCGAGGCGAACGAGATCAAGGCGGCGGTCGCCCGCGCCGCCCAGGAGAACCCGGAGATCGCCAAGCTGAAGGACCAGGTGATGGTGCAGGTGACCGATGCCGGCCTCGTGATCGAGGTGGTCGACAAGGGCCGCAACCTGCTCTTCGACCTGTCGTCGGCCGACCTCAAGCCCGCGCTCGTCGGGCTACTTCGCAACATCGCCGGCGTACTCGCGCAGATGCCGAACCACATCCACGTCGGCGGTCACACCGACAGCCGCCCCTTCCCGCCCGGCTCGCGGATGACCAACTGGGAGCTGTCGTTCCACCGGGCCGACGCCGCGCGCCGCGTGCTCGAGACGAGCGGGCTGCGCCCGGGCCAGATCGAGCGCGTGATCGCATATGCGGACTCGCAGCCGCTCGTCCCCGAGAACCCGCTCGCCGACGAGAACCGCCGGCTCTCGATCCTCGCCGCGCGCCGCGAGGCGGCCCCGCCGCCCGCCTGCGAGAAGCCGGCAGACGAGGAGGGGCCCGTGTCGCTGCCTCCCGATCCGCTTCCGCCGACCGGCTGAGACACGTTTCCATCGGCGCGCTCCGGCGGTAGGATCTCCCGGTTGCGGCCGCGCGACCTCGTGACGCTCGAGTTCCCCCGCCTCCTCGAGGCGCTCGCGGGGCTCGCCCGGTCGGCTGCCGGCCGGCAGCGTCTCCTGTCGCTTCGCCCGACGACCGAGCCGGCCGAGGCCGAGCGGCGGCTCGCGCTGCTGGAAGAAGTCACGGCGCTCGGGCGCGAGGCGGGGAGGCCGCCGACGGCCGACGTCCCGCTGCTGGCACCGGCACTCGCAGCGGCGGCGCCCGAGGGCGCCGCCCTGGAGCCACGGCGTCTGGCCGAGGTCGCGGAGGTCATCGGCGTCGCGCGTCAGGTCCGGGCCTGGCTCCGGCGCGACGCGGCCCGCTTCCCCGCGCTCGCCGCCCTTGCCGAGGCGCTTCCGCCTGCCGCGGAGGTGGAGGCGGCGATCGCCTGCACGCTCGACGAGCGCGGCCAGGTGCGTGACGACGCGAGCCCGGCGCTCGCCGCGGCGCGCGCGGTCGTGCGCGAGCTGCGGGTCGAGCTCGAGGCCCGCCTCCTCCGCCTCGTGCGCGACCCCGACATGGCCGACACGGTGGCCGAGAACTACGTCACCGTGCGCAACGGCCGCTTCGTCGTGCCGATCCGGATCGGGGCCGCCGGCGCGGTCGCGGGCGTCGTCCAGGACCGCTCCGGCTCGGGCGAGACGGTGTTCATCGAGCCGCTCTTCGCGGTCGATCTGAACAACCGCCTGCTGCTGGCCGCCAAGGACGAGGAGGCGGAGGAGCGGCGGGTGCGTGCCGAGGTGACGGCGCTCGTGCGCGAGCACGCCGCCGCGCTCGCCACGCTCGAGGACGGCCTCGCCGCCGTGGACGCGCTCGGTGCGGCGGCCGTCTTCGCAGATGCGCACGCCTGCACGCGGCCCATCCTCGGGGCCACCGAGGTGGCGCTGATCGCGGCACGCCATCCGCTCCTCCTGGTCGCCGGCAAGCCCGTGGTCCCGGTCGACCTTCGCGTGCGCGCCGACCAGCGCGGCCTCGCCATCACGGGGCCCAACGCGGGCGGCAAGACGGTGGCCCTGAAGACCCTCGGGCTCTCCGTCCTGATGGCGCAGGCGGGGCTCTTCGTGCCGGCCGCCGAGGACAGTCGCCTGCCGTTCTTCGAGGCCGTGCTCGTCGACATCGGCGACGAACAGTCGATCGACCGCGACCTCTCCACCTTCTCGGCTCACGCCGAGAACGTGGCGGAGATCGCGCGGCTCGCACGCCCCGGCGGTCTCGTCCTCCTCGACGAGCCCGGCGCCGGCACGGACCCCATCGAGGGCGCGGCCCTCGCGGTCGGCGTCCTCACGGACCTCCTCGAGCGCGGGCCGCGGCTCGTCTTCACCTCGCACTTCCCCCAGGTGAAGACGTTCGTGCTCGCAAGCGCCGAGCTCGAGGTGGCGGCGTTCGACGTCGACCCGGCGACCGGCGCGCCGCGGTTCCGTCTCGCCTACCACACCGTGGGGCAGAGCCTGGCCCTCCCAATCGCCCGCCGACACGGGGTGCCCGCCCGCGCGCTCGAGATCGCCGAGGGCGCGCTCGTCGGCGAGAGCCGGGACCTCGGACGCGCAGTCGCGCGGCTCGAGGCGAGCCGGCGGGAGTACGAGGAGCGCCGCGACGCCGCCGAGGCGGAGCGGGCGAGCCTGACGGCGGCGCGCGCCGAGGTCGAGTCGCTGGCCGAGGATCTCCGCGCGCGGCAGCGCCGGCGCTGGGCCGAGGATCTGGGCGAGTCGCGGCGCTTTCTCGAGGATCTCCAGCGCCAGGGCCGGGAGATCCTGGAGGAGCTGCGGCGGCGGCCGGAGCGCGCACCGCTGCGCGCGTTCGTGGCCGAGGCGGAGCAGACGATCGCCGCCCGCGAGGCCGACCTCGGCGACGCGCCCGGGCGTCCCCCGTCGCCGGGCGATACGGTCGAGGTGGCGGGGCGGGGAATCCGCGGCGAGCTGGTCGAGATCGCGGGGCCGCGCGCGCGCATCCAGCGCGGCGGCCTCAAGTTCGAGGTCCCGGCCGATCAGCTCCGTCTCGTCCCGGCCGGACCGGCGCGCGAGCGCATCGCCGTCGAGGTGGACCGGCCGACCAATACGCCGGACGAGATCAACCTGATCGGCCGGCGCGCGCGGGAGGCGATCGACGCGCTCGCCGCGTTTCTCGACCGGGCCACGCGCGCCGGCGCCTCCGAGGTGCGCGTCATCCACGGGCTCGGGAGCGGTGCGCTCCGTCGCGCCGTCCACGAGTTCCTCGCCGAGAGTCCGTACTGCGCCGCCTACCGCGAGGCGGACCCGTCGGCGGGCGGGGCGGGCGTGACCATCGCGGAGCTCGCGTAGGCGCGAGGCGGCGGGGTGGCGAGCCGGGGCGCCGCCGCGGCTCCCGCGTCCTCGCTCCACGCGCGACTCGTAAGTGCGGCGTCCCCCCGCAGCTGCGGGCGCGCGCGGGAGCTGCGGAGGTCGCCGCGGCGGCGCCCCGGCCCGCCCCGCACGTCGGTCGCACCAGGGTCGCACACGGAGGGAGCGACGCGCGCTGCGGCGCGCGGCGCGGGAGCGGGGACGCCGGAGCGGCGCCCCGCAGCCCCCGTGCGAGCGCGCAGCTGCGGGGGGACGCCGCACTTACGAGTCGCACGTGGGGCGAGGACCGGAGCCGAGCCGGTGTCCCCGCTCCCGCGAACGGCAGTCCGGCGGTGCGCTACACGCCGCCGTTGCCCGACTCGCGCACGAGCGTGCGGAGCTCGTTCTCCTCGAGCACGTAGCGCGCGGCGCAGAACTCGCAGATGAGCTCGGCGCGGCGCTCGTGGGAAAGGACGTCGAGCAGCTCGGCGCGGCCCATGGCGAGCGTGGCGCCCACGGCGCGCTCGCGGCTGCAGCGGCACCGGAAGCGAACCGGGTGCTCCTCGAGCACCTGCGTCGGCAGGCCGGCGAGCAGGTGCGCGAGGATCTCCGACGCGCCGAGGCCGCGGCGTACGAGGTCGCTCGGCGCTGCGGCGGCGGCCACGTTCGCCTCCAGCCGATCGACCGCTTTCTGGTCGGCGCCCGGCATGGCCTGCAGGAGATAGCCGCCCGCAGCGGCGACGCGGCCGTCGGCCTCGACGTACACGCCGACCCCCACCGCCGAGGGAATCTGCTCCGAGCGCGCCAGGTAGCTCGCGACGTCGGTGCCGATCTCGCCCGTCGCCAGCGGCACGATGCTCCGGTAGGGCACGCCTTCTGCGAGCGGTACGCGGATCACGCACAGGACGCCGGCGCCGAGGGCGCCGCCGACGTCGAGCTTGCCGGCACGGGCAGGGAGGTGCGTGCGCGGCCGGAACACGAACCCGCGCGCATCGCCCTCCGGGTTCGCCTCGGCCAGGATGCCACGGATCGGTCCGTTGCCGCTGAACTCGAGCGACAGACGCTCGTCGGCCTTGAGCGTGCCGGCGAGCAGGGTGGCGGCGGTCAGCGCGCGGCCGAGGGCCGCGGTGGCCGTCGGCAGCGTCCCGTGGCGGAGACGGGCCTCCTCGACCACGCCGGTCGTCACCGCGGCGAGGCCGCGCACGGTCCCGTCGACGGAGAGCGTGCGCGCGACGCGGTCAGCCACCGCGGGCCTCCGCGGGTACCAGCTCCCTCATGGCCCCGAGCATGTCCTGCGCCGCGACGGCGCCGACGAACCGCCGCCGCTCGCGCCCGCTGGCATCGAGCAGCAGGTAGGTCGGAACGCCGGGCACGTTGAAACGCTCCAGGATCGCCTGCACGCGTTCGTCGCCCGCGGTCGCGTCGATCTTGAGGGTGGCGAAGGCGGCGGCGGTGCGCACCACCGCGGGGTCGCGAAACGTCGTCCGCTCCATCTCCCGGCACGGCAGGCACCAGTCGGCCCCGACGTCGATCAGCACGGGACGGCCGGCCGCGGTCGCCCGCGCGAGTGCCGCCTCCGAGAAGGGCACCCACGTGATCGGGCTTCCGGCGTCGGCGCTGATCAACCAGCCAAGCGACACGACCACGAGGACCAGACCGGCGAGCTGCCGCGACCGGCGGGCCGTCCGGCGGCCGCCGGGTGTCAGGAAGCCGAGCACGATGCCCGCCGCGACCCCGAGGAAGGCGTACGCCGCACGCACGGTCCCGGGACGGAGCAGCGGCGCGAGGAAGTAGACGGCGAGGCCGAGGAGAAGGAAGGCGAACGCGCGCTCGACCCATTCGAGCCACGCGCCGGCGCGCGGCAGGCGGCGGAGCCGGCCCGCGGCCGCGGCGAGTCCGACGTAGGGCGCGCCCATGCCGAGCGCGAGCGTGAAGAAGAGCGCGAAGCCGAGCGCGGCTGACTGCCGCGCCCCGACGAAGAGCAGCAGCGCCACGACGATCGGGCCGATGCACGGGGCCGCCACGATGCCCATCGTGAGCCCCATGAAGAACGCGCCGAGCACGCCCTCGCCGACGCGCCCGACACGCCGCATGAGCGGGGCCGGCACGCGGAAGCTGTAGAGCCCGAGGTTGCTCGCCGCGAGCACGATCAGCACGAGCGCGATGGCGGCGAGCACGGCTGGCCGCTGGAGCGCCGCGCCGAACATCGAGCCGGTCAGCGCCGCGGCCACGCCGAGCCCCGAGAAAGTGAGGCAGATGCCGAGCACGTACGCGAGCGCGCGCACGACCGGGCGTCCCGCCGCACCCGTCGCACCCCCGAAGAAGGCAACCGTCACCGAGATGAGCGGGTACACACAGGGCGTGAGGTTGAGCGCCAGGCCGAGCAACGCCACCCAGAGGAAGGTGAGCGCGTAGCCCGAGCCCTCGATCCAGTCGCGCACCCGGGTCTCCACCGGGCCGGTGGTGAGCGCCCCGGCCGGCGAGCTCAACCGCTCCCCGCGCGCGACCAGCTCGAGCGTGCGCGGCGGCAGGCAGCGGCTGTCGTTGCATGCCTGGTAGCGGAGCGCCGCCCGCAGCGGCGCCGCGCCCGCAGCGGGCGTGCCCTCGAGGCGCGCCGTGAAGCGCACGTGGCCGGCGTAGAGGCGGAGCGGGCGGTCGCCCCCGAACGCGAGTCGGCGCTCGACCGGCTCCGCGTACACGACCTCGCTCGCACGCATGCCGTCGGGCGGCAGGATCGTGAGCGTCGTCGGCACGAGGAAGTCGTCGCGCGGGTCGTGCGCGTTCACGTGCCAGCCCGGCGCGACCGTGACCTCCACGACCGCCTGCCCGTCGGCGACCGTGAGCGTGGCGGTGACCACCTCCTCGGCCGCGCGGGCACCCGGCGCCAGCAGGACGAGGGCGGCCAGCAGGCCCGGGACGATCGGTCGACGCATCGAAGCGGGCCTCAGCGGAGGGTCAGCACCCGGGCGGGCCGGGGCTCGCCTGCGGGGCGCGCCGCAGACGATTCGCCGCCGGCGGTCAGCGGCACCCACTCGACGATCTCGAGCCCGTAGCCCGGCAGGCTGACCAGCCTGAGCGGGTTGTTGGTGAGCCAGCGGATCTTCCCGACACCGATGTCGCGCAGGATCTGCGCGCCGATCCCGAAGTCGCGGAAGATGCTCGAGCGCGAGGAGAGAAACGCCGTGCTGGGTGCCGCACCGGTGCCGGCGCCGGGGATCGAGAAGAGGTCGAGGCCGCGCCCGTCGCGGCGGAGGTAGAGGACGACGCCACGGCCCTCGGCGGCAATCCGCTCCATCGCGCGGTGCAGGAGGTTGCGGGTGTCGCGCTCGCGATACCCGAAGACGTCGCCGGGGAGGTACTCGAGGTGGGGGCGGACGAGGACCGGCTCGTTCGACCGGATGTCGCCCTTCACCAGCACCAAATGCTCGGCGTCGTCGATGTCGGTCGTGTAGACGAGCGCCCGGAACTCGCCGCCGTAGCGCGTCGTGATGTGCGACTCGGCGGCGCGGTGGACCAGCGAGTCGTGCCGGCTGCGGTAGCCGATCAGGTCGGCGATGGTGGCGATCTTGAGTCCGTGCTGTCCGGCGAACGCCTCGAGGTCGGGCAGCCGCGCCATGGCCCCGTCCTCGCGCATGACCTCGCAGATGACGCCGGCGGGGGCGAAGCCCGCGAGCCGCGCGAGGTCGACGGCGCCCTCGGTCTGACCCGAGCGCACCAGCACGCCGCCGCGCCGCGCGCGCAGGGGGAAGACGTGACCCGGCGTCACGATGTCGGCCGGACCCGCGTCGCCGCGGATGGCCGTGCGGATCGTGGTGGCGCGGTCGATCGCGGAGATGCCGCGCGCGACGCCCTGGCGGGCGTCGATCGAGACGGTGAACGCGGTGCCGAGCGGGGCCCGGTTGTCCTTCACCATCATCGAGAGGCCGAGCTGTTCGCAGCGCTCCTCGGTGAGCGAGAGGCAGATGAGCCCGCGGCCGTGCATCGCCATGAAGTTGATGTGCTCGGCCGTCACGCGTTCGGCCGCGACGCAGAGGTCCCCCTCGTTCTCGCGATCCTCGTCGTCCATGAGGATGACCATGCGCCCGGCGCGGATCTCCTCGAGCGCCTCCTCGGTGTCGACGATGTGCGAGCCGGGCCGGCGGGGGGCCATCGAGCCGCATGATAACCGGGGGCGAAAGCCACGCCAACCGGGCACGTGAGAGGCCGGCGGGCCGGTCGGCAGGTTACGGTTGCCCGCTCTCGATCCGGGCGTTACTCGACCGTCACGCTCTTGGCCAGGTTCCGCGGCTGGTCCACGTCCGTGCCCCGGTAGACCGCGACGTGGTAGGCGAGGAGCTGGAGCGGGACGGTCAAGAGGACCGGCGTGAGCAGCTCGTTCGTGCGCGGGACGGCCAGCACCTCCCACGCCACGTCCTCGAGCTCGGGCGAGGGCGCGTCGGTCACCACGATGATCCGGCCGCCGCGCGACTCGACCTCCTTCAGGTTGGAGAGGCTCTTCTGGAAGACGGCGTCGTGCGGGATGATGACGACGACCGGCATCTCCTCGTTGATCAGCGCGATCGGCCCGTGCTTCATCTCCCCCGCCGGGTATCCCTCGGCGTGGATGTAGGAGATCTCCTTGAGCTTCAGCGCGCCCTCGAGCGCCACGGGATAGTTGATGCCGCGCCCGAGGTAGAGGACGTCCGACGCGTTGCCGTACTTCTTGGCGACGCGCTCGATCAGGCGCTCGCGCCGGAGCGCTTCCTTGACGAGGGTCGGCAGCGCCACCAGGTCCGCGACCAGTCGCCGGCCCTGCTCGACGTTGACGAGCCCCCGCTCGCGCCCGAGCTGGAGCGCCAGCAGGTAGAGCGCCGTCAGCTGCGTGGTGAACGCCTTCGTGCTGGCGACGCTGATCTCGGGGCCGGCATGGGTGTAGAGCACGTGATTGGCCCGGCGCGCGATCGAGGAGTCGACGACGTTGCAGATGGCGAGGACGGGGGTGCCGCGCTCGCGGGCCGTCTCGACGGCCGCGAGCGTGTCGGCTGTCTCCCCGGATTGGGAGACGACGATGAGCAGCGTCTGGGGATCGAGGAGCGGGTCGCGGTAGCGGAACTCGCTGCCGTAGTCCACCTCGCAGGGCAGCGAGGCGAGCCGCTCGAGCAGGAACTTGCCGACCAGGCAAGCGTGCCACGCGGTACCGCAGGCGACGACCACGGCGCGCCGGATGTTCTTGGCCCACCCGGCCGCCAGGTCGCCGTCGAGCTGGACGTCGCCCGCCTCCTGGAGGATGCGGCCCCGCATGGTGTCGATGATCGCCTGCGGCTGCTCGTGGATCTCCTTCAGGAGGAAGTGCTTGAAGCCGCCTTTCTGCGCGGTCACCGGGTCCCACGTGACGACGCGCGGCTCGCGCGCCACCGGCTCGCCGTCGAAGGTGGTGATGACGACGCGCTGCGCCGTCAGCTCCGCCACCTCGCCATCCTCCAGGAAGAGGACACGCCGGGTGTGCTCGAGGAGCGCGGGGATGTCTGAGGCGACGAAGTTCTCCCCCTCACCGAGACCGAGGACGATCGGCGTGGCGCTCTTGGCGGCGACCATCCGGTCCGGCTCGCTCTCCGACAGGACGACGATCGCGTACGAGCCTTCCAGCACCTTGACCGCGCGCCGGGTCGCGTCTGCGAGGCCGAAGCCTGCTTGCACCTGCTCGTCGATCAGGTGCGAGATGACCTCGGTGTCGGTCTCCGACAACATGGTCCGGCCGCGGCGCTCCAGCGCGGCACGCAGCTCCAGGTAGTTCTCGATGATGCCGTTGTGGATGAGGACCACCTTGCCGGCGCGGTGCGGATGGGCGTTCTGCTCCGACGGACGCCCGTGCGTCGCCCAGCGCGTGTGCCCGATGCCGGGCGTGCCCCTGAGTGGCTGCTCGCGCAGCAGCCCGGCCAGGTTATCGAGCTTGCCCACGCAGCGGCGGACCTCGACGTGGTGGTTCGCGAAGGCCGCGAGGCCCGCCGAGTCGTAGCCGCGGTACTCGAGCTTGCGGAGTCCCGCGATCAGGATCGGGCTCGCCTCACGCGGGCCCACGTATCCGACGATGCCACACATCGCTTCAGCTCCTTCGTCGCGCGCGGCTCTTGACCGCCGGCCGCTTGCGCGCGCGCTTCATGGTAGGACCGGGCTTCGGCGCCGGCGCGGCGGTGGCCGCCTGCGCCCGCCGGCGCGCCACCCAGCCGGGAAATGCGCGCTGCGGGACGCGGCTCACCACGAGCGCGCCGGGCGGGACGTCGCGGGCGACCGTCGTACCGGCGCCCACGTAGGCGTCGTCGCCAACCGAGACCGGTGCGACGAGCTGCGTATCGCTCCCGATCTGGACGCGCGCACCGATCCGCGTCCGGTGCTTGGTGAAGCCGTCGTAGTTGCAGGTGATCGTCCCCGCGCCGACGTTCGTGTCCGGACCCACCTCGCAGTCGCCGAGGTAGGTGAGGTGATTCGCCTTGGTGCCCGCGCCGAGAATCGCCTGCTTGGTCTCGACGAAGTTCCCGAGGTGGACCCGCTCCGCGAGGCGGGTGCCGGGCCGCAAGCGGGCGAAGGGCCCGATCACCGCGTCGGCACCGACCTCGGCGCCCTCCATCACCGTGCCGAAGCGGACGTGGACACGGTCACCGACCGTGGCGTCGACGAGGTAGGCGGTGCCGTCCAGTCGACAGCCGGTGCCGAGGCGGGTCCGGCCGCGCAGCACGACGTTCGGCCCGATCACCGTGTCGCGGCCGATCGTGACGTCGGGGCCCACGTAGGCGGTGGCGGGGTCCTCGAACGTCACGCCTTCCGCCATCCAGCGGTCGGTCAGCTCGGCTCTGAGCGATGCTTCCATGCGTGCGAGCTCCGCCCGCGTGTTGATTCCGGCGACCTCCCAGGTCCGATCCATCCGCAGCGCGCGGACCCGGCGCCCCGCGCGGGCAGCGAGCGCGATGAGGTCCGTGAGGTAGAGCTCGCCCTGGGTGTTGTCGGGGCGTAGCTCGGCGAGCAGCGGAAAGAGTATCGCGGAGCGGACACAGTAGAGACCCGGGTTGACCTCCGTGATCGTACGCTCGGCCGGGGTGGCGTCCCGCTCCTCGACGATCCGCGTGACGCCGCCGTCGGCACCACGCATGATCCTGCCATAGCCGGTCGGGACTGCAAAGCAGATCGTTGCGAGCGTGAGGTCGGCCTCCTCGGCGCGGTGCGCATCTAGCAAGGCGCGGAGCGTCGCTGCGCGGATGCGTGGCACGTCGCCGTAGAGGATGAGGACGTCGCCCGTGAAGCCGGCGAACGCCGTGGCGGCACAGGCGACGGCGTGGCCCGTACCGCGTTGCTCGGCTTGGAGGACGATACGGAGATCCGCAAGTCCGGCGCCCGCTGCCGCGGCGCGCACCGCATCCGCCTGGTGCCCGACCACGAGCCCCACGCGCTCGGGGGCGAGCGCGGCGATCGCGTCGAGCGGATAGCGGACGAGCGGCCGCCCGCCGAGCTCGTGCAGCACCTTCGCCCGGTCCGAGCGCATGCGCGTCCCGAGCCCCGCGGCCAGCACGATGGCGCCCAGCGGACGAGCGGTCGACACTGACCGCGCGTATCACAGCCGGCCGACCTTTTCAGCCGACGGAGCCGACCGTTTCTTGCGACTCGCTGTGGTTTTCCGCACAATGCAACCGTGAAGCGCCAGGTGAGCCTGATGGTGGCGGCGGTGCTGGCCGCCGGGGGATGCGGCTGGCGGCCCGGGAACCCGTTCGATCGCTTCCGTCCGACGCGCCTGGGGCCGCCGGCGCGGGTGGCGTCGGTTCCGGCCGACGACGCCGACCGCCTCACCTGGGCCGCCGACGAGGAGTATTTCGTCGTGGTACGCAAGGCCTGCCGCACGCTCGACGTCTACCGGTTCGGGGAGCGGGTCGAGAGCTTTCCGGCGGTGTTCGGCCTCGGCGGGTCGGCCACCAAGCTCTACGAGGGCGACCTGCGCACGCCGACCGGCCTCTACATGATCGTCGACAAGCGCCGTCACCCGCGCTGGGGCCACTTCCTGCTTCTCGACTACCCGAACCTTCAGGACCTCCACCGCTACTGGATCGCGATGGAGGCCGGCACCATCCCGCGGCGCGGTGACGGCTATGCGGGCGTGGGGGGCGCAGTCGGCATTCACGGCACCGACAAGCCGGGGCTCAACCGGCGCGGCGTCGACTGGACCTGGGGCTGCGTCTCGCTTGCGAACGCCGACGTCGCGCGGCTGGCCCGGCTCGTCCCGGTGGGCACCCTGGTCCTGATCGAGGATTAAGCCGCCTGCACCTCGATGCGCCGCGCACGCGCGTGCTCGGCCTTCGGCACCGTGAGCTCGAGGTCCGCCGGCTCGACGCCCGGTAGCTCGGCCTTGACCACGTAGTCGGCCCCCGCGTCGAAGAGGTTGACGAGGGGGTAGAGCGCCGAAGCGCCCTCCGTACCGAATGCCCTCTCGAGCATGGTCTCTAGCTCGCGCTGCAGCTGCTCGAACGGGTCGTGATAGCTGATCGCCATGGGCCACCTCCTGCTAGAAAACCCGACGCGAAACGTAAGCGCCGGTCGGTCGCTGTCAACCCCTCTGCAAGCCGAGGCGGGCCTTGTCGCGCAATCGCGGCGGCGGGGCGTCGCGACGCGGCACCCCACGGCACCGCTTCCGCTCTCCCGTGATTTAGATTGCGCTGTGATTTTTTGTCTTGACGCTGCTCGCGCGAGGGGGGTAGTGTCCGCCGCTCGCGCCGAGGGCGACGGACACGGGTCGCCCGGAAGGGAGCATGACACCGAGTTCGATAGACCGTTTTTCGGCCGCCTGCGGGTTGGGCGCCGTCCTCCTCGTCCTCGCCAGCGCGTCGCACGCCAGTGCGACGCGAGTCGCCGGCGGCCGGGCGCGCGATGGCGCAAACCACCCGTCCGCGGTTCGCAGCGCAGCGGACGCCTTCCGCGTGACGGCGGCCGTTCGAGCCCTCACCCCCTCTCGCCGGGGCTGCCGGCCGCGGGTCCGTCCGCAGCGCCACGACGAGCCGGGCGATCGGCTCGTCGGCCGCCAGGCGGTCCGGCCATTGAGGCGTGCCCTGCCAGCGTGGGGCATGCCGCACATCCTGGCGTCGCGGGGGCCGCCGGCGTGAATCCAAGACGGCGACGGATCCGGTCAGTTCCAACTGAGAATGGGGGAGAAACGATGAACAGAAGACGAATCGTGGCCGCAGTCGCGTTACTGGCCGGCATCCTCGTCACGCCGGCCAGCGCCCAGTTCAACACCGCTTTCAACCACCTCAAGTGCTACAAGATCAACGGCGATGCCTTTCTCACCAATCTGATCGTCGACAACCAGTTCGGGCGGGAGCGAATATTCAAGCTGAAGCCGGTCCTGCTCTGCGCCCCGACCAGGAAAATCTGCTGCCAGGGCCAGGCGACATCCACGCATGACACCACCTGCGTGCAGATTCCTTGCCCGCCCGATCACAGCCTGAACCAGCCCGCGCCGGTGGACCACTTCAAGTGCTACAAGATCCTGCCGAAGGATTGCATCGGCTTCAACACGACGGTAGCCACCGACTGCCCGGCCGTCGGCAAGTTCGTCAAGAACTTCTTCGCGGTTGATCTTACCGATCAGTTCCACACCGAGGCGAACGTCGCCGTGGGAGCGCCGCAGATGCTCTGCGCTCCGGTGCTGAAGGTCGTCGTCAGGCCGAGCACGACGACAACCGTCACCACGATCCAGACGACCACCACGACCACCACCACCACGACCACGACCCAACCGTGCCGCGACGTCTCGCAACCTGGCCAGCAGCCGATGTGTGCCGGCACCTGCCCGCCCGGCTCGGGGCTCGAGTGCGTCTTCATCCCGAGCAGCGGCCAGTGCACGTGTGAGATCCCGTGCGCGCCGCAGGGACCCGTGCCCCAGACGTGCAACAATCAGTTCTGCCCCAAGGCGGGGCAGCAGTGCATTCCGAATGCGACCAGCCCATGCAGCTGCTGCTACCCGCCCGGCTTCCCGTGCACGGCAGGGAGCGATTGCTGCAGTGGAGCGTGCAACGCGGCGACGCTAGCGTGCCAGTAGACGCGGCCGGTGAGCCCCGCTCGACCGTGACCATGGGGGGGGCCGGGACCGTCCCGGCCCTACTCTTCTCAGCGTCCAGCGAGTGAACCCCCGTCCGCAGCGTCCCTTGGTTCACTCGCCTCCGATCAGAGCCCCGATCTGCCGCTCGAGGTCCGGGAGCCAGTCGTCCAGCGGCGTCTCCGACTCGACCCGGATCTCGAGCTTGCCGTTCGCGAGCACCCGCACGCCGCCCGGGTGCACGGGCTTCAGCGGGATGACGACGGCCTCGCGCGAGATGCCGAGCCGATCGAGGATCTCGAAGATGCGCTCGATCTCCTTGAGCGTGACGGCCGTGAGCGCCATGCTGTTCACCCCTCCGCCGCGGCAGGCAGCACCGTCGCCGGCGCGGGGCCGCGCCCCACGCGCCGCCACGCACGGCTGGCCTCGCAGACGATCAACGCGACCAGGCTCATGAAGAGGCCGCACACGACGGCGTCGAGCCGGAGATTGAATATCTGCACGCGCACCTCGCCGAGCTTCGCCGCCGGCACGCTCCCCGCGGCCATCCCGGCCGCGAGCTTCTCTGCCTGGGCGAGGAAGCCGATCGCCGGGTCGGGCGACAGGATCTTCTGATAGCCCGCGGTCATGGTGACCGCGAGGAGCCAGGCGAGCGGCAGGAGCGTCGTCCACGCGTAGCGCGCCCGCCCGCCCCGGATGACGATCGTCGTCGCGACAGCCAGCGCGATCGCGGCGAGGAGCTGATTGGAGATGCCGAAGAGCGGCCAGAGGATGTTGATCCCGCCGAGCGGGTCGACGACGCCCTGGTAGAGGAAGTAGCCCCAGCTCCCGACGACGAGCGCGCTCGTCAGGAGGACGCTCGGGTACCAGCTCGTCCGCCCGAGCGGCGCCCACAGGTGGCCGAGGAGGTCCTGGAGCATGAAACGCCCGACGCGCGTTCCGGCATCGAGCGTGGTCAGGATGAAGAGCGCCTCGAACATGATCGCGAAGTGGTACCAGAGCGCGAGGGCGGTGCCGCCGAGCGTGCGCGCGAAGATGCTCGCCATGCCGACCGCCAGGCTCGGCGCGCCGCCGGTGCGCGCGAAGAGCGTCCGCTCGCCGATGTCGTTCGCCAGGGACTGCATCTCGCCGGGTCCGACTGGGAAGCCCCAGCTCGAGATGGTTGCGGTCGCGACCGCGGGATCGGCGCCCACCACGCCGGCGGGGCTGTTGATCGCGAAGTAGACACCCGGCTGGAGCGCGGCCGCAGCGATCATCGCCATGATGGCGACGAACGACTCGAGGAGCATGCAGCCGTAGCCGATCATCGGCGCGTCGGTCTCCTCGCGGAGCAACTTGGGCGTCGTGCCCGAGGCGATGAGCGAATGGAAGCCCGAGATGGCGCCACAGGCGATGGTGATGAAGCAGAAGGGAAACACCTTGCCCGCGAAGATGGGTCCGGTGCCGTCGACGAAGCGGGTCACGGCGGGCAGGTGGATCTCCGGCCGCATCGCCACGATGCCGGCGGCCAACGCCGCCACCGTGCCGAGCTTGACGAACGTCGAGAGGTAGTCGCGCGGCGCGAGGAGCAGCCACACGGGCAGGGTGGAGGCGGCGAAGCCGTAGAGGATGATCGCCCAGGCGAGCGCCGGACCGGAGAGCGTCAGCATGGGCGCGAGGACCGGGTGCTGGTCCACCCAGCGCCCGCCGAGCAGCCCCGCCACGAGCAGCACGAGCCCGAGCGCGGTCGCGCCGGCGACGTCGTGCGGCCGGACGACGCGCATGTACCAGCCCATCACCATGGCGATCGGGATCGTGGCGCCCACCGTGAACGTCCCCCACGGGCTCTGGCGGAGCGCGTTCACAACGACCAGCGCGAGCACGGCGATCAGGATCACCATGATGAAGAAGACCCCGAGCAGCGCCGCGAAGCCGCCGACCGGACCGATCTCGTCCTTGGCCATCTGTCCGAGCGAGCGGCCGTCGCGCCGGAGGCTGCCGCAGAGGATGCAGAAGTCCTGCACCGCGCCGCCCAGCACCACGCCGGCGAGAATCCAGAGCGTGCCCGGCAGGTAGCCGAACTGCGCGGCCAGCGTCGGCCCGATCAGCGGCCCGGGGCCGGCGATGGCCGCGAAGTGGTGGCCGAAGACGACCCAGCGGTTGGTCGGCACGAAGTCCCGGCCGTCGTTGATGCGCTCGGCGGGCGTGAGACGGCGGCGGTCGAGGGCGAAGAGGCGGGCGGCGAGGAAGGCGCCGTAGAAGCGATAGGCGAGGGCATACACGGCGGCGGCGGCGACGATGAACCAGACGGCGTTGACCGTCTCGCCCCGGAACACGGCCAGGATGCCGAGCGCGTACGTGCCCGCGGCCACCACCGCGAGCCAGCCAAGGGCGTGCCGCGCCACCACCCCGGGCCCTACCGGATCGCGTCCAGCCCGGTGATGTCGCGCCCGACGATCAGGGTGTGCATGTCGTGCGTGCCCTCGTAGGTGCTGACCGTCTCCAGGTTCAGCATGTGGCGGATCACGGGGTACTCGTTCACGATCCCGTTGGCGCCGAGGATGTCGCGCGCGAGCCGCGCGGTCT
>Ga0209056_10002124_pt1 | contig 21562 bp, 19 predicted proteins | sample GraSoiAngelo_114_FD_185876 | JGI IMG/M metagenome (GOLD analysis project Ga0209056, IMG submission 185876) | Grasslands soil microbial communities from the Angelo Coastal Reserve, California, USA - 14_0903_13_40cm (SPAdes) (version 2) | ecosystem: Environmental > Terrestrial > Soil > Grasslands...
GCCTTCGCTTGTGACGCTCCGGCTTCTCGAGCCCGATCTGGAGGGTACGATCGCCTTCCTGGGGGGCATCTACAGCAACCACGTTGCGCTCCGCGCGGCGGCCGAGGACGCGCGCCGCCGTGGAGCAAAGCGCCTCTTCTGCCTCGGTGATCTCGGCGGGTTCGGCCCGAATCCGGGAAAGGTCCTTCCCCTTCTCGACGAGTTCGGGGTGAGGACTCTGGCGGGGAACTACGACGTGTCTCTCGCCGAGAAGCGTCCCGATTGCGGATGCGGGTACACCCATCCTTCCGACAATCACTTCGCGCAGCTCTCGTACGACTACACCCACCGCCGCACGACCGACCCGGAGCGCGCGCGGCTCGGGAAGCTCCCGGGATCGATCCGGTTCACGCGCGGCGGACGGAGGTTCCTCCTTTGCCACGGCTCTCCGCGGAAGATCAACGAGTTCCTCTGGGAGTCGGGATGCTCCGACGCCTTTCTGACGAGGCTCCTTCGGGAGGCCGAGGCGGACACGGTCCTCTGCGCCCACACCGGAATCCACTGGGCGCGCCGGGTCCCCGGCGGGGGGCTCGTGGTGAACGCGGGTGCGATAGGCAGGCCCGCCAATGACGGCGCACCGCGAATCTGGTACGCGCTCTTCGAAGCCGGCGAGGAAGAGCCCCGGTTCGTCCCCGTGACCTACGATCACGAGTCCCTGGCCCGTGAGATGGAGGAGGAGTCCCTGCCCGCCGAGTTCGTGGAAACCATCCGGACCGGATGGTGGACGACCTGCCTCGAGATCCTGCCCGCGAAGGAGCGCGCGAGGGGAAAGTATTGAGAGGAGCGCCGGGGCCACCCAATCCCCCGACGGAGACGTCTTGCCCGGCCGCGTGATCGGCGAATACGTCCGCGCCGTCCAGAGCTCCGGCCGGAACGCTCGCCTCTACCTGTATGGGCTCTTCCTGTGCGGCCTCGGCCAGTCGATCTTTTCCCTCCTCTTCAACCTCTACCTCCGCGAGCTGGGGGTGAGCGACGCCGGGATCGGGCAAATCCTCTCCAAGATCTCGCTGGGCGCCGCGGTGGCAGCGCTCCCCGTGGCGTTCCTGTTTCGCCGGGTCTCCTCCCGCGCGATCCTCGTCACCGCGGGCGCGCTCACCGCGTTCACCTATCTCCTGCTTGGAAGCCTCGTGGCCCCGGAGCTCCTGCTCCTCGCGGCGTTCGTCTCGGGCATGGTCGTGACCACGTTCCGTCTCTCGATCGCTCCGGTGGTGATGCGCGAGGTTCCCCCGCCGCTCCGTCCGTATCTCTTCAGCGCCGCCTTCACGGTGCTCTTCCTGGCCGCGATCGCGGGCTCGGCGCTGGGGGGCGCCATGCCGCACCTCTTCAGCGCGATCCGCGAGACCCCGCGGCTCACGCTTCGCTGGTCGCTCTGGGCGGCCTGCGCGATCACCCTGCTCGCCTCGATTCCTTTCTATCGCATGGGCGGGTGGACCCAGGCAGCGGAGGAGGAGCGGACGCCTTCCCTGTGGGAGCAAGTCCGAGAATTGACCGAGGTGGACTGGGTGCTCCAGCTCAAGCTCGCGCTCCCGGCCACACTGATCGGACTCGGGGCGGGGCTCATCATCCCGTTCCTGAATCTCTACTTTCGCGACCGCTTCGGCCTCACGGCCGGAGCCATCGGCATTCTCTACGCGATCATGCAGGCGTCCATGGTGCTGGGAAACCTTTTCGGTCCCGCGGTGTCACGCCGCCTCGGGCTGGTCCGGGGCGTGGTCCTGACCCAGCTCCTCTCGGTCCCCTTCATGGTGCTCCTGGCACTCTCGAGCTCCTTTCCCGTCGTCGTGGCGGCGTTCTTGTTCCGGGCCGGTCTCATGAATATGAACCAGCCGCTCACGACCCATTTCGCGATGGAAGTGGTGCCCGAGCGCGAGCACGCGATCACGAACAGCCTCCTTTCCCTCACCTGGTTCGTGGCCTGGAGCGTGAGCGCCGACATCGGCGGCGCACTGATCGAGCGCCGCGGATACACGGAGCCGCTGCTCCTCGCGGCGCTCCTCTACGTCGTCGCCTCCATCCTGTATGGTGCGTTCTTCCATCGAGTTCCGGAGGGCAGGGTGCCCCGGTCCGAAGTGGAGATCCCCGACGCCTGACCCCCTTTCCCGATGGCTCAAGGTTCCTTTGGGAAGTGCCGATACCTCTATTCATCTGCGTCGGCACATCTGCATCTAGGGAGGACTGCGTCGCGTCTCGTCGCCACGCCGTCCAGGGGATGGGCGGAAGAAATCGCGTCGTTCCAATAAGGGGGAACCAGCAATGAATCGGACTCGGTTTGCCACGATGTTGTTCACGTTCGCTCTGGTCACCGCGTTCGCCGCGGCTGCCTCGGCAATGCCGAGTGTGGGAACGCTGGAGATCTCGGGCGGCTACGCCAAGTCCTCGCTCAATGCGGCGGCTCCGTTCTCGACCGATTCACCCAAGGGCGGCATGACGTTCGGCGGTGGCTATTTCCGCAGCATCGCCCCGAAGACGTCGTGGGGCATGGAAGTTTCCTACGACAATCTCGGTTCCATGAACTGGAACGACGGTACGGACGACCACACGACCTCGATCCACATGCTGCGCGTGTCGCCGGAGCTCCGGATGAACTTCGGTGCGCCGGTCGGCCCGAGCTTCTGCGCTCAGGCGGGTGCCGGTTACTACAGCGTGTCCCTGAAGGATGAGGACACGACGGCCTCGACGAACCTGACGGCCAGCGATGGCAAGTTCGGTTTCAACCTGGGTGCGGGCGTGGGATTCCCGGTGGGCCCGAAGACGAAGCTCAACCTGATGGGCAACTACCACACGGTTTCCACTCCGGGGAACAGCACCAACTACATGAACATCCGCGCTGGTCTGGGCCTCAGCCTGTAATCAGCCGGTAGGAACAAGAAGCAAAGCGGGGGGATGCCGCAAGGCGTCCCCCCGACTCGTTTCCGCCCGCCCGCCCGGCTTCACCCGCCTGCCGCTCGGGCCCACCGGCGCCCGGGCTCACCCGCCGCCCGGGTTCGTCATCCCCTCGGGCGAGAACACCTTCTTGATCTGCTCCTCGGTGAGGAGCTTCTTTTCCCGGACCAGCTCCACCACGGTCTTTCCCGTCTTCACCGATTCCTTCGCGATCTCCGCGGCCGCGAGATAGCCGATGTAGGGATTGAGCGCGGTGGCGAGCGCGGTGGAGCGCTCGAAGTACCTTCGGCAGACCTCCTCGTTGGCCGTGATCCCGTCGATGCACTTCTCGCGCAGCACCCGGAGCGCGGGGGCGAGGATGGCGAGCCCCTTCGTCAAGTCGTGGGCGATCACCGGCATCATGACGTTGAGCTCCAGCTGGCCCGCCTGGGAGGCGTAGGCCACGGTCGTGTCGTAGCCGATCACCTGGCAGCAGACCATGTTCGTCATCTCGAGCATGACCGGGTTTACCTTGCCGGGCATGATCGAGGAGCCCGGCTGCACCGCCGGGAGCAGGATCTCGTAGAGGCCCGTCGTCGGGCCGCTCGCCAGGAGCCGGAGGTCGTTCGCGATGCGGTTGAGGTCGAGGGCGAAGCCCCGGAGATCCGAGGAGACCCGCACGAACGGCGCCATGCTCTGCATCGCCTCGAAGAGATTCCTGGCCGGCGTGAACGGGATGCCCGTGATCTGCGCCAGGTGTTTCACGGCGCGCGCGCGGTATTCCGGATGCGCGTTGATCCCCGTGCCCACCGCGTTTCCGCCCAGCCCGAGCGCCAAGAGCCCCTCGCGGCTCCTCGACAGGGAATCCGCCCAGCCCAGGACACAGCTCTCGTGGCCCGAGAATTCCTGCCCGAGGGTGATGGGCACGGCATCTTGGAGATGCGTCCGCCCGGATTTGAGCACGTGGGAGAACGCCTGGGCGCGTCCCCCCAGCGAGCGGGCCAGCGCCTTCATCTCTTCCAGCACCGGTCCGATCAGGACGTGGCTCGCGAGGCGCATGGCGGTCGGGATCACGTCGTTCGTGGACTGCGCCATGTTCACGTGATCGTTCGGGCTCACCAGGGCCTGGTCCCCGCGCTTCCCTCCCAGGAGCTCGCACGCCCGGTTCGCGATCACCTCGTTCACGTTCATGTGGAAGGAGGTCCCGGCGCCCGCCTGGTACGCGTCCACGACGAAGTCGCGGTCGTGCTTGCCCGCCAGGACCTCCTCGGCGGCCTGCACGATGGCCTCACCTTTCTTCCGGTCCAGAGCCCCGACGTCCATGTTGGCGCGGGCGGCGGCGATCTTGATGCGCGCCACGGCGCGCACCATCTCGACGTGGAGGCGCTCGCCCGAGATCGGAAAGTTCACCACGGCGCGCGCGGTCTGGACCCCGTAGTAGGCGTCGGCCGGGACCTCGAGGGTCCCCAGGGAATCGCGCTCGATGCGCGTCTTGGGCTGCGAGGTCACGTCAGGCATGGAGCCTCCTCTACGACGGGCCGGTCCCACACGCTCGCGAACGCGTCCCGGATCCGCGCCAGCACTTCGGCCCGCGCGGGCGCCTCGCCGAGGAGCGCACGCATCGAGGTGACGCCCAGGTTCCGGATGCCGCAGGGATGGATCCAGTCGAAGTGCCCGAGATCGGGGTCCACGTTCAGGGCGAATCCATGGAAGGTGACCCAGCGCCGGACCGCGACCCCGATCGCCGCCACCTTGCGATCACCCACCCACACGCCGGTGTAAGGGTGCCGGCGGCTTCCCGGGAGCCCGTAGCCCGCGAGCGTGCGGATCACCACCTCTTCGAGGTCTCTCAGGTAGCGATGGAGATCGCGCCCGTAGGGAAGGTCCGCCAGGGCCAGGATGGGATACGCGACGATCTGGCCCGGGCCGTGGTAGGTGAGGTCGCCGCCGCGCTCCACCGGGACCACCTCGACGCCCCGCGCGCGAAGGAGCGCCTTCGGGACCCGGAGACTCTCCTCCTGTCCGCCGCGTCCCGCGGTGAGCACCGGCTCGTGCTCGGCGAAATAGATCGCGTCGCCGCACGCGCCCGCGGCCCTCGTGGCGACGGCGCGGCGCTGGAGCTCGAGCGCCTCCCGATAGGAAATCCGTCCCAGGTCGTGCGCCGCGATCGGGGGGTTCATGCCTGCCTCAGATGGAATCGAGGAGCCAGCTCTCGGGGTCTTCCAGGAGCTCCTTCACGCGGTGGAGGAACTGGACCGCGGGGGTGCCGTCCACCAGCCGGTGATCGAAGCTCACGACGAGCGTCATCATGTTCCGGATCATGATCCGGTGGTCGCGCACGACCGGACGCTCCTGGATGAGATGGACCCCCAGCACGCCCACCTCGGGGTAGTTGATGATCGGCGTGGAGGCGGTCGCCCCGAACATGCCCGCGTTCGTGATGGTGAAGGTGCCCCCCTGGATGTCGTTCAGCTGGAGCTTGTCCGAGCGGGCGCGGTTGCCCAGGTCCTCGACCTCGTGCGCCAGTTGCAAGAGTGTCTTCCGGTCGGCGTCGTGCACGACCGGCACGATCAGCCCCTGCTCGCGATGCACCGCGATGCCGATGTTGTAGTACTTCTTGTAGTGGATCTCGCCGCTCTCCGACATGGAGGCGTTCAGGACGGGGAATTCTTTCAGCGCCCGGACCACCGCCTTGAGGATGAAGGGCATGTAGGTCAGGTTCACGCCGTAGGTCGATTTCACCCGCTCCTTCATCCGCGCGCGAAGCTCCACGAGCCTCGTCATGTCCACTTCGTCCCAGGTCGAGCAGTGCGCCGCCATGTGGCGCGAGCGGAGCATGTTCTCGGCGATCTTCTTCCGGACGTTGGTGGCCTGGACGACCTCTTCTTCGCGCGTTCCCGGCGCCGTGAAGGAGGGAGCGGGGATGGGCTTCGTGGGCTGGGGCGCGCCCGCCTGCGGGGAGGAGGGGGCACGTCCGGGCTGCATCCCCGGAGCGGCCGCGGGCGCCTGCGTTCCGGCGGCAGCCGCGACCCTGCTTCCCTCGATGTGGTTCAGGACGTCCTCGCGCGTCACGCGCCCGCCCAGTCCGCTGCCCCGGATGCCCGAGACGTCGAGGTTGTGCTCCTTGAGGAGCTTTCGGACCGCGGGGGAGACGCGCTGATCTTCCCCGAAGGGCGCTTCCGCGACGGCGGCGCCCGCGCGCGCGGGCTCGGGCTGACGCGAAGGAGCGCCTCCCGAAGGGGGCGCCTGCGGGCGCTGCTGCGGAGACTGCTGGGTAGGGGACGCCGGACGCTGCGGCCCTCCGCTGCCCTGCGCCGCTCCGCCCGCGGGCGCCGGTGCGCCACCGCCCGCCGGGAGGGACTCCCCCTGCTGGAGAATCACCCCCAGCTGCTGGCCCACCTGGGCGACCGTTCCCTCCGGCACGGTGATTTTCCCGAGCGTGCCCGCGGCCGGCGCGGGGAGCTCGATATTGATCTTGTCGGTGATGATCTCGACGACCGGCTCGTCCTTGGCGATGGGATCGCCTTCCTTCTTGAGCCACTTGCCGACCGTCCCCTCGACCACGCTTTCGCCCAGCTGCGGCACTACGATCGTGACCGGCATCCCTTCCTCCGCCAGAGGCCCGGCGCGACCGGGCTAGTACGCTACGGTTTCGCGAATCGCCTGGGCGATCCGGTTCGCGTCGGGTAGATAGGCTTCCGCGAGCGTGGGCGCGAACGGCTCCTGCGGCGCGTCCGGCGGGGACACACGCCGGACGGGAGCGTCGAGGAAGGAGAAGCCCTCCTCGGCGATCATCGCGCCGATCTCGGCGCCGACGCCCATCGTCTTGCTGCTCTCGTAGACCACGACCGCGCGCGCCGTCTTCTCCACGGAGCGGAGAATCGTCTCCTTGTCGTAGGGAAGGAGCGTGCGCAGGTCGATCACCTCCACGTCGATGCCCTCCGCCGCGAGCTTCTCGGCGGCATCGAGCGACCGGTGCAGCATGAGCGCGTAAGAGATCACGGTGACGTGTTTTCCCTCGCGCACCACCGCCGCCTTGCCGAGCGGCACGGTGTAGTCGTGCGTCGGGACCGGCCCCTTGATGGTCCTGTATAAGCGCTTGTGCTCGTAGTAGAGCACCGGGTTCTGGCCGCGGAAGGCGGCCTTCAGGAGACCCTTGGCGTCGTAGGGGGTCGCGGGGGTCACGACGACGAGCCCGGGGCAGTGCATGAACCAGGCTTGGTTCGCCTGCGAGTGGAAGAGCCCTCCTCCCACCGCGCCGCCGTAGCAGCAGCGAATCACCATCGGGCACGTGAACATCCCGCCCGATCGGTAGCGCATCTTCGCCGCGTGCTCCACGATGGCGTCCATCGCGAGCGTGATGAAATCGTCGAACTGGATCTCGGGCGAGGGGATCAGTCCCGCGATCGAGGCGCCCACGGCGCCCTGGATCAGGAAGTTCTCGGAGATCGGGCTGTCGATGACCCGCATCGGCCCGAACTTCTCGTACAGGCCCTTCGTCGCCTTGAACACGCCACCGTAGGCGGCGATGTCCTCGCCGATGAGGAAGATGCGCTCGTCGCGCTCCATCTCCTCGCGGAGGCCCTCGGTAATGGCTTCGATGTAGGTCATCGTCTTCACGTCCGAGGCAATCGCCCCTTTCGTCTCTTGCGCCACGTCCATCTTCATCGCTGCGGAATCTCCCCTGGTGTTTCGAGCCCCCGGCTCCTCAGCCGCTTCGCGCGCCGTGCCTCCGCCGCGCGGGCCTCGCGTTTCTCCTCTTCCGTCTCGCACAGGAGCGGCGGCACATCCGTCGGTTGGCCGGCCTTGTCGACCGCCACGAACGTCAGGTATGCCGTGCTCGTCTGCCGCCGCTCTCCGGACAGCAGATCTTCACTTTGCACGTCGACGCGGATCTCCATCGAGCTCCGTCCGACGTAGGTCATGCGGGCCGCGATCACCGCCAGCTGCCCGACCCGGATCGGTCCGAGGAAGCTGACCTCGTCCATGGACGCGGTCACCGCCTCCGTGCGGCTGTGGCGATGCGCCACGATGGCCGCCGCCAGGTCGATCCAGTGCAGCACGCGTCCCCCGAGAACGTTCCCCATGGTGTTGGCGTCGTTCGGCAGAACGAGCTCCACCATCTCCACCTGGGTCTCCCGCGGACTCTTGCCCCGGCGCTCGCTAGAGGGGGGCGTAGACATCCTCCAGGATCTCGTGCGGCTCGGGATGCGGGCTCTTCTCCGCGAACTCGATCGCTTCCTCGAGCTCGCGCTCGATGCGCTGGATCGTCGCCAGCTTGTACGACTCGTCGATCACCCCGCGCTCCATGAGAATCTTCTCGAACCTCGGAACCGGGTCGCGCTTCTTCCAGTACTCCAGCTCCTCCTGCGTGCGGTAGTTCGCGGGATCGATCTCGGAGTGGCCGTACCACCGGTACGTCTTCATCTCGATCAGGGTCGGACCGTCCCCTTTGCGGGCGCGGCGGATCGCCTCCTGGGAGGTCTCGTAGGTCGCGAAGAGATCGTTCCCGTCGATCGTGAGTCCGGGGAATCCGTAAGCCTTCGCGCGCTCGGAGACGTCCTCCACGGGCACCCCCAGCGCGGCGGGCACCGATTCGGCCCAGAGATTGTTCTGCACCACGAACACGCAGTTCAGCCTGTGGATGCCCGCGAAGTTCAGGGCCTCGTGCCACACGCCGTTCGACGTGGCGCCTTCGCCCACGAAGCAGACCGCCACGTTGTCCTTCTTCTGGATCTTGTATGCGAGCGCGCAGCCGGTCGCGATCACGGTCTGGGCGGCGATGGTCGAGGCGGGGGTGATGATCCCGAGCGGCTTCCATCCGTAGTGACACGGGTGCGACTTGCCGCGATCCGGGCTGTCCTTGCGCGCGAAGAGCTCCGCGAGGATGTACTTGAGCGGCATTCCCTTGGTGATGGCCGCCCCCATCTCGCGGTGCTGGATTCCGATCGTGTCCTCGGGCCGGAGTCCGTAGCAGGGACCCACAACCGTGGCCTCCTGCCCGACGGCGCTGAAGTAGGTGCCGTGGAAGCGACCTTGCTTGAACAGCCTGCGGCATCGCTCGTCCGAGATTCGTACCAGGTTCAGATAGTAGTAGAGGCCTTTCAGCTCATCGTTCGAAACCGGCATCGATCCTCCTGAGAAAATTCGGGGCGCCGTTCGCTCCTCGGGCTCGCGAAAGCGCCGAACACCAGCCGGTTACGGTACCACACGGCGCTCACCCTTCCAATGGGCATCGAACCCCGCTCCGCGAGCATCGTAAGGAGAGATAAGAGCCTATTCCCATTTCGATTCGGTCGCCCGGCTGCTATGATGCTGCCCCCAAACGCCCCGGCTCGGCCAAACCTACGGAGTCTTGGATGACGCAGACCCTCATAACGGAGTCCAAAGTGTTGGACGCCTTGCGCTCGGTGATGGATCCCGACCTCAAGCGCGATATCGTTTCTCTCAACTTTATTCGCAACATGAAGATCGATGGCGAGACCGTTTCCTTCGACGTGAACCTGACCACTCCGGCCTGCCCGGTGAAAGAACGCCTGCGCGAGCAGTCGCGCCAGGCGGTGCTCAGCCAAGTGCCCGGGGTAAAAGACGTTCGCGTGAACATGACCGCCGAGGTGCGCCGCCCTCCGGCCCCCGAGACGAGCCGCATCAAGGGCGTGAAGAACATCGTCGCGGTGGGGAGCGGGAAGGGGGGCGTCGGCAAGTCCACGGTCGCCACGAACATCGCGGTCTCGCTCGCGAAGAGCGGGGCCTCGGTCGGGCTCCTGGATGCCGACATCTACGGGCCGAGCATTCCCATCATGATGGCCTCCTCCGGGGAGCCGGAGGTCAAGAACCAGATCATCGAGCCGGTGACCGCGCACGGAGTCAAACTCATGTCCATGGGGTACCTCAGTGGAGAGATGCCGCTCATCTGGCGCGGGCCGATGGCGCACAAGGCGCTCCAGCAGAGCCTTCTCGGCGTGAACTGGGGGGAGCTGGACTACCTGATCGTGGACCTGCCTCCCGGCACCGGGGACGTGCACCTCACGCTGGTCCAGACCGTGCCGGTGACCGGAGCGGTCATCGTCTCCACGCCTCAGGACGTCGGGCTCCAGATCTCCATGAAGACCCTGCGCATGTTCCAGCAGACCAAGGTTCCGGTGCTGGGGATCGTCGAGAACATGAGCTACTACGTCTGCCCCCATTGCGGAGGGCGGGACGACATCTTCGGACACGGGGGCGCGAAGAAGGCGGCGGAGACGCTGGGGATTCCGTTCCTCGGCGAGATCCCGCTGGATCCCGCGATCCGGAAGCACAGCGACACCGGAAGGCCGGTGGTGCTCGCCGAGCCGGAATCGGCTTCGGCGCGCGCGCTCCTGGACATGACCGGAGCCCTGGCCCAGCAGATCAGCATCCAGGCGTTTCGAACCATTCCACTCACGATCATCGAGGAATGATGCTCACGACTCCCGAGCAGCGCGGCACGCCCGCCGAGATCCGGAAACAGGGCGGCGCGGGAATGACGATCCGCTGGCAGGACGGACACGCGAGCACGTTCGGCGCGCGTTACCTCCGCGGCCGCTGCCCCTGCGCCCAGTGCGTGAGCGAGGTCACGGGCCAGAGGCTGGTTTCGGAGGAGCACATCGCCCCCGACGTCGGGATCGAGTCCGCGCGCACGGTCGGGAACTACGCCCTTCATTTTTCCTTCAGCGACGGTCACACTACGGGGATCTACTCCTTCGACTATCTGCGCCGCACCTGCCCCTGCCCCGCCTGCTCGGGGGACCGGCCCGCGGCGGACGCATAGAATCCCGGGCGCCCAAAGTAACGTTCGCCCCCTGCACGGGCGTCCTCTTCGCCACCGAGGTCAAGGAGCGGGTCGATCTCTATTTCCGGTCGCGTGGGATCTCTCCAGGCGCCAATCGAGAAATGGTCCTGAAGACGTTCCTGATGCTCGCCGTGACCGTCTCCGCGTACGCTCTGATTCTCAGCAACCGGTTCCCCGCCTGGCCCATGCTCGGGCTCTCCATCCTCATGGGACTGGGTTTCGCGGGCATCGGATTCAACGTCGCGCACGACGCGCTTCACGGCGCCTACACGTCGAGCCGTTGGAAAAACAGGCTCCTCGGGTTCACCTTCGAGCTGGTCGGCGCCAGCGGATACATGTGGAAGATCACGCACAATGTGATTCACCACACCTACCCGAACGTCCATGGCCTGGACGAGGACCTCGAGGTTTCCCCGATGCTTCGCCTGTCCCCCGAGGCAAAGCACCGTCCGGTCCACCGGTACCAGCACTGGTACGCCTTGGTCGCGTACAGTGTGACCACGCTCTTCTGGGTGTTCCTCAAGGACTATCACTATTTCCTCAAGCGTGATCTGGGGCCCCTCAAGGGGCGGCAGCACTCGCACGGTCAGGTCCTGACACTCATCGGAAGCAAGCTCTTCTACTACGCCTACACGATCGTGATCCCCCTCCTGGTCGTGAACGTTCCCTGGTGGCAATTCGCCATCGGCTTCGTGGCGATGCACCTCACGTCCGGAACGGTTCTGGGGGTCGTCTTTCAGCTGGCGCACGTCGTCGAGGAGACGGACCACCCCGTGCCGGACGTCGACGGCGCCATGGAGAACGCCTGGATGGTGCATCAGATGGAGACGACGTCCAACTTCGCGAACAAGAACCGGCTTCTCACCTGGTACGTGGGCGGGCTGAACCATCAGGTGGAGCACCACCTGTTCCCGAAGATCTGCAGCGTCCACTATCCCGCCCTGAGCCGGATCGTTCGACGGACCGCGGAGAAGCACGGCATCCCCTATCACCACCACGAAACGCTTCGCGCGGCCGTTGGGTCCCATCTCCGCACCCTGAGGCGGCTCGGGAACGACCCCGCGCAGGCTTGAGGCGGTATCCCGCGTCTGTTAATCTGCTGGGTTCACGGAACGTCCACGGATCGAGGTGCTTCGCATGAAAATCGAGACGACGCTGTCGGGGAGCTTCCCCAAGCTGCCGCTGGAGCCCGGAGCGCCCAATGTGCGGGTGATCCGGAATCGGATGGATCAGGGAAAGGCGACGCAGGAGGAGCTCGCCGACGCCACGCGCGAGACCACGAAACGCATCCTCGCGCTCCAAGAAGGCGCCGGCGTGGATATCCCGGTGGACGGCCAGGTGGCCTGGGACGACGCGCAGACCTACCTCGCGCGGGGCGTCCCGGGATTCACGATCGCGGGCTTGATCCGCTATCTCGACACGAACACCTACTACCGGCAGCCCGAGATCACGGGCCCGGTCTCCTGGAAACATCCGGTCACGGCGGAGGACTTCAAGGCGGCGCAATCGATGGCGCACCGGCCCCTCAAGGCGGTGCTGCCGGGGCCCTATTCCCTCTACCGGTTCTCACGCGACCTCCACTACAAGGACGTGAACGAAGGGCTCCGCGCGGTGGGGGAGGCGGTCTCCCGCGAAGCGAAGGCGCTCGAGGACGCCGGCGCGACCTGGATCCACTTCGAGGAGCCCTGGCTCGGCCGGGCGCGCGCCGAGGACGCGCCGCTCGTCACGGCGGCGCTCGAGCCTCTGTTCCGCGGCCGCAAAGCGAAGACCGTGCTCCACGTTCCGTTCCGCTCTCCCAAGGCCGTGTTCGGCGCGATCCGGAATCTCGGGTGGAACGTGCTCGGGCTCGACCTCGTGGAGGCGCCCGAGTCCTGGGACCTGATTCCCGAAGTGCCCGCGGGCAAGACCGTGGCGCTCGGGCTCGTCGATGCGCGCAATACCAAGCTCGAAGATCCGGCACGGGTCGCCGAGGGGGTCCGGAAGGCGCGTTCCATGCGCTCCGATCTCTCCTGGCAGCTCTGCCCGACCGCCAGCCTCGAATACCTGCCCGTCGATCGTGCGGCGATGAAGGTCGCGCGTCTCACCGAGGCCGCGCGCCTCGCATCGTGAACGGAGGATGATCATGCCGCGTGGGCTCTGGACCACGACCGTCGGAAGCTTCCCCAAGCCGCCCCACCTCGAGCGCGCCCGCAACCGGTTCGCGCGCGGGGAGATCTCCGAGGCGGAGCTCAGGCAGCTGGAGCGCGAGGCCACGATCGAGGTGATCCGGTCTCAGGAGGAGATCGGGCTCGACATCCTGGTCGATGGCGAGCTCTACCGGGGAGACATGACCACCTACTTCGCGGAGCTGATGGACGGGTTCGAGATTTCGAATCCCGTCCGCTCCTACGGGAACCGCTACTACCGGAAGCCGGTCGCCACGGGGCGCGTGCGCCGCACCCGGCCCTGGACCGTGGACTGGTGGAAGTTCGCGCAGAGCCAGACGAAGAAGCCGGTCAAAGGAATGCTCACCGGGCCCTATACCATGATGGACTGGTCCTTCAACGAGCACTATCCCTCGCGCGAGGCGCTCGCGATGGATCTGGCCGAAGCGATCCGCGAGGAAGCGATGGCCCTGGCCGAGGCGGGCGCCAAGTTCATCCAGGTGGACGAGCCCGCCATCTCGGTCCGTCCCGAGGAGCTGAAGCTCGCGGTGAAGGCGCTCGGCCGGGCGGTCGAGGGAGTGAAGGCGAAGACGATCACCCACATCTGCTACGGCGACTTCGACGTGATCTACCCGGCGCTCCTCGATCTTCCCGTGGACATGATCGATCTCGAGATGGCGAACAGCCGCTACGACCTCCTCGACCGCTTCCGCCAGCACCGCTTCACCAAGGAGATCGGATACGGCGTGCTCGACGTGCACTCGCACCGCATCGAGACGAAGGAGGAGATCAAGCAGGGGATCCTCCGCGGACTCGAGCTATTGCGTCCGGAGCAGATGTACATCGATCCCGACTGCGGTCTGAAGACCCGCACCGTGGAAGAGGCGAAGGAGAAGCTGGCCGTGATGGTGGCGGCGGTGCGCGAGGTGCGGGAGGAGCGGGGCATCACGGCGTGACCGCGGAGCGTCCTTCCGATCTTTCCGGGCTCCGGATCGATCGCGACGCCAAACCCGAGCAATCGAGTCCCCTCCGGCGCATCGTATGGCTCGGCGCGGCCGCGCTGGTCCTTCTCGCGGCCGCGTTTTTCGTTTACCGCGCCGCGCTTCCAAACGCGCTGAGCGTCCAGGTGGCGCGGGCCGAATCGCTCGGCGGGGGTCCCGGCCAGAACGCCGCGGAGATCCTCACCGCGAACGGCTACGTGGTCGCCCGGCAGCGAGCCTCCGTCTCGACCGAGGTCGCGGGCAGGCTCGAACGGCTCCTGGTGGAAGAGGGCAGCCGCGTGAAGCAAGGCCAGGTGCTGGGAATCTTACAGAATGCGGACCAGCGATCCGCGCTCGAGAGCGCCCGCGCGGCGCTGGCTTCCTCGGAAGCGGGGCTCGCGGAGGCGAGCGCCTCGGCAAGGGAGATGTCGCTCGCGCGCAGCCGGTCGGAGCAGCTTCACGCCAAGGGGCTCGTGAGCCAGGCCGAGCTCGACCGCGCGATCGCGGCGGACGACGTGGCCCGCGCCCGCGTGAAGAGCGCGGAGGCGGCGGTGAAGAACGCGAGCGCCCGCGTGCAGTCGGCCCAGGTGGACTACGACAAGACCTTCGTCCGCGCCCCCTTCGGCGGAGCGGTGCTCCGGAAGGAGGCGGAGGTGGGCGAGATCGTGAGCCCGGTGCCCTCCTCGGGAGGGCTCACGCGCGGGGCCATCGTGACCATGGCCAATCTCGCCAGCCTCGAGGTCGAGGCGGACGTGAACGAAGGCTACGTCTCGCGGGTGCACGAGGGCATGCGCGCGGAGATCGTCCTGGACGCCTATCCCGACGAGCGGTTTCCGGCGCACGTGAGGCAGATCGTGCCGACCGCGGACCGGCAAAAGGCCACCGTGCTCGTGAAGGTGGCGTTCGACCGGCTGGACCCGCGGGTGCTGCCGGAGATGGGGGTCAAGACCACGTTCCTCGCGGATCCGGCCGCGCCCTCGGAGACGGGGGCGGTCCCGGCGGCGGTCTCGATCCCGAAGAGCGCGCTCCGGGAAGCGCAAGGGCGCGCCGTCGTGTACGTCGTCGAAGGCAACCGCGCGGTCCTGCGCGGCGTCTCCCCGCGGCCCCTCGGCCAGGATCGCGTGATCGTGAGCGGAGGGATCGCCCCCGGAGAGATGGTGATCGTGGAAGCGCCCGCCGGGCTCAGCGACAAGGCCCGGGTCAAGGTGAAGTAGGGATTGGGAGGGCTCGTGGAATCGAGGAACGGCAATCTCGTCGAGCTTCGGAACGTGCACAAGGTCTATTTCCGCGATCGCATCGAGGTCCCGGTGCTCCAGGGCATCGACCTCACGATCCGCGAAGGGGAGTTCGTCGCGCTCATGGGGCCCAGCGGCTCCGGGAAATCCACGCTCCTGAACCTGATCGCGGGCATCGACTCGCCCACCGACGGGGAGGTCCGGGTCGCCGGCGAATCGCTCGGAACGCTCAAGCCCGGCAAGCTCGCGGCCTGGCGCGCGCGCCACATCGGCTTCATCTTCCAGCTCTACAACCTGATTCCGGTCCTCACGGCGTATCAGAACGTCGAGCTGCCGCTCCTCCTCACGAAGCTCTCGGCGAAGGAGCGCAAGAAGCGCGTGCTCAAGGTGCTCGGGCTCGTGGGACTGGAGGCGCGCGCGAAGCATTTCCCGCGGCAGCTCTCGGGTGGTGAGGAACAGCGGGTGGCGATCGCGCGGGCCATCGTGGCCGATCCGACGCTCCTCGTCGCCGACGAGCCCACCGGGGATCTGGACGCGAAGAACGCGGCGGAGATCCTGACCCTGCTCCAGCGCCTCCACGCGGAGCTCGAGAAGACGATCCTCATGGTCACCCACGATCCCCACGCCGCCGAGCGCGCCGAGAAGACGCTCCACCTCGACAAAGGGGTGCTCCAGCCGTGAAGTACTTCCGGCTCATCTGGGCGAACCTCCTCCGCGCCAAGCGGCGGACCTTTCTCACGGTCTTCTCGATCGCGATCGCGCTCTTCCTCTTCTGCACCCTGCGCACCGTGATCACCTCCTTCGAAGCTTCGCTCCGCGCCTCCGAGGCCACGCGGCTCGTGGTCCGGCACGGCGCCTCGCTCGTCTTCCCGCTGCCGCTCGCGTACCGCGAGCGCCTGGTCCAGGTGCCGGGCGTCAACGGGGTCTCGTACGGCAACTGGTTCGGCGGCTTCTATCAGGACCCGAAGAACCAGTTCGCGCAGTTCGCGATGGACGTGCCCACGATGTTCGATCTGTTCCCCGAGCTGGTGATGCCGGCCGATCAGGTCCAGGCATTCCGGTCGGAGCGCACCGCGGCCATCATCGGCAAGGCGCTCGCCAAGAAGTACGGCTGGAAGCTGGGAGACCAGGTCCCGATCATCGGCACGATCTTCCCGGGCGAGTGGCGCTTCGTCGTGCGCGGGATCTACGAGGGGAAGACGAAGGACGTGGACGAGAACACCCTCTTCTTCCACTGGGATTACCTGAACGAGTCGCTCCCGGAGGGGAGGAAGAACCAGGTGGGCATCTACTGGATCCGGGTCGCCTCCCCCGATCTGGCCGCGGACGTGAGCCGGCGCGTGGACGCGATGTTCGAGAACAGCCCCCAGCCGACGAAGACCGAGACCGAGAAGGCGTTCCAGGCGGGATTCATCTCCATGATCGGAAACATCCAGCTCCTGCTCACGATCATCGGCTCGGCGATCGTCTTCGCGATCATGCTGGTCACGGTCAACACCATGATGATGGCCGCGCGCGAGCGCACCACGGAGATCGCCGTGCTGAAGACCCTCGGGTATTCCGACGGGCTGATCCTGCGTCTGGTGGCGGGGGAGGCGCTGCTCGTCTCGCTCCTCGGAGGCCTCCTGGGCTGCGGGCTGGCGGCCCTCGTCTTCCATGAATCCGATTTCACCGCCAGCGGGTTCTTTCCGAATTTCCGGGTGCTCCCTGAGACCATCGTGGCGGGGCTCCTGCTCGCGGTCCTCATGGGGATCCTGAGCGGCATCGTCCCCGCCGTCACCGCCGCGAGGCTCGAGGTGGCCTCGGCGCTCCGGAAGGTGGCCTGACCGTGGCGGTCCCGCTCGCATACAATCTCCGGAACCTCTTCGCGCGCAAGGTGAGCACGACCCTGACCGCGCTCGGGATCGGGCTCGTGTCCTGGGTCTTCATCTTCACGCTCGCGCTCGCGGGCGGATTTCAGTCCGCCCTCCAGAAGACGGGCTCGCACGAGAACGCGATCGTGGTCCGGAGCGGATCCACCGCGGAGCTGACCAGCATCATTCCCCGGGAGGCGGCGGCGGCGATCGAGAGCCAGCCCGAGATCGCGCGGGCCCCCGACGGCACCCCGCTCGCGACGCACGAGCTCGTGGTGCTCTGGAACCTGGAGCGGAAGAACGGCACGTCCACGAACGTCGTCGTCCGCGGCGTGACCCCGAAATCCTTCGCGCTCCGTCCCAGGATCCGCCTGGTGGAGGGGCGCATGTTCCGCCCCGGCCTGGAAGAAGTGGTGGTCGGGAGGCTGGCGAACGCACGGATCGCGCATCTCGCCGTGGGAGACCGGATCAAGCTCGCGGGACGCGCCTGGTCGGTCGTGGGGGTCTTCGACGCCCAGGGCACGTCGTTCGACTCGGAGATCTGGGGGGACGTGGAGCTCTTCATGCCGGTCTTCGACCGCCCGGTGTACCAGAGCGTCACGTTCCGTCTCGACGACCCCTCGCACTTCGGCGCGATCCAGAAGCGCCTGGAATCGGATCCGCGCATGAGCGTCCAGGTGAAGCACGAGGACGATTTCTACGCGGCGCAGTCCGCCACGCTGGCCGGGCTTCTGCGTGGACTCGGGCTCTTCGTCACCTTGATCATGGCGCTCGGGGCGGTGTTCGGCGCGCTCAACACCATGTATGCGGCCGTGGGCGCGCGCGCGAAGGAGATCGGGACCCTGCTCGCGCTCGGGTTCTCGCGCGGCGCGATCCTCACGTCGTTCCTGATCGAATCGGTGCTGCTCGCGACGCTGGGGGGACTCCTGGGCTGCCTTCTCGCGCTGCCGGTGAACGGAATCACCACGAGCACGACGAATTTCGCCTCCTTCAGCGAGATCGCGTTCCGCTTCGAGGTCACGCCCTCGATGCTTCTTTCCGGGATGATCTTCGCCGCGGTCATGGGGGCGCTCGGCGGATGGTTCCCGTCCCGGAACGCGGCGCGCCGCGTCATCGTGGAGGCGCTCCGCCAGGCCTGAGCGGCGCGGGCGGCGGCGCCGCGAAGCTTGAGCTTCTCCTGACGCGTGTGATAGCGTCGGTCCCCCATGACGAAACACAAGATCAAGATCGGCTTCCGGGACCATCGCCTGGGGCGCATCCTGGGCGAGCAGGCGATCGAGCTCCTGAAGCCGCACCTGAGCTCGGCGGCGTTCGCGCTCGTTCCCGTGGGAGTGCCGCGGGGGCGGGGGCACGCGGCGGTGTGGCCCGGACAGCCCGTCGAGCAAGCGCTCCTTCGCGGCGAGGTCGATCTCGCGGTCCAGAACATGAAGGACCTCTCTCCCGAGCCCCCGGCCGGGATCGTGCTCGCGGCGGTCACGGAGCGCTTCACCCCCTTCGACGTGCTCATCGCGCGGGACGGAACCATCGTGGACGACCTTCCCGAAGGCTCCGCCGTCAGCGCGCACACCCCCATCCGTCGCGCGCAGCTCCTCCATTATCGCGACGATCTCTCGATCCTGGATTTCTCGGGGAGCCTCGAGGAGCGCATGCGGAAGCTCGAGCTGGGGGAGGTGGACGGATTGGTGGTCTCCGCCTCCGCGGTCGAGCACCTCGGATACCAGGATCGCGTGACGGAAGTGTTCACGACCGAGGTGGTCGTTCCGGCCCCCGGCCAGGGCGCGCTGGGCATCCAGGTCTTGAAGAGCGCCAAGGATCTCCTCAAGGCGGCGAGACACCTCGACGATCCCATCGCCCGGGTCGAGATCGACGCCGAGCGCGCGTTCCAGCGCGAGATCACGTCCGATCCCACCGTGCCGATCGGGGCCCTCGCCAAGCTGGACGGCGCCTCGCTCCGGCTCGAGGGCGTGATCGCGGACCGCGAAGGACTGAAGATCTACCGCGACGAAGAAGAGGGAAAGGCCGGCGACGAAGAGCAGATCGGCGTGCGTCTCGCGCGACGCCTCCTGCTCGACGGCGCCCGGGCCCTCCTCACCCCGGCGGAAAGCTCCCACTAGAAGGTATGCTCGATCTCAAGCGGATCCGCACCGAGACCGATCGAGTGCGGGAAGCGATCGCACTCAAGAAAACGAATGCGGATCTCGACCGGTACCTGGCCCTGGACGAGGAGCGCCGGGGCCTGCTCGTGCAGGCGGAGGGTCTGAAGCACGAGCGAAACGCCGTCTCCGAGGAGATCGGCCGGCTCAAGCGCTCGGGCCAGGACGCGGCCGCGAAGGTCGAGGCCATGAAGGAGGTCGGCGACCGGATCAAGACCCTCGACGCGCGCATCGCGGAGCTGGAGGCGGAGCTCACCGCGATCCTCCACTGGATCCCGAACGTGCCTCATCCCAGTGTCCCGAAGGCCGAGGATGCTGCCGGGAACGTGGTGGTGCGCAAGGCGGGGAAGCTCCGCGAATTCAAGGTTCCGCCCAAGCCGCACTGGGAGCTCGCCGAATCGCTGGGCCTTCTCGATTTCGAGCGCGCGCCCAAGATCGCGGGCACGGGCTTCCTCCTCTTCACCGGACGCGGCGCCCGGCTGGAGCGCGCGCTGATCCGGCTCATGATCGATTCCGCGGTCCGCCGCGGGTACACCGAGGTCTGGGCGCCTCACCTCGTGCGCCGGGAGTGCCTGTTCGGCACGGGCCAGCTTCCCAAGCTCGAGGAGGACATGTACCGGATCGAGGGCACCGATCTCTTCCTGAATCCCACGGCCGAGGTGCCGATCACCAACATCTACCGGGACGAGATCCTGGACGGCGAGAAGCTGCCCATCCGCCACGTCGGCTACTGCGCGAGCTATCGCAAGGAATCGGGCTCCTACGGCCGGGAGACGCGCGGCATGATCCGCGTGCACCAGTTCGACAAGGTGGAGCTGGTCAAATTCGTCCGCCCCGAAACCTCCTACGAGGAGCACGAGAAGCTCCGCGAGGACGCGGAGGCGGTGCTCGAGGCGCTCGAGCTTCCGCACCGTGTCGTGCTGCTCGCCGCGGGAGACCTGAGCTTCGCCGGCGCGAAGTGCTACGACCTCGAGACCTGGGCGCCGGGGGAGGGGGGACGCTGGCTCGAGGTCTCCTCCTGCACGAACTTCGAGGACTTCCAGGCGCGGCGCGCCGGGATCCGGTACCGGCCCGGGCCGGGCCAGAAGGCGGAGTACCTGCACACGCTGAACGCGTCGGGCCTGGCGCTCCCGAGAACGTACGCGACGCTCCTCGAGTATCACCAGACGGAGCGGGGGACGGTACGTCTTCCGGAGGCGCTCCTCCCGTACTGGGACGGCGATCGAGAGATCGCGCCCCTCTGAGGCACGGCAGCATGGCGGAACCGCGCGCGGCCGCGCCAACGACGGTGCGGCCTTTGTCCTACAAGATGTACCTCTTCCTCGCCATCGTCGCGCTCATGGCGGCGCTCGTGCTCCATTCCAACTACCTGATCTCACGCCTCAACACCGAGACCCAGACGCTCTGCGCCGTGCTCGCGCGATTCTTCGCGATCACCACCTTCAAGGCCGCCGAGGATCCGACCCTGCGTCCCATCTTTCGTGAGGTGGTCGCCAACATCAATTTCCCGATCATCCTCACGGACACCGGCGGAATTCCGCGCGCGTGGAAGCTCATCGACGTCCCGTCCTCGGCGGTCCCCGACTCGGTGCTCCAGAAGGCCTCGGAGACCGGCGTCGTGCCGCCCCTGGTGAAACAAATCCAGGAGGAGGCCGCGAAGCTGGACCGCAGGCACCCGCCGATCAAGGTGGAGCGGCTCGGAACGCCCGGCGTTCTGGGCTACGTGCACTACGGCGAGCCGCCGCTGGTCGGAAAGCTCCGCTGGGTGCCCTACATCGAATTCGGCGTGATTCTGGCGCTCCTGGTCTTCGGCTTCGTGGGATTCCGGACCTTGATGACCGGGGAGCAGAGGTCGCTCTGGGCCGCGCTGGCCAAGGAGACCGCGCACCAGCTCGGGACGCCCATCTCCTCGCTCCTCGGCTGGTCGGCGCACCTGCGCGAAGCCGCGTCGGCGAAGGAGCCCGCGCCGGAGCGGCTCGAGGCGATCGCGGGAGAGATCGATCTCGATCTCGAGCGTCTCGAGAAGATCGCCTCCCGCTTCGGGCAGGTCGGCTCCGTGCCCGCGCTCCGGGAAGGAGATCTGACCGAGACCGTCGCGGGCGTGGTCCGCTATTTCCGGCACCGGCTGCCGCACCTCGGCGGGGGCACGGAGATCGTGGAGCGTTACGAGCCCGTTCCACGCGTCGCGTTCCATCCGGAGCTCATGGAGTGGGTCGTCGAGAACCTGATCCGGAACGCGATCGACGCGGGGGACAAGGAGCATGGCGAGATCGTGATCTCGACCGTATGGGTGCCCGAGCGCCACGAGGTGGAGATCCGGGTCCGCGACAACGGGCGGGGCATGAACGCGTCGGAGCGGCGAAAGGCGTTCACGCCGGGCTTCAGCACGAAGCGGCGCGGGTGGGGCCTGGGCCTCGCGCTTGCGAGGCGGGGGGGCCACGAGTATCATCGAGGCAGAATTTCCATCGTGGAATCCGTTCCCGGCC
>Ga0209056_10002126_pt1 | contig 21554 bp, 13 predicted proteins | sample GraSoiAngelo_114_FD_185876 | JGI IMG/M metagenome (GOLD analysis project Ga0209056, IMG submission 185876) | Grasslands soil microbial communities from the Angelo Coastal Reserve, California, USA - 14_0903_13_40cm (SPAdes) (version 2) | ecosystem: Environmental > Terrestrial > Soil > Grasslands...
AGCGCCGAGATGACCGAACCCAGCCCGGTCGAGTCGACGAAGCTGACGCCCTCCATGTCGATGACGACCCTCGGGGGCCCGTTTTTCACGGCTTCGGAGATGGCTTCCTTGAGGGCGGGCGCGCCTGCGACGTCCAGCCGCCCGGTCGGGGCGACCACGGTCACGCCGTTGCCGGCCTGACGGGTTTCGACGGCAAGTGCCACAGCCGGAAGAGCATATGGCAGAAAGTAGGGACTTTAGCCTCTCTACACTGCATGGCCGTGGCCCGATCTGCAGCCGCCGAACGCATCCTGGTGGTGGATGACGACGAACCTCTCGCCCGGGTCATGGCGCGTGTCCTCCGCAGCCGGGGTTTTGAGTGCGACGTCGCCCTCACCGCGTCGGAAGCAAGGCGCCTGCTCGCGGCACAGGAGTATGCCGTCGCCCTGCTCGACGTCCGCCTGCCCGACGATTCGGGCTACGGCCTCCTGGAGGAGCTGCGGTCGACGCGGCCGGACACCGCTGTGGTCATGATTTCCGGCGTCGACGACCCCGAGCTCGGCAAGGCCGCGCTCGAGCATGGTGCCTTTGCCTATCACGTCAAACCGGTCGGCGCCACCCAGCTCTACCTGCTCGTCGTCAACAACCTCAGGCGGCGCAGCCTGGAGATCGACAATCGTGCCAACGTCGATCGGCTGGAGGGAATGATTGCCGAGCGGGCCGAGCAGATGCGCCGCGCCGCCGAGCTCCAGGCGGGGATGCTGCCTGCCTCACCTTTCAAAGAGAACGGATTCGAGATCGCTGCCCACTTCACCGCGGCGCGCGAGATCAGCGGTGATTTCTATGACTGGTATCGCGCCGCCAACGGGCGCATCGCACTGACGCTCGGCGACGTCATGGGCAAGGGGTTGCCCGCCTCGCTGATGATGGCGACCGCACGCGCGGCTCTGCGGGGCGCGGCCGGCGTCGAGCCGCTCGAGGCGGGCGTCAAACAGGCCGCGGGCGTGATGTCAGCGGCGCTCGAGGTCAATCACGCCTACGTCACCGTCTTCCACTGCACGTTCGATCCGGACTCTGGAGATGTGGATTACGTGGATGCGGGCCACGGGCATGCCCGACTGCTGCGGGGAGCCACGGGCCAGGAGCTGCTGCCGCAGCGCAGCGCTCCGATCGGCATCTTTCCGGACAGCCAGTTTCTGTCGGGGAAGGCCCGACTGGGGCCGGGCGACTCACTGGTGGTTTTTTCGGACGGGCTTCTCGACCTCCGACCAGACCTGGCGACCCAAGAGGTGCAGCTGCCCTACGAGGCGCGCCGCGCCGCGACCGCGCAGGAGATGGTCGACATCCTCGCCCACGGCGCCCGCGACAAGGAGCTGTTCGACGACGTGACGGTGCTGGCGCTGAAGCGGTTGTAGACGTTCCGCGTCCCCACCGGCGGCTTCGCCGCCGACCTCCCCGCGGGGCGGGGAGGTGAAGAGTTACACCGCTTCCTTCGTTGCCAGCCAGCGTTGGAGGACGGCGCCTACCACGTGGAGCCTGACCGGCTTGGTGATGTAGTCGTCCATGCCCGCGGCCAGGCATCGTTCGCGCTCGCCCGACAGCGCGTCGGCCGTCATGGCGATGATCGGGACGTGCCTTCCGCCGCGCTCGTTGTGGCGGATCTGCCGGCTGGCCTCGTAGCCGTCCATCGCCGGCATCTGGCAGTCCATGAGCACCGCGTCGTAGTGCCCGTGACCGACCATCGCCACCGCCTCCGCGCCGGTGCCGGCGACGTCGCCCCGATAGCCAAGGCGCTCGACCATGCGGAGCGCGACCTTTTGGTTGGCCGCGTTGTCGTCCACCACGAGCACGCGCGCCCCATGTCCTCGCGCGCCCGCCTCATGCGGCGCGGGCTCGACCGGGGCGCGCCCAGAACGACCCGCGAGCAGCGTGTGCAGGACATCGAACAGCTGCGACGGGCGCACCGGCTTCACCATCTCAGCGTCGACGCCGGGCATGTCCCTCTCTGACTTTCCAGCTGATGTAAGCAGGATCACCGCGAGATCCTGCAGCGCCGCGTCCGACCGCATGGCAGCGGCGACGGCCGCGCCATCCATCTCGGGCATCATCAGGTCGACGATCGCAACCTCGAACGGATCCTCGCTGCCGGCCGCCCGCCGCATTTCGCGGAGGGCTTCGTGGCCGCTTTCGAAACTTCGGCCGCGCATGCCCCACGAGGCGACGTATCGCTCCAGGATCGTCCGGTTGGTGCGGTTATCGTCGATGATCGCCACCGTCGTCCCGCCCAGAGGCGCGTTGGACTTCGGCCGCTGCGAGCTGGCCGGCGCCTCGCGGAACAGGGCGGTGAACCAGAATCGGCTGCCCTTCCCCTTGGCGCTCTCCACGCCGATCTCGCCGCCCATCAGCTCGGCGAGCATCCGCGCGATCGCCAGCCCGAGACCGGTGCCGCCGTGGCGGCGGGTGGTCGAGCTGTCGAGCTGCGAGTAAACGGCGAACACGCGGCCCGCCTCTTCTTCGGTCAGGCCCTCTCCCGTATCCACGACTTCGAAGTGGATCGCGATGCCGGGCCCTTTGGACTCGTTCCGCTTTGCACGCACCACCACCTCGCCGGAGTCGGTGAATTTCACCGCGTTGCCGATGACGTTGATCAGGACCTGGCGAAGCCGGCCAGGGTCTCCGATCACGACGTCGGGTACATCGGCTCCCTCGTCCAGGACGAGCTCGATGCCCTTGTTCACGGCCGCCTCCGCGAACAGCTCGACCGCCTCCTCGACCACGTATCGCGGGCTGAACTCCACGGTCTCCAGGCGCACGCCGCCGGACTCGATCCGCGAGAAGTCAAGGATGTCGTTGATGATCTCGAGCAGCGCGTCGCCCGAGACGCGGATCGTCTCCACGTACTCCTTCTGCTCGGATGTGAGCCGGGTATCCATCAGCAGACCCGTCATTCCGATGACACCGCTCAACGGAGTTCGGATCTCGTGGCTCATCGTGGCCAGAAATTCGGATTTCAGGCGCGTCAGCTCCTGCAGATCCTGGTTGCGCAGCGAGAGGTCGGACAGGAGCACGGACTTCTCGGCCTCGGCCTTGATGGCCGCCTGCCGGTTTTGCTGGAGCTGGGCCACGACGCGCCGGATCAAGATCCCGAAAGCCACCAGCAGCAGGGCTTCCAGGACGGCGGCGGCGGGATCGCCCGAGGTCGGGTTGACGAACGTGACGAGGATCAGATCCGCCACGGCGAGCACCGCTCCGACCGCGAACTCGACGGTCGTGTAGTAGAGCGCGAGGAAGATCAGCGGCAGGAGCACGAAGGGAAACGAGCGCAGGATGCTGAGCCCGAACTGCACCTCGAGCGCGAAGGCCACGGCCAGGCCGCCGATGGGCGATATGGCGTGGAGGTATCTCGGAATCCGTTCCCACGGCAGCAGGACGAGCGCCCCACCGAGGACGGTGATCACGACCGATGAGAGCACCCCGTAAATCGTCCCGTCGGCCCATAGGGGGTGGAGCGCGAGCACGAACCCGCCGATGACCGGGACCGCGGTGATGACGCCGTTCCGCGCTGGGGTGTCGATCTCGGCCAGCGGGATGAAGACCAGCGCGACGCCGAGCGCCATGGCACCGCCCAGGGCCAGCGAGGTGGTGACGGCGGCGAAACCGTGCAGGCTGACCAGGCCGACGATCGCGAGCCCGATGAACGGGTAGACTCGCCGGCTCAGTCCTTCTGCCTGGAGCGGAGTGCTCGGGTGATTCACCTGAGGGCGGCGGCAAGCTTAAGGCAACTTCCCGCCCGCGCCTCCCGTGAGCGGGCACGCGATGCGCTTAAGGCGGCTGAAGGCGCGAGGTGCGCCACTAAACTTTGCGCCCTGCGCACCTTCCATCCCGCCAGGGGGGGCGAGGCTTTAGGGGTATTGCCAGGTTCCGGTCCGCAGTCCGCCTCGAGGGCGCGGGTCCTGGTTCGCCGAGCCACGCCGTTTGCCGCGCTGGCGGCTGTCTTCGCGGTCCAGGCGCTCGCCAGCGCCGACCCGGTGGTCGCATTCCCTCTCTACCTGGCGGTCGTCCTCCTCGTTTCGCTCCAGCAGGACCGCGCCGAGTCCGTCACCGTGGCGGTGGTGGCCGCGATCGCGGTTCTGATCCGGCCCCTGGCGGCGACGGGTCAGGCTTCCGAAGTGGCCCCCGCGGTCCTGCTCGCGGCGGTGCTCGTCGCGGTGGCGATCGCGATGAACGAGCTGACAAGGCACTCGCGCGAAGCCGCGGCCGCCGCCCAGCACAAGGTGGATGAGATCGCCGCGAGCGAGCAGCGCCTGCGGGCGACGCTCGAGTCCGCTCAGGTCGGGCTCGCGCTCGCTCATCTCGACGGCAGGTGGGTGGAGGTCAACGAGCCGCTGGCGGCGATGCTCGGGCGCAGCTGCGACGAAGTCGTCCACGGCAGCCTCGGCGAGATCGTTATCGCGGACGATCGGGCCGCGCTCGAGGAGGGACTCGCGCTGCTGCGCGCCGGCGACGTGACGCGCTGGGACGCCGCCATCCACCTTGCCCGAGCGGATGGCGCCGAGGTGGCCGCCGCGGCCTTCATCGCGCGGATCCCCAACGCGGCTGCCGGTGGGGCTTCGCTGCTGGTCCAGCTCGCCGACATCTCGGCCCGATCTCGTGCTGAGCAGCTCCGCGACTGTGCGGGCGCGGTCCGCCAGATCATCGTCACGGCGGTCGGTCTGGAGGGGGCGCTGCCGCAGCTCCTGGGCGCGTTCTGCGACCAGCTCGACTGGGACGTCGCCCAGTACTGGAGCCCGGACGCCGATGGTCAATCCATGCGCGCGCGCCAGGCGTCGACCGTTTCCGATGCGCCGCTGGAAGGATTCCTGCATGCGAGCCGCGGCCTGGGGGTCAGAAGCGGCGCGGGTCTCATCGGCCGTGTATGGCGGTCGGGCGTGGTCGCCGCGGAGGAGGACATCGAGCTCAATGCGGACTACGACCGGATGGTCGCCGCCCACTCTGCCGGGCTGCGCTCGGTGGTCGCGTTTGCCGTGATCGACGGCGGCGAGGTGATCGGGGTCATCGAGCTGGCGTCGGAAAAGGTCCGAAGCCTCCAGGACGACGAGGTGACGATGCTGGCGACGGCCGGGGTCGAGATCGGTCAGTTCATCCGCCGCACTGAGACGGCGCAGGCGCTGCGGCGGAGCGAGGCGGATCACCGCGCGATTTATGAGCGATCACCGATCGGGATCGCGCGCATCAGCAGCGGAGGCGAGCTCCTGGAGGCCAACCCGGCGCTGCTGCACATGCTCGAGCACGACGAAGAGACGATGCGCATGAGCGCATGGCCAGACCTGATGCGCGCATACGACCAGGCCGCGTCTAGACAGCGCAAGGCGCCGTTCCTCGCCGGCATCACAGATGGCAGCAGCGTCCAGGTCCGAGCCGCGACGGCCGCCGGCAGCTGGCTCTGGCTGCAGCTCACGGCGACGTCGATCCCCGACTCGAGCGGCAGGCCCGAGCACGTGCTGGTGATGGTCGAAGACGTGACCGCGGTGCGAGAGACCTCTGACAAGCTTGGTGAAGCCCTTGAAGCGCAGCGCGATGCCAACGCCAACCTCGAGAAGATCGACCACACCAAGAGCGAGTTCTTGAGCATCGTTAGCCACGAGTTCCGCACCGCCCTCACCGGGATCCAGGGCTTCAGCGAGCTGATTCGGGACGGCGGGCTGGAAGCGGATGAGGTGCGCGCCTACGGCGGCTACATATTCAATGACGCGGACCGCGTCAACCGTCTGATCGGCGACATGCTCGACCTCGACCGCATGGAGTCCGGTCGCATGTCCATGCGCACCTCAGACGTCGATATCAATGACGTGCTCATGGAGGCGATCTCGCGGGCCGCGCCTTCTGCGGTGTCCGTGGAGTTCAAGTCCGACCTCGACCCGCGCCTCCCGATCGTGTCCGGGGACCGGGACCGGCTGATACAGGTCGTCAGCAACCTGGTCAACAACGCGGTCAAGTACTCGCCCGAGGGCGGGACGGTCACGCTCTCGAGCCGCGTCGAGGGGCAGTACGCCCTCGTCAGCGTGACCGACACCGGGATCGGCATCCCCCAGGACGAGATCGCGCACGTGTTCGAACGTTTCCGGCGCGTCCGCAGCGGCGCGGCGCAGTCGATTCCCGGGACTGGCCTTGGCCTCACGATCGTTAAGCAGATCGTGGAGATGCACGGAGGCAAGATCTGGGTGGAGAGCGCGGTCGGGCATGGCTCGTCGTTCCACTTCACGATCCCGCTCACCGCGGAAGGCGTCAAAGCCCTGCAGCTCCGGCATGCCTGAGGCGAACGCGGATGAGAGCAGCGCCTTCAGAGTGTTGGTGGCGGACGACAACGAGGTGGCCCAGCGCCTCTGCAAACGCGTGCTCGAGAAGGCGGGGTATCCGGTCTTGATCGCGGCCGACGGCCTGCAGGCCGTGGACATCGCCCTGAGGGAACGGCCGGCCATGATCCTGATGGACGTCGCCATGCCGGGCATCGACGGACTCGAGGCGATGCGCCGGATCAAGGTTGAGATCCCGGGGATGCCGATCGTGATCGCGAGCGCGCACTCGATGGCGAGCGATCGCGAGCGCTTTCTCGCCGCCGGCGCTGACAACGTGCTGAGCAAACCTTTCCGGCTGGCCGACCTCATCTCGATCGTCGAACAGCTGGCGAGCGTCCGGTGAAAGACCTCACCGGGACGCGGCTTGGCCAGTACGAGATAGTCGAGCGTCTAGGCGGTGGTGGGATGGCCGTCGTCTACCGTGCCGTGCAGCAGCCGCTGGGCCGCGAGGTCGCGCTCAAGGCGCTGTCCTCCGAGCTTTTCCAGGATGACGGCTTCGTCAAGCGCTTCGAGACGGAGGCGAAAACGCTCGCCAAGCTCGACCATCCGAACATCCTGCCGATCTACGACTTCGAGGTCCTCGACGGCAACGCGTTCCTCACCATGCCCCTGATCCGCGGAGGCACGCTGCGTGACATCCTCAACCGCGGCCCGCTCGACCCGCTGACCGCGTGGCGCTACCTGCGCGAGATCGGCGACGGCCTGCAGCACGCGCACGACGCGGGCATCGTCCACCGCGACTTGAAACCCACCAACGTGCTGATTCACGCCGACGGCCGCGCGATGCTCGCCGACTTCGGCCTCGCGCGCGGCGCCGGTCAGCCCACACACCTGACCACGATCGGCCTTGCCATCGGCACCCCCGGATACATGGCTCCGGAGCAGGTGATGGGCCACGATGTGGACAAGCGCGCGGACATCTACGCGATGGGCGCGCTGACCTTTGAGATGCTGACCGGCCGGCTTCCATTCGTGGGTGCGAACCGCATGGAGGTCGCGTACGCGACCGTCAACACCCCGATCCCCTCTGCGGTCAAGCTCAACGCCAACCTGCCGGACGAGCTGGACCAGCTGCTCCAGAGGGTGCTCGCGAAAGATCCTGCACAGCGGCCCCAAACCGTTCGCGAGCTGCTTGCGCAGATGGCGCGGCTGCCGCAGCGACGGACCGCGCCGCCGAGCGTGGTCGCGGCGCCGGCTGTCGCAGCCACGTCCGCAGGCGGTGTCGCCGTGCTGCCGCGGCCGGCCACGGCGTCAAATGGTCCCGACACCACTTCGATGCGCGCCATCCCTTCGGCTCCGCCGCCCCCAATACTCCACGGTTCACCACTGCCGACACCGACTGCGGCGGGCGCATCCACGATCCGGACCCTGGAGCTGATGGGTGTGCGGCCTGCGCGGGCCAGGGGCCGCTTCATCCTCAACTCTCACTTCAGCAACTTCGTGCACGTCGCGCGCGATGTCACGGGCGACCGCTGGCCCGAGGTCGCGTACGCAGCCGGATTGGTCCAGTACATCGAGCAGGACGCGCCTCACGACGATCAGCTCTCATCGCCGGTCGAGTCGCTGAGCCGGCTCAACGAGGCGTTAGAGACGATCTACGGCCCCGAGTCCGAGGACATGATTCGGGCGTGGGGCCGGCGGGCAACCGAGCGCTGGCTTGCCGAAGGCCGGCACGGACTGGGCGGGGCGCGGCGTTTCGTCCCCGGCCGGCAACGCAAGCTCGCCGGCGTGGTCAAGAACTTCACCGAGGCCATGGACAACGTACGGGGCGAGCACACGCACGCGTGGCTGCAGGTCGACGAGCACCAGTTCTGGCTTGTCAACTTCTCGAACATGTTCGCGCTCGGGCGCATCAAGACCGTGAAGTCGTGCCATGTGTGGACATCGAGCATCGAGACGATCCTGCGCTGGGCGGGACTCGCCAACGACTGGTACGTCGAAGAGGTCGAGTGTGGCTCGGTGACGGGCACATTCGACTGCGCATTCGCGATCCGCTCCTCAGAAACTAACTAGCTAACCAACATCGCCTTGGCGGCCGGACTTGCTCCGATACGTAATTGACTAGCTAGCAAACATCGCCTTGGCGGCCGGACTTGCTCCGGCCGCAACACGCCATCTTGGGTTCCCCCTCATAAAGCGTCGCCTTGGCGGCCGGACTTGCTCCGGCCGCAACACAGGTTGCACGAGGTCTCCCAAGCACGGCCTCGAGTGACTACTGAGAAAAATCCAAACCGTATACCGGAAAGAGAGCAGCGCCTGCGGCGAAGCCGCACGCGCGATGAGAGGGAACCATCTGGGTTCCCTCTCATACGTTCTGGGTTCCCTCTCATACGTAGAGAAGGCCCTCCACCGGGGGGCAGAGGACCTTCAGAAAGGAGGGAGGGTCAGATTCAGCTCAACCGTCATGTTACCTCTGGGCGGGCGGTAGCGCGCAGGGGTCTGGCGGCTCTCTTAGAGTCATCTCATGGCCAGGTTCGCCATCGACGTAACGGCATGCTGGCGCCCGCAACGGGTGGGGATGCTGACGGTGGCGGTCGAGCTGTCGAAAGCTCTCATCGAGGGCCGCTCACAAGACGAGTTCGTGCTCCTGTGCAGCCGGGAGCGGCCGGAATCGCTCCGCGAGCTCGATTGCGAGGCGGTCCTCTCTCCTTATCGCCACGAGCTGGTCCTGAAATCGAGGTGGCTGCCCGCGATGGAGCCCAAGCTGGAGGCAGACGCCATCCTCTACCCGTACTGGCCCGGCCCGCCATTCCGGCGCAACGGCGCGCCGCCTGCTGCGATCTTCGTTCACGACCTCGCCTTTCGGATCCGGCCACGCGAGGTGCCCTGGCAGCAGCGGCTTTACTTTCGCGCCACACTCCCGCCAGCGCTCCGCCAGGCCGCGGCGGTTCTCGTTCCCTCCGAGTCGACGCGGCGCGACCTGCTCCAGCTCTACAGGATTCCCGGGCTCGAGGAAAAGGTCGAGGTGATAGCGGAAGGAGTGCCGTCCGCGGTGACCGCCGGGCCGCTCCCAGAGGGCGTCGATCCGGGGTTTGTCCTCGCGGTCGGTACCGTCGAACCGCGCAAGAACTACCCGAGGTTGCTCGCGGCCTATCGCCACCTTCGGGGCCGGGGTTCGCTGCCCTTCATCATCAACGGTCGTCCGGGAGTGCCGCAGCTGGTCATCGCGGGTCGCGCCGGGTGGGCGTACGGCGACACCCTGCAGCGGATCGCGGCTGAGCCGGGGGTCCGCTATCTGGGCCACGTCGACGAGCCGACGCTTGCCGCCCTGTACGAGTCGGCGTCGGTGCTTGCCTTCCCGAGCCTTTATGAGGGGTTCGGGCTTCCGCTTCTCGAGGCGATGTCTCGTGGCGTGCCCGCGGTGGTCGGGGCTGCGGGCGCGCTGCCCGAGCTTGCGGTCGGCGCGGCGATCTCCGTCAACGCCGAGGACATCACCGCCATCGCCGGTGCGCTCGAGAGGCTGCTGGCCGACGAGGCCCTGCGTCAGAAGATGGGCGCGGAAGGCAAGCGCCTGGCGAGAGGTTATACATGGGCGAATGCCGCCGAGCGCACGCTTGACGTGCTCCGGCGGATCGGTCACGGGTCAGAAAGGAAGGCCGCTTGATGAGCGAAAGGGTGTCTGTGCTCGCCGTGTTGGAGAACGGGCCACACGAGTACGCCCGCGCTGCGCTGCCGTTGATGAGGACGCTCGACGGAAAGCGCTTCAGCGTGGAGACTGGCCCCCTGACCCCCTCGGGCCACGACGTCGTCCTCGCGGCCAGCGATCAGCCGCTCGCGCCGCGCCAGGCATCGGCCCTCGGCACGTTCGTGCGCAGGGGAGGCGCCCTGGTCGTGCTCCACAGCACGCTGGACGCGTGGTTGTCGTCGGAGGCGATCGCCGAGATGGCGGGGTGGACTCCAGGGGGTCTTGGACCGCTGACCGAACTGGTCGTGCACCCTGACGGAGACCATCCCGTGACCCAGCGGCTCGATGGGGATTGGAAGCTGTCCGACGAGCTCTACCTTTCGGAGGGTCCGCCCGTCGATGCATCGGTCTTGCTGCGCGCCAGCTGGCGGTTCACCGAGCAGGTTGTGGCGTACGAGCGCCGCCATGGCGCCGGTCGCTTCGTCTACGTGGGTCTTGGACACGAGCCCGCAACGTATGAGGATCCCAACTTTCAAAAGCTTGTCGGACGGCTGCTCCTCTTCGCCGCCGGTAGGACGGCCGCGGCGCCGGTGGGCGTGGGGCTCATCGGTTACGGCGCGATCGGCCGCGACCACGCGGCTTCGATCACGGCCACCAGCGGCTTGCGCCTGAGCGGTGTCTGCGACCTTTCGGCTGAGCGGCGCGAGATGGCGGCTCGGGACTGGCCGGTCCGAGTGCATGAGCGCCAGGAGGAGATGCTCGACGATCCAGGCATCGGCCTGGTGGTTGTCGGCACACCACCCAGCGCGCATGTCGAGCCGGTGCTCGCGGGGCTCCACGCCGGCAAGCACGTGGTGTGCGAGAAACCGTTTGCGGTGCACCTGAAGGACGCGGACCGCATGATCGACGCCGCCGCCGCCCGCGATCTGACGCTAACGGTCTACCAGAGCCGGCGCTGGGACCCGGATTATCTCGCGATGCACGAGGTCGTGCGGTCAGGCCGCATCGGCGAACCTTTCTACATGGAGTCGTTCATCGGCGGCCACGACCACCCATGCGATTTCTGGCACAGCCATGAACCGGTCTCCGGCGGAACCATCTACGACTGGGGCTCGCACTATTTCGACTGGATCCTCCAGCTCTTCCCCGACACCGTCCGGAGCATCGCCGCGCAAGCGCACAAACGCGTTTGGCATGACGTCACCAACGCGGACCAGGTCCGCGTCGACCTGACCTTCGCCGGCGGCGCCCAGGCGACCTTCCTGCAATCGGACATCGCTGCCGCGCGCAAACCAAAGTGGTACCTGCTCGGGACCCGCGGCGCAGTCATTGGCGATTGGGCCGCTGAGCCGGTACCGGCGGATTTCCCGGCCCGGATGAGAGTGTTTCGCGCGGCCGGCGAAGGCGCCCACGAAGAGGTGCTGAGTCTTCCGCGGCGCGACGAGAATGGTTTTTACCGCAACCTCGCGGACCATCTCGCCTGGGGAGAGCCACTCGCGGTGACGGCGGAGGAGGCGCGACGGACGGTGGCGGTCATGGAGGCGGCCACGGAATCGATCTCGCGCGGCGGCGCGCAGCTCAAGGTCGAGATATAGCCCGCCGCGTCGGTTGGGGCGTATTGGGGGCAGCCGATATCGCCCGGCGCGCCGTTCTGGCCGCGATCGGCTCCTCGAGCAACGGCCGGCTCGTGGCCATGGCGAGCCGAAACGCAGAGCGCGCTCGCGCCATGCTCGCCCCCTACAGCGACGCGGTCGTCGCGGAATCGTACGAGGCTCTGCTGGCCGACCCGCGCATCGATGCCGTCTACAACCCGCTCCCGAACAACCTGCATCGGGAATGGACGCTGCGAGCGCTCGAGGCGGGCAAGCACGTGCTGTGCGAGAAGCCGCTCGCCATGAACGCACTGGAGGCGGAGGAGATGGCCGCCGCGGCGGCCTCGTCCGGCAAGCACCTCATGGAGGCTTTCATGTACCGGTTCCATCCCGCCATGCGCGAATTCGTCAAGGGCTTGCGCGATCCGATGCACGTGCGCGCCACTTTTGGGTTCACGGTCAAGGACGACGCGGACATCCGGCTGCAGGCCGCGCTCGGCGGCGGCGCGCTCATGGATGTGGGCTGCTACGCGGTGAGCGTTTCGCGATGGATCCTGGGTGAGCCGACCGAGGTGCACGCGGCCGCGAGGATCTCGAACGACGTGGACATGACCGTTAGCGCCCTGCTCGACTTCCCCCACGAAACGACCGCGTCCGTGTGGGTCAGCATCGAGTCGCCTGAGGAGCAGGAGCTGACCGTCATCACCCACGACGCCGTGGAACACCGAACCCGACCCTTCACTTCCCGATTCGACCCCCATGATCCCTATCAGCTGATGGTCGAGTCGTTCGGCAACAGCGTCCTGCACGACAGGCCGGTTGCAATCCCATTGAGCGAGTCGATCGCAAACATGCGAGTCCTCGACAAAATCCGGGCCGCGGCTAGCTCTTGATCAGATATGAGAGGGAACCCAAATGGTTCCCTCTCATCGGCCGGTCGCTTCGCGACGGGCCTGCTCTCTTTCCGGTATATGGTTTTGGATTTTCTAAGTTGCTGCTCATAGCGACGATTGGCAGACGCTAGAAACAAAGTCGCGGCCGGGGTGAACCCGGCCGCCAGGGCAGCGCTTGCTCTTGGACCGGAGACGGGTCGCGGCTAGCTCTTGAGCAGCTCTTGAAAGCGCGGATCCTGGCGCAGTTCGTCGAGGTCTGAGTCGCCGGCCGCGGTTTGCCTCATGTCGGGGCGCAGGGGAAACGCCTCCTGCAGGAGCGCGATGGCCTCGTCCCTCTGACCCTCCTGCACCCGCACCGCAGCCAGGTTATAGAGCACGGTGCCCATCACAAGCGCGGGCGCGGCAGCCGCTCTCATCTCGGAGACCGCGCCTTCGAACAGCTGATGCGCCGGCTCGCGAAGGCCGTTCTCGCGGTAGTACGCGAAGAGATGAAGACGGGGATGCGTGTAGCTGTTTCGCAGCACCGCCTCCTTCGTCGTTCTCGCGATGTACCACTCCATGGGCTGCTCACCGACCTTCTCGTACAAGTCGGTGATCTCCCCGAGCAGGTGGTCGGCTCGCGCCGCAGCGTCCGTCAGTGGAGTGCCGATCCCGCGCGCCAACTCCGCGTCGTTGAACTCATCTATGTTGGCCGGCGGTGGCTGGTAATCCCTGCCCTCGCTGACGTCGGTCAGCGCGTTGCGCATGCGTTCTCGCCACATGCCGATGTGGAACATGACGATCGCGGCGGGCCAGCCCCGTGGCGCGGTCTCGGACTGGCGCGCTCTATCGACGAACTCTTGCTCTGCCCTGCGCTGCGCTTCCAGCGCCGGGCGAATCAGTGCCGTGTCAGGCAGGATTCATGTCCATTGTCTGGGTGCCCTTGAATGTGATCGGGCCGGTCAGGCCTGGCGTGGTGCCGCCCGCCGCCATGTTCAGGGTCATGGTCGCGTCGACGGTTCCGGTGGAGTGGGTCTTGACCAGGCGGTGGGCGCTGGAATCGATCCACGATGTGACGTCCGAGGTGGTCGTGCCCTTCATGGACAGGCTCTTGAGCGCGCCGGTCGAAGGAAAGAGCGACGTGCCGCCCTGCCCCCCCAGCGCCGACATGTCGAGCGTCAGGTCGATGTTGCTTGCGAGGTTGGACTGTACGACCGCGGTGTTGACGCTCTTGACCTGCTCGTCGCGAACGTACTTGTTCTTGCTGGTGACGTGGACCGAGCCCGTCCCTGTGGGGTTGGCCTGGTCGTAGTCCTTGGTCCAGGTGTCCCCGGGCTTGACCGCTTTGTCGGGGAGGATGGCGCTGACCAACCCGCCTTCCGTGCCGGACAGCCCGGGCAGGGAGCCGTTGCTGAAGCTGCCCCCGTTCACGCTCACAATCCGCCCGTCCGAGCCGACCTTCATCTCGACGGTCGTCGCCGTGGTCGTCGTCGTGTTGGTGGTGCCGTTGGTCGTCGTCTTGACCGTCAGATCGGTCAGGTCGACGGTCAGGTCCGCGGTGCCGCTCGAGTCAACCGACTTCACGGCGATCGTCTCTTTGCCGGTCAGGTCGAGGTTGAACGGGATCGAAAAGCCCTCGGCTCCGATGGTGTAGCTGAGGACGGCGTGCAGCGTGTACTTGTAGCTCTCGCCGGTCTTGTATGCAAGCGAGATGGTGTGGGCCTGTGGCCCGCCGATCGAGCCGCATGCGGCGACCAGGAAAAAAGCCGCGCAGAAGGCGAGAACGAACGGACGTCGCATGAGATCCAGCTTAGGCTACGCGGCCGTTTTGGGAGCCTGTTCAGCGGCCTCGTCTGGCGTTGCGGCGGCTGCCGGCGCGGTGGCTGCCACCGGCACGATCTGTCGGAATTGCTTGAGCGCCGACTCCCAATTGGCAAGCATGCCGGCAGCCCGAACGCTGCCGGTGCGGCGGTGATGCTCCTCGACCAGCGCTTTGAGCTCATCGGCATCCTCGACGGGCACCTCGCGAGCCGCGACGCTGTCCGCGTTCAGCTGTCGAATTTCGACGACGTAAGCGACGCCGCCGGTCATTCCGGCGCCCGCATTCCAGCCGACCGGCCCGAGAGCGACGGCGACCCCACCGGTCATGTACTCGCAGAAGTGATCGCCCGCGCCCTCGACCACCGCGATCGCACCCGAGTTGCGCACGCAGAAGCGCTCGCCCACACGACCAGCGATGAACAGCTTGCCGCCGGTCGCGCCGTAGCCGATCGTGTTGCCGGCAAGCACGGGATCGGCCGCACCGTCGTTGGAGAACGGTCGGATCGCAATGACGCCGCCGCCCATGCCCTTGCCGACATAATCCTGGGCCTGGCCTTCCAGCGTGAGCTCGACGTCGTCGTCGAGGAAGGCGCCGAAACTCTGGCCCGCGCTGCCTCTGTAGCTGCGCCGCTCGCCGCGCGCAAGGTGGGCCCCGACGGTGCGCCGCGAGTTGTCGATGTCCCCGCTTGGCGGCGCGGTGTCGGGCGCATCGCCATTTCGCTTCCATGCGCGCCGTCGAGGAAGAGTCGCATCGGTGCCCGCCAGGACGTACGAGAGGTCGAGCGCGGTGCCGGCATCCTGCTCGAGCAGCTCGACCCGCCCGACGACCTCCTCGACCGACCGCGCGCCCAACCGAGCCAGGTGATCGCGCACCTCCTCGGCGATCAGGAAGATGTAATTGATGACATGCTCGGGCCGCCCCTCGAACTTGGCGCGGAGATCCTCGCGCTGGGTGGCGATGCCGGTCGGGCAGGTGTTGAGGTGGCACTGCCTGGCCATATCGCAGCCGAGCGCGACGAGCACGCCCGTTCCGAATCCGAATTCCTCTGCGCCGAGCAGCGCGGCGATCACGATGTCGCGCCCGCTGCGCAGACCGCCATCGGTGCGCAGGCTAACGCGCTCGCGCAACCGGTTCGACACGAGCACCTGCTGCGCCTCGGCGAGACCCAGCTCCCATGGCGCGCCGGCGTTCTTGATCGAAGAAAGGGGCGAGGCACCGGTGCCTCCGTCGTGGCCCGAGATCAGGATGTAGTCGGCGCGCGCTTTGGCCACGCCGGCCGCGATCGTGCCGACACCGGCCTCGGAGACGAGCTTCACCCCGATGCGGGCGCGCGGGTTGACCGTCTTCAGGTCGTGGATGAGCTGGGCCAGGTCTTCGATCGAATAGATGTCGTGGTGGGGCGGGGGTGAGATGAGCTGCATGCCTGGTTGGGCGTGGCGCAGGCGCGCGATGAGGCTTGTGACCTTGAGGCCCGGCAGCTGCCCGCCTTCGCCCGGCTTCGAGCCCTGCGCGATCTTGATCTCGAGCTCGTCCGCGCGCTTCAGGTAACTAGGTGTGACCCCGAATCGCGCCGACGCCACCTGCTTGACGCGATTGTCGCGTCGCACTCCTTCGTCGTCGTCGTAGGTGTCGGGATCCTCGCCTCCTTCGCCTGAGTTGGAGCGCGCCCCGACCTGGTTCATTGCGATCGCGAGCGCCTCGTGCGCCTCAGGCGACAGCGCGCCCAGTGACATCGCGGTGGAAACAAAACGCTTGACGATATCGGCCGCCGGTTCCACGTCCTCGAGCGGAACCGGCCGGCTACATTCCTTGACCCGCATCAGCTCGCGCAACGACTGCGGCTCGCCCATGCTCGACAGCCGCCGCCACTCCCGGTACGCCTCCGCGTCTCCGGTCTGCGCCGCCTTCTGCGCGGCGCGCACTGCGTGCGGGTTGTAAGCGTGGTGCTCGCCTGCCTTGCGAAAGCGCACGCGGCCGTGGTCCGGGACCGCAGCGGGTCGCGTTCGGGCCAGACGCTCGATGTCGGCAAGGTCGACGCCTCCGATCCGGGACGGTACGGCCGGGAAGCAGAGCTCCATCACCTCGGCGCCCAGGCCGAGCGCCTCGATCACCTCGGCGCCCCGATAGCTGGTCACGCATGAGATGCCCATCTTCGCCATCACTTTGAGCAGCCCTGCTTCGAGCGCCTTGCGATACTTGGCGATGCTGTCTTCCCCGCTTTGCGGGGAAGTACCCGGCGAAGCCGGGGGATGGGGCTGGGCCACGGTTGCAAAAGCGAGATATGGATGCACCGCGGTCGCGCCGATCGTGATCAGGCACGCGACGTCGTGCACATCCACCGCGTCACCCGCGATCGCGACGATGTCGGTGGCCATGCGCCTGCCCGTCTCCAGCAGGTGCGAATGCACGGCCCCGACCGCGAGCGCCATCGGCACTGGCAGCCGGTGCTGCGCCGAGCGCCGGTCGCTCAGGGCGATCACGCCCCGCGCCGCCGCCGCTTCCCGACGAAGGCGCTGCAAAGCGTCGCGCAGCGATTCGTCAGGCGCGTAGGTGGCGTCGAGCACCACCGCGTCCTCGAGGACCCTGGCCAGCTCGGCGGCGCCAAGCACCGGGGAGTCGAGCTCGAGCAGCTTGTTTTGCGGTCCGCCCTGCGCGGGTCCGCCGTCTTCAGTGGGCACGGCCGGGTGGTGCCGTCGCAGCAGCGCGCGGTCGGCGCCGCCTTCCGGCTCGAGCGTGAGGAGACGGGCGCCGAGCAAAACGCGCAGCGACATCACCGCCTTCTCACGCAGCGGGTCGATCGCGGGGTTGGTCACCTGCGCGAACCGCTGCCGCAGGTAGCCGTAGACGCGCCGCGGCGTGCGTCCCAGCGCGGCGATCGGGATGTCGTCCCCCATCGAGTACACAGGCTCCGCTCCCGACTCTGCCATGGCGTCGACCACGAACTTGACGTCCTCGAAGCCCCAGCCATGGAGGGCGTGCTGCGCCGCGAGATCGTCCAGCGGCTCGAGGTCGACGTGATGCCGCTCGACGGGTATCAGCACACGATCAGCCAGGAGCGCGTAGTCGTGGCGTGCCGCGGCACGTTCCTTGGCGTCCGCGTCGCGGAGCAGCGATCCATCGCGGGTGTCGACGAGCAGCATCTGTCCTGGACCGAGCCTGCCCCGCTCGACGACATCCGCGGGCGCCATCGTCACCACGCCCGCCTCCGACGCCGCGGCCACGAGACCGTCTTTGGTGCGCTGCCATCGGAGCGGCCGCAGCCCGTTGCGGTCGAGCGCCGCGCCGACGATGGTGCCGTCGCTGAAGGCGAGCGCGGCCGGGCCGTCCCAGGGCTCGAACCGGATCGACTGGTAGCGATAGAAATCGCGCACCGCGGCGGCCAGGTCGCCTCGACCCTCCCACGCGTCGGGCACGAGGCTCATCAGCGCTTCGCTGACCTCCCACCCGCGCTGCACGAGCAGCTCGAGCGCGTTGTCGAGTGAGGCGGAGTCGGATCCCTCGGGCCAGATGGCGCCGCGGAGATTGGGCTCGAGCTCTGCCTCGCGCGCTCGCATCCACGCACGGTTGCCGGTGATGGTGTTGATCTCGCCGTTGTGCGCGAGCATCCGGAACGGCTGCGCGAGACGCCAGTCCGGCATCGTGTTGGTCGAGTAGCGCTGGTGGAAGACCGCGAGCTTGCTCTCGCACGCCTCGTCCCTCAGGTCGAGGTAGAAGTCGGCTAGCCGCGTGCCCGCCATCAACCCCTTGTAGACGACGGTCTGGCTGGAGCAGGACGCGATGTACATACGCACGCCCTCGCCCTCGGCGGTCCGTTCAGCGCGACGCCGCGCGCGATAGAGCCTGTGTTCCCACTCGACCGGGTCGAGTCCGGGATCCTCGATCAGGCCATGCCAGATCGCGGGCATCGTCTCTCGGGCCCGCTGTCCGAGCGAGTCCGGGTCGACAGGCACCTGGCGCCACCCGACCAGGCGCATGCCATGCTCAGCAACGGCCTCTTCGACCACGTTGCGCGAGCGCTCGTCCCAGTCGAAGAGCGCCACGACGCCGTAGGCGCCGCCGACGATGCGCCCCGGCACCTGGATCAGCAAGCCGGCCCCGTCTCCACTCTTGCCGTCCGCGTCGAGACCGCCACGGTGTGCCAGGCGGGCGAGGGCAAGGACGCCGAGTGCGACCGCCTCATGACCGCTGTCCGGCGTGGCGACGAAGCCCATGCCGCAGGCAGCGCGGGCTGCCGGGAGGTCCCCCGGCCACGCTAGGCGCGATCGAGAAAGAGCGGGGGGCACTGCACGGAAGGCTAGCGTCCGTCGGCCAACGGGGCTAGTGCGCCGCTACCAAAAGAATCGGGTTTTGGTTATGCGGTTCCTACATGCCGAGCAGCGTCTGGACCCGCAGCGCAACCGACAGGTTCAGGCGCGTCTCGGGATCTTCCAGGTTCAGCCCCGTGATCTCGCGGATGCGGTCGAGGCGGTAGCGGAGCGTGTTGGGATGGACGCGCAGCCGCTGCGCGGCGTGCTGCTGCTCGCCTGTCTCGAGGTAGGCGCGCAGGGTCGCGACCAGGGCGCCCTTACGAGCGCTGTCGTGCTCGATCAGCGGCCCGAGATGGCGACGGCTGTAGTCGACAAGGCGCTCATCGCTCACCGCGGCCAAAAGCCCGGTCAGCCCGAGCTCGGGCACGGCCACGACCTGTCCCCATCGCTTGAACCGGGCGAGCGACTCCATCACCGAGGTGACCTCGCGCAGAGCGCCCTCGACACCGCTCGGCGCCTCGATCGGGGCGCTGAACCCCACCGAGATCGTGAAGCCAGGCTTCCATTCGCCGATCGCCTGCTGGACCTGCAGGCCGAGGGCATGACTGCGCGCCTGGTGGTCGCCGATCTCGGTGCCGAGGGGCAGCAGGGCCACCACCTGGTCGGATCGGCCCTGGACCAGGGCCCGCTGGTAGCTCGCGCGCACCACCCCGGTGACCCGGCGTAGGAATTCGCGCTTCAGCGCCTGGATGGCGTCCTCGGAGATCTGCCGTGCGCGGTTGAAACCGCGGAAGTCATCGATGTCGACGAGCAGAACGATGTGGCTGCCGTGAAGCGGATAGCCGACGTGGCGGGCGCGGCGCTGGGCCGCCGCCTCGTCGCCGTACGTGCCGTGGAGCAGGTCTTCGAGGAACTCACCGCGGACGCGTCCCTCGACCTCCGACAGCTCACGCTCCTTGGCGATCGAAAGCGCGAGCACGAGGGCCGCCTGCTCGATGGCCATGAAGGCGAGCTCTTCGTTGTGGGGCGGATGGTCGAGGATCGAGATGTAGCCGAGCACCTGGTTGGCGGCCAGGATCGGCGCGATCAGGCGTTCGCGCGACATGCCGAGGTGTGGAAACGCCGGCACCTTGACCGGTCCGCGCTTGGCCTCGACCTCGCGGAGAGTGCGCTGGATCTGCGGGTCGTAGAGGACGCGATGCGGAGTGCCCTGACGGAGGATCGTCTCCTTGCGGTGGGCGTCCGCGCTGCCGCCGGCGTGTGCGAGCAGATGGAAGCTGGCGTCCTCGACGACGACAGCGCTCTCGAGCAGGTCGGCCAGGGTCCGGCAGATCTCGTTCACGCCCTTGCCGTCGAGGACGAGCTCGGTGAACCGGCGGTGGATCTCGATCGAGCGCTTCAGCCGCCAGTGCTCGGCGTTGATGATGCGTTCGAGCAGCGGCGACATCAGGTCGACGAACTGGACGTCGGACGAGATCGTGAAGAGGGGCACCTTCAGGCGGTCGGCCTCGGTGACCATCTCGGGCGGCAGCCGGCGCAGGTAGGGCAGGGGGCGGACGACCAGGCCGGCCCCGCCGCCTTCGGCGATCCGGCCGACCAGCCGGATCTGGGCATCGAGGTCGTCTTTGATCGGGAAGCCGCTCGTGAACATGAGGTCGCCGGCGCGCGGCTGGACCTCGGGCGTCTCCATCAAACGCACCCATTCGACCTGGCGGTCGAGACCGTCGGCCCCGGCCACGAGCTTGGCCGAAGCAAGCACGGATCGCATTGCCTCGCGCACCGTCGGCCGCGGCGCCTCGGTCTCCGCCTCGACCCTTTTGGCGGCCATCAAGGCAAGCTTAGGGTGTGCATCGGGGACAAGCAAGATGGCGTCAGGGTTGTGGGAGGGGCACTAGGAGGCGTTCAGCTTTGACGCTACCGTCATTGGCATGACCTACGAAGAGGCCCCGGCTTGCGACCGGCACGAGGCAAGCGTGCCCATGCAGCTGCGCACCATGCACTCCGACTCCAACCGGCCTGACATCGTGGTCGGTCTGTTCGAGTGTCCGGAATGCGGCCATGAGCGCAGGACGCCGATCCGGACGGGCGAGACGGCCGAAACCGCCGCTTAGCTTCCTCCCCATTTATGGGGAGGTGGCGCCGCAGGCGCCGGAGGGGCCTTTCCTTTTTACTCCTTCGCGATCAGCTCGCGGAGGACCAGGGGCAGGATTCCTCCATGGTGGAGGTAGGCGACCTCGGTCTCGTTGTCGACGCGGGCACCTGCCGCAAAGCGGGTGACCTTGCCCTCGTCTGATGTGACCTCGACCTCGACGCGCTGGCCGGGTTTGATCGTCTCGAGACCCTGGATCGTGAATCGCTCGTGACCGGAAAGGCCGAGCGTCTGCGCGTTCTCGCCCGGGGCGTACTGGAGGGGCAGGATGCCCATGCCCACGAGGTTGGAGCGGTGGATGCGCTCGAAGCTCTCCGCTATCACCGCCCGCACGCCCAGAAGAAGCGGGCCTTTGGCCGCCCAGTCGCGGGACGACCCGGTGCCGTACTCCTTGCCGGCAAGCACGATCAGCGGCACCCCTTCTTGCTTGTAGCGCTGGGCGGCGTCGAAGATCGTGACCTCATCACCGCTCGGAAGATGACGCGTCCAGTAACCCTCGCGTGAGGCGAGCGCGTTGCGCAGCCTGATGTTGCCGAACGTGCCTCGCTCCATCACCTCGTGGTTGCCACGCCGCGCGCCGAAGCTGTTGAAGTCGAAGCGATCGACCCCCTTCTCGATCAAATAACGGCCGGCGGGGCCGTCGACCGGGATGGCGCCGGCAGGTGAGATATGGTCGGTCGTCACAGAGTCGCCGACCATCGCGAGCACCCGTGCGCCGTCGATGTCCGTGAGCGTTTTCGGCTGTGGTGTGAATCCTTCGAAGTAGGGCGGCTCTTTCACGTATGTCGAGCTCGGATCCCATGCGAAGATCGGTCCGGTGGGGGCCTCCATCGACTTCCAGTGCTCATCGCCTTCGAAGATGCGCGAATACTCGCGCTTGAACATCTCCTGCTTGACGCATTGCTGGACGAC
>Ga0209056_10002128_pt1 | contig 21539 bp, 14 predicted proteins | sample GraSoiAngelo_114_FD_185876 | JGI IMG/M metagenome (GOLD analysis project Ga0209056, IMG submission 185876) | Grasslands soil microbial communities from the Angelo Coastal Reserve, California, USA - 14_0903_13_40cm (SPAdes) (version 2) | ecosystem: Environmental > Terrestrial > Soil > Grasslands...
TCCATACGTCCCCGCAGCTTTCTGCGCCCCGTAATAAGCGTTCACGATTTGCTGGCACGGCTCGCGGCCCGCCATCCCGCCGGTCACTTTGAGCGTATGCGTCAGCTGAATGGGCTGGTCCGGACTGAGCCAATCCCAGCCCGTCTCCACGCCCAGCAACTTTCGAACGGACTTGCAGAACTCGTGCGGCTCCCATTGAGGATGATCCGCGCTGCCCTTGTTCGGATCGCAGACTGCCACGCCTTGTACGTCCGGTTCCTTCAGGAAGTGAAACATCACGCGCAGACCCTGCGCGCCGACGCCGATGAATCCCATGTTGATCTTGTCGCTCGGAGGGACGTATCCCGGTCCGCCCAGCACATGCCGCGGCACGATTGAGAAGCCAATCGCCGTCGCTGCGCTCTGGCCCAAAAACCTGCGCCGTGAAAAACGGCTCGCTGGAGCACTTCCCGCAGGATTCCGATCTTTCATTTCCGCACCTCGGCGTTGCAGTTCTAGAGATAGCCTTCAGAGCGTGCCATGAACTCGCGACGATTCATGGAGTTATGCCCCTATGATTTCGTTCGCCGCAGGATATCATCCGCTGAATTGAGTGGGAAGCTTTGGCAATGCGCGAAAGCAATGGCTACCTGCTCGGTTACTCGTCGCGCAAAACTTGCATGGGCTCCACGCGCGCGGCGCGCACGGCTGGCACGAGAGAAGCGGCGGCGGCGATGACCAGCACCAGGAGAATCACTGCGGATAGAGTGGGGACGTCGGAGGGGGAGACTCCATAAAGCAAGCCGGCGAGAAGACGTGTGGAGGCGGCCGCGAGGGCCCAACCCGCGAGGCAGCCTGCGATGCACACGGCGAGACCTTGCCAGAGGAATTGCCTGACGATCTGGCCGCGGAGAGCGCCAAGAGCCAAGCGGAGACCGACTTCCCGTTGCCGAACGTTGATGGAATAACTGAGAGTGCCGTAGAGGCCGATACAGGCAAGAGATAGGGCAGTGGCAGCGAAGAAGGTGAGGAGGACAGTTCGGAGGCGATTTTCGGCGAGCGCATCGGAGAAACGCTGTTCGAGGGGAGCGAAGTCGTAAACGGAACGCGCAGGGTCGATTTCATGGATTTGCTGGCGGACGGTTTCGGCCATGGTCATGGGAGCGTTATGGGTTCTGACGAGGAAATAGGTGCCGGGTTCCGCGATGGGAGCGCACCAGTAGGCGGTGGGAATGGGGAGATGATCGAGGCCGGTTTCGCGGGCGTCGGCGGAAATACCAACGATGGCGGCTGGGCCAGAGTAGCCCAGATTCATGGACTGTACATGATGGCCAATGACGGGTGCGCCGGGGAAATAGTTGTCGGCAAAAGTGCGATTGACGACCAGGGTGGGCGGCCCGTCGGTTTCGCGGCAGACTTCGCCGGCGAGCAGCGGAATGCGCATAGTTGCGAAATAGCTGGCGGAGACGAAACGGTTTTCGGCGACGATTTTGGGCTCCGTGTCGGCGCGGCCTTCGGTGAGCTTGAGTTCGGTTTGATATCGGAAGGGAGTTCCAGGAGCGCCCACGGAGATGGCGGCGGCGGCGACGCCTGGCGTCGCGCGCAAAGTTTCGAGAATGCGGTCGGTGAACTGGCGCAATTTTTTCAGGTCGCCCGTTTCGCCCCAGTTCATGCTGAGCTGGAAGGTGAGAATGTGAGCGGCGTCAAAGCCGGGATTGACGCGGCCGAGTTGCTGAAAGCTGCGGAGAAGCAGGCCGGCGCCGGCCAGCAGGGTTACAGCGAGGGCAACCTGGACGCCGACGAGCAGCCACTGCAGCGGATTTCGTCCCGAGACTTGCGAGCGGCTGGATTGCGCAAGCGACGCAGAGAGACTGCGGCGCGTGCCGCGAATGGCCGGAACCAATCCGCAGAGAAGAGTGACCACCACCGAGCAGGCCAAAGAATAGAGGACGATGCGACCGTCGAGATGGATTTCTTCGACACGGGGAAGCTGCGCGGCCAGTGAGCGGAAGATGTCCGACGCTGCCGCCGCGAGAAACAGACCGAGGCCACAGCCGATGAGGGCCAGGAGAAAAGTTTCGGTAAGCAGTTGAGCAATGAGCGCGCCGCGAGGAGCGCCCAAGGAGAAGCGGACGGAGATTTCGTGGTGACGCTGAGCCGAGCGAGACAAGAGCAGCGCCACAATGTTGGTACACGCGATGAACAGCAGCAGAGTGACGGAGCTAAACAGCAGCCAGAGGGAACGGCGCGAATTGCCGATAGTGGTTTCCTTAAGCGGCTCGACGCCTACGGAGAGCTCCGCGTCGGTTTTGGGAAACTGACGGCCGAGCTGTGCCTGCACGGTGGCGAGATTCGCGCGAGCTTGTGCGACCGTGACGCCGGGTTTGAGGCGTCCAATGACGACGAACCAGTTGTTTTGCCGGGCCTGACCGTAAGAAAGGCCGGCAGGAATAGGACACCACAAATCGGCCTCGCGATTGGGAAAGAGGAAAGAGGGAGTCATTACGCCGACTACCAGAGTTAGATGACCATCGAGGCGCAGATTTTTCCCGACGATGCTGGGATCGGCGTTGAAGCGACGACGCCAGAAGCGATCGCTAATCAGGGCCGCGGCCGGCCCGTTGAGAGTCTCCTCGTCGGGCGTGAATTCACGGCCCAACACGGGCGAAACGGCCCAGACTTGAAAGAAACGGGGAGAGACCCAGGCGCGAGTTACCCTTTCCGGCAGAGGGCCGGTGGACTCGGAAACATCTTCGCTGTAATAGCCGGTGAGCGCCTGGAAGGTGGAATTGAGGTGATTCCAGTCCTCGAGACGGACCGGAGCAACCAAATGGAGTGGGCTTGAAGTTTTCGGATTGTATTGGTCGACGCGCATAAGCTGATCGGCGTCGGGGAACGGGAGGGGCTTGAGGAGGATGGCGTCGATGGCGGAGAAGACAGCGCTGTTGGCGCCGATACCCAGCGCAAGGGTGAGAATCACGGTGGCGGAGAATGTGGGAGATTTGCGAATGAAGCGGAAGGCGGATTTGAGATTGGCGACAGTGGCGTCGAGGAGTCGGATGCGGTAGACGTCGCGGACTTCTTCCTTGATTTTTTCCTGACCGCCAAATTCGAGAATGGCGCGTCGGCGCGCTTCGTCGGGGGGCATTCCCGCGGCGATGTTCTCGTCGGTCAGTTCGTCGATGTGGAAACGAAGCTCGGAGTTCATTTGCGCGTCGGAAGCGCGCTTGGGAAGTAAGGATTTCCACCAGGACATGGATCACTCCTATTGAGCGGTTTGAAGAATATTGGCAACGGCGCCGGCCAGGCGATTCCAGTTCGATTCTTCGCTTTCCAATTGCTTTCGGCCCTTTGCCGACAATTTGTAGAACTTGGCTTGGCGGCCTTTTTCGGACTCGCCCCACTCGGCCGCCAGCCATCCTCGTTTTTCCAGGCGATGCAGCGCGGGGTAGAGTGATCCCTGTTGCACTTGCAGCACTTCCTTGGAAATCTGCCGGATTCGCTGAGAGATCCCGTAGCCGTGCACCGGCCCCAGCTCGACAATTTTCAGGATCAGCATGTCGAGCGTTCCTTGCAGCAAGTCCGACTTCTCGATCGGCATCCCGCCTCCTAGACGTTCGACATATATACCGGCCTATAGGTAGATTGTCAAGGAGAGACAATGGTTCCTGCTGAACCCCTCGAACCGGAAGGCCACTTGCGTCCCATCCCTCTTCCGCTACTGATAACCAAACGCTTTGCTCGCGCGTCGATATAATAGACAATCACCCACGACCCGCCCCCGCAGGAGGCCCCATGAAACGCCGTGAATTCCTCCATCGCACCGCTTGCGCCGCAGGAGCAGCTTTTTTCCATGCGGGCGTGTTCGCGCGGCATGCTCGCACTCTCCCCGCGCTCTCGCGCAGGTTCACCGCAGCCGATACGGTAACTCTCGGCAAGACCGGCATCCAGACCAGCCGCCTTGCCATGGGCACCGGCACGGTTGGCGTCGGCCACCATTCCCACCAAACGGCGCTCGGCATCAATGGCCTCTCCGATCTGCTGCTCAATGGCTACGATCGTGGTCTGCGCTTCTTCGATTCCGCGGATTCCTACGGCAGCCATCCTCACGTCGCCGAAGCCCTCAAACATGTCCCTCGCGAGAAGGTCACCGTGCTCACGAAAACCTGGGCGCGCGACGCCGCCTCCGCACACGCCGATCTCGATCGCTTCCGCCGCGAACTCGGCACCGATCAAATCGACATCTGCCTGATGCACTGCCTCACCGAAGGCGACTGGACCGAGCGCTTCAAAGGCGTGATGGACGTTCTCTCCGAAGCCAAGCAGAAGGGCATCATCCGCGCTCACGGCTGCTCCTGCCACAGCATCGAAGCGCTCCGCACCGCCACAAAGTCCCCTTGGGTCGAAGTGCATCTCGTTCGAATCAATCCCGTTGGCGCTTACATGGATTCGGATCCGGACACCGTCGTCAGCGTCCTCCGCGAGATGCGCGCCGCAGGCAAGGGCATCATCGGCATGAAAATCCTTGGCCAGGGCCAGCTACGCAACCGCCAGGACGAGGCCCTTCGCTACGCCCTATCGCTCAACCTCCTGGACGCCTTTACTATTGGCGCCGAATCCAAAGCGGAGCAGGAAGATCTCATCCACCGCATCGCCGCGACGTAGTGACTTTGCAATTTCATGATTCCACTAGCCACTCCACGATCGTCCAATGTATAATCGGCTCAGGAAATAATGTCCGCAGAAGTTCGGACATCGGGCGCAGTCGTCACGCAAAGACAGCGCCAAGGACAACGCCCATGTTCGTCCCCCAAGTTGCTGTACGCATCTAATCCGCCGTTAGCGCGGACCTGAACTTTTCTCCCGTCTCTACCGTTTAATTGCCGCAGCCGCGTCCGCGCGCCCGATTTTCCGGGTAGCGCCCACGCAGAACGTAAAGGTTTAAATGTCTCTCGAACAAACAATAGTCGGGGCGCCGCCGCCCAAGCTGTGGAGCTCCATACACGAATCCCTGCGCGGCTCGCATCAGGACTTCACTACTGGCAATCTCAATCGCGCGATTCTGCTTCTGGCCATTCCCATGGTTCTGGAAATGGTGCTGGAGTCGCTCTTTGCCGTCGTCGACGTTTTCTGGGTCGGCCGTCTCGGCGCGGACGCCGTCGCTACCGTTGGCCTCACCGAATCGCTCCTCAGCCTCGTCATGGCCATCGGGTTTGGCCTCAGCCTTTCCACCACCGCCATGGTCGCTCGCCGAATCGGCGAAAAGGATCCCGCCGGCGCTGCCGTCGCAGGAGTCCAAGCCATCGCCATTGGTCTCGCAATCTCCGCGCTCGTCGGCATTCCGTGCATCTTTTATGCGCCGGAATTGCTTCGTCTCATGGGCGCCTCCCCGCAAATCGTCGCTGTCGGCTCCGGCTATGCGCGCATCGCGCTAGGAGGCAGCGGCGCTATCCTGATGCTTTTTCTCAACAACGCCATCTTCCGCGGCGCTGGCGACGCCGCCATCGCCATGCGCCTTCTCTGGGTCTCCAACATCATCAATCTTGTCCTCGACCCCTGCCTCATTTTCGGCTGGGGCCCGTTCCCCAAGCTTGGCGTCACCGGAGCCGCGCTCGCCACTTTCACCGGCCGCAGTATCGGCGTGCTCTACCAGTTCTACCGCCTTCTCCGCGGTTCGGAACGCATCCGCATCCTCCGCAGCCAGATCCGTCTCAACCTTGGCGTCCTCTGGCGCCTGCTGCGCGTTTCGTTCACCGGCATTCTCCAATTCGCCATCGCGCACACCAGTTGGATCGGCCTCGTCCGCATCGTCAGCATCTTCGGTTCCGCAGCACTCGCCGGCTACACCATAGCCATCCGCATCGTCATTTTCATTATTTTGCCCAGTTGGGGACTCAGCAACGCCGCCGCCACACTCGTCGGACAGAACCTCGGTGCCAAGCAGCCCGAGCGCGCCGAAACTTCCGTCTGGCGCACCGGCCTGTACAACATGATCTTTCTCGGCCTCATCGGCCTCTTCTTCATCATCTTCGCCGAGCCCGTTATTCGCCTGTTCACGCACGATCCTGCCGTCGTTCCGCTAGCTGCCTCCTGCCTGCGCATTCTCAGCTACGGCAACATCGGTTACGCCTACGGCATGGTCATGCTCCAAGCCTTCAACGGCGCCGGTGACACAGTTACTCCCACCATTGTGAATTTCTTCGGATTCTGGCTGCTGGAAATTCCGCTGGCCTACTTTCTGGCGATCAACGTAGGTATGCAATCCAAGGGCGTCTTCTGGTCCATCGTCATCGCAGAAGGCTTCATCGCCGCGGTCAGCATCATTCTTTTTAAACGGGGCCGCTGGAAGCGCCAGCAAATATAGACATGCCTGTGCAGGGGCGCGCTCGCCGCCCCCTTCTGCCCATCGGTTGGGATTTGCCTTAGTTGATCGCCACAGCCGTCCTTGTGGTGAAGGACAGCCTTATTTCAGCGGGATACTCGATATCTTTCTTACCTGTCGCCGCGGCACCCACCGTACCAGCTCCAGCGCCGGCTCCAGCACCTATCGCTGCACCCTTGCCGCCGCCCGCCAGCGCGCCAATAATCGCGCCACCCGCGGCTCCGCCACCGATGAAGCCGGCATCCCGCTTGCCCTTGCCCTTCTCGGTTCTTCCAACGGAGTTGGTCGCAAACGTATAGGTCTTGCCGCCTACGGTCACCGTGCGCAGCCGCAGATACAGTTTCGCGGGCGTGGAAAGCCGTCCTGACGCCTGCACGCCGCTCACCGTCAATTTCGCCGCAGAACCCTTCGGAATCACCACTTTACCGCCCACGGTCACATCTTGCGCAACCGTGCCTGATATGGTCTGACCGACTTGCGCCGTCTTTGAACTTACGGATTGATCAGTCACCACTGGAATTTTCGTTCCTGCTGGAATGGTGCCGCTTGCTTGCGTGAGTGCCGGCAGTGCCAGCGCCAGCGCAAGTGAAATTGCGAACGTACGAATTCGAGGATTCATCTCCGTCACCTCAGGTATGGATTAGGGGCTCTAGGAAAAGTCTAACAAAGGAATTGCCGAGAGTGGAACAAGACCGTCCGAACGGTGCTAAAAGTGAAACAACAATTCATCCGAGCCTGGGGCTTTCGGCTCGATATACAAATTGTCGATCAGCCGCGTCTTGCCGATGAACACCGCCAGCACAATGTAAGAAGGTTCGCTAAGGCGCACGACCGGTTCAAACGATTCAGAATCAATGATTTCCGCATAGTCCACCGTCGCCAGCCGTTCGCAATCTAGTTTGCGGCGCAATGTAGTTTGCAGTTGCAGCGCGTCGCGCACGCCGGCGGCCAGTTCGTTCTTCGCCGCGTCCAGCGCGCGATGCAGCACAGTCGCAGCCTTGCGCTCCTCTGCATTCAAATACGCATTGCGCGAAGACATCGCGAGGCCGTCCGGCTCGCGCACAATCGGGCAAACAACAATTTCCGAATCGAGATTCAAGTCGCGCGACATCTGCGTGATGATGCGCGACTGCTGCGCATCCTTTCGCCCGAAATACGCGAAGTTCGGCTGCACAATTTGCAGCAGCTTCATCACCACGGTCGCCACGCCGCGAAAATGCCCCGGCCGCGAACGCCCCTCCAGTCTTTCGCTCAATCCGTCCACTTGAACGTAGGAAGAAAATCCTTGGGGATAAATTTCCGCAGCCTCCGGCGCAAGAAGCGAATCCACTCCGGCTTGCTCCAATTTCTCTTTGTCAGATTCGAAAGTGCGAGGATATTTCGAGAAATCTTCTTTGGGGCCGAATTGCTTTGGGTTCACAAAAATCGAAGCGATCACTGTCGAACATTCCCGCTTCGCCCGTTCGATCAGCGCAAGATGCCCGCGATGCAACGCACCCATCGTCGGGACCAGGCCGACAATGCGGTTCTCCGCACGCGCTTGCCGCGCCTGCTCCTTCATCCACGCAATCGTGTGAATGATTTCCACGGAAAGTGTGCGGACCCGAAACTACGCGCCCGCTGCCGTGGCGCGCTCGCGATAAAAGTGCATCAGGTCCGTCGCGATCGGCTGCGCGCCGAGTTGCCGCAGCAGCGTGGTGACCTGGCCGCGATGATAGGTGCCATGATTGGCGAGATGCTGCATCGATTCCCACAGCGGATTGCGATAGACGCCGAATTTCAGCGTTTTATATTCGAACACGCGGTCAAGATCCGCCTGCGCCAAGCCGCGCACGAAACCGAGCAAGCGCATTTCGAGTTCGTCCCAGCGCTCGCGCAAGCTTGCCATATCCGGGAATTGCGTCGCGTCCGGAAGCGACGAAGGCGAGCGGCCCTGAAAGCGCTCCAGCCAAATCCATTCGGCTCCCCAAATATGCGCAAGCGTGTCGCGAACAGAGCCAAAGCTCGAGCCCATCGGCTGCACGAACTTCTCCGCCGTCAGCGCGGAAGCGGCTTCCAGCGAGCGGCGATTCGCCCAGGCGTTGTAGTCATAGAGCACGCGCATTTCTTGCGTCGTCATCTTCTCCTCCAATTGCAAAACCAAATTTCAGTTGTCATTCCGTGCCTGCCTGCGGCAGGCAGGCGAAAGCGAGGAATCCGCTTCTGACTTTTATTTCGTGGTTCGCTTTCTACCAATCGCCGTCACTATTCACTGGCGCTTCTTTCTGCTCCATCGCCATCTGCGCCGCATGATAGGACTCACCATCGGATGGAAACATCCCGCTGCGCACGTCACTGCAGTATTCACGCACGGCGTTTGAAATAATTTCTCCCACGTTGGCGTACTGCCGCGCAAACTTCGGCGTCGCACTCAATGTGAGACCGAGCAGATCGTGCACGACGAGAATCTGACCGTCGCAATCGGGGCCCGCGCCGATGCCGATCGTCGGGATGCGCAATTCCTTCGTGATCTGCGCGGCGAGTTCGCGCGGCACTGCTTCGAGCACCACGGCGAAAGCTCCGGATGCTTCGACCGCATGCGCATCGCGAAGCAGTTGCTCCGCGGCATCAGCGGTTTTGCCCTGTACGCGGTAACCGCCCAGCGCATTCACCGATTGCGGCGTCAATCCAACGTGACCCATCACAGGAATTTCCGCTTCCGTCAGCCGCGCGATCAGCTCCAGCCGCCGCTCGCCGCCTTCGACTTTCACGGCTTCCGCGCCGGCTTCTTTCACGAAGCGCACCGCGTTGCGCAGCGACTCGGCGCTGTCCGTGTGATAACTGCCGTAAGGCATGTCCACAACCATCAGGGCACGGTGAGTTCCGCGGCGCACGGCGCGCGCGTGATGCAGCATCTCGTCAATCGTTACCTGCAGCGTGTTTTCTTGCCCCAGCACGACCATGCCGAGCGAATCGCCGACAAGAATAAGGTCCACGCCGGCTTCGTCGAGCAGGCGCGCGGTCGGATAGTCGTACGCCGTCAGGCAAGTAATTTTCTGTGAGTTGGAATGGGAGCCGGCAGCGCGGGATTTCCGCTGCAGGAGTTCGGGTACGGTGATTTTTCCGTTCCCGGAATTTGGAGCAACGCTCATGGTGGCCTCCGGTGCCGTTCCTTAAATGCCGGATACAGCCCTGTACTTCACCTTTGCGCAGAATAGCAAACTCTGATTCGAATGACCACAAATTTTGATGCTTAGCTGGTGTTTGCTTTAGGATCCGCGAGGAGCTTGGGCGCGGCCTTTCCATTGGGCGCCGCCGCCTAGCCAGTAGCGGACGGCGGAGAGGAATGTTGCGTAGCCGTAAAATGCGGCGGCGAAAGGCAGCGTCAGCGCCCAGATTGCCGAACGGTTGTAGAACTTCACGGTGAAGAGAAACGTCACGGTCATGAGGGAAGCGGCGGTGCTGCCGAGGAGCCAGGCGGGATCTTCGCCGGCGAAAAAAAGAATCCATGGCAACCAGTAGGTGACGAAGAGGCCGAACAGCGTGGCGACGAGCAGCAAAGAGGAATAGCGAAGCTGAGTGAAGGCAGTACGCGCGATCAGGTCGCGAATTTCGGCGAAGGTTTTGTACCCACGGAGACTGATACTGGCACGGGTGACGCCCATCCAGATTTTTCCGCCGGTTCTTTTTACAGCTCTGGCGAGAGCGCAATCGTCAATCACTTCGTTTCGAATGGATGCAAGCCCGCCGATGCGTTCGAGCGCGGCACGCCGCAGCAAAATGCATCCGCCCGCGGCACCGGCGGTTCTCTTTTGCGGGTCCGCGATCCAGCGCGGCGGATAGAGCATCAGGAAAAAATACAAGAACGGCGGAATCAGTAATTTCTCTGGAAAAATCTTTGCTTGCAGGAGCACCATGAGCGACGCGAGATCGAGAGATTCCGTTTCGGCGCGGGAGACCAGACGTCGAAGCGTGTCCGGCGCGTGCATGATGTCGGCATCGGTGAACCAGAAAAAGTCCGGGGCCTTTCCGGATGTGGCGGAGATTCCATCGTTGAGCGCCCAAAGTTTCCCGGTCCAGCCTGGCGAAAGCGCTGCGACGGTTTGAACGGAAAGGCGCTGTGCCACGCCCAGTTCTTCCGCGGCTTTCCGCGCGAGCGCGGCGGTTCCGTCGTCGCTCTGATCATCAACGACGATAATCTCGAATTCACCGAGATATTCCTGGCCGAGGAGGCTGGTGACGGCGCGGGTAATGGTTTCGGCTTCGTTGCGAGCCGGAACGATAGCAACGACATGGGGCCATTTTTCCAGGGACTTCGGTTCGAGGTGTTCTTCTTCCAGCCGCCAAAAGTTTCCGCGCAGGAAGGCAATATAGAGCCAAATGACAAGAACAACCAGGGCCAGAAGATTGGTCACGAGAATGGGGTGAAAGCTCATCATTTCGGCAAAGATGGCTTGGAGAGCATATGCGTTCTTTCCCGCAGAGACAAATTTCAGCCGGGAGAGAGTAGGCGGGCACTGCAGGGAAAGAAATGACGGCATAGAGCCGCCGCTACAAAGCGAAAAGAACGGGTCTGAAGACCCGCCACTACAAGGCCGGGCTGAACAGACTGTTACGAAACTCCGTTGCCCGGCGGTAAATAAATGAGAAGATGCCCTCGCGAAAGCGAGGACATTTTTTTATGGGCTTTGTGCAGGGAGAAGGCCGGACGCAAGGAACACTGTTTCCTGTTTGTCTGGAAGAATTGATTCCAGACGATCATGTTTGCCGCGTAATCGACGCGTTTGTGGACCGGCTGGACATGGCGGGCTTGGGCTTCGAGCGCGCCGAAGCGGCCGACACCGGGCGGCCTGGTTATGATCCACGCGACCTGCTGAAGCTCTACCTGTACGGCTATCTCCAGCAGATCCGTTCCTCGCGGCGGTTGGAGTCGGAGTGCCGGCGAAACATCGAGTTGATGTGGTTGCTGGGGCGATTGGCACCGGACCACAAGACGATCGCCGAGTTCCGGCGCATGCATCGCGAAGGAGTGACCGCTGCGGGTGCGGAGTTAGTGCGATTGGCGCGCTCGGGGGGCTTGGTGAAGGGCGAGTGGATTGCCATCGATGGCTCAAAGTTCCAGACCGTCAGCAGCGCGAAAAGTGTGCGCGAGCGCGAGGCGCTAGAACGCTACTTGGAACAGTTGGAACAGACCGATCAGCAGGATGAAGTGATCATCGACCCCAGCGCGGTGGCCAGCGCGCTCGAGAAGTTGCGCCAGCACCCAGAGCCAGAAGCCCGTTTTATGCGCTCCGCCCACGGCATAATTCCCGCTTACAACGTGCAGGCGGCCGTCGACGCCGAACACGCGCTGATCGTGGCGCAACAGGTGACCGATCATGCCGCCGACAACCGCAGTCTGCAACCGATGGCGGAAGCCGCACAGGCAGCGGTGGGCGGGCCTGCGCAGCTGATCAATGTGGTGGCCGATGCAGGCTACTCCAATGGCACCCAAGCCGAAGCTTGCGAGGTGAAAGGAATCTTGCCGCACGTGCCAGTCCAGCGGGCGATGAATAATAAGGGAGATGGCACGCTGTTCGACCGCAGCGAGTTCACCTATCAGCCCGAAAGCGATACGTTCCTATGCCCGGCGAGTCAAACCCTGGCTCGCAAACAACTATCGCGGAAAGATCGTGCGGTCTACTATGCCGGTCAGCCGGAAGTGTGCGGAACCTGCGCGCTCAAATCGAAATGCACGACGGGCTCCCGGCGCTGGCTCACGCGGCACCTGCACGACGAAGCACTGCGGCGTATGCAGCAACGAACCACGCCGGAAGTGATGCAGCTACGACGTTCGACGGTGGAGCATCCTTTTGCCAATCTGAAATACCGCATCTTCGGACATCCGCGTTTCCTGCTGCGTGGTCTACAAGGAGCGCAAACGGAAATCAGCCTGGCCGTCGTCGTTTACAATCTGAAAAGGATGCGGAACATTCTCGGCGGGCGCAAGTTAACGGCAGTCCTGCAAACCGCCTGAAACCGTTCCCATCCACCGTCACGCGGCTACCGCGACGGTCCAGCTCCTCCAAAAGACAAAAAGCGATGCTCCGGAACCCGGAACATCGCTTTCATCTGCCTATCGCCTCTTGTTTCGTAACAGTCTGTGAAGCCCGGCCTCTACACGGAGAGGGATGGCGGCATCATCAGGCCAAGTCTTCGGAGCGAATGGGCAAACGACGAATGCGCTTTTTCGTCGCCGCATAGATCGCGTTGCACAGCGCGGGCGCGATGACCGGCAACCCAGGTTCGCCGATTCCTGTGGGTTCTTCCTTGCTCAGGACCACGTGGACTTCCGTTTTCGGAGTCTCGCTCATGCGCGGCATCTGGTAATCGTCAAAATTGGATTGTTCGACGCGGCCACCCTTGATGGTGATGGCGTCGTGCAGCGTTGCCGATAGCCCGTAGATGGCGGCGCTCTCGACCTGCGCACGGACGCCTTCCGGATTGACGGGACGGCCGCAATCCACAGCGTAGACGACGCGCCGGACCTTTACCGCGCCAGCATTCACGCTGGCTTCGACGACGGCCGCGGTGTAACTCTCGAAGGAATAGTAACCGGCGATGCCGCGAAAAACGCTCTTGGGAAGCGGCTTGGCCCAATCCGCCTTTTCCGCAGCAAGGCGCAGAACAGCTTTAAGGCGGGCTGTGTCGAGCGGCTTGCCTTCTTTCGGGTTGGTGAAGTCCGGGATTTTGCGGTCATCACCGATAAGGCGGAGGCGGAATTCCAGCGGGTCGGCGCCGGCAGCGTTCGCAAGTTCATCCACGAAAGACTCGACGACGAAGCCGCTGGTGGAATGCTCGACGGAGCGCCACCAGGCCCGCGGAACGGAAGACTTCGCGAGGGTGTATTCAATGCGATAGTTTGGGGTCTGATAAGGAATGAACGCCGCGGTGGCAAATTCGGATTTATCCGGAGCTTCTTCTCCCTTGGGATTCCACATGGCATCGATGGAGGTGGACGTCTGGAAATGCTTCCACGCGGCAAGATTGCCCTTGGCATCGAGCGAGCCGGAGAAATGGTGATAGGAGGCAGGCCGATAGAAACCGTGCTGCATATCGTCGTCCCGAGTCCAAACAATCATCACCGGCTTGCCGGAAGCTTTGGCAACCTGTGCCGCTTCCATGACGAAGTCCGCTTGATAGCGCCGGCCAAAACCGCCGCCCATGAGCGTGGTGTGCACAATCACTTTCTCAGGAGGAAGTCCTGAAACCTTCGCGATGATTTCCTGCGCCCACTGGGGCGCCTGAGTGGGAACCCATGCTTCCGCGCCGTCCGGGCGGATGTGCACGGTGCAATTCATCGGCTCCATGGTGGCATGGGCGGCAAACGGGAATTCGTAGGTAGCTTCGACTTTTTTCGCGGCGCCGGAGAAAGCCGCATCCGCGTCACCATCGTTGCGGACGACTTTGCCGGGCTTGGCGGCGTTATCCAGAAATTGTTTGCGAAGCGAATCCGTGGATTCCGAGGCGGCGGGACCTTCGTCCCAAGTGATTTGCAGCGCTTTGCGTCCCTGCATGGCGGCCCAGGAATTATCGGCGAGCACGACAACACCACCGGCTGTGAACGCGCCCGGGCCGACCGGATCGATAGCGATGACGTCCCTGACTCCCGGCACGGCTCTGGCTTTTGCGGCGTCGAAGGATTTCAGTTTGCCGCCAAATACGGGGCAGCGGGCAATGACGGCGAATTGCATGCCGGGCATGCGCGAATCGATGCCGAACTTCGCCGCGCCGGTGGCCTTGTCGCGCGCTTCAAAGCGCCGCGTGTCGTGCCCGACGATGGTAAAAGTATCCGAATTCTTGAGCGGGACGGTATTGAAATCGGGGATAGGCAGCTTGGCCGCATCCTCGACCAGTTCGCCGTAGGTCAGAAAATTCTTGCGCGCGCCGTGGAGCACGCCGCCGTCTTTCGCCACGCACGTATTGGGATTTACGTTCCAGCGCGCAGCGGCGGCGGAGACCAGCATTTCACGCGCAGCCGCTCCGGCCCGGCGCATGGGCAGCCAGGAGCCAGCGACGCTGCCGCTACCGCCCGTGCCGTGGTCATAGATTTTGGGATTGGTCGGCGCTTGCTCGATTTTTACGCTCTTCCAATCGAGATAGAGTTCTTCCGCGAGAATCATCGGCAAGGCCGTCATGATGCCCTGGCCCATCTCGGACTTGCCGAGAATTAAGGTCACGCGATTGTCGGGTGTGATGCGGACCCAGGCATTGAGCGGATTGGGCGGTTTCTTTTCCTGCCGCGGGGCTTCTTGCGCATGGGCGCCGGCAGGAAGATAGAAACCGATCACTAGCGCCGTTCCACCCGCGGCGCTTTTCTTCAGGAAATCACGACGGTTTACAACGGGAGCTGTCGCCATGGAGCACCTCAGAGATTTTTCTTGTGGCCGGAACGGTTTCGAAATAATCAGGCGGCGGACTTGGCCTTGCCGGCAGGCATGGACGCGGCGCGGTGAATGGCTTTGCGGATGCGCTGGTAAGTGCCGCAGCGGCAGATGTTGCCGCTCATGGCATCGTCGATGTCGGCGTCGGTGGGCTTGGGTTTCTTGGAAAGGAGAGCTACGGCGGACATGATCTGGCCGGACTGGCAGTAGCCGCACTGCGGAACGTCTTCTTCCATCCAGGCTAGCTGCACGGGATGGCTGCCGTCGGCGGAAAGTCCTTCGATGGTGGTGACTTTCTTGCCGGCGACGCTGGAAATCGCGGTGATGCAGGAGCGCGTAGCTTCGCCGTTGATATGCACGGTGCAAGCGCCGCAGAGCGCCATGCCGCAGCCGAATTTCGTGCCGGTCATGTTCAGAGTGTCGCGAAGCACCCAGAGTAGCGGCATGTCCGGGCTGACTTCGACGGATTGGGGCTTGCCGTTCAGAGTGAAAGTGATGGCCATGGAAACCTCCCTCCAGCAGACGAATATCCTACAACAATTCGGGGCATGGATGAAAATCTACAGATTACTCGTTCATGGGGCCCGCAAATCAGCGGGCCGAATAGGCAACCGCCGGATGCGTTTGCCCGTTGCCGCGAAAATGGCATTGCCGAGAGCGGCGGCGATGGGCGGTACGCCGGGCTCGCCGCAACCGCCGGGAGGCTCCGTGCTCGGCAGGATGTGAACATCAATGGCGGCCGGGGCGTCGCTCAAGCGCAGAACTTCGTAGTCGTGAAAATTGCTCTGTTCGACGCGGCCGCGGTTCACGGTGATGGCGCTTTTGAGCGCGGCAGCGAGCCCGAAATTAATGGCGCCTTCCATTTGCGCCTGGACGCCGAGGGGATTCACGGCGGTGCCGCAATCGATGGCGCAGGTGACGCGATGGATTCGAATGTTGCCTGTGGCAGAATCGCAGGAGACTTCGGCGACTTGCGCGACGTAGCTGCCGTAACCAAAATGTGCGGCGATGCCGCGGCCCGCGCTCTTCGGCAGCGGCTTTCCCCAATTTGATTTTTCGGCGGCGAGCTCGATGACGCGACGACGGCGGCCGATGTCGATTACGCTGTCGCTTCCTGAATTGATTTTTCGCGCGGGGCCCAGCACCGCGAGCAGGAATTCGACCGGGTCACGGTCGGCGGCGGCGGCAGCTTCGTCAAAAAAACTCGAGATGACAAATTGATTGCCGGAGTTTTCGACCGAGCGCCAGTAACCCAGAGGCATTCCGGAATCCGCGACGGCAAACTCGAGACGGAGATGGGGGACGCCGAAAGCGGGGAAGCTGGAACCGTCCAATTGCGCGGCGCCGCGCGGCGAGATGCCGGTGCCATTGTAGAAAATGTCGATGGAGGGCGAGGTGGCGCGATGACGCCAAGCGATTAGATTGTTCTGAGGATCGAGGCCCGCGTGTAAGCGGTGGTACGCGGCGGGACGATAAAAATCGTGACGAATGTCATCCTCGCGCGTCCAGATGACCTGGACAGGAGCATGAGCATCGCGGGAGATCAAGGCGGCTTCGACGGCGTAGTCTTGAATGAGGCGCCGGCCGAAGCCTCCACCGATGAACGTGACGTGAACTTTGACGCGCTCGCGGGGAATGCCCAGAGCTTGAGCGACGGACTCCGCGGCGGCGCCGGGAATCTGTGTGGGCACCCACAGTTCGCATTCGCCATCGCGGACATGAGCGGTGCAATTCGGAGGCTCCATGGCGGCGTGCGCCAGGAAGGGGACTTCGTAAATCGCTTCGAGCTTTTTTGCCGCGCTGGCGTGGGCCTTCTCGAAGTCGCCATCGCTGCGCAGCACGGTGCCCTCAGAGGAGACCAGCTTCACGAATTTTTCGCGCAGGCTGGCGGTGGTTTCCTGCGCGTGCTCGACTTCGTTCCACTCGACTTCAAGCGCTTTGCGGGCTTGCATCGCGGACCAGGTGGAATCGGCGAGCACGGCGACGCCGGCGCAGGAATAGTTGCGGCTGCCGGGGCCGGACTCGTCGCCGAATTGATGCGTCAGATGAGCAGGCTTCAATTCGATGACGGCGCGGACGCCGGGCATTTTCCGGACTTTTTCGGCGTTGGAGGTTCGAACGGTGCCGCCGTAGACGGGGCAGCGCTCAAGGGAGGCGATGAGCATTCCGGGAACGCGCGTGTCAATGCCGAAGCGCGCGGCGCCGTTTATTTTTTGCGCCGTGTCGGTGCGGGGAGTCGGTTTGCCCACGATTCGAAAATCGGAGGGATTTTTCAGCGGAGGATCGGCGGGAGGTTGAAGTTGTGCCGCGGCGGCGAAAAGTTGCGAGTAGGCAAAGCTTCGGGACGTGCTGGGATGATGCACGGCACTATTTTCCGCACGACATTCGGAATGAGGGACGTTCCATTCGATGGCGGCGGCGGAGATGAGCATTTCGCGAGCGGCGGCGCCGGCTTTGCGCAGATTTTCGTAGGAAGTTCGAACGCTAAGGCTGCCGCCGGTCAGCTGATCGCCGTATTTCGGGTCGAGGTCCGCTTGAACGACTTGCACGCGGCGCCAATCGCAGCAAAGTTCCTCAGCGACGAGCATGGGGAGAGCGGTGCGAACGCCCTGGCCCACTTCGGACTTGCCGCACCAGATTTTTGCGCCACCGTCGGACTCGAGTTCCAGCCAGGCGTTGGGCAAAAACGGGGCGGCTGCAGTAGGGTCCGTGTTCGTGGTTTTTCGTGGGCTGCTGGAAAAACAGAAAGGGAAAAGCAGGCTCGCGCCGGTGGCGGCGGAGGTCTTCAGGAAAGCGCGACGTGTGACGATCGAGGACAAATCCACGTCCCCCAAGGATTCAGACGCCCGGATTTCCGAGGCGTGAGCAGGCTCAATTGCCTTCGGCGGGGGCGGGCCGAGGCGGAGCTTTGGGCGGCGGCGGGGGAATATCCCGCTCGACGCCGCGCCAACCGACGGGGCGGCCGCTGACGGCTTCTTTGACAGAGCGAAAAAGTACCACGTACATCAGTTGGCGATAGTAGAAGCGCTGGAGAAGGACGGGGAAGAGCAGGGTCCAGTCTTCCTTGCGTTCCAGTGCGAAGGCCACCATGCAGGTGAGAATGTCAATGAGCACAAAGCCGACAAAAAAGAAGAGGGATTTCTCGACGTCAGCCGTGGTCCAGAGCTGCGGGAGGCGCGTGATCCGAATCTGCGCTAGTCCCCAGAGAAGCAGAGAGCCGAAGAACATCAAATCGATGACCGGGGAAATCAGAGGCAAAACGAGCTGGAAGATGAAAATGTTGGGAAGCGCGATCCAGCCGAGCGTTCCGTGCTTGGGACGCAGGAGCGTGTCGCCGTGCTTCCAGAAAGCTTGCAGCGTGCCGAAGGTCCAGCGGAACCGCTGGCGAATGAGCTGGCTGGCAGTATCCGGCGCTTCGGTCCAGGCGATGGCTTCCTCGTCGTAGCTAATGCGCCAGCCGAGGCGGCGAATGGCGATGGTGAGGTCGGCGTCTTCTGCCACGGTGTCCGCGGTGATGCCGCCGGCGGCTTCGATGGCTTTTTTGCGCCATGCGCCGAGCGCCCCGGGAACGACCGTGATGCAATTGAGCAGATCGAAGGCACGCTTTTCCATGTTCTGACTGGTGATGTATTCGAGCGCTTGCCAGCGGGTGAGCCAGCGGGAGCGATTGCCAACCTTTACGTTGCCGGCGACGGCGCCAACGGTGGGATTCGAAAAGTGGCGGACCAGTTTGCTGATGGCGTCGGATTCGATTTCGGTGTCCGCGTCGATGGTGACGACAATTTCGGTATCCGCCTGGGACATGGCGAGATTCAGAGCCGCGGCTTTTCCACGATTCACCTGGTGGATGATGCGCACGCGCGGTTCATGGGAAAAGTTTACGTCGAGGAGTTCACCCGTTTTGTCTGCGGAGCCGTCATCGACGACGATGATGCGCAAGTCCTTCAGGTCCGAGAGAAGAACCGACGCGACGGTTTGCACGATGACGTTTTCTTCATTGTGCGCGGGAATCAGGACAGTAGCGCTCGGCGGCGGGTCCGGCATGACGGCATGGTCCGGGAGCAATTTCTCGATGAGAGCGAGCAGACCGATGATTACGGTGCGTCCGCTGACGAGGACGATGCCGAGAATAAAAATGATGCCGATGAAGAAACGAGACCATTGAAAGAGTGTGAAAATAAATCCGTCGGCGCGCGCTTCGAAGCGCTCTTCGGGGGCGAGGGCCGGCATCATTTCCGCGCGTGTTTTTCCGAGCAGATCCGCAACAGAAACGAACTGGTATCCCTGCGCGCGCAACGCGTCGATGATCTGAGGCAGAGCCGCGACGGTCTGCGTGCGATCGCCGCCGCCGTCGTGCAGGAGAATGATATTGCCCTTGTTCGCTTGCCTGAGGACGCTGTCGACAATTTCCTTTGCGGGGATGGGCTTGCCGTCGCGCAAGCTCCAGTCATCCGGATCGATGCGCTGGCCGACGATGAGATAACCCATCTCTTGCGCCATGGGAAGCTGCACGATCTCCTCCGCATATTCCGGCTGGTGATCAATGCCGTAGGGCGGGCGGAAAAGGATGGATTTTACACCGAGCGTGCTTTCAATCAGGCGCTCCGTCAGATTCAGCTGCCAACGGATTTCCGTGCGTGTAATGTCGTCGAACCTTGGATGCGTGAAGGTATGATTTCCAATTTCGTGGCCTTCGGAGTACTCGCGCTTGAGAATATCCGGCTGCTGGTTGGCCATGTTGCCGATTACAAAGAACACACCAGGTACGTTTTTCTGCTTCAAAATGTCCAAGATCTTCGGCGTCCATTTCGTATCGGGGCCATCGTCAAAGGAAAGAACCATTTTTTTATGCGCGGCGCCGATCTGGTCAATGTTATAGGAGAGCGGAATGGCGTCGTACGATTCATCGGTGAATAGATCGCTCTGTGCATCGTATTCGAAGGAACGTTTACCGTTCTTGGGTGTATCGGTAAAGTGCCAGATGTCGCCTTCGCCTTCGAGGATCAAGTCAGGACCGGGGGGAAGATCCGCCAGTTTTTGCCGGGCTGCCGCGTCGGCGTGGGTCGCATCCCAGACCGGCCACAAAGAGCTGTCCGAAGAACCGAGCCGCCAGAGTGCAGTACCCTGCACGCCCAATCGCTCGCTGGCCCGGAGCTGGTTGTAAGCGGTGATGGCGTCCAGCATCCACACCTGGTGCACGTGATTGTGCTCGTCGTAGTACGAATAGTGTGGATTCAGCGAATCGCTGTCGAATTCGATGTTAGCGTCAGACTCCTCGGCGTGCAGCAAAGCTTCCTGGACGCTGAACTCCTCTGCGGCCTCGTGTTCTTTCTTTGCAGCGAGGGACCAATCGTAAGCATAGTTCGCAATTCCCACGATGATCTTCTGAGGAGGAACGAGGTCGAATACCTGGCGCAGGTTCTCGACGAACCAGTCCTGGGAGGCGATAGGGCCGGGAGGAGAGGTCAGCCAGTGCTGGTCGTAGTTCATCAGCACAATGGCGTCACATTGCTTGCCGAAGAACTCGTAGTCGTAGGCATCGTCGCGCGCCGGGAGTGCGATCATGAGTTTTAGAGTCTTCGAGTGGAGCGCGGGTGCAAGCGCACCGATGAATTGGCGAAAGTGCGGCTGGCTGGCGTCAGGAACTTCTTCAAGATCGACAACGATACCTGCCTGGCGGGATTCGACGGCGTATTCGACAATATTCCGGACCAGATTTTGCCGTGAGGCGGGGTTTACCAACATCTGCGCCATTTCCTTGATGCGCCACTTGGCGCCATCGTAGTTGTTGATGAGGCCCATCATGGGCAGCTCGATGGGCGAATTGAGCGACTTCATCCATTGGTGCAACTTGTCGTCTTTCAGAATGGAGATGGCTTCAGCGGGTGTGGCCTTGACGCTGTTTTGGCCGCGTTCGTAGTCCACGATGGTCAGGGCGCCGTCGGCGGAGACGGCATGAAGCTGCTCGGGAATCAGCAGGTCGATATCTTTGTAGTGCTTTTTCAGGGAAGCGAGGCTGTTCGCATCCCAGCTCACGAAAAATGCAGCACGTACCGGGTCGTAGCTTGCGGGGACGTTCCCGATGTTCGCGACGCGGCGCCGACGACCCTCGCGTGTGGGTGCCGGTTTCTTTTTCGACTTGAAGGCGCGATATAAGGGTTTGGAGTCCGGCAGGAGCCCCGCAGGCAATTCCACGCTGACGGCAATGGTCACGAAGAAATACGCAAGTAGCACCGTCAGGAGTGCGCCTGTGATTTCCATGACGCGGCGGGTGCGGCGCCAGCGCACACGCTCCGCGTCATAAAAAATTGGGCCGCGTTCCTTCATGTCACCTTTCCGTCTTGCGGCACGGCAGGGAACGGGACGTCAGGGTGGGCTGAGTCCGTCTGCTCGATTCCGTCAGCTCTATTGTAAGATGCGAGGCATTGATGAAGCGAATTTTCTCGAACACTTTTGTCGCATTGGCCGCCGGCCTTTGCCTGCGGCTGTATTTTGTTCTCCAGTATCCCGCCAACTCCGGCGACACGGTTCTTTACGAGCAGATCGCCGCAAACTGGCTGAAACATCATGTCTACGCGATGGACGTCGGCGGCGCGGTTACGCCGGTGGATTTGCGGATGCCGGGGTATCCGGCTTTTCTTGCGATCATCTATGCCCTCACCGGCCGCACGGGGACCGATGCACGCGTGTGGGTGATGTTGGCGCAGATCGCGGTCGATTTGCTCGCCTGCCTGCTGATTGGCTGGCTTGCGGAGCTTCTGGCGTGCACAGCCGAG
>Ga0209056_10002129_pt1 | contig 21538 bp, 17 predicted proteins | sample GraSoiAngelo_114_FD_185876 | JGI IMG/M metagenome (GOLD analysis project Ga0209056, IMG submission 185876) | Grasslands soil microbial communities from the Angelo Coastal Reserve, California, USA - 14_0903_13_40cm (SPAdes) (version 2) | ecosystem: Environmental > Terrestrial > Soil > Grasslands...
CCACATGGTCGATCCAAGGGACGGCCCGCGCGGAATGATCGTGACCTTGTGGAGCGGCTCGGTGTGTGGAAGAAGTTCGAGCAACAGCGCGTGACCCGCCTCGTGGTAGGCGGTATTCGTTTTTTCTTTTTCGCTGAGCGCCAGACTGCGGCGCTCTTTGCCCCAGCGAACCTTATCGCGTGCTTCTTCGAGTTCGGCGAGCGTGATCCCCTTCAATCCACGGCGCGCCGCGAGCAACGCCGCTTCATTGATCACATTGGCAAGTTCCGCGCCGGAGTAACCCGGTGTGCCGCGTGCGACCACCGCGAGATCGACGCCCTCGGCAAGTTTCACTTTCTTGGCGTGGACGCGCAGAATTTCTTCGCGTCCTTTCACGTCCGGCAAATTGACTGTGATCTGGCGATCGAAACGTCCCGGTCGCAACAACGCGGGGTCGAGGACGTCAGGGCGGTTTGTCGCCGCGATGATGATCACGCCTTCCTGCGTATCAAACCCGTCCATCTCCACGAGCAACGCATTTAACGTTTGTTCGCGTTCGTCGTGACCGCCACCTACGCCGTGGCCGCGATGGCGCCCGACGGCGTCGATCTCGTCGATGAAAATGATGCACGGCGCGGATTTTTTGCCCTGCTCGAACATGTCGCGGACGCGGCTTGCGCCAACGCCTACGAACATTTCAACAAAGTCCGAACCGCTGATGGAAAAGAACGGAACATCGGCCTCGCCTGCGATGGCACGCGCCAAAAGCGTCTTGCCCGTGCCGGGGGGGCCGACCATCAACACGCCCTTTGGAATGCGGCCGCCAAGTTTCTGAAATTTTTTCGGATCACGCAAAAACTCGACGAGCTCTTGCACTTCATCTTTTGCTTCCTCAACACCGGCGACGTCACGGAAAGTGATCTTGTTTTTGTCCCGAGCAAGCATGCGCGCTTTGGACTTGCCGAAATTAAGCGCGCCTTTTCCGGCCATGCGGATTTGCTGGCGAAACAGGAAATAAAGCACCAGCAAAAACAGAGCGATCGGCAGGAAACCGACCACAGTCTGCGCGAGCATGTTTGATTCCGTTTTGATGGCCGGTTGCATGCCCGCAGCAGCGAGTTTCTCCTGCAAATTATTTGTGAAACTCAGATAGACTGTGGTTCGAAACGGCACCGGCTGCGATGGCGCTGGCCCTACTCCCTGGCGGATGTAAGCCCCGCGCAGTGTTTGCGTGGGCCGGCCGTCCTCTACCACCAGCTGGAGCGGATAATTTTTGTCGTTAACGATCTGCTTATTTTCCAGCAGCTCGAGAAAACGGTTATACGGCACGTCTTCGACCGGCTGCATCCCGCCTCGGTAAAAGAGCATCGCCATCGCAATCAAACTAAAAGCGATCACGATAAGTATGACGCCGCGCCAATTGAAATTGGGTTCGTTTCCCCGGGGCTTATTTTCCCTTTGCGAGTTGCGATCGAATTGAGCCATAATAACTGTTAACGGGGTTAAAAATTAACATGAACAAATTGCCAATGCAAAATGGCGGCTGGCACGTGGGGGTAACGCTGATCATAGGTCATTAGTCATTTGTTCGATCGTCGTCGTTCGGATTTCGTCAGTTGGTCTACTTCTATATTCGAGGCTGCACATTGCGCCGCTTGCCGGTTTCGGGTAAAATTCGCATCCGCCTATCAACATGACAGAGCTTGTTTCATCAGTGGCAGATAAGATCGACCGCGCTGTGCAGCGGGTGACCCCCTTTGCATATCGGGTGCGACGAACTGGCCGGCGCTGGATGCGCCGGGCGATGCGCAAGCCCCGCAGCGTTTCGGAGGGGCCAAATCTGTTGCCCTTGTTGATCCAGGTACTGGCGAGTTTTACCAAAGCTGACGGGGTCATTCTCGAGGAAGAGATCGACTCGAGCCTTGGTTTCCTGCGTTACGACTATCCGGAAGCGGTCTATTCCGAACTACGACAGTTGTTCCGGCAAGCGCTTTACGAGCAGCAGGACCTCGCCGCCATGGCCCAAAAACTCGGCGCGCAGCTGAGCACCGAACGCAAGATCATGCTCGGGGTGCAGCTCTACGACCTGATCTCGCAAGCTGGTTTGAAACAGGAACAGGTGGTTGCCTTCTATTCGTTCATGTCGCAGATGGGCATGGCTGCGCAAGCGATCGACATCGTTTATCAACTCAACGCGTCGGAGGACTCGGACCCATCGATTTATCAGCATGGCGCGTCACCGCTGGAATCGCTGTCCTTCGGCGCTAACGGCAAGGCCGATGTAATGCTGAAAAATCTCAGCGAAACCGATCACCTGATGGCGTTTCGTTATCACGATCTGATTTTGTTGAAAAATTACAGCGGCCAAAACGTTTCGGTGCGCGGGAGACCCTTGGTGCGCGGCGGTTTCTGCCGAATTTATCCTGGCCAGCGCATTTTGGTGGGCGACCAGGTTCTCAGCTACCAGGAGCTGGCGCAATATTTTAACGCCAAGAAGAACGTTTCGCTCCCTCAGATTTTCATCCGTGTAAATAAGGAATCGGATCAAGTGGAACTTGAACGCTCGCGGACGCGTGACAGCGCACTTCGGGTCACCTTTGGATTGAACGTCCGAGTGAAGGCGTTGCGGGATGTGAATGCCGAGCTCAACGGAGTCAGGTTGAAAGCCGGTACACAGGTCGAGGCCACACTGGAAGACAAGATCATTTTCCACAACGACAGCGAAATGGATTTGAGCGATTTGCGCCGGCGCGCTCGCGCGCTAGGCGGACGGTTCCAACTCAAAGCCTCCAAATCGGAATATTTGGTATCGAACGACCCGAGCCGGCTCGAAGCTGACGATATTCTGCTGTCGCCGGGCACAAGCGGCGATGTGGTGCTGAAGATTTTCTGCGATTACGATCAGCGGGTCGGGGTCCTCGAAGTCGTCGAAGCGGATCGGCCGATCATGGTTGGCGACGAGGCCGTGCGCACGACCGCGCAGCTCAAGGACGGTGATACGATTCGAATCGACGTGGGACAAATTCTGCGGTGCAGCTTTTCGGAACGAATCATCGAGGAAGAGCGCAATATCATTCGCACTCTGGAAGTGAATGAAGTCACGCACCGTTTCGGCAAAGGCGAGATTGGCCTGGAGGGAATTTCATTTGACGTCACACGTGGCGAGCTTGTTTGCGTGATGGGCGCGAGCGGTTCGGGAAAGAGCACCCTGCTGCGAGTGCTTGCCGGCCAGCTGCAGCCGACCAGCGGAGATGTCATCCTCAATGGACAGTCGCTCTACCAGAATCTCGACGCGTTGAAGCAGTACATCAGTTATATGCCCCAGCAGGACGCCTTCGACGAACATCTCACGATCGGCGAAAACCTGCTGTTTGCGGCGGCGATTCGCGCACCGCACCTCTCGCGACGCGATCGCAGCCGGCGCCTCGATGCAAAACTAATTGAGCTCGGATTGGGCGAACGGCGTGATGCAGTCGTCGGCAGCCCGGAGAGCAAAACGCTGAGCGGTGGCGAGCGGAAACGCCTCAACATCGGACTCGATATGATTGGGATGTCCGATGTTTATCTGTTCGATGAACCGACTTCCGGCCTTTCCTCAAAAGATTCTGAGCACGTCATGGAAATCATCCGCGGGCTGGCGCACAACAAAATCGTCATCGTCACGATTCACCAGCCAAGCTCGAAAATTTTCCAGATGTTTCACAAGGCGATCCTGCTCGACAAAGGCGGGCGCCTGGTCTTTTTCGGGACACCGTCCGACATGCTGCGCTATTTTGCGGAGGCGGAACACCAACACCAGTTCGGGGCGGAATTGGGCGCGTGTCCGTCCTGCGGAACAACCCGACCGGAATTCATTTTTGATGTGTTGGAGACGCCCCTGCGCGATTTAAGTGGCGATATCATCTACGAAGAAAACAGCCGCGGTCAGCTCGTTGCGTCGCGCCGTTATTCGCCGGAATTCTGGCGCGACAAGTACGAGGCGTTCCGATTAATCCAGGACGTCAAGCAAGTTTCCCTGCTCCAGGAGCCGGCCGCGCCGTTACCGGTCGCGCCGGTTCAAAGAAAGCGGCTCCCTCTCCGCTGGCATGATGAGTGGACGCAATTTCGCACGCTGCTGCGCCGTTCTTTTCTGAGCAAACTGCGCAATCGCGCCAACCTTGTCATCACGATCGGGGTTTCGCCTGTGCTCGCGCTGCTGATCGCTACCATCCTTCGCTATTCGGAGAACGGGACATACGATTTCGCTTCTGCTTATCACATTCCGACGTTTTTATTTCTCGGCCTGATCGTCGCGATGTTCCTTGGCCTGACTAACAGCGCCGACGACATCATCCGCGATCGGCCTGTGCTGCAACGCGAACGCAACATCAAGGTTCGATTGTCTTACTACATCATTTCAAAGAGTCTCACGCTCGGGGTGTTTGCCCTTATTCAATGCATCCTTTTTGTGCTGATCGGTAATTCCCTCCTCCAAATCCGGGGAATGTTCTGGATAGATCTGGGGATCATGTTCATGACTGCGATGAGTGGCGTGGCGCTGGGTCTGCTCATCTCTTCGCTGGTGGCCGACCCGAAAACGGCGGCCAACATCGTCCCGCTCGTTTTGATTCCGCAGATCATCATGGGTGGCGCGCTCATCAAGTACGAAGACATGAACCGGAACCTTGGTCTGCTTTACTCGCTTTCACATTGGCTTTCCGAACATCCGAGCACGGACAAGACACTGAAGACCGAGAGCAAACTACAGGTACCACTTGTGTGCCAGTTCATCGCCATGCGCTGGTCGTACGAAGAGATGATTGTCGCTCAGAGCAAACTCAATCCGCTCACGCGGCAGCAAGACCGCACTAATGATCAAATTCAAATGCTCGCACCCAAAGCGAACACGGCAGAGCAACGCGGACGTCTTAATGACTTAAAGGATGTGCTGGCATTGCTCTCGGGGCTCGAAGCGCACTCCGCGAAGGAGATCGCTCGGTATCTAAAGCTCATCGACCCCGTCATCGCCGGGAAACAGAGATTCGATCGCTCGCTCTTTAAGGACGCGAACGGCCCGGTCACGGCCGAGCAAATCTATGTTAACCAAAAGGTGTCCGACCTGATCTCAAAGGCCGAAATGGAACAGAACGATTATCGGCGCGGCAAGAAACCGAACGTGTTCTTCGGCCTGCAGAAACGTTATTTCGGAATGACCTTTGGCGTGTTTACGTTCAATACGATAGTCCTAATTGCATCCACGCTTGCGCTGCTGGTGCTGCTGCATTGGATTTTGCGAAAGCAACTGGAAGTAGTGCGGAGGAGTTAAATGAAAACTAAAACCCGAAATCAAAAATCCGAAATCCGAAATGGCGAAACCCGTCTCATCGTCGCGGCCAGCGAGACCGATCCCGACATGCTTTACGCGACGAAGTTTTGGGCCCCTGATCCGTTCATTTTTCTCGAGCGCAACGGCAAACGCACCCTGGTCTTGAGCGATTTGGAAATCGATCGTGGCCGCAAACAGGCTCACGCGGATGAGTTCGTCATGTTCAGCAAGTTTGAGAACGAAGTGCAGGGAAAATCAAAAAAGGCACCACCCTATGAAAAAGTTCTCGCCCATTTTCTCAAGAAGCGCGGCGTAAGATCCGCAATCGTTCCCGCAAATTTCCCGCTTCGCTACGCGGAGGAACTTGCGGCAAACAAAATCCGTGTCCGCGCAACGAACGGAATTTTCTGGCCGGAACGGGAAGCGAAATCGGACAAGGAAGTCAAAATGATGGGACGTGCCTTGCGGATCACGGAAAAAGGGCTCAAACGCGCAATTGAAGTTTTGAAGCAATCGAAGCTGGCCTCCGGAAAACGATTGCGTTGGCATGGTAAAACGCTGACTTCCGAAATGCTCCGGGCCGAGATTGATTCCACGATTTTGCGCGCGGGCGGAATTCCCGGTGGCACAATTGTCGCAGGTGGCGATCAGGCGTGCGATCCGCATGAGCGCGGCTTTGGACCGCTGTACGCGGATTCGTTGATTATTCTGGATGTCTTTCCACGTGAAGCAAAGACCGGATATTTTGGCGACATGACACGCACAGTGCTGCGGGGGCGCGCGAGCGAGGCGCAACGAAAACTTTGGGAAACGGTGAAAGCTGGGCAAGCGCTGGCGTTAAGGCGAATCAAAGCTGGCCTTGACGGGATGACGATTCACAAGGCGATCCAGGAATTTTTCGCCAGCCGCGGTTTGCCGACCGAGATTCGCAAGGGCAGACGAGTGGGATTCTTTCATGGCACCGGTCATGGGCTTGGATTGGAAATTCACGAGCATCCGCGTTTGCAAAAAGTGGTTTTAAAAGATCGGCAGGTGCTCACGGTTGAGCCCGGATTATACTATCCCGGGCTCGGCGGAGTCCGCCTGGAAGACGTGGTTCTGGTCACGAAAACGGGCTGCAAAATTCTATCGCGGTTTCCCAAACAACTGGAAATTTAGGTGGAACGCGTTTTCCTCAACGCGTTGGCAAAAATATTGCGGCTTCGGCGCCGACTTTAGCATCGTCTTCAGAGAAGCCGATCCACCAAATGAACGAAGCACCCGATTGTGCGTCTAATTGTTCCAGCCCGCAAAGTGACAAGTCGCTTTGGCGCGTTAAATTAAGATCGACATGTTTTATCCATACGGTTTCGGTCTTGGATCTCACTGGCTGCTCTACATCGGCGTCCCATTGATCATGGGAATTTGGGCGCAGATTCGCGTGACCAGCGCGTTCCGAAAATGGGGCGAGGTCCGGGCAAGCTCGAACATCACCGGTGCGGAGTGCGCGCAGGAAATTCTGCAGGCGGCCCAAATACATGATGTGGAGGTTGTGGAGACAAACGATTTTCTTGGGGACCATTACGATCCGAGGGACAAGAAACTGCACCTGTCGAGCAACGTTTATCATACGCCTTCGGTCGCGGCGCTGGGCATTGCTGCGCACGAGACCGGTCACGCCATTCAGCACGCCAGGGCGTACGCGCCGTTGAAAGCGCGAATGGCCATTGTGCCCGTGACAATGATCGCGTCACAAATGTTGCCGTTCATCATTATCGGCGGCCTTTTCTTTGGGATCACCGGTCTGATTACGCTCGGAATTTACTGCTACCTGGTCCTGGTAGTTTTCCAATTGATTACGTTACCGGTTGAGTTCGATGCTTCACGTCGAGCGAAAATTATTTTACGTGAAATGGGAATCGTGCAGCCAGGCCAGGAAGCTGCCGGTGTGAACAGCGTCTTGAACGCGGCCGCGCTCACTTACGTGGCTGCATTTATCGCTGCGCTGGGTAACTTGCTCTGGCTGCTTTCCCTGCGCGACCGGCGCTGATCCGCATCGCTGCCTGTGAAGAAAAGATGAATCCCTCAGTCGCACTCCCTGCTCGCCGGATCTCTGATTTGTTGTCGTCCGGTCTCGAGGCTCGTGCTAAATCTAAGCGCAACGCGATGGACCAGCCGAGAACCGACCCAGATCAGGAGTTGGTGAAGCGCACGCAGTCCGGCGATGCCGCCGCTTTCGACGAACTAGTCATTAAATACACGCCGCGTCTCTACGGCCTTGTGTACAACATGACCTCGAACCACGAGGATACGAACGATCTTTTGCAGGATATTTTTGCCAAAGCCTACAAAGCGATCCGCGGGTTCCGCGGCAAATCGTCCTTTTACACCTGGATTCATTCCATCGCGGTAAATATGACGCTCAATTTTCTCAAGAAGCGCGGCCGACGATTTCAATTGAGTCTGGATGACGTGGACGCGAGCATCCAAAACGATAAGGAATTCCTGCAACTAACGGCGACGAGCAGTCCGGTGCGCGAAGCGGACCTCTCCGAGCTGCAGCGAAGATTGAACGAGGCAATGATGAAATTGTCTGATGAACACAGAGCCGTGGTTACCATGTTCCATATTCAGGGAATGCCCCACGCGGAGATCAGTAAAATCTTGCGTGTCTCGGAAGGAACAGTACGTTCGAGGCTCTTCTATGCGAATCGGCAGCTGCAAAATTACCTGGACGAATTTCGAAAAAATCCCGTGTCTTAATCAGCTCTGAAAAATGGACGAATTCAACGATAGCGAAATCGCAAGGCTGCTTCGGTTGAAGCGCTACGAGCAACCGCCGCCTGGATATTTTGAAAATTTCCTGCACGAATTTCATCGACGGCAGCGCGATGAATTGCTTCGCCAGCCGCTTTGGCGAATTTGCTTGGAACGCGCTCACAATTTCATGTTGCAGCTGAATGTTCGTTCATTGACGTCATATCCTGCTGCCGTCACGGCGGTCCTGCTTTGTGCCGCTATAATTTCACTCAAGATTTATCAGCAACCCGAGACGGCTCGCGTCGCTCTCCAGAGTCCGCCAACCATATCGGTGCCGGCGAGTGCCGAAGGAGAATGGAACCTTGCATCTCCGGTCGCCACGCAGATTCTCAGGACGCAGCCGGTTCGCAGTTTTCATGAAAGCGCCCAGACTCACCGAGCCGCCCCACCGCGTTACGTGCTCGATAGCGTCCCCGTGAGTTATGAGCCCACTTTCAGATTCTAAGCGCGGCATAGTTGCACTCGCGCTGATCTTCTGTTCAGGCGGGAGTTTTCTCTTCGCGCAGGAGAAGTCCGCTGCGCCAACTACCGATCAGACTAAGGAACTTTTGGAGCGCGCCGTTGCGCAGGCGGAGTCGACTGCAGCAATCAGCCATCAGCTTAAAGACATCTTCCAGCGCGCCGCCAGAGCGGTGGTGAAGATTCATGGTGTCGACGAACACAGCGAAATTTGCGGTACCGGATTTTTCGTTGACCCCACCGGCACGCTTTACACCGCATACACAGTTGGAGGCGAAGCAGGAAATTTCACGATCGAATTCGGCGGTAAAAAATATCCGGCGCGTCAGCTTCTGGCGGACATCCGCAGCGGGACAGCCATGCTAAAAATAGATGCGGCCACGCCGGCTCTGCCAATTGGGAAATCTGAAGAACTGGGAGTGGCAACGCCTGTCGTGGCGATTGGTTATCCGTTGGATCTGCCGGAAACGCCCAACTGCGGAATGATCGCGGGATTCGATCAAAAGTACCTCGGCCGCTATTTTTCAACGACGCATTTGCGCGTGAATCTTCCCACACAACGCGGTGAAGCAGGGGCGCCGCTCTTGAACATGAAAGGCGAGGTTGTTGGCATCGTGGTCAGCAGGCTCGAGAACAACTCGGCGTGTTATGCGGTGCCGATCGAAGCGGCGGAAAAAATCCGCAGCGATTTCGTTCGTTTTGGCGAGGCCAGACACGGCTGGGTCGGGATCAATGTTTCGGAGGCGCCTCAACCAGTGGAAGGTTCCCGCGCGGAAATGACGCAGATTATGGAGGACACGCCGGCCGCCCGGTCCGGGATCAAGCCTGGGGACATTCTGTTACAAGTCGGCCGGAAAAAAGTGACTCAGCCAGAAGATGTGCTGGATGCTTCCTTCTTCATCACTGCTGGCGACACCGTCCCGATCACGGTGGTTCGTGGTGAACAAAAACTAACTTTCCATGTGCAGGCCACTCTTCATCCAGCCAGTCGGAGTGGGGTATTGCTCGCCTCGCCCGACTCGCCTGCGAATCAGGCGATTCCGCTTTCTCTTGGCGCAGAAGAGGTGCCACGCACGCCGTAGGGTAGCGCACGCGCCGCGCGTGCTGGTTTCGGCGTCCTCGCCGAGGCAATCTTTTTGACTCTGAGTCGCTAAAAATTTCGCTGCTACCGCCGCTCGCCGCAGAGGGGCGGCGCGCAAATCGTCGATTCAACCGCCAGCACCCACGCCAACGCCTTCACCTACTCCTACTCCAACGCCTACACCGACACCGACGCCAACTGTAAGGCCTCATCCCACTCCGCCGCCGCACCCGACTCCGCGACCCCACTAGATTGCGGGGCCGACGCGCCATTGTGGCAGCGTGCGCAGGTAGGGCGCGTCACTCCGTGCGCGCCATTGCCCGCAGGCCCGAGCGGCGTGCAGAGGACTGCCCGCCCTACCAATGCGCTAAGCGGTTACAATAACGCTGGCTCAGGCGTTTCACAGAATGGAGCCGTGGGACGCGAGTGACATAGACGGGCAGCCCATCCGGGCGAGGGAGCGGGATCGAACGAGTCAAACGCCCTAGAGTCTCATGCGAACGCCTAACGGCGTGTTTACAGAATTTTCCTAAACTCGGCTTCGTCGAGAATTGGAACGCCGAGCTGTTTAGCCTTATCGAATTTGCTACCCGGTTCGGCGCCCGCGAGAACGTAATCGGTTTTCTTGCTCACGCTGCCGGTGACGTGACCACCGAGCGCTTCGATTTTCTCCGTAGCTTCTTCGCGCGTCATTGAAGGCAGCGTCCCGGTCAAGACGAATGTTTTTCCCGCCAGCGGCAATTCGGCCGCTTTTTTTGCTGAAACTCTTTCGCTCTTCGGCTCGATTCCGAGTTCTTTCAGGCGTCGCAAAATGTTTTTGCCTGTAGCCGAAGCAAAGAAGTCGAGGACGCTTTTGGCAACCACTGGCCCGATTTCTGTCACGATGCGCTTCTTTTCCGCTTTGCTCCTCGACGGTTTAGCAAAACCGGCTTTGATTAATCGTTCTGCAATTTCCTTGCCTGATTCTCCTTGATCCCGCTTCTCGTGATAATCCAAAACGTCGCGGAGCAATCGCGAATGCGCGACGTCTTCGATCCCATCGTGAAACCGGGCGAGCTGCGTTGCCGTGGTTTTTCCAACGTCGGGAATGGCGACAGCGAAAAGCCAACGCGAAAGCGGCAAGGTTCTGGCGCGTTCGATCGCCTTAATCGCTTTGGTGGCGTTCTTTTCACCAAAAACACGCGGCGCTTCCTCGGTGCCTAGATTCAATTTGGCAAGTTGCTCGACCTTTAGCTCGAAAAGGTCGAGCGGCTCGCGCACCAATCCGCGCTCGACCAGTTTGTCCGCCACAATTCCGCCCACGCTTTCGATGTCTAGCGCACCGCGCGCTGCGAAGAATTCCACGCGCCGTGTCGTCTGCGCCGGGCAATGAAGATTTTCGCAACGCCACGCGACAAATTCCGGGTCGCGCCGGATCGGGGCGCCGCACACCGGACATTTGCCATGGATGTGCTTCGAAAAATCAAATGGCTCAGCACCACGTGGGCGTTTCGATTTCACTACCTCCACGACTGCGGGAATGACTTCGCCTGCTTTCTCGATCACCACTGTATCGCCGATGCGGATATTTTTGCGCTTGATTTCGTCCTCGTTGTGCAACGTCGCGCGGCCAACAGTGCTTCCGCTCACAACCACGGGCTCCAGCACCGCTACTGGCGTGAGAATTCCAGTGCGACCAACCTGAATTATGATGTCGTTCAAACGCGTCTCGACGCGTTCCGCCGCGTACTTGTACGCGATCGCCCAGCGCGGTGACTTTGCCGTAAACCCGAGGCGCTCGCGTTGCGCAAACGAATTGACTTTCACGACGGCGCCATCGGTTTGATAGGCAAAGTTGTGACGGATGCCATCCAGTTCGTGAATCGCGTCCAAAATTTCCTCTACTGACTCGGCGAGCCACCAGCGCTCGGTGGTAGGCAGGCCCAGCTTCTTGAGCAGCGGAAAAATTTCGGAGTGAAGATCGACATCCACTCCTTCAGTTGCTCCGGTTCCGTAAAGCACGACGCCGAGCGGGCGTTTCGCTACGATCGCTGGGTCGAGTTGCTTGAGGGAACCCGCCGCGGCGTTGCGGGGATTTGCAAACAGCGGCAGCCCTTGCTTCTTGCGTTCGTCATTAAGTTTTTCGAAGCCTTTCCTGTCCATGTAGACTTCACCACGGACTTCCAGAAGTTTCGGCGCGCCGTCGCGCAGGCGCTGCGGCACTGAGCGGATTGTCCGGATATTTTGCGTGATATTGTCGCCGACGTTTCCGTCTCCGCGCGTGGCCGCCTGTCGCAGCTTTCCGTTCTCGTAAATGAGCGAAACCGCAACGCCATCCACCTTTGGCTCGATCACCACTGGGATTTTTTCGTTAGGCAAGAGTCGCTGGATGCGCGCGTGAAAATTTTTCACTTCCTGTTCCGAGTAAGTGTTATCGAGGCTGAGCATCGAAATGAGATGCGGGACCTGCTCGAAGGCTTGTAACGGTTTTCCGCCAACACGCTGTGTGGGTGAGTCCGGCGTAACAAGATCAGGGAATTGAGTCTCCAGATCGACCAATTGCTTGTAAAGCCGGTCATATTCGCGGTCGCTGATGGTCGGCGTGGCTTCATCGTAATAGAGGCGGTCGTGCTTCCGGATCTCGTCTCGCAGCTGCTCGAGACGCTTTGCGGCTTGCTTCTCGTCCACTGTCATTCTGCACGATACGAGCGGACGAAATTCTCAGCAAAGGCGGAACGCGTTGTTCTCAACGCATTGCTATCTTCTCCGGAGAAGCCGATCCACCTTTCAATTTTCCGCAAAAACAGCTAAACATAAGAAGCGATGAAACCGAGTGAGAAGATCCTCGGGGTCGAAGGAGGTGGCACGAAAACCGCCTGGGTGCTGGTAGAACCTGTAGCCGGAGTGGATGCAGCGAGCTGGGAATTTCGCGTTATCGACCAGGGAAAACTGCCCCCGTCGAATTTCAGGCTCACCACGCCCGAGCGTCTGCGCGTGATTCTTGCTGAGCTGCCAAAGCAAATCGATCGCGCGGGAGTTTTCCTTGCCGGTTGCGGCACAGAGGGAGATCGTAGCTTGCTCAGGCAAATGTGTCTCGAGGTCTGGCCAAACGCCAAAATCGTCACGGGCAGCGACCGCGACTCCGGGCTCGCAGCGGCCCTCGATCACGGAGATGGTATCGTCGTCAATGCCGGAAGCGGGTCATCCGTTACGGGACGCCGCGATAATCGGGTCGAGAGAGCCGGCGGGTGGGGCCACATTTTGGGCGACGCTGGAGGCGGTTATTCTCTTTCCATTCAGGCGCTCCGCCTGGTGTTAAGGGAACACGATTTGCATCACGGCGAGATGCAATTCACCGCGAAAATCCTGCCTGCGCTTTCGTTGAACAATCTGGATGAACTGGTTCGCTGGGTCCAGACGGCAGACAAGATGGAAATCGCGAAGCTGGCGCCGGTGGTTTTTGAAGCTGCAACTGAGGGTGATGCGCGCATGATGGAGATCATCGAAGAAGGTGCGCGTGTCCTCTGCGAATACACCGAGGCCGTCGCGTCCGCTCTGCATCTGCTTGCGCCAAAAGTCGTGCTGATTGGCGGCCTGTTCTACCGTGACTCGATCTACACCCACGCGTTTCGGCGCAGATTGAAAAAGAATTTGCCTGATGCTCGCGTGGCAATCGCGGAACGCGTGCCAGAGCTTGGTGCGGCGTGGCTCGCAGCCGAGCTGTCCGATCACGTTGGTTTCCAGGCAAAGCCCTCCCAGACCGAAATTGACAGTCTGGCGGCGGCGCTGACCGAACAGCGCAATCCGCGCTCGGAGAATCTGGAAAAAATGAGCGGACGAGAATTAGTCGAAGTTTTTGTGGAGGAAGAAAAGTGCGTTCAAGAGGCGTTGCGCGCCGCGGTTTTTGAGCTAAGCAGAGCGATTGAAATTGTGGCTGAATCGCTGCGAAATGGTGGCCGGTTGTTTTATGTCGGCGCGGGGAGCAGCGGACGCATTGGCGTGCTCGATGCGAGCGAAATCCCACCGACTTTTGGCGCGCCGCGCGAACTTGTGCAGGGAGTAATCGCGGGCGGCGTAACTGCGCTGTATCGCAGCGCGGAGGGCGCGGAAGACGACGAAACCGCCGGCGCATTGGCTATGCACGAGCGACGAATAAAAGATCGCGATGTTGTGATCGGAATTTCGGCTAGCGGCAGGACGCCATTTGTACTCGGCGCGCTCGCCTGCGCAAAGCAGTTAAGCGCAAAGACGATTCTGCTCACCTGCAATCCGCATTGTAGCCACCGGCCTGTGGCCGGTCCACGCGACGGCCCACAGGGCCGTGGCTACAGCGACTTCGATCTGGTGATCACTCTCTCGGTTGGACCCGAAATTGTAGCCGGATCTACACGCTTGAAAGCAGGCACCGTGACCAAGATTGCACTGAATATCATCAGCACCGGCGCCATGGTCGCGCTCGGCAAAATCCGCGGCAATTTGATGATCGATCTGCATACCACAAGCACCAAATTGCGCGATCGCGCCGTCCGAGTCGTTGCTGAGTTGGCCCAATGCGATTACGACTCCGCACGCGAAAAGCTCGAAGCGAGCGGGTGGAATCTGCGTGATAGCATTGGCGAGATCGACAAGAACTAGTCGTCGAATCAAACCATAAGCGCCAAACTGTTGTAGAAAATTTACGCTTTCGATAAGCGCAGCAGAACTGCCTCGCGCGAAGGTAGGTATGACTTAACCGAAAGGAAACCTCTATGCTCTGGACAATATTTGTGATCTTGCTGGTGCTCTGGCTGCTTGGACTGGTCAGCTCCTACACGCTGGGCGGATTCATTCACATCCTGCTCGTGATTGCGATTGTGGTGCTGATCATTCAGTTAATCTCAGGCCGCCGGCCATTGTAAGCTCGGCATCGTGAAACCAGCCGTAATCATCGGCATCGTTCTGATCATTGTCGGCGTGATCGGCTTTGCCTGGGGCGGTTTGGGTTGGACCACACAAAAGAAAGACGCCCAGTTAGGCCCACTTGAAATCACTCACAAGGAGAGTCATGGGATCGCTTTTCCCCCGATCGCGAGCGGTATCTGTTTGGTCGGCGGAATCGTCCTTGTAATCTTCGGCAGCCGAAAAACCTAGCCGCCGGCTTTTAGCACAGCGAAAGTCTTGCTGCCTTTGCGGTCGAGGTACAGGAGGACGCCGCGTTTCGGGTCGGCTTTGTTCAGCGCTTCGCGGAATGATTGCACGTTTTTCACTGGTTTGCCGTCCACTTCGGTAATGACGTCTTCGCGCTGAAGGTCCTGAGCCGCAGCAATGCTGTTGTCCTCCACATCGGTGACAACCACACCTTTTTCGACGGGGAGATGAAGACGTTCGGCAACATCTTTAGTCAATTCCTGCACCTGCAATCCAAATTTGCCGACTTCCTGCCGCTCTGGCTGTGCGGGCCGGGGCGGTTCATTTGACGCTCGCGCGATCTCGTTAGGTAATTCACCGGTCTTGATGGGAACTTTTATGGTCTGGCCTTTGCGCCACACGGTGAGCTGGACATTTTGGCCGATCTTCTTTTTCAGAATCTCGTGCTGAAGTTGCGAGTCTGTTTCGATGGGCGTTCCATCCACCTGGGTAATTACGTCGAACGGGCGCAAATCGCTTTTGGAGGCGGGCGCATCAGCCTCAATCGTGCGCACCACAACGCCTTTGTCGGCGCCTTTGAACAAATCCCGAATTGTCGGATCGTCACCGAGCGTTTCGATCCGAATGCCCAGCCACGGCCGCATGATTTTGTGGCCGGCAACCAGCTCGGCGCCGATTTCTTTTGCCATGTTGATTGGAATCGCAAAGCCCAGCCCGCGGTTCATGCCGTTAATCAGCGTGTTCATCCCAATCACTTTGCCGTCGATGTCGCAAAGCGGGCCGCCGCTGTTACCTGGATTAATTGAGGCATCAGTCTGCAAATAATCGGAGATGGAGTAGCCGCCTGTCTGAAACAACTTGCTTCGGCCTTTGCCACTAATCACGCCATAGGTGAATGTGTAATCGAGCTTGAACGGCGCGCCGATCGCAAACGCAAACTGCCCAACTCGCACAGCATCGCTGTCACCAAGCTGGACGACTGGCAAATCTTTGGCGTCGACCTTAATGACAGCGATATCGGTTTTCTCGTCGGTGCCGACGACACTTGCCGGGAAATTTCGTCCGTCTCTCAACTTCACGTCGATTTTGTCCGCGCCTTCAACTACGTGAAAGTTCGTGAAGATATAGCCGTCGGGGCGCGCAATAAAACCAGAGCCTTCGCTTTGGACCTGACGCGGCCCGCCCGGATTTCGCCGCGGATTGTTTTCATCGGGCGGTCCTTGAAAGAACAGGTCGTCGAGCGGGGAGCTTTCGCTGATTTCGTTCTTCTTGGAAATCTCAATAATGACAACGCTCGGCGCCACGGTTTCGAACACTTTCGCAAAAGCATTGTTCAACTGATGGACCACGTCCTTGCCTGCCTCCGCCGCAGCAGCAGGAACACTGGAAGTTGGGACGGCCTCGGGTTGCGCCGCAAACGATGTACTGAGTGCAGCGCACAGGGACAAAATGGCTAAGCGCATGGGTTTGAATTTGGACAGCACTGAACATGCAACGTTCAACTGGATACGTCCAATCCCGGCTTACTCAAAAACGACTTCGCCCCTTCCTCGCAGCGGTAGTGCATTCCTTGACGAAGCGCGTATAATCTTTGGCCCAATCCTGTTTATGCGCGCATTCAAGAGGCGATTCGTCTTTGCAGCAGGCGTTTTGCTTTTGATCGTGTTTTGGGCCATAGCGGTTGGCCCTGAGCCGCCTGCACGCATCTCCATCTCGCCCGAGGAACTGGTTCGCGCGGTCACGATTCAGCGCGATTCGCTTATCGACCTGTGCTTAATCGAACACGTCGATCCTAACGGGCGCGATGCGCAAGGACGCACGCCGTTGCTAATCGCAGCATCCCAACAGGATTGGAAAACTGCGCGCCGGCTGGTTGATGCCGGTGCACTGGTTGATCTTGCCGATAAGAACGGTTTTACGCCGTTCATGGCGGCCGCCATGCATGGTAATCTGGAAATGTTGCAGTTGCTCCTGGCGCGCTCGACGAATTTTCATCCTGAAGCCACGTGCACTGATGGGCGGGACCTTCTGGGACTGGCGCTCGACGGCGGGAATCCGGAGATCATCAACACCGTGATCGAGCGCTTACCGCAAGCATCTAAGTGGACAACGAGCACGCGGCGCGCGCTTAGCGCGACCCTGCTTGCACAAAAAAAAGAGCAAATCCGTTTGCTATTAAGCAAACATACAGCGCCTCCGACGCCTGAGGGCAAGAAGGTGCCGTTTCTTGCCTATTCTATTGCGGGAAATAACTCCTCTCTTTTCAGCACGCTCCTTGCTTGTGGAGCCGACCCTAACACTGTTCTTCCCTCCCAATGCGATAAGGATTTTCTGGCGCTGCTTTCATCGAAGTCGCTTCGCGGCTACGTGGAAGAAGACAGGAACCTCACCGTGGTGATGCTTGCCGCTGGGCTTGGACAGGAGGACTACCTGCGTGTTTTGCTCGATGCAGGTGCCAACCGAAACCGACTGACGAGCCGCGACAAGATGTCTGCATTGGATATTGCCGCAGAGACAGGCCACTGGCGCGCCGCACAAATTCTTCTCGGCGGCGGACCATCGCCGGATCGGCTACGCCTCGAAATTTCTCTCGGGTTGCAACGGGTCGCCCTCGTTAAGAACGGCGTGCCGGTGTATCGCACGCAATGTTCGACTGGCCGACCAGGTTATTCGACGAAAAGAGGCGAATTTGTGATCACCAATAAGGAACGATTCCATCGCTCCACCATCTACCATGTGGACATGCCGTATTTCATGCGACTGAGCTGTTTTGATTTTGGAATGCACGCGGGGTACGTGCCGAATTATCCGGCATCACACGGCTGCATTCGGTTACCGGAGGAAGCTGCTCGCAGATTTTTCTCTGAACTTCCAGTCGGCACGCTTGTGACTGTGCAATAAGGCGACAGGCGATTGCCTACCGGAAATCGGACGTCGCGGAGAGGCATCTCTGATTTCGTGAATCCAAACTGTCTCGAGCCGCATCTCAATGGAATCCTATGGAAACTAACGATATTCGAGCGGCATCCCTTATCATGACGAACGAGCGTGCGATGGCGACGAAGGTTTCGCCCGCCACCTGGATTGGCCTTTTCCTCTCGTTGTTCGCGATGGTCGTGATTCGCCATGCGTTTGCGTTTTTTGTATCCGAGATCACGTTTGCCTCGGCAATTCTGAAAGAAACGCTGATCTGGGCGAGCGCAGCCGCTCTCCTTGTTATTATCCGTCGCGGCGAACGGCTATCGTTTAGGTCGATCGGCCTTGGCACATGTCGCTGGTGGAAATCGATTGCCTGGGGATTGGTGATCGCGATCGTATCGGCCGTAGTCGTCGGAAGCCTGGCTTATCTCACCGGGTACGGCCACGGTCCGGGGTCCGCCGCATTCGAGAAGCTGCCGCTCTGGCTAATTACGCTCATCGTTTTCCGGGCCGGAGTGGTAGAAGAATTATTCTATCGCGGTTACGCTATCGAACGCCTCCGGATGATTGGTCTCGGATCCTTCCGGTCCGTCACAATTCCGCTGGTTATTTTTTCACTTGGCCATTGGTCCGGAGGCGCTGCAAATATTCTGATCGCGTTCGCGGCGGGCATAATCCTGACGGGATTCTATTTGTGGCGCCGCGATCTGGTGGCGAACATGATCGGCCACGGCTTGGTGGACTTTGTTGCCAACGTTGTACCAAGACTTTTTTCCTGACCGCGGCAGATTACAAGGTTGGCAGGCCGCCGCCGGCAACATATGAAACCTTTAATCTTGTTCGCGCCCGGAGCAGGCGCACCCTCGTCGCATCCCTGGATGCAAAATTGGAAAGCTCGTTTATCCGAGATCGGCGACGTTGAGACTTTCGATTACGACTACATGCGCGAGGGCCGGAAACGGCCCGATCCTTTGCCAAAACTGATCGCGGCACATCGGGAAGCATTAAACCGGGCGCGAGAACGACATCCGGCTGGAGCGACAATTTTGATTGGCAAGAGCATGGGCGGCCGCGTTGGCTGTCATGTGTCGCTCGAAGAAAAAGTGGACGGTCTTGTTTGTCTCGGATATCCGCTGTGCGCGATGGGTGACCGCGCAAAACTCCGGGACGAAGTCTTGCGAGCTCTCAAGACGCCAATCCTGTTTGTGCAAGGCACACGCGATCCGCTTTGTCCCTTGGATCTACTTGAGCAGGTGCGCGCAGAAATGAAGGCACCGAACTTTTTGCACATCGTTGACGGCGGCGACCATTCCTTGCGCATGCCCAAACGCGAGCTTCAGAGAGCAAGCAAAACGCAGGAAGATATCGATCAAGAGATCCTCAAAGCCATCGCTGGGTTTGTTGACGAATTGCCCATGCCCGCAGATTAGATGGAGATGAGGAGCAAGAGGGCAAACAAGCGAAAGCGGAAGCCCAGTTACGTTTCAATCCGCTCCGGTCAGGTTGAATTCGTCAAAGTCGGAACAGACGCCTGGCGGTGGCGTGATGTCTATCGCTGGCTCCTCGGTTTAAGATGGCCACAGTTCGCCGCGTTTGTGGCGAGTCTTTACGTCGGGCTAAACCTTTTTTTCGCCACGCTTTACAGTCTCCAGCAAAACAGTATCGCCGGCAGCACCGGTGGGCATTGGTTTTTTGATTGCTTCTTTTTCAGTGTGCAAACGCTGGCCACGGTTGGCTATGGCCACATGTATCCGCAAACGCTTTACGGTCACGTGATCAGCACTGTGGAAATGATGACCGGGATATTTTTACTTGCGGCGATGACCGGCCTCATTTTCGTGCGCTTTTCGCGCCCAATCGCGCGCGTCATATTCAGCAATTCCCTGGTCGTTGCGCCGTTGAATGGGAAGCCGACGTTGATGGTGCGAATCGGCAACGAAAATCAGCACAGCATGGTCGAGGCCGAGTTCCGGATCATGTTCTCGCGCGATGAACCGTTGGTCGAAGGCGGAGATTTCCGCTACTTTTATGTTCTCAAACTCCATTTCGATCGGCTGACGCTTTTTCCCGCGGCGCTGACTCTGCGGCATACAATCGACGAGAAGAGTCCACTTTTTGGCGCAACCTTTGAGTCTCTCGAAGCCAGCCGTGCGCTGTTTATAGTATCAGTGGTTGGAATCGATCCGGTGATCGCAGCCTCAGTTCAAACACAAAAGGATTACACGTGGCGCGATATTCAATTCGGCCAGCGCTTTGTCGAAATCTATACTGAGCACGGCGGCGGCCGGCTCACCGTAGACTACGGCCGCCTTCACGACACCGAGCCGGTCTCGTAATCTTCGCCGTTACGCCAGATTCGAGTTCAGAGCGTTGCCGCTCTATTCAGGTGGCAGGAGAATCATGCGCGCAAACTGGAACACGGCGGTGACAAGTTGGAAGACAATCCCAGTGAAGAATGGCCAAAATGCGCCGAGGAACGCAGTGTTGTACAGTTGCAAGAGGTTTGCTGCTATCCCGAAGATTCCGAACAGATAAAAAACGAACCGGGTGGCGCGCTCACGTTGTATCTGTCGCAGATCCAAACGACGAAAGGTCTTCGTCATCGTAATAGCGAACAGCAAAGAAACCACGAATGCGAACCCGCTGCACCATCTCCAGATTCCTGGCGGCATCGGTTTAATCGTGAGCAACAGCAGTCCAATCATGCAAAGGCCCAGTGGCAGGATTGAATTGGCGAGCAAAAGCCGCAGCCGGAGTTTGTCGGCTGACGACCATTCGTGCACGGATTCGCGTCGAAAAACGACCACCACGCCTGCAAAACCGGCGAGCGCAACCGCGATCTGCGCGGCTATGCTTAGCGCTTCGCCAGGTTCCATCGTTAGATCAGTTCAAATGGCTCGCAGTCAAGCCTGCTTATTCTCGGTGTGCAGCAGCTCGTATGCAACGGAGCTTTTGTATCTTTGCGCGACCGAGAATTCGCAATAGGCTTTCAGCGACAACTACACACCAAAGGAGTAACAAACTATGACAACTTATATCTGTCTGATTCAGTTTACAGACCAAGGTATTCGCAACATCAAGGACACAGTGAAACGAGGCGACGCCGCGATGGCGGAGGCGGAGAAAATGGGGATGAAGATCGTGGAGGAATTCTGGACAATGGGCGCTTACGACGCTGTTGTGGTGCTCGAGGCGCCCAACGATGAGACGATGAGCGCGTTCATGCTGAAAATCGGCTCACTCGGCAACGTCAAGAGCCATACCCTGCGCGCTTTCCGTCGGAACGAGATGGAAAACGTTCTGGCGAAGATCAAATAGCTACAGGTACCCGGGGGAGAAGTATGGTGGGTGGAAAAGAACGAGACCGGAGTCCCAGGGCGGTAAATACGTACAGGTAGCCGGGCCGCTATCGCTGGCTCCTCGGTTTAATCGCACAAAACTCCGCGACGAAGTCTTGCAAGCTTTCAATATACCAATCCTCTTTGTTGCCACACGTACCCAGGGGTCAAATATGGTGGCTGGAAAAGAACGAGACTGGAGTCCCAGGTAGCGGTAAGTACGTACAGGCCGCCGGGCCGCACATCCAAAATTGTCGAGGTGGGGATGCGAAGATCGGTGTTCGGCACCGGCCACACGGTCAAAACATGGCGCCCCGCAGGCAAAAAACCGCTGTACCGGCGCCCTTGCACGATGTTCGCCACGTCTCTGCCATCGATCTGGAGATGGACAGCAATGTTCCATCCGTAGTTCGGCGTTCTCAAAACAATTAGACGCCCGGCGGGTTGAGCGACAGTGCTGCCAATTGAGACCGCAGAGACGAGAAGGATGAGAAGGAGTCTGCTGATGTAATTAGTCAAGCTGGTCATAGGTGATTGTAGCACGAATTTGCT
>Ga0209056_10002132_pt1 | contig 21528 bp, 19 predicted proteins | sample GraSoiAngelo_114_FD_185876 | JGI IMG/M metagenome (GOLD analysis project Ga0209056, IMG submission 185876) | Grasslands soil microbial communities from the Angelo Coastal Reserve, California, USA - 14_0903_13_40cm (SPAdes) (version 2) | ecosystem: Environmental > Terrestrial > Soil > Grasslands...
CCCATGCGGAATGTTGCGCCGTGCCAAATTCCTTCTTTTCCGATGGATGCCAGCCAATTGCTGTTGGATAAAAAATAACTTCTGCGCCGCGCAACGCGGTTAAGCGCGCCGCTTCCGGATACCATTGGTCCCAGCAAACGCATACGCCGATTTTGCCGCGCTGCGTTTCCCACGCCTGAAAGCCGAGGTCGCCCGGCGCGAAATAAAATTTTTCGTGATAAAACGGGTCGTCTGGGATGTGCATCTTGCGATATTTGCCAAGCAACTTTCCATCCACGTCGATGATTGCGGCAGTGTTGTGATAAACGCCGGGGCTGCGTCTCTCGAAAAGTGACGCGATGATCACGGCGCCCGTTTCACGCGCCACTTCACCCAATGCCACCGTGGATTTCCCCGGCACTTCCTCGGCTAGCGCGAAATTTTTGTGATCTTCGCTCTGGCAAAAATATTGCGACCGAAACAGCTCTGGCAGACAGACCATCTGCGCGCCTCCTTTTGCTGCGTCGCGAACGAATTCAATCGCGCGCGCGAAATTCTTCTCCGGCTCCGCGCCGCAGCGCATCTGGATCAGAGCAATCTTTGTCATGTCGCGCGAAGTCGAGACATCTCCAACCATTTCAACAGTGAGAGATTCCTCGACTTCGTTCGGAATGACAAGACTGACGGTTACTTCACCGAATCCGCCCGCACGATCTCGATCTTCTCGATCACCACGCGTTTTGTCGGCTTGCTCATTTCGCCTTGTGCATTTCGCTCGACGGGCGTGTCGCCAATTTTTTCCAACACATCCTCGCCCTTAATCAATTTGCCAAACGTTGTGTATTGATGATCGAGCCGATGCACCGGCGCGAGACAGATGAAGAATTGCGACCCGGCCGAATCTGGATCGGGCCCGCGGGCCATCGAGATCACGCCGCGCTCGTGGGGATGATCGTTGAATTCGGCCTTGATCTTGTAACCCGGCCCGCCCTGGCCGTAGCTGTTCTCCTTCGCCGGATCCTTCGAATTCGGATCGCCGCCCTGAATCATGAAGCCTTTGACGATCCGGTGAAAAATAGTGCCGTCGTAGAAACCCTGCCGTGCGAGCTTTTTAAAATTCTCGATCGTATTTGGCGCGGTGTCGTTCCAAAACTGCACTACCATATCGCCTTCGCTGGTTTTGATTACCGCGACTTCGTTTGATGAATTCATCGGTTTTTTCTCCTCGGCACGGATGTTTGTGACGCCAAGCGCCAACCCTAACACGCAGCACAACGTCAATTTCATCCTGCAATCATAGCGCTAAACGCTCAACGCCCAATCACAGAATCAAGCAGCATGCGTTTTTCTCCTTCTTTGGGTTTTGCCGCCAACAGCGGCATGGTATTCCTGCAAACTGCGCACCTGAACTTTACGTTTTTGCAGCGAGCGAATTCCATTCGCACTGGCCAGCGCGGCGCGCACGGTGGTCATGATCGGGATTTTCGCGGCCAGCGCGGCATTGCGAATGACCACTTCGTGCTCACGCGGAATTTTGCCGCTGGGCGTGTTGATGATGAAATTGATGTCGCCGTTCTTGATGCGGTCGAGAACATTCGGGCGCCCCTCGTGAATTTTGAAGACCTTGGTCACTTTGATTTTTGCCTTCGTGAGCGTTTCCGCGGTGCCGCTGGTGGAAATAATTTCAAAACCGAGCTTCACAAACTCGCGCGCGACGGGGATCACCGCTTCCTTGTCGGCGTCTTTGACGCTGATGAAAACTTTTCCCGTTCTCGGTAACGGCGGTGGCGCTGCCATCTGCGATTTGGCATAGGCCAAGCCGAGATCGACGTCGATGCCCATAACTTCGCCGGTCGATTTCATCTCCGGCCCCAGCGAGATGTCCAAGCCTTCGTAGCGCAAAAATGGAAATACGGCTTCTTTCACCGAGAAATGTTCCGGCACGATTTCCCGGGTAAATCCGAGCTTACACAATGATTTTCCGATCATCACTCTGGCAGCAAGTTTTGCCAATGGGACGCCGATTGCTTTGCTGACGAAGGGGATCGTGCGCGACGCGCGCGGATTCACTTCCAGGACGTAAACGTCGTCGCCCTTCACAGCGAACTGCACATTCATCAGTCCGCGGACGTTTAGCTCGCGCGCCATCGCCTTCGTCGCGGAGGAGATCTCGTCGAGAACTTTTTGCGATAGCGAGAATGTGGGGATAACGCAGGCGCTGTCGCCGCTGTGAATACCCGCTTCCTCAATGTGCTCCATGATCGCGCCGATCACGGTTGTTTCACCATCGGAAATGCAATCGACATCCACCTCGATCGCGTCTTCAAGGAAACGATCGATCAACACGGGACGGTCAGGCGTCACTTCAATTGCGCTGGTCATGTAACGTCGCAGATCTTCCTCATTATAGATTAGCTCCATGGCGCGCCCGCCGAGAACGAAACTCGGCCTAACGAGCACGGGATAGCCGATCTTCTTCGCAATGGCGACAGCTTCTTCCGTGCTCGTCGCCGAGCCGTTCGGAGTTTGGCGCAGACCAAGCCGGTCCAGCATCGCTGCAAATAATCGCCGATCTTCCGCGGTCTCGATGCTTTCGGGTTGCGTCCCGAGGATCGGTACGCCTGCCGCTTTTAATCCGCTTGCCAGATTCAGCGGTGTTTGACCGCCAAACTGGACGAATACGCCCTCTGGTTTTTCCTGATCGTAAATGTTGAGCACGTCCTCAAGCGTGAGCGGCTCAAAATAAAGCTTGTCGCTCGTGTCGTAGTCGGTCGAAACCGTTTCCGGATTCGAGTTGACCATGATGGTTTCGAATCCGAGCTCGCGCAGCGCAAACGCGGCATGCACGCAGCAGCAATCGAACTCAATGCCCTGACCAATCCGGTTCGGTCCGCCGCCCAGGATCATCACTTTGCGCTTCCCGCTCTCGCGCCGTTCGTTCTCATCGCCGTAGGTCGAATAGTAATAAGGTGTGTAAGCTTCAAACTCCGCCGCGCATGTATCGACAAGGCGATAGGTGGGTAACACGCCTAACGACTTGCGTGTCGCGCGGATTTCGTTTTCGGTGGCTCGATTTGCCACCGCTATTTGTCGATCCGAAAACCCAAGCTTCTTCGCCCGGAGCGAATCTTCTCTCTGGATGTCAGGCTGCCAGCCTGACTCGGCGGGCAGGCTGCCAGCCTGTCCATCCTCCGGGAGAAGTGCATTCCGCCGCTCCAGAACGAATTCGTTATCTCGCAAGTTCGCTTGCTTCGGATTGCGCGCGACATAATCGCGACAGGCGACGAGGTGCGCGTAATCGCGGATGATCGTGTCGAATGTTTCTGCCATCCAAAGCGATCCTGTTCGGTTGAGGAGTTCATTGATTCGGTTGCTCGTATAAGATTTCCAAGAATGCAGCACTCCGCTAAGAGATTCGGGTCCAAGCGGTTTCACGATGAGGTGCACGTGGTTCGGCATTATGACAAAGGCATCGATCAAATATCGGTGGTGATTGAACTGATTGAGGTTCTCTACAACGATCTGTTGGACGCGCCGATCCCGGAGCAAACATGACCCCTGACCCTGATCCAGCCACCGCTCGCGCTCTTCCTCAAATCGTCGCATGTATTCGTGTGCTGTTTTCCAATCCCAGGGCTGAGGATGAAACTTGAGCCACTGGGCACGTTCTTCTCGCCATTGGGCGAGGATGTCACTCGCGACTGAATCAGCGAGGCGAAAGGTAACAAAGTAGGTCGCGCCGGGTTGCTCCCAGTGCGGCAGATGGCGTCTGGTTATTTTGATCGGCGCATGTTTGTCGAGGCCGCGGAACTGGATGTCAGCCAGCTTGGCTGACCCGGCGGGCAGGCTGCCAGCCGGTTTCGATTCATTTCGGCAGGCTGGCAGCCTGCCGGCCGAGTCACGCTGGCAGCGTAACATCCGAGTCGCTTCCGCCACGATCTGCGCCACGTTTCGCAAGAACCACCGGTCGATCTTTGTTAGCTCATAGACTTCATCGACCGACACGCCTTTCTGGAATGCCTGAGCGATGTAAAAAATCCGTTCATCATTCGGGATCGCCAGCTTCAGCCGCAGCGTTTCGGGATCGACATCTTTGTCTGCGCCGTCGCCTAACAAACCAAAACGTTTGATCTCCAGACTGCGCAACGCTTTTTGCAACGCTTCCTTAAACGTCCGCCCGATGGCCATGGCTTCGCCGACGCTCTTCATTCGCGTCGTAAGTGTCGCGTCCGCCTGCGGAAATTTTTCGAAGGTGAAGCGCGGGACTTTCACCACACAGTAATCGATGGTCGGCTCAAAGCATGCCGGCGTTTCGCGCGTAATATCGTTTTTGATTTCATCGAGCGTGTAGCCGACTGCGAGTTTGGCTGCGATTTTTGCAATTGGAAAGCCGGTGGCCTTCGAGGCGAGCGCACTGGAACGCGAGACGCGCGGATTCATCTCGATTACGACCATGCGTCCGGTATCGGGATGCACCGCAAATTGGATGTTCGACCCGCCGGTCTCGACGCCGATCTCGCGAATGACCGCGAACGCCGCGTCGCGCATCATCTGGTATTCCTTATCGGTGAGCGTTTGCGCAGGGGCGACGGTGATGGAGTCGCCGGTGTGCACCCCCATCGGATCGAAATTCTCGATGGAACAAACCACCACGCAGTTGTCCATCCGGTCGCGCATCACTTCCATTTCGAATTCCTTCCACCCCAACAGCGATTCTTCGATCAACACCTCATGCACCGGTGAGAGGTCGAGACCGCGCGCCGCAATTACATCGAGCTCCTCGCGATTGTAAGCGATGCCGCCGCCCATTCCGCCCAGAGTAAACGCCGGGCGAACGATGAGCGGGAACGTTCCGATCTCGCTGGCGATCCGATCGAGATCCGCCAGCGAACGGGCCACGCCGGAGCGCGGCACCTCCAGACCGATACGTAACATTGCTTCCTTGAACAACTGACGGTCTTCGCCTTTGGCGATGGCCTGCGCATTTGCGCCGATCAATTTCACGCCATGCCGCGCCAGCGCGCCGTTGCGATTCAATTCCATCGCGGCGTTGAGCGCGGTCTGCCCTCCCAACGTCGGCAAAATCGCATCCGGTTTCTCGCGTTCCATGATTGCCTCGATCACTTCGGGGGTGATCGGCTCGATGTACGTACGATCAGCAAATTCCGGATCGGTCATGATCGTGGCCGGATTGGAATTCACCAGCACCACTTCGTAGCCTTCTTCGCGCAGGGCCTTGCACGCTTGCACGCCGGAATAATCAAATTCGCAGCCCTGTCCGATCACGATTGGACCGGAACCTATGAGGAGGATTTTCTGTAGCTCGTTATTTCGCGGCATCTGCGCCAGCGGACAGTAAACAAAATCACGCGAACGTCACGTAGTAACTCAGGCATCCTGTCCGCCAATCGGACGGCCCCGTCCGTAGGCGAGCGTGACAGGTCGAGCAGGCCCAGCCTGCACCTTAACTGAGCAGCCAGGATGGCCGCTCGACTAGACAGGCAAGATGCCTGTGTTACGCGGCCGCCATCCGCTGGCGGTCGAGGTAAACTTTGCAAATGCTTTTGATGCGGGTGAGCACGTAATACACGGTCTGGCTACGGAGCCGCACCAGTTCGGTGCCGACGATGCGCGTGACGAAATCGCTGGGCATATCGAGAATTTCCTGCGGCGTCGAGCCTTCGAGGCCTTTGCAAAGAATCGCGGTCATCGAGCGTGTGAGCGTTTGCACTTCCGGGCCTAGCGTCATGCGGATGTGCGCCTTGCCGTGCTCATCCACCTGCAAATAAACGCCCACCGTGTCCGTGCATTCCTCGTCTTTCCGGACATCGACCAGATCAAATTTCTCATCGGCGCGCGGTTCCTGTCTCTTTGCGTTGTCCGCATAGGAAACGAGTGTCTCGCGCCGTTCATCTTCCGGCAACATTTCAAAAAGGTTAATGATCTTGTCCAACTTAGTCGGGTACATCGGTATTAATCTATCATAGCGCGGCGAAGCCGCAGCCACGAGGTCGAGTACTGAGTGTGATCGGTATTATAGTAAGTAAAAAGCGGCGCAGCAGCGCTGCACTTCGGAACGTGGCCGCGAATTCAACGCAGATTACGCGCTTGCGTTGTTGAGTGCGGCGGTGCTCCGCCGCTTTTCGCTCGATGCTTGGGCTTTGCTGAAGAATGCGTTTGTGGCTAATTGCACTATGAAAACTCCGATTAAAGTCGCCGTAACGGGCGCCGCGGGGCACATCGGTTACGCGCTTGTGTTTCGCATTGCCTCCGGACAGATGTTCGGGCACGATCAGCCGCTCAGACTTCATCTGATCGAGATTCCTGCCGTGCTCGGCGCGCTTCAGGGCGTGGTGATGGAATTGGACGATTGCGCGTTCCCGCTGCTTGAATCAGTCGTGCCGACGGCTGACCTCGATGAAGGCTTTCGCGATATCAATTGGGCGTTGCTGGTGGGCAGCGTACCGCGCAAAGCCGGGATGGAACGCAAGGATTTGCTCGGTATCAACGGCAAAATTTTCATTGGACAAGGTCAGGCGATCCAAAAAAATGCTGCGGCCGATGTGCGCGTGCTCGTCGTCGGAAACCCATGCAACACGAATTGTCTGATAGCGATGAACAACGCCAAAGATATTCCGCGTGACCGCTGGTTTGCCATGACGCGACTGGATGAGAACCGCGCCCGCGCGCAGCTCGCGCACAAGGCTGGTGTAAGCATTGGCTCGGTCACTAACATGACCATCTGGGGCAATCACTCCTCAACGCAGTATCCGGATTTCTACAACGCCAGGATCGACGGCCGTCCTGCGAACGAAGTGATCCGAGACGAGAAATGGTTGAAGGAAGATTTCATCGCCACCGTGCAACAGCGCGGGGCCGCAGTGATCAAGGCGCGAGGACTTTCTTCGGCCGGCTCGGCTGCCAACGCGATCGTTGACGCCGTCCGTTCGCTCACCAACGATACGCCCCGCGACGACTGGCACAGTGTGGCGGTTTGTTCCGATGGTAGTTATGACGTCGAGAAAAGCTTGATCTCCTCATTCCCAGTTCGTGTGCGCGGTGGCAAATGGGAGATCGTGCAGGGAGTTCCGATCAACGATTTCAGCCGCGCGAAAATCGACGCGTCAGTAGCCGAGTTAAAAGAGGAAAAATCGCTCGTTAGCGAATTGCTGTAGGGAGTTTCCATGAACCCCGAAAGCTTTCGGGGCTGGCACACACCGCCCTACAATTCTGGTCATCATGGCCTCGGGGGAGGTGTAGGGCGAGGCCGAGGAGTCGATGGACAACCCGGACGGGGTTCGCACCAACTGAAACTGACCGTGTCAACGCGCCAGCCCTCGCCCGAGCCGCTAGTGTCGGTAGCCAGCCGCCAGCGGAGCCTCCCGCCTGCGGGAATGTAGGGCAGGTTGACTACGGTCGTGATGAAGCCCACCGAATTACCGCTCCATGCCTGACGACCCGCAATCGGACTGCCCCGATCAGTGGCGATCGTACGGTTATACCCGCCCGAAATGAAGCTGCCGCCGGCTGCAAGAATGTCTTGGAATGTATTTCCACCATCAAAGCTAATCTCCAGCACACCTCCGTCGAAGCCGATATTCGGATCGACGTCGGAGGCTTCAAGATTGAAATTGTGCCGGTAAGTCAATTGCACTGAGGTCGCCGCAAGGGGGAAATGAAATGAATCGAGCCGTTTGTCGCTTACTACATCCGGATCGTCAATGAACGCGGCGTTGGGCGGCGTATCGGCAGGCGGGCTGGGTACTCCGCTGTTCGATGTGACCCAGAGCGGCGGCGGTCCTAGGACATTCGTTGCTAGCCAGTCAGAAGGCAATGTGGGCGGGCTCACGTCGTCGAAGTTCTCACGCAGCACAATCCGTCCGGAACAAGGGGGGCATGGGCTCGGCGTTGGCGTCGCGCCGACGGCAGACATATCGAGTCGCCTCGAGGGATCGTCTTCAATAGAAGCTGATCCAACGTGAGTAATGGCGCGCGAGGAGCCGATCTGCGCTAATGCAGCGATGCCAGCTCCAAGGAACAAAGGTACAAGGACATTTCGTAATCGCATCTGCCTGAATGTGCGCTTTAGATTTGCGATCGTAGAAAACCTCCAATCAATGGTTTTACCCAAGCGAGCAAAGCGCTGTCAATTCTCTTCGTCACTTCTTCGTCCGACGATAGTAAAAAGCGTGTGCGCTTTTCCGCGGTGATACTGCTGGTGCGTTGAAGTTTGTGTCGTGGTGAATCCCATCACGGCCAGAAATTGCGTGAAAAATTGTGTGCTGAAATGCCACCAGGTGTGCCAGAGAAAATTGTCCGGCGTTGGCGCCAGACGGCAGATCGGCGCACCTTCCAAATCCGGATGAAACTTATCGGCAATGATGAGCGACTTTGCCATTTTGCCACATTGCTCAACGATCCGGAGCGGATCGCGGCAATGCAGCAACACAGCACCCATCACCGCGATGTCGAATTCTCCGAGGGCAGCGGGCAAATTGTAAACATCGCCATAGTAAACTTTCGCTTTGGAACGTCGAGCGGCGTGACTGAACCAATAGGAATTCTTCAAGCGTTGCATCACCACTCGGCGCGGGCCGAAGACCTCTTCCAATTTGGAATGTGGATACGGAACGAAATCCCAGCCGTGCGCCGCTGTTACCTCGACCGAAACGACCTCCGCGCCCCGCTTTTCCATTTCGAAGGTTAGAAAACCGCTGGCAGGGCCGATCTCGAGGACGCGCTGGCCGGCGAAAGCGACTCTGCCCAGGTAATCATCCACTGCGCGACGCAAATCCCAATCCCCCTCAATAACTCCGTGACCGGGAAGCTCGACGGTGTGATAAAAGTAGCAGTCGGCGATGTCCTCCACGTGAAGTGGCGCCGCGAAAATCTTTTCGTTGCTCACAAATAATTGACTACTCGCTGGGCGATCTACGCGTAGCGCAGGTTTCAAAACCTGCTGTATCGCCGATTTCCAAATCGGCAGGGTGCGCGACCTGGTGTGGCGCGCGGGTTTGGAAACCCGCGACACAGCAGACTTTGAAGTCTGCGCTACAACCCCTGCAGCGCAAGCGGCGCTATGTTTTGATTGCATGGATGGCCACGGACGCTGGGAAGATCAGGCTCGTTAGCGTGACCCAGTGAAAACCGGCTTCGAAAATCTCGCGCCAGAAATCGGCGCCATATTCTGTTTGTACAATGCAGTCCTCCCGGTTCACGCCAGGCGTCCCATGATAACTCGGCGGCAACCCGCGGCGGGTCCGCGTGAGGCGGCCGACAACAATCGGCACCGTGTAAAACAAATGACCGCCCGGTTTCAAAACGCGCCGCGATTCCTCCAGCGCCACCATTGAACCGGCTACATGCTCCAGAGTGTCGGAATGAACGATGAGATCAATTGACGCGTCCGCAAAATGCATTCGCCGCATGTCGAGCTGAGGGAAAGAATGAAGTTCGTATTTGGGAAGAAGCCGAAGAAAAGGCGACAGGTTGCCGGCCGGATTGATTTCAATCACGGTGAGTTGTCGAATCCCGGGGTGGCTGCGGCAAAAATCCTCAAACGTACCCGAGAAGCCGAAAGCGCTTGTGACCGCCGCGGCCAGTGTCATCGCTCGCAGATTATTTTTGCAACTGCTGCAGCAGAACCCCTGCTGCAAATCGATATAGGCGACTTCGTCGGGCGACAATTCCCATTGCTCGACCAGCTCCGGCCACAGCACCGATTCATTGATGAACCGGTCCCCGCCACACACTGGGCAAACCTTCAAGCTCGGCGGCGGCTTATCCATTGTGCAGCCCGCTCTTTTGGCTGAGCGTTTTGTCCAGTCCTGTGTTCCAGGTGAGAGGCCTGTTCTTGAACCAACTCGAATCAAACTTGGGCGCGGCGAAAAGCGCCCATGTCTGCCGCGGATGTTTCCAATCCAGAATTTCAAATCGCAAATTCACGTCTGCGGCTGCGCGTTCCAGTGTGGCTGGCCGGTAATTTACACATTCGGGATAAACCCAGCCCATTTGCGAAGAGTCTTCCTTGCCGATCAAAAAGGTGGCAGTCAAAGCTCCATCTTCAGCGAGTGAACGCGAAATCGCCCACAACCAGCCGCTGATCAAATCCAATCCGCAATGACTGAAGATCGATTGAGCCAACGCGAAATCGAATGAGATCTTCGCCTGCGCAATCGTCTGGGGTGAATCGGAAAAGAAGAACGTCGGCCGTTTGATTTCCACCAGCGATTTCCCGAGCTCTCGACTGATTCCTTCCTCGACGAGCCATTCGTTCGGTTCTACACCGAAGTATTTTCCCCGGTTCAGATACGGAATTAACAAGCGCCCGATGCGAAGTGAGCCGCAGCCCACGTCAAGCAACGAATGATGCTGGCGCAGACCAAGCGTGGTGAGAAGATTGAACGCCATCGCCGCGATCAAATCGTAATCTTCGGGCGGACCCACGTACGCGCGATATTGCGGATCGCCGGGCTTCAGGCCGAGGCCGAGGTCTTCCCGATTACCTGAGGATTTTTCCATAATCACTCGATGCGCCTCATCGTGGCGGGGTCGAAACCTTTCAGCGCCTCCTCAGGTTTGTCAGGGAAGCTAACGACGCCGCGCGACCGATCGAATTGATAGATGCGCGTCCGTTCCCGTTCGCGGAACGGAAATGCGCGAAGTTTATTGCCGTCGAGCGCATCGGTCGCGCCCGGGACCCGGCATGCTTTTGCCGCCAGAGCATACAGTTCGTCTCTGATCCCGGACGATGAACTGACACAGTTCAACAGTTCGTCAGGATCGTCTCCGAGATTGAAGAGTTGTTCGCGGCCGCCGTTGGCCATGAAAATGTATTTCCACTCGTGGGTCACCACCATCACTTTGAAATCCTGCGAGCCGGGGACTTCAACCATTCCCACGAGATAGTCGCGCGGCGGGCATTCGCCTCGCAGCATTTTGAGAACGTCTATTCCCTCGCGCAGTTCGCATGCGCCCGCGGCCTCCGTCGCAATTCCGAACAAGTCTGCGAGGCTGAGCAATTCGTTTCGAATAGTTCCGGCTGGCAGCCCTGCGGGCCAACTCAACAGAAAAGGAACACGGCATGCCCCTGCAAAAAAGTTTTGTTTCTGCCAGCCGTGATGATCACCTAACAAATCCCCATGGTCCGAAAAGAAACAAATCAGGATGTTGTCCGGATTCGGCCGCCCTTCGATGGCGTCGAGAATTCGGCCGAGGCAATGATCCAGATACGTAATCTCACCGTAGTACCGCGCCTTCACGATTTTCTCCAATGCGGGATTGACCGCGTCCGCCCAGACGGCGTATCGCATGAAAGAGATCTCTTCATCAAGGTGATCTTCGTCGATATTGCCAAGAATTGGATCCGGCATTCGGTCGGGATTGTACATCCGGTTGAAAGGAATTGGCGGCGCAAGCGGCGGATGCGGCCCCACAAACGATATGAACCCGAAAAAAGGACGCGACTCATTTGAGTTTGTGATCTCCTGCGCCGCGCGATCGGCCGTCCACCATTCGCCGCCGAGCTCGGCTGGAAGCGGGCTGCGCTGCGGGAGGTAATACATCTCGGTGCGTTCGCCCATGGGTTGTTCGAGGAAATCGAATTCCGGATGCTCGCGCGACAGCCAAGACCCGTAGTCATCGCCTTCGCGCTTTGGCGGATGGTACGTCTCTTCGCAGCGCCACAAGGTTTCGTAACCCAGGTCCTCATCCCACGGAGCGGTGTGGAATTTTCCGATTCCAAACGTCCGGTAACCGAGCCGCGACATGGTCCGCGCCAGATAATGTCCACAGCGCGCTTCCATCTCCGCGGGTTGACCGGTCACAGGACTTGCCTTGGTGTTGCTGAAGACGCGCGTGGTAGGCGGCTCGCATCCTGTCCGGATCGTGTAGCGCGCCGCAACACAAACCGGACACGTGGCGTACGCATTTAAGAACGTGATGCCCCTTCGCACCAGGCGGTCGAGGTTCGGCGTGTAAATGTGCGAGTTCCCGAGCGCAGCGATGGTGTCGAATCGCTGCTGATCCGTCATGATGAACAAAATGTCTGGCCGGTTGCGTGGCATTTTCTTAGAGGCCATGCGCAGGAAGGGAATGCAGCAATGGGATCAATCTACGCGTTCCCGATCTCGTGACCTGTCAGGCGGCGAAATGCTTCGACATATTTCGCCGAAGTCTTTTCGATCGCTTTCTTCGGCAACCGCGGCGCGGGCGGAGTCTTGTCCCAGTCGAGCGTCTCCAGATAATCGCGCACGAATTGTTTATCGAAACTCGGCGGGCTCTGTCCGACCGCGTATTGGTCCTTTGGCCAGAACCGCGACGAGTCGGGCGTCAGGCATTCGTCAATCAGGAGTAAATCTCCATCGACCTTGCCGAACTCAAATTTCGTATCTGCGACGATGATGCCGCGTTGCTGGGCGTGATCGCGGCCACGCGAATAAATTTCCAGGCTCAGCGTTTTCACGCGCTCGGCGAGTTCTTCACCGAGAATCTGCGCGCAGCGTTTCATGTCGATGTTCTCATCATGACCGGCTTCTGCCTTGGTCGCCGGGGTGAAAATTGGCTCTGGCAATTGCGACGCCAGCTTGAGGCCAGCTGGCAGTTGAATCCCGCACACGCTTTGCGATTGCTGATACTCTTTCCAGCCAGAACCGGCGAGATAGCCGCGGACGACGCACTCCACTGGCAACGGCTTGGTTTTCTTAACGATCATCGAGCGCCCGGCAAGCTGCTCACGGAACGGCTGCAATTCTTTCGGGAATTGATCGAAGTCCGCAGTCACGAAGTGATTCTCGATCTCGGCGAAACGTTTGAACCAGAACGCGGAAATTTGGTTGAGCACCGCGCCCTTATGCGGAATTGGGTCCGGCAGGATCACGTCGAACGCCGAGATGCGATCCGTCGCAACAAAGAGCAGCGTATCGCCGAGGTCGAACACTTCGCGGACCTTGCCGCTGCGCAGTTTCTGGATTCCGGGTAGCTCGATAGAGGTTTGTGTGGCGATTTGCATGGGCAAACGCTCAACGTTCAATGCTCAACTTTCAACTCGCTTGCTGTTTTGCCATGCCGAGCCAAGTCGTCTGCCAAGCCGTAGCTTTATGCGAAGGCTGGAGACATCTCTGGATTCACTCTCAAGAGATTCCTCGACTTCGCTCGGAATGACAGAGTAATTGGGCATAGGAGTTGAATTCCCTATGCCGGGCATCGTCGTCAAACCGCGCGCGCGAATTTTGCACGGACACGACTGGGTGTTTTCCAGCGAAGTCCTGAAGGTTTTCGGAAATCCCGCAGACGGCGATATCATCTCGCTCAAGGACGGCAGGGACCGTTTGATCGGCAGCGCCATTTACAATTCGCAATCACAAATTGTGGCGCGCCGTTTCTCGCGCCGGCGGCAGGATCTCGATATCGATTTCTTCCAGCGGCGCATTGCGCAGGCTTCCGAGTATCGTGACCGGCGAAATCTTGATCCAAAGCTGCGCCGAGTTGTGTGGAGCGAAAGCGACGGTCTCCCCGGCGTGGTCATCGATCGCTATGGCGATCATTTCGTTTTGCAGACGCTCACGCGCGCGATGGACGGACGAAAGGATTCGATCGTGACTGCGATGATCGATCTCTTCGGCGATGTCACCATCATCGAACGAAACGATGCGCTGGTTCGCAAGGCAGAAGGATTGGAATTGCGCAGCGGCGTTTTGCGCGGAACTCCTTCGCAAATCGCGATTGAACTCGAAGGCGTAAAGCTCGAACTCGATCTGTTGCATGGTCAAAAGACCGGTTTTTATCTCGACCAAAAACACAACTACAGAATCGTTGCGGGATACGCTCACAACCGACGCGTGTTGGATTGCTTCGCGAACCAGGGAGCATTTGCCTTGACGTGCGCGCTCGCGGGCGCAGCGACTGTGATCGGCGTTGAAGAAAGTCCCGAGAACATTGCTGCCGCGAAACGAAATGCGACGCGCAATGAACTAAACGCCTCGTGGTTTGAACAGGATGTCTTTCAATTTTTGCGCGCAGCTGAGAGAGCGGGGGCGCAGTACGACTTGATAATTCTCGATCCGCCCTCGTTTACGAGGACCAAGAGCGGACTGCGCGACGCGTTGCGCGGTTATCGCGAATTGCACATGCGCGCGTTCAAGCTCCTATCGAAAGATGGCCTGCTGGCCGCCTTTTCATGCTCACACCACGTGAGCGACGCTGCATTCTCAGAAACAATCAAGGACGCCCTCGTGGATGCACGGCGCTCTGCGCGACGCGTGCACCGCTTCGAACAGGCTCCTGATCATCCGGTTTTGCCCGCAATTCCTGAAACAGAATATTTCAGGGGCTTTCTTCTGGAGATGATGCCGGGACGCTGACAGTGAAATGTCATCTATTCAAGAGACGGCTTCCGAGATTCATCGGTGTAATCAGGCCAATCCGTGGCTCACAAGAAAATCGCGAAGCGCTTGAAATGCAACCGCGCTACCAAGTAAAACGGGACTCGGCTCCCACGCCGAAGCTTCTCGTCCGCCATAGGATTGCGAAGCCTGATCCTTCACACGAAATCACGCATTGCACCTATGAAAACAAGATTCGCTCCTCAGTCCGGATTGATTGAATCTTCTCTGAAAGTTGAAAGTTGGAATTTGGTAATTAGCGAGTTGGTCAGGAAAAATTTTCGCGGTTCATCGACGGAAATATCTGGAATTCTTAAACGGCGCACCTAATATCCGCTACGGCGACCCTGGATAGCGTCGCGATTTCGCATGCCAGAAAAGAATCGACCGCTTGAACAAATGCTCGAGTTGAGTGACGACGAAGCGCTCTCGGCCGAACATCTGGACTCCCAAGTGCAAAAGGCGCAGGAGCAACTGTTGCAACTCAAGCGTCAGCAAGAGCAGATCGAAAAGCAAAAACGCGAGTTGGAAGAACTAAGTCGTCGCCAAGAGGAATTGGAACGGGGCCGGGCGGAAATGAGCGACAAGCTCACGCGCGCGCTGGTGGTGCTCGAGCGCGAAGGGTACAATGCGCAAAATCGAGCGGAGCAAATCCGGGCGGCTCGGGAAAGTTTCGCGCAACACTTGGAATTGATTGAAGCGATCGATCCCAGGAGTTGGAACCCGGCGGATCTGCATAAGGAACTGAGCCGGGCCTTGAGCACGGTGGACGATGCGCGCAGCGATTACACCGAGCAACACAGCCGATTGCAAGCCGCTGGCGGAACCGCCGGAGAGGCGCCCCTTCCCGACCCGGCGATGAACCCGTACGAAAACGGCGATGGCCGTTCATTTGCTGAGTGGTTGCAGATCGGCGTCGCGCTGAGTTTGCCGCTGATGATCTTTGGCGCTGTTGCGCTCGCCATTTTCATCTGGATGGCCAGCCGGTGATGGCGATGTTTCGTCGTTCGCGCAAATCGGCCCCGCCGCTTCGGCGCAAGCAACAAGAGATTGCAAAACAAGAAGCGCAACTGCGTGAGAAGCTCGAAAAACTCGAGCGCATGATGACAAAAGAGCGGCAGGCTGCGCCGGAGAGATCTCCAGCACAAGCGGCGCTACAAGGCGCAAAAGGCAACAAGACCAAGAAGCGATTCGAAGTCTCTCTCGCGCTGGAAGGCCCTCCTCCGCTCGACACACGGCGGAGTGCCAGACGGCCGCGTTCGCTGCGCAAACAGCGCCGGGAAGGCCAGATCATTTTTCTTTTTCTCCTGACCGCGCTTGCGGCCGCAGTGATGTGGCTCATCAGCCACGTGCATCCTTAAAATCAAAGCACTTGCCATGGCCAAGACTTCAGGGCTCGATGTCACGTACGTTGCGCGGCTGGCTCGGATCAATCTGACTAAAGCCGAGGTGGAGCTCTTTCAGAAGCAACTGGACGACGTGCTTGAGTACGTTGAAAAACTCCGCCGGGCGGACGTGACTGATGTGGAACCAGCCGCCCATGCCCTCCCAAATTTCAACGTTTTTCGCGAGGACGCACCGCGCGACTGGTTCACAGCGGAACAAGCGCTGAGTAATGCGCCCCGAAAGGCGAACGGTCTTTTCATCGTCCCGAAAGTGGTGGAATGACGCAGCAAGATCTGCCGGCACTAAGCATTGCCGATCTGCAGTTGCTGCTGCGTCACCGCGAAGTCTCGCCGCGCGAAGTCATTGATGCGTTGCGAGCGCGCATCGAACTAGTCGATCAAGAAATCGGCGCTTATCTCTCGCTGGACATGGAATCCGCCGCCAATGAGGCGGAGAAAGCGAACGTGGATCTTCCGCTGGGCGGCGTGCCGATTGCAATCAAAGATATCGTCAGTGTGATCGGTCAGCCGTGCACGTGCGCGTCGAAGATTTTGCAGAGTTATCGGGCTACCTACGACGCCACGGTGATTCGAAAATTGCGCGCAGCGGGCGCGATTCCATTTGGCAAAACCAACCTGGACGAGTTCGCCATGGGTTCGTCCACGGAAAATTCCGCCGCGAAATTGACGCGCAATCCGTGGGACTTGGCGCGCGTGCCGGGCGGATCGAGCGGCGGCTCAGCAGCAGCAGTCGCCGCGGATGAAGCATTTGGCGCGCTGGGTTCCGATACGGGCGGCTCGATTCGGCAACCGGCTGCGCTTTGCGGCGTTGTCGGCTTAAAACCAACCTACGGACGGGTCTCGCGGTTCGGTCTGGTCGCCTTTGCTTCGTCGCTCGATCAAATTGGGCCGTTAACCAAAAACGTCCGGGACGCGGCCATGATCATGAACGCGATTGCAGGTCATGATCCGCAGGACTCCACAGCGCTCAACGAACCGGTGCCGGATTACACCGCAAAACTGGGAAACGATTTGCGCGGAATCCGGTTAGGCCTGCCGAAGCAATACATGATCGAAGGGATCGACTCAGAGGTGAAAACCGCAATCAAAACCGCAGTCAAACATCTGAACTCGTTAGGCGCGGAGATTATCGAAGTCTCATTGCCCACTACGGAATATGCCATCGCGGTCTATTACATTCTTGCAACGGCGGAGGCTTCGGCCAACCTCGCCCGCTTTGATGGTGTGCGTTACGGATATCGCGCGGAAAATCCCAGGGACATGCTCGATCTTTACGGTCGGACGCGCGAGGAAGGTTTCGGCCCGGAAGTGAAACGCCGCATCATTCTTGGCACTTACGTTTTGAGTTCCGGCTACTACGACGCCTATTATTTGCGCGCGCAAAAAGTGCGCGAGCTGATCCGCCGGGATTTCGCGATGGTGTTCGAGAAAGTCGATGCTCTGATCTCACCGACCTCGCCGGTGCCGGCGTTCAAATTAGGCGAACGCGCCGCCGATCCGTTGCAAATGTATCTCGCCGATATTTTCACCATCGCAGCGAACCTGGCCGGAATCTGCGGAATCAGCGTGCCGTGCGGTTTTGCCGAAGTAGATGGGCATCGGCTGCCGATCGGATTGCAGTTGTTAGGCAAAGCACTTGATGAAGCGCGCGTCCTGCAAATCGCGCACGCCTACGAGCAAAGCACAGATTGGCACAAAGCGCGCCCGCCGATCGCCTCGACTACCCTAGAGTAGATGTCTTACCCCTCATCATGTCGGACAGTGCCACGTCTCGCGCGAGTTGCTCGAAAAGCGGCGGAGCACGGTCGCACTCCAAAACGCAAGCGCGTACCGCACGCTGGCAACGATGGCCACGTTTTGGAGTGCGGCACTTCTGTGCCGCTTTTGGATGGCTAGACGCGACTTCCACGCAGGTCTTTTGAAAAACCGCAGTCCATTTCCGCGAATTGTCGGGCAAGCTGATCGGTCAGCTTTGAAGCGCCGATTCGACAGCGCGCTGGGAATGCGCGTCCTGCTGCTGATCTTTATTGCGACGGCGATCGTGTTTTCTTCTCTACCGGTGCTCCGCTGCCTCCGTGGCCGTACTCTCATGGATTACAAGCTTTGGTACGACACTGGCAGACATGTGCTGGCGGGCCATGAAATTTATTTCTTCCGCTCCGGGAAGTACGACTTCATGTACCCGCCGCCCTGCGCCATTTTTCTCGCGGGGGCCAGCCTGCTTGGCCAGGGAGGATTGATTCTTCTACTGGTCGCGATCAACTCTGTGGCCTGGTTTTACAGCGTTCGGCTCAGCGCGATTCTCGCCGGCGGCGAACGCGGCGCGAAAAATGTTTGGCTATGTACGGTTCCAAGTTTGCTGGTGATCGTCTATATCTGGTCGAGTTACCATCTCGGCCAGCCGAACCTTGTTTTGCTTGCGCTGATACTGGGCGCGTTCGTTGAGCTGCGGGCAAATCACGAGATTCTCGCCGGTGGTTTGATTGCAGTTGCCGCCGCGATCAAGGCTTTCCCAGTCCTGGCGATCGTTTATCTGCTTTACCGACGCTACTGGACGGCGGCAGCCAGTCTCATCGTGACGCTGGCATTCTTAATTCTCGTTCTGCCGACGCCGTTCCGAGGGTTCCAACGCGCGTGGCGCGACCTCGAGAAATGGAGCTCCGGAATGTTCAAATACACCGCAACCAGCGTGGGGCAGCGCCCCATGCGCAGTTACACGTGGAAAAATCAATCGCTCGTTAGCGTCGGTAACCGTTTGCTTCGTCATGTCGATGCAGACGCTGCTTCCGCTCCCCACACGCCGATCCACGTAAACTTTGCCGACCTAAGGTTCCCCGTCGTCAATGCTATCGTCGTCGGGGGCGCACTGATACTGGGCATCTTGTTTATCGCGGTGATGCCTGCGCGCGATATGCGAACCGCAGAGAGTGATGCAATCGAATTCGCTCTGCTTCTGTTGCTGATGCTGATGATCACGCCGCTGTCATTCGGTTACTTTTTTTCCTGGCTCATGCTGCCATTTGCGATTCCAACGCAGCAACTGCTCACTGGAAAAGGCTCCACCATTTTGTGGTGGGGCTTGCCGACGATCGCGTTGCTCGCTCTCGGCTTGATCTTCCCGCGCGGCGCGCAACTTTACGGGAACACTTTTTTAGCCACGCTCCTTTTATTCATTGGACTGTCAGTCGAGCTTTTGCGTTTCAAACGCACCGGCCAGACGCTTGCGCCGGCGCTTCGTCCATAAAGTAAACCCTACGTAAAACAGGATGCTAGCAACTACAATGTTGGTGATGACTGGGCCGATGATGACAGCAGTGCCGGGACCCATGCTGCGCTCGTGTGGAACCCAAGTGTAGAACGCCGAAGGAGGCCAATCGAGCAACGTCCAAATCGTGTCACTAAGGCTCACGAAAAAACGGGAAGAAGCGCGCAGCGACAACTCACTCTGGGTGCGGTAGAGCACTCCGACGAGCACAAACCCGCAAAGGAACGAGACGAGAGCTCGTATCCAAGCGCGACGCATAGACGTAACGAGAATTATGTGAGTTCGTATTTAAAGGCGAGTATTTTTCGTCTAATACCGAGGCGGTTCATTCCGAAATGTCCTCGAAGTCAAACATCATTTGCTCAGCTGGACCGTGGAAACTAAATACACTGGATTAGTTTCCGCATTGTGATAAGACTCCTATGCATAGATGAAACGCGCACCGAAACCGTGGCCGCGAAGCCGAAAGCGCGATCCGAACCGGCAGCGCATTGTCGATGCCGCGCGAGTCCACTTTTTTAGTCACGGATTCCGCAGTGTGACGATGGATGATCTCGCGGAGGAGCTGGGCATCAGCAAGAAAACGCTCTACGCGCATTTTCCTGGCAAGTTCGATCTGCTTGAGGCCGTGCTGGCCGATAAATTCGCAGGCGTCGAAGGGATGCTGAAGAAAGTTACCCGTGCGCACCCGCACGATTTCCCAGCGGCTTTGCGCGAATTGTTGGCCGGTACGCAACGCGAATTGGATGAGATTAAACCGCCGTTCGTGCGTGAGATGCGCCAGAAAGCGCCGGATGTCTTCAAGCTCGTCGAACGCCGTCGGGCCGCGTTAATCCAGCGCTACTTCGGAAGGTTTTTCGTCGAGGGCCAACGGGCGGGAATGGTGCGCAAGGATGTTCCGGCCAAATTGATCATCGAAATTTTGCTGACCATGGTTCAATCGATCATGAATCCGCCGAAGATGGAGGAGCTTGGCATGCTGCCGAAAGAAGGGTTCACCGGGATTCTTAAGATTATTCTCGAAGGCGCGGTGACAGCAAAGGGACGGAAAGCGTGAACGCTTTGCTCGCCAGGCAAGATCAGCAGGGTAGGGACGGCGGGGACGGCGCGCTGCGCCGTCCGGTCGCCGCAGCGCGACGACCCTACCTCGCCGTAGCGGGAGCTTTGACATTACTTCTCTTGCTGACCGGTTGCGGCGGCCGTGGCAAGGCGGTCTCGGGAACGATCGAAGTGGACGAGGCGCATGTGGGCCCGCGCTCGGGCGGACGCGTAGAAAAAATATTTGCGCAGGAAGGCGACCATTTGAACCAGGGCCAATTGATCGTGCAACTGGAGGCGGACGAGCTTCGCGCCCGGCGCGATCTGGCCAAGGCGCAAATCGACACCGCCATTCACAACGCCGACGCGCAAGCGGCGCAGTTGGAATTTTTGCGGTCGAACGCGCAACGCGAGAAAGAATTGCTCCAGCGTAAAGTCGTTTCGCCCAACGAAGCCCAGCAGGCTGACAGCTCCGCGAAATCGCAGGAAAAAAATGTCGAGGCCGCGCGGATGCAGGTGATGCAGATGCGCGCGCAGCTTGCCGACATCGAAGCGCAACTGGCCGAGATGCAGGTGGTCGCGCCGGCGGAATGCGTGTTGGAAACATTGAGTGTGAAGGTGGGCGACATTTTGGTGCCGCCATTTAACCAGGAAGTCGCCACCGTGCTTTTGACGCAACATCTCTGGGTGCGCGTGTATGTGCCGGAAACGTGGCTGGGCTTCATCAAGGATGGCGAACAGGTGCGGGCGCGCGTGGATTCATTTCCGCATGTCGATTTCCCGGGCGTGGTCGAGCAGATCAGTCGCCAGGCGGAATTCACTCCGCGCAACGTGCAGACCGTAGGAGATCGCATTAAACAGGTTTTCGGCGTCAAAGTCCGCCTCCCGGCAAACGACCACCGTCTGCGGGCAGGCATGGCTGCCGACGTTTATTTTCCCAATGTGAAATGAGCTAACAACCACGAATGGACACGAATGGACACGAATGGACACGAATTTTCGCCGCACAAAACGCGTCTGTCATTCCGAGCGAAATCGAGGAATCTCTGTTTTTACAATGGGCGGGCAGCAACTAGAGATCTTTCGACTGCGCTGTACTTCGTTTCGCTCCGCTCAAGATGACAAGCAATGAGTGCACCGATGATCGAAATCGAAGGGCTGACGAAACGTTTCGGCACGTTCACGGCTGTCGATCATGTTTCGTTTTCCGTCGGCAAGGGATCGATCTTTGGCTTTCTCGGGCCGAACGGGTCGGGAAAAACAACCGTGATTCGAATGCTGTGCGGAATCTTGGAACCCAGCGACGGCACAGCTCGCATCGGCGGGCATGACATCGTGCGAGATTTGGAGCCAATCAAAGAAATGATCGGCTATATGTCGCAACAATTCTCGCTGTACGACGAACTCACCGTAAACGAGAACCTGATCTTTGCTGGAAAACTCTATGGCCTGAACGGCC
>Ga0209056_10002133_pt1 | contig 21515 bp, 24 predicted proteins | sample GraSoiAngelo_114_FD_185876 | JGI IMG/M metagenome (GOLD analysis project Ga0209056, IMG submission 185876) | Grasslands soil microbial communities from the Angelo Coastal Reserve, California, USA - 14_0903_13_40cm (SPAdes) (version 2) | ecosystem: Environmental > Terrestrial > Soil > Grasslands...
CTATCGCATCAGTGCGTTTCTTCTGGGCGGTTACGTGAAAATGGCCGGTGAGACGCCTAGCGACACCATTACGGGTGCGGAACACGAATTCCTTTCGAAACCCAAATGGCAGCGCTTCCTGGTTGCTTCTGCCGGCCCTGCGATGAACGTGGTGCTCGCTGTCGGAATTTTGACCGGGCTATATGTGTATGGAACCGAGGTTCCTGAATTCCTCATGGGGCAAGCTGTGGTCGGCGCCGTTGAGCCGGGTTCGCCGGCGGATCGGGCCGGGATCAAGCCGGGTGATGAGATCGCTTCGTTAGACGGAAAACAGCGGCCAGACTGGCAAGATGTGTTCAACGTCGTTCTGACCAGTCCCGGCGCGAACCTGCCAGTTGTGGTTCAGCGTCACGGGCAACGAGTTGAAACAACCCTCGTTCCGGAACGGAAAGGTCCTGACGAGTCCGGCTACGTTGGCATGGGGCCGCTGGTGCGCACGGTCGTTCGCCGCGTCTATGGGGCACCGGCGCTTGCGGCAGGCATCCAGGTTGGCGATGAAATACTGAAGGTCAACGGGATCGAATTAAAGAACAGCGGCCGGTATGTTCAGGAGACGATACAGAAGGTCCCGGAAAAGACATTTCCAATCACCGTTCTTCGGAATGGTCGAGAAATTGAGCTTCAGGTCACTCCGGAAATGAAGAACGGCACGCGAATGATCGGCATTGAGATCCCGTTTCCAACCGTTATGATCAAGCTCGGACTGGTTGACGGCCTCAAAAGATCCATTCAAGTCAACACAGACAACGCGGCGCTGCTATTTCAACTCATCCCGAAACTTTTCAGACGTGAAGCTTCGATAAAGCAACTTAATGGACCGATCGGCATCATCCAAATATCGGGCCAGGCCATGGATGCAGGAATGGCGACGTTGATTACCTTGATGGCGATCATCAGCTTGAATCTGGGCGTACTGAACCTGTTGCCTATTCCCATACTGGACGGCGGTGCGATGCTGTTGCTGCTCGTCGAATCATTGATGGGGCGCGATCTCAGCTTGCGCATGAAGGAGCGAATTGTTCAGGTCAGCTTCGTTTTTCTTTTGATGCTCTTCGTGATCGTCATGTACAACGATGTTGTCAAGCTGTTGCCGCCGAACCAGGCGGCTCCATGAAAGCGCTTTCTCCTGAAATGCAGGTTTTCCTGGAGTACCTGCAGGATCGGAAACTCAAGGTCACTCCGCATCGCCAACTCATACTCGAAACGTTTCTCGAACACGAGGGGCATCGTAGTGTTGAGGATATCTATCGTACAGTTCGAGAGCTGGATCCGCGCGTGGGCTACACCACAGTCTATCGCACGATGAAGATCCTTGCGGATTGCGGGCTCGCCCGCGAGATCGATCTCGCAGATGGCATCACTCGATACGAGCACCTGTACAACCACCAGCATCATGACCACCTGATCTGCATGCAGTGCGGCAACTCGATCGAATTTTACAACGCCGATATCGAAGCACTTCAAGACGAAGCCTCCGAGCAGCTCGGGTTCAAGGTTCTCGACCACAAATTGCAGATTTACGGGTTGTGCAAGGAGTGCCCTAGGGATCATTTCTGATCCCGCCGGACCAGATCCAACGCGCATTTCAAGGCCGCTTCCATCCCTGCCGAATCCGCTTCACCTTTTCCCGCGATTGAAAAGGCCGTGCCGTGATCCGGTGATGTGCGGACGTAAGGAAGGCCAAGCGTGACGTTGGTTGCCTGACCGTGAGCAATGAGCTTGATGGGGATCAGGCCCTGATCGTGGTAGGGCGCTATGACGACATCGAATTCGCCGGAGTGGGCGCGGAAGTAAAGGCTATCCGCCGAGTGAGGTCCAGAGACACGGATGCCCTCACTCGCGCATTGGCGTATGGCCGGCGCAAGAAAGTCGGTTTCCTCGTGGCCAAACATCCCGTTTTCTCCAGCATGAGGATTGATCGCCGCAACCGTAATCCGGCGTTGGGTGAATTTGAACCTCTGCAACTCCGCATCGACAAATCGAATGAGTCGCAGGTAGTGCTCGGTGGAAATCTGCGCCAGAGCCTCGCGCAGGGAGACATGAATCGTTGCCAAAACAACTTTGAAGGTAGGCGCAAAGAATGCCATCGCATATTCCGCGCGGCCAGCACGTTCTGCGAGAAAGTCGGTTTGACCGCGGAATTCGGATCCGATAGCTTCTTTGCTGACCGGGGCGGTGACAATGGCGCCGATGCGTCCTGCCAAGGCCTGGCTGCTCGCGGCTTCAAGATACGCGAGCGCGCGCTGGCCGGCTGCGGCGCTCGGTCTTCCCCACTCGATGCCGGAGCAGGTGTCGCCGAGATCCTTGACGAACAGAACGGGCTCGCCGGTTACGCCGGACCAGTCTTCGATCCAGCGCCACTTTACACCGGGAGGAAACCGTGAGACGTTTCTTTCAAAAATCGAACGGTCGGTAAACACCACCCAGCGGGCGGACGTAAGAACGGCCGAAATCGATTTGAGAACGGTTTCAAGGCCGATGCCGGCCGGATCTCCGGTCGTGATCCCGATGGTGGCTTGCATTGAAGGACGCGGGGGAGGCGTTAGTCGACTTCCTTGTCCTCGTTCTCCTTGTACATGTATTTGATGTAATGCTTCAGGACCAGGAGGTTCGGCTCAGCCGGCCGGTTCAGCTTGATAGAATTCTTGTCGTACCACTCAATGACGCCCTTGATCGTTTCACCGTCCTGCAAGACCACGACCATTGGCGTTCTGTTCTGCATCTGCTTGACGTAATAAAAATTCTCCGCATTCGTTTGATCGTTCGGCGATGGTTTCTTGTGGTTTCGCGGCTGTCTTACCGTGAGTTGTTCTTTGATCTCGGCAAGGCTCGGACGGATCAATTTCCGATTTGACATTTCTTCCTCATAAAAACGTGTCGCAAATGAACAGGTGTTCGGAGGTTTGCGCAGGTTTGCAGTTAAGTAAGACGAATTTTAGCGGCTTTCGCGGCGAAAGTCATGCAGTTTTTTGAAGCTACGACAGCCACAATGAAATCGTCTCGTTCGAGACCATGGCTAGTGTGTCTGTGAGCATCTGCCGGTTGACGTGGTTCTTCAGGCTAGATGCGATGAAACCCAGAAATTCGGACATTCGGATGAGCCGATCCCCAGAGACCGCACCCGCGATCCTTGCCAGCCGTTCCACGACGTCGATATTGATGACTTTGCCAGGTATGTTTTCTTTCAAATAAAGGACGTCGCCGATGAGCACGGAAAGGATCGTCATTCGATCATCGAAATCCTGCTTGGCCCGGCTGAGGTCCGCGCTCAAAGCGAGCAAATCCTGGAACTGATCCTCACCAGCACTCACTGCCATTTCCAGAAAATCCAGCACCAACTCTCGCTCTTTATGCAGCCGAGTCAAATCCAGGCTGAGGGCCCGCCCAATGCTGCCTTGTGACCATCGGGCAATCAATTCGCCCGACACGCCATGTTGCCGGATTTCCTCCAGCGTGAGCGGAGTGAAGTTGTAGACCTGGCAGCGCGAGCGGACCGTCAGAAGAAGTTCGTGGACATTAACAGTGACCAGAATAAAGAAGCTGTCTTCCGGCGGCTCCTCCAGGCCTTTCAAGAGTGCGTTTGATGCCTCCGGATTCAGCAGGTCCGCGGGATCTATAAGGAAAACCTTGCTTTCGCCTTCGAGGGGTTTTAGATCCAGCATGCTGAGCATTTGCCGCACCTGGGCAATCCTGATCTGCGAAGCTTCCTCTTCAACGGTGATCGTCATCACGTCCGGGTGAGTCCCGGAATCGATTCTCCGGCAGCTGGAACACTCGCCGCAGAAATCGCCGGTCGCGGCTTTCGTGCAATTCAGAGCTTTGGCAATCATCCGCGCGCATGTGTGCTTGCCCACGCCTTCCGGTCCCGAAAAAATGAGTCCGTGAGGAAACCGTTCCGCGCGCAATTTCGCGCGGAGACGGTCGACGATCTTTAGATTTCCGATGAAAGAATCAAAGGTCATTAAAGAAGCCCAAGAAGCGTCAGGATATGCTGGTGCACGGCTTCGACGGGCCGGTCGGCATAAATGAGCTGAATCCGCTCGTCTTGAGAAGCCAGCTCGAGGTAGCCTTCTCTCACCCGTGTGTAGAACTCCAGATTTTCCTTCTCGAACCGCCCCTCATCTTCGATGCGGGTGTGATTCCTTGCGCGCGCCCGCGCCAGGCCGACCTCGGGATCGATATCGAGCAGCATCGTTACTTCGGGTCGAAAGCCGTCACAAACCAGGTCCGTAAGCTTGTGGATAAAGTCCAAGGGGATGCCGCGTCCAAAGCCCTGATATGCCATTGACGCGTGATAGAAGCGATCGCAAATCACCATTTCTTTGCGTTCAAGCGCCGGCTTGATTTTCTCCAGAATGTTCTGGCTGCGCGACGCATAAAAGAGCAGCAACTCGGAGGCAGCGGTCAGGTGAAGGGTTTCAGAATGGAGCAGAATCTTGCGAATACCCTCGCCGACAGCCGTTCCACCCGGCTCACGCGTGATCAGGTGTGGAATCGACCGCTGCTTGAGGTATTCCGACAAGAGACCAATCTGAGTGGTCTTTCCGCAGCCCTCGATGCCTTCAAAACTGACGAATCGGCCCTGTGTCATTTCGTTTTTGCTTCCTGGGCACTCTCCGGGACGGAGAGACCTGCGGCGGCGGGGTATTGTAACAGAATCTCCGCGGAGTCCATTGCGAGCTTCATGGCTTCGACAACGTCCAATCGACTTTCAGAGGCCTCGATTTCAGTGAGTTTCGCCTTCGTCTCAGGATGTTTGGGCACGAACAAGGAACAGCAATCCTGATCCGGCTGAATCGAGATGTCGTATGTCCCGATGCGCCGGGCAATTTCGACGATCTCGATCTTGTCGTCGCCGATGAGCGGTCTCAGAATCGGCATTTGAACGGCCCGCGAAATGACGTCGATGTTTTCAATTGTCTGCGAAGCGACCTGACCGACGCTATCGCCGGTCACGAGAACACGCACCTTCTCCCGCCAGGCGACTTGCTCGGCCAATCGCAGCATGTATCGCCGGTAGAGGATGACGCGCGTTTCAATGGGCGTGTCCACCATGATGTGGCGCTGAATCTCCGCAAACGGGATGAAGTAAATCTTCGACCGCAACTGGTATTCAGCAAGCAATGCCGCAATCTGCCTGGCCTTCTCTTGGGACTCTTTGTTGGTGTAAGGAAAACTGTGAAAGTGAACGAATACGGCCGTGCAGCCGCGCTTGATCATTCTCCATGCCGCTACAGGAGAATCAATGCCTCCGGACAGCAGCACCACAACCTTGCCGCTCGTGCCGACGGGCAGGCCGCCCTGGCCTTCTAGACGCTCGACGTAGAGCAGCGCATATTTTTCGACGACCTCGATCCAACAGGTCAGTTGCGCGTCTTCCAAGTCCACCCTGGCCCCGGAGCGCTCCTTCACGTACGCACCGACGCGTTGATTGATTTCCACAGACGTGTGCGGAAAACTCTTGTCCGCCCGGCGCGCATCGATCCTGAAGGAACCGAAGTTGCGCCCCTCAATCAGGCTCCACGCGTTCTTTTCCAACTCTTCCACAGCCTGTGGAGAACTCCACGCCTCAGCGAAGTAGGCGATCCCAAAAACCCTGGAGAGCCGCTTTTTGATCTCATTGATCTCGGTATCCGGTCCAACACGGACCAGTATCCGGCCAGAAATCCGGCGGGCTCTCTCGGCGCCGCAATTCTCGAGAACGTTGTTGATGTTCAAGCACAAGCGGTTCTCGAAGTAATCGCGGTTACCTTTCTTCAAGCCGAGTTCGTTGTAATGGATGACGATGAAACGGTCCACACAGGCATTATAGGCAAGTTTGATGGATAGGGCCTTGCAGTACTGGGATGCGAAGCGTCATCGAGACGTCTGGACTCTCTAAAAACCCGGCAAAAAGCCTCTCCTCACAACAGACGCTTGTAAGTCGATGCTAGAATTGAGATTATAGTCGGCCCGAAGGGGAGGACGGTACATGAGAGCTATTTGGAAGGGCAGCATCAGTTTCGCACTCGTTTCCATTCCGATTTCTGTTTTCAGCGCGACACGGAGAAACGAGCTTTCGTTTCACAACCTCCATAAGAAGGACATGAGTTCGGTCTCCTACAAAAGATTTTGCGATACCGAGGATGTGGAGGTGCCATGGGAAGAGATCACGCGCGGTTATGAGTATGAGAAGGGTCAATACGTCGAAATTACCGACGAAGATTTGGAGAAAGCCGACACTGAACTGACCAAGACCATCCAGATTATGGAGTTCGTCAACGAGGAAGAAATCGATCCGCTGTACTTTGATAAGCCGTACTACCTCGAACCTCAGAAAGGCGGCGAGCATGCCTACGCGCTGATGCGAGATGCATTGGCACAATCCAAGCGAGTTGGGATTGCGAAGGTCGTTCTGAAGTCGCGGGAACATCTAGCGGCGGTTAAGCCTATCGGCGACATGATCACATTGCAGACGATGCGGTTCGCCCACGAGATCGTCGATGCAGGCTCGCTGAACTTCCCCAAGAAGGCTGAGATGTCGAAGAAAGAGATGGACCTGGCGAACACTCTCATTGACTCCATGTCCGACCAGTTCGACCCCAAGAAATACAAAGACGAGTATTACGACAAGGTTCTCGAAGTTATCCGGATGAAGGTCGAGGGCGTCGCGCCGCAAGCCCCAGCCGGAAAAGCCACGACGCCCACGAAAGTTATCGACCTCATGGAGATCCTCAAGCAGAGTCTGAAGGAGACGCAAAAGAAGGGCGCCTCCACACGCGGTCCGGCGTCTGAAGAAGAGGAAGCAGTCGCCGCTGGCGCGGCCCGTTCGGCGAGGACGGCCAGGTCCAGAAAGGCTCGATGATCGGGGTTCGCGAGAACTATCACCGTGTTCTCGACAGGATCCGGGAAGCAGCGTTGCGCAGCGGACGGGACCTTCAGTCCATCCGATGGATTGCAGTTACCAAAACCGTCCCCGTGGAAAAGATCCGAGAGGCCGTGGAATGCGGCATTTCCCATATAGGCGAGAACCGGCTCCAGGAAGCCCTACACAAACGTGAGGCCTTACGGGATCTCGCCCTCACCTGGCATTTCATTGGACACCTGCAAACAAACAAGGCCAAGAAGGTCGTCGAGAATTTTGATTGGATCCAATCCATCGATCGCACCGAGTTGGCTGAAAAATTGAACCAGGCTGCCAGCCAGCCTTTTCCAGTTTTGATCGAAGTGAGGTTGCATGAAGAGCCGAATAAATCAGGAGTTGCCGAGACAGCGCTGCCGGGATTCGTCGAACAGTTTCGTCAATATGAGCGTTTGCAGTTGCGAGGTTTCATGGCCATCCCGCCATTCTTCGAAAATGCTGAACACGCACGGCCCTATTTTCGGAGACTGCGCCGGTTTTCTGAGCAGTTTGGCTTGACCGACCTATCGATGGGAATGAGTAACGATTTTCAAGTGGCGATCGAGGAAGGCGCAACCATGGTGCGCATCGGCACCGCTTTGTTTGGAGAACGCCGATGAGTTCGCCCATCAAGCTGAAGGTGCGCGTCATTCCGAACGCAAACAAAACGTCGTTCGGCGGTGAGCGAGAAGATGAACTGGTTCTTCGATTGAATGCTCCGGCCCTTGAAGGAAGAGCGAACAAAGCCGCCATCGAGTTCATATCCGGGTATTTTGGAGTTGCAAAGTCTGCCGTTTCGCTCGTTTCGGGAGAAAAGAGTAGACACAAAATTTTTCAGATTGTAGGCTTGAAAAGCAGTGACCTCGAGAGGAAACTCGCCGAAAGGGACGCGGTCTGAAGCCCGCAATTGCAGAACGAATCGTCCATGGAACAGATTAACGAGGAATTGGAATCCACGCCGCGAGCGCAGCCGATCGCCGTGCGCCCCATGAATATGGCCGCGACGTTGGCGATTTGTTCGGGTGGCTGGCTGGTTCCGGGCCTGAGTCATATCCTTATCGGCCGATGGATTCGGGGGTTGATTTTTGCCGCCTGCGTGCTCCTCATGTTTGCCGCGGGTATCGGCATGCATGGCAAACTCTACGATCTCGATTTTCAAGAACCCCTGCACATTTTTGCTTTCATCGCAAATGTCGGCGCAGGCCTTCCGTACTTGGTTGCCGAGCGTCTGGATATGGGAATCGGCATGATGACAGCTCCCAGCTATGACTACGGCACGACGTACTTGTGGGTCTGCGGGCTCTTGAATTACCTGATCGTGCTTGATGCCTTCGACATCGCTCAAGGCAGAAGACCATGACTCTGTCTCATTTCCAAGCTCTGTTGATTTTCGCCCTGGTCGTCTCCGCTGTCTTCGCCTTGATCACGAAAAACGAACCCCGCGAACAACTCCGTTACGGTATTTTCGTTTTTCTCTCTTTCCTCGCAGTTGCTCTTGCTGTTGGCTGGATCATGTATCCACTACCGCTGTAAGCTTGCCATCCTTGACGAGCGTGCGATCGCCGACGGTAACTGTCGCGTTGTGGATGAAATTCCAGTAAACGCCACCCCCTCGGTTGGCTCCGCCCATCTCTTCATTGTCCCCGAGGCTGAGCCGCACGACGCCGGATCCATACCCGTAATAGGCGATGAAAGGAGCTTCCCGGAGAACTTCTAAGGCGGGGTTGAAGCCGAGCGCGAATTCCCTAAACATGTGGGCGTCACCACCGGCTGCGGTCAGTTCCTGATCAATCTTGTCGGCATTACCTCCTTGGATCGCGACACGGCCGTTGACAAAGCGAAGGTAGAGATTGCGACCTTCAGTAATTATCGGCCGCCAGACGGAGAGGAAGACGGCGCCGTTGGCGGACGCTTCGACAGGTGCAACGCGAAGAACGCCTGCCGGAAGCTCGATATCACGATCGATGCGGGTTCGCGCCGATTGCATGCGATCGCGTGTCGCGTCGCCGATCTGGCTGCAGAAGGGACGATCACCGATGTGAAATGAAATGTCGGTGCCTTCGGGACTGGTCACGCGAACCAGGGCGGATCGGAGTAGCGCTATCGCCTGCTGGTGTTTGCGAGCGAGATCGGCGGGATTAACGTCGAGTCCAGCCAGATAAATGCGGTCGATGAAGTCTTGCGGCGGGAGCTCGATAACATCTACAGGATAAGAACCGCTGTGCCAGTGAAAATGTACGGCCCGGCCGCGGCGCGCATCGAGCCACTCGACGAGGGCGCGTTCGAGGGCAGGGCGACTGCCCTGGCGAAGCTCTGGAAGCCAGATGAAGACATCAGCGTTCTTGAAGAGCTGGCGAAAAGAGGCGAGTTCCCCGTCGGATGCCGCATTTGTATCTTCAGCCAGGATCACGCCGGAGATGTGAGCACCCGAAGCACGGATTACGTTTTGAAGAGGCGGGACGAGAGGCATGAATACACGCGGGTCGAGTTTGATTACTACCTTCTCACCAGGCTCAAGTTGAAGAGCGCCGGCGATTCGGCGAGCGCATTTTTCGTAGTCGGATTGAATCATCGTGTCTTTGGATCGGGCTGTCCTATGGAGTTAATCGGCCATCAAATGCCTCCGGATTGCTTCCACCAATGCCGGAATGGTGGATTGTACCGGCACGATGGCGGGTCCGAAACCCAATATTTGGGCGGCTTCGCGAGTGACGGGCCCGATCACGGCCACGGCGATGTTGGCGGGCAGGGGCGCGAGGTCATCAGGAATCGCCGATGGGCTGGTGAACACGATGCAATCTACCGTCTCCGATTCCAGAATCTCACGAATGCTGCCGAGCTGGGCTTTCACCGTCCGATACACCGACACAACATCGACGGTGGCGCCGCGCCGGCGCAACTCCTCGGGCAGAAGCTCCCGAGCCACTTCGGCGCGAGGAAACAAAATGCGCACCGCAACCATTTTCTCCGGAAACGCGTCGAGCAAACCTTCGGCACGGAACTCTTTGGGAAGTAGCGCCGGTTTCAAATCCCATTCGCTAAGCTTGGCGGCGGTAGCGGAACCGACGACGGCTATTGGAATCGTGCAGCGAACATTGCCCATCCGGTCCATGAACTGCTCCACCGCATTCGCGCTGGTGAACAACAACCACTGATAAGTGTTCAGTCGGCGAATGGCATCATCGACAGGCTTCCATGTTTTGGGAGGTACAATCTGGATGGTCGGACACTCGATGACGCGCGCCCCGCGTTCTTCCAATTGCGACCGCAACTCGGCCGATTGCCGGGCGGCACGGGTGATGAGGACAGTTTTACCGGTCAGCTCCATACCTGGCGATTTCGGCAAGGATCTCTCCCGCTCCCATGTCGAGCAGCTTTTGGCCAAGAGCAATACCCAATTCCGGGGCGTGGTCTGGCGATCCCATGAGTTCTTCCGCGATCACGCGAGTTCCGTCGATGCTGGCAATCAAGCCTTTGATCGTGAGCCGGTCTCGTTCAATTCTTGCCCGCCCGGCAAGCGGAACCTGGCAGCTTCCGCCTAAGGCGCGCAGGAGACCACGCTCTGCAGCGACGGCCGTTCGGGTCGGCATATGATCGAGCACTTCAAGGAAGCGGCGGGTGGCGTCATCTTGGCTACGGCAAATGATGCCCAAAGCACCCTGGCCAACCGCGGGTAGCATGATGTCGTCTTCCAGAGTCTGCGCAATTCGCGCTTCATAGCCCAACCTTTTCAGTCCGGCAATTGCGAGAATGATTCCATCGAACTCGCCCGCGGTGAGCTTTCGTAATCGCGTGTCGACATTTCCGCGCAGCGTCACGAGATTCAGGGTAGGGAAGCGATGGCGAAGCTGAACCTGCCGGCGAAGGCTGCTGGTTCCTATCCTTGCGTCCTCAGACAGTTCCTCCAGCTTCGGCCCATTCGAGATGAGTGCGTCGCGCGGATCTTCGCGCTCCGGCACAGCAGCGAAATCGATGCCCTCGGGGAGTTGAAACGGTACGTCCTTCATGCTGTGAACCGCAAGATCGATCCGGCCGTCCAGCAACGCCTCGTCAATTTCCTTCGTGAATAGCCCCTTTCCCCCAATGTTCGCCAAGGGTATATCTAAGATCTTGTCGCCGGTTGTCTTGATCGGAACGAGCTCGACGCTCAGAACCGGCCAGCGTTTCTCGAGCTCCGTTTTCGTCCAATTGGCCTGCCACAAGGCCAGTGCACTACCGCGCGTTCCTAGTTTTAGTCTGCCGTCCATGGCTGCGCTCAAGCCATCCACAGGAGCGAATATTTAAGTGCGGTACCACTCATTGGGGTTTGACGTTGAAGAGTTTTCGGATCAACCCCGCGATATCCGGTCCCTGCGGGTCGTGCGTCAAGTGTTTAAGTTGCTCGATAGGTGTGTGGAGAATCTTATTGACCAGCGATTTGGTGATCTGATCGACCGCGGCCTGCTGTTCCGGAGAAAGATCCTTGAGGTGCCGTCGATTGCGTTCGATTTCGTCGCGGCGAAGTTTCTCGATCGTATCACGCAGTTGCACGATGGTGGGTACGACTTCTCGGGACTGCATTTTCGAGCAGAATGCCTCCACTTCTTTGTCGACAATCTCTTCGGCCCGCAATGCTTCCTTCATCCGCTCCTTCAAATTCGCATCGATAACTTGCTGAAGGTCGTCGATATCATACAGAAACGCATTGTCAATTTCGTTTACCATCGGATCGATGTCGCGCGGCACGGCGATATCGATGAAGAACATCGGGTTGTTCTTTCTCCGGTGAATGATCTGTTCTGCCAGCGTCTTAGTGATGATGAAGTGTGGCGCCCCTGTCGAGCTGATCACGATATCGGCACGGTCCATGTGGTCGGTGAAGTGTTCAAAAGGGACCGCAGCGCCCTCGAATACCTGCGCCAGTTCGACGGCGCGCTCGAACGTACGATTCGTAACCAGCACGGAAGAAACGCCCGCCCGCTTCAAGTGCTTCGCCGCAAGCTCGCCCATTTTGCTGGCGCCGATGATCATGACGCCCTTTCCGGAAAGATCGCCGAAAATCTTTCTGGCCAGCTCGACGGCGGCGTAGCTGACGGAAACTGCCGATTGCGAAATTCCCGTTTCGCTACGAACTTTCTTTGCCACGGCAAACGCGCGATTCATGAGCGCGCTCAAGTGCATGCCAACGGCCCCGGCATCGGTTGCGATCCTGTAAGCATCTTTAACCTGGCCGAGAATCTGTGGCTCGCCAATCATCATCGAATCCAGACTTGCAGCAACGCGAAAAACGTGGCGGACCACTTCCGCGTTCCGAAAGCTATAGAGATGTTTTGAAACACTATCTTGAGGAATGCGGTGGAACTCGCAAAGAAACTCCCGGATGAGCCGGTCGTCCTGACTCTCAGCGACGACTTCGACACGGTTGCAGGTCGACAGTATTATCGCTTCAGAGATCTCTTCGCGTCCGACCAGCGATGTTAGGGCGCCGCGAAGCGCATCGCCGTTGAAAGCGAGACGCTCGCGGATCTCGACTGGCGCCGTCTTGTGGCTGAGCCCGACTAATGCGAGTTGCATCACCGATCAGAAAGTGTGAAGCCCACCGAAGTAATTCGCGCCCAGAAATGTCACAAGGACGCCGATGAAGCCCACGATTGATAGATACGCCGCCTTCTTTCCCCGCCACCCCGCAATGAGACGATAGTGGATCAGCAACAGGTAAACAAACCAGGTGAGGAATGAAAACAGCACTTTCGCGTCTCCCGCCCAGACACCCCAGACCGACTGCGCCCAAAGCGCACCCGATATGATGCCGAGCGTAATCAGAGGAAAACCGATCGCAAGAGACTTATATGCAAGATCGTCACAAACTTCGAGCGACGGCAACCGATGATGAAACCGCGTCAGGTGCTTCGACTTCAGTTCCCGATCCTGGATCAAATACATGATCGCCGCCGCAAATGCGATGAACAGCGCCGCGTAACCCAGGAACACCAAGGGAGTGTGGATGTAAATCCAGTTGCTGCGCAGAACCGGAGGAATCGACGGGTTCGGATCATAAAAGAGGTTGGCGACAAACGTCATGATGAAAATGAGCGGGAACGCGAAGACGCTGAGCGGAGCAATGCGATACTTCGCGTAAGCGATCAGAAATCCCAAGGTAGTCAGTGCGCCGAAGAACGAAAAAGCCTCGTATTGTTGGGTCAACGGAAGGTACCGCACGTCCATCGCGCGGAGAACGATCGACGCCACATGAAACACAAACCCGGCGAACATCGCCGCTAACGCAGGCCGGAAGAAGGTCTGTTTCTTGTTGAGAGTTGTAAGAACCGAGTGCATGAAACCTATGAAATACAGGCCCAGCGCGAGTCTCAGCAGGACGACATGCATGGCGGGGATTATAGCACATGGCCCGTGGCGTTCCCGGTATGCTACCATCGAAGGACAATGAACGTTGATATTTACGTTGGCGTTATCCAATTCATTGTCCTGTTGCTTTCCCTGAGCGTCCATGAGTCGGCGCACGCCTGGACTGCCGACGCTCTTGGCGATCCGACAGCCCGATACCTTGGCCGGGTTTCGCTGAATCCGCTGGTTCATGCCGATCCCATTGGAACGATTCTTTTTCCCCTGATCGGGATGTTCTCGGGGCTCATGTTTGGTTGGGCAAAACCCGTGCCCGTCAATGTGTCGCGTCTCCGAAATCCCGTCCGCGATCACATGCTTGTGGCGGCCGCCGGACCGGTGAGCAATTTGCTACTCGCCACTGTGTTGTTCGTATCGCTGATGGTGATGAAATCGGTCTCGCCCGAGGCGGCGAGTGTGTTGCGCCGTGTGGCAGCGTACGAATTTTTCGGCAACTCGTTCCTGGTTCCACTGATGGCGGTTGCCTATCAGGGCATCATCATTAACCTCGTTTTGGCAGTATTCAATCTTATTCCCGTGGCGCCGCTGGACGGCGCGGCAGTTCTTTCCGGCCTGTTGCCCCGATCCTTGGCCGATGTGTTGGATCAGCTTCAGACCTATGGCTTTATCATCCTGATCGGCCTTTTGTATCTTGGGATCCCCTCAATGCTGTACAGCCCTGTGATCAACTTCGTCCTTTCCTACCTGTTCGCATCTTGAACCTATGAAGAAACCGAGAATCTTGAGTGGTATGAGGCCGACGGGAAGGCTACACCTTGGGCATTTGGTCGGGGCACTGGACAATTGGGTGCGCCTGCAGGACGACTTCGAATGCTTCTACTGCATTGTCGATTGGCACGCGCTCACCACCCACTATGACTCCACGGAGGGGATTCGCGAGGCGATCATCGACAATGCGATGGACTGGCTTGCCGTCGGTCTTGATCCGAAGCGAGCCACGCTCTTCATTCAATCCCGCGTGGTCGAGCATGCGGAGCTGCATCTTTTGTTCTCGATGATTACGCCGCTGCCGTGGCTGGAACGCGTGCCGAGCTACAAGGAGCAGATGATCGAGATTAGAGATCACGACCTGCACACTTATGGGTTTCTAGGTTACCCGCTGCTTCAGTCGGCAGACATTCTGATCTACAAGGCCAATGCCGTTCCCGTTGGCGGCGACCAGGTCGCCCATATCGAGCTCACGCGCGAAATTGTTCGCCGGTTCAATAATTTTTACGGCCCGGTCTTTCCGGAACCTCAGACCTTGCTCACGGAGGTCCCCAAACTGCCGGGCACCGATGGGCGCAAAATGAGTAAGAGCTATGGAAACACCATCACGCTTACTGAAAAGCCGGCCGTGATGAAGGAAATTGTCCGGAACATGGTCACCGACCCCGCACGAGTTCGTCGCCAGGACCCTGGTAATCCCGATATCTGCCCCGTCGGCGACTACCATGATGTTTTTTCCAACCCGAAAAGAGTTATCGAAGTGGACCAGGGTTGTCGCACAGCTGGAATAGGCTGCGTTGAGTGCAAAATGTGGCTTTTCGAGAGTCTCCAAAAAAAGCTGGGTCCATTCTATGAACGCCGGCAACAACTCGAGGGCCGTGAGGACGATGTGATGGATATTCTCAACGAAGGGTCAAAGACAGCCAAGGAAGTTGCCGGGCAGACCATGGCCCAGGTCAGAGAAGCAATGAGGATTTAGGGAGACCTCGGTTTTAGGGAACTGGCACAGGCGAGCGGTTCCCCAAATCCGAAATCCGCAATCCGAAATCGAATGCCTGACGAACTCACAATCTCGCTCCCTTTGTACGAGGGGCCCCTCGACCTTCTCCTCGACATGATTCGAAAGCAGAAGCTCGACATCTATGACATTCCCATCGCCAAGGTGACCGAGCAGTACCTGGCCTACCTGCGTTTCATTGAAGAGCTCAATGTCGATGTCGCGTCGGAGTTCCTGGTGATCGCGGCCCAGTTGATTTATATCAAATCTCGGATGCTGCTGCCGCCCGATCCGGATGCGGTCGATGAAGAAGCTGAGGATCCGAGGACTGAGCTGATTCGGCGGCTCCTCGAATACGAGAAGTTCAAAAATGCGGCACAGATGCTCTACCAACGCGAGATGATTGAAAACGCCGTCTGGTCGAATCCCGGCTCGGTAGCCATGGAAGACAGTGAGTTGGAGCCATCGTTGACAGTGGGCCTCTATGACCTGGTGCTCGCGTTCCGCGATGTGGTGAAGCGCGCCGGACAGCGGCCGTTGATGGAGGTGGAACGAGAAGAATTCTCCGTTGAGCAAATGATGGGTTTCCTCCTGGAAAATATTTCCGCGGCCCGTGGAAGCGTAACGCTGACGGAGATTTTGACCCATATCACATCGCGGCGCGCGTTGATCATTGCTTTTCTTGCGCTTCTGGAGCTGACGCGGCTCAAGGCTATTTACCTTTATCAGTCGAAGCCCTTTGCCGAAATCACGGCTCGAGCCAATGCGAATTATGAGCTATCCCAATCTTTCAACTCTGCTTGAAGCCATTGTCTATCTGGCCAAAGAGCCGGTCAGTGTGGACGCTATCCATAAAGTGTTGCCGGATGTGGATCGAATCGAAATCCAGCAGAAGCTAAACGAATTGATCGAACAATATCGGGCCACCGACCATGGAATCGAAATTCGGGAAGTGGCCGACGGTTTTCGATTCTCCACCAAACCCGAACACCACGAGATCCTGAAGCAATTTCTGAAAAGCCAAATTCCTCCCACGCGTCTATCACTGGCCGCGCTCGAGACCCTTGCCGTTATCGCGTACAGGCAACCTGTTACGATTCCTGAGATTCAGGAGATTCGCGGGGTCCACGCCACCAGCGTCATCAAGACGCTCCTGGAGAAGCAATTCATCACTACCGCAGGACGCAAAGAGGTTCTGGGACGTCCCATCCTTTACAAGACTACCAAAGAATTTCTCGTTCACTTCGGCCTGAAAGACCTCAGCGAACTCCCGAGCATTGAAGAGTTCGAGGATCTAATCAAGAACCAGGCCGTTGCCGAAGACGTAATCGCCGAAGAGGTATAGCTCGCGCCAAGTCTTAGCCTCGAATTGGAACAATTACGCGAGTGGGCCGGGGTGATTCCTGACCTGCCAATCGGAATAATGACAACGGCCATTCGCGTAATTCGCCCAGTTCGCGGCTAAAAACATTGCCAACAAGCTACAACTTTTGTGGCTAAATCAAATCATGCAGGAGCGGCTCCAAAAGATTCTTGCCCATGCCGGTGTGACGTCTCGCCGAAAGGCCGAAGAGATGATTCAACAAGGCCGTGTTAGCGTGAACGGCCACGTCATCACCGAACTGGGCTCCAAGGCCGACCCGAACGAAGACACCATCAAAGTTGACGGCAGAAAACTTCGCGCGGCGCCGCGCCATGTCTACCTCCTCTTGAACAAGCCGAAAAACGTGATGTCTACATCCAGCGATCCGGCGCACCGCCCGACTGTCATAGACTATGTGAAGAACGAGATCAAGGAACGCGTCTATCCGGTCGGCCGCCTGGATTTCGGTTCCGAAGGCTTGATCATCCTGACCAATGACGGCGAGTTCACGAAATTCATGACACAGGCTGGAGTCATTCGAAAGGTCTATATGGTCAAGGTGTCCGGCCAACCGGCCGAAAGTGATATCGTGCGGCTTCGACGTGGGACTTATGTCGAGAACGAGCGGCTCGCTTCGTGCGAGATCAAACCGCTGAAAGGGGGGGAGAATCCGTGGTACGAAGTCACGCTGCATCAGGGACGGAATCAGCAGATCCGGAGAATGTTTCAATTCATCGGCCATCCAGTAGAAAAGCTACGCCGCGTCCGCATCGGATTTCTCGAAGACGAAAAGCTTAGGCCTGGCCAGTGGCGATTTCTCACCGATCAAGAAGTGAGCCAATTCAAGCGGGAGTTCAAGAAATGAGCTTTCTGGAGATGGTGCCGAAACACATCCAGCAGATAGCACCCTACAAGTCCGAGAATCCTGCCGAGGAAGTCGAGCGAGAGCTTGGTATCAAAGTCGTTCAGCTTGGTATGAACGAGAATCCTTTCGGCCCATCTCCAAAAGCGGTCGAAGCCGTGCGTGGATATCTACAGAACATCGCACTCTACCCGGATGACAGTGGCTACTACTTGCGCGAGAAGCTGGCCGCGGATTTCAACATTTCCATGGATCAAATTATTGTCAGTTCGGGTTCGAGTGACATTCTCGCGATGGCCTATCACGCGCTGTTCGGGCCGGAGGTGGAAGTGCTCACCGCGGAGGCATCGTTCGTCGTTTACTACCAGCTTGCTGAGATAACGGGTATGCGCCTGATCCCGGCACCCATGAAAGATTATGGCTTCGACCTTGAGGCAATGGCTGGGCGGATCACCCCGAAGACCCGTCTCATTGTGATTGCGAATCCCAATAATCCGACGGGAACGATGGTGCGCCGCAGGGAACTCGACGCGTTCATGAATCGAGTTCCCGGGCACGCGCTGGTGATCCTGGATGAAGCCTACTTCGAATATGTGAATGACCCAGAATATCCGAGCTCTTTGGATTACGTGCGAGCGGGCAAGTCGGTCCTGATCCTGCGAACTTTCTCCAAGGCATACGGTTTGGCCGGTCTTCGCATTGGCTACGGCATCAGCACCCCCGACGTGATTCAAACCTTGTACAAAGTGCGCATGGCTTTTAATACGAGCAGCGTCGCACAGGTCGCCGCGCTCGCGGCATGGGGGGATCGCGAGCACGTCGGGAAAAGCGTGAAGATGAATAGCGAGGGGCTTGAGTTCTTATATCGCGAGCTGTCCAAACGCGGGGTGAAGTACGTGCCATCCTTCGCGAACTTCCTTCTCCTGGATCTCGGGAGACCTGCTCGTGACGTGTGTTCAGCGCTGTTGAAGCACGGCGTGATGGTCCGGCCGGCGTGGGGCTTACCCACAGCAATTCGGGTGTCCGTTGGAACCCGGGAGCAAAACGAAATGTTTTTAAACGGTTTGGATAAAGTTTTGTGAACAGAACTCGGGCTAAAGAAGGTGTGAACGAATGTTCAGTGACCATTGGTCAAGCACCATCGTCCATTGAGCAATGTTCCATCGGCCATCTGAAAACTGACCTAAGACCACTGACCATTTTTCATATGGAAGACACCGCCTTGCCAATTCGTTCACACCTTCTAAGCCAGGGTCGCGTTTCTTCGATCACGCTGTTATGAGCATCAAAGAAATCCTCGAAACCTATCGCACCATTGCGGTCGTCGGTCTCTCCTCCCGCGCATGGCGCCCCAGTTTTTCCGTATCGCGATATATGCAGAGTGCTGGGTATCGGATCATTCCTGTCAATCCGCGCGAAACCGAGGTTCTCGGCGAGAGGGCTTACCCCTCCCTTGCAGACATTCCCGAGGCTTTCGAAATCGTCGACATCTTCCGCCAGTCCGAATACGTGCCGGACATTGTAGAAGCCGCCATCCGGCGCAATGCCCGCGTCATCTGGATGCAGCTCGGCGTAATTCACGACGCCGCTGCTGCCCGCGCCCGCTCAGCAGGCCTCGAAGTGGTCATGGACCGCTGTATTCTTCAAGACCATATGCAGTATTTTTAGCTTTAGCCGTCATCAAAACGCTGGTCGAATCGATGTTGGCCGGCAGGACGGAATCGGTGGGTGACCTTAAGAGTAGAAGCGCCGATACACGCGGCAAATCTTTCCGGCCGCCACGTTTCGGACTTTTTCTAAGGCTTGAAGACGCGGTTCGTAAATGGCTTTCACGCTCATGTCCTCCTTATATTTCAAAACTCGACCGGCATTTACTGATCCTTCGTGTTTCTGATGTTAGCTTTCCTGGTCCTTTTCTTCCTGGCAGCCTCTTGGAGGCAGCGCTTCACTTCAGCTTCTTCGCCAATTTCCTGGCCGTGATAGTACTTGCGGCCTTTGAGGGAGTCCGGGAGGCAGTCCATGCCGGCGACTTTGTCTTCGAGGTTGTGGGCGTATTGGTAGCCTTTCCCATAACCGAGGTTCTTCATCAGGCGGGTTGGGGCGTTGCGAATGTGGAGAGGAACGGGATCGTTGCGCGTGTTCTCGACATCGGAAACAACGGCATCGTAGGCGGTGTAAACCGAATTCGATTTTGGGGTGGCGGCGAGATAGATGACGCACTGGGCGAGCGCCAGTTTGCCTTCCGGCAGCCCGATGAAGTTGAAAGCGTCTTTAGCATCCAGAGCAACACGGAGAGCGCGAGGGTCCGCAAGCCCGATATCTTCAGAAGCGAAACGAACCAGACGCCGCGCCACATACAGCGGGTCTTCACCGGCTTCGAGCATGCGGGCAAGCCAGTAGAGAGCGGCATCCGCGTCGGAATTACGAAGAGACTTATGAAGCGCCGAGATGATGTTGTAATGCTCCTCACCTGTCTTGTCGTACAGAAGCGTTCGTTGCGCTGCCTGTTCGATGGTATCTTTGGTGATCGGTTTTCCTGGCGTTGTGCCTTCTACTGCGAGCTCGAGGATGTTCAGCGCCGTTCGCGCATCACCATTCGCGAGGGTTGCGATCGCTTTCATCGATTCTTCATCGACATTGAATTTCTGTCGGGCGACCGCCCGGCGGAGAAGCGCCAGGATGTCTTCGTCGGAAAGCGCATTCAATACAAAGACGCGTGTACGAGAGAGCAAGGCCGAGATGACCTCAAATGAAGGATTCTCGGTCGTGGCGCCAATCAGCGTAATGTTTCCGCGCTCCACGTGAGGTAAAAACGCATCCTGCTGTGCCTTATTGAAGCGGTGGATCTCATCGACAAAAACAATCGTACGGCGCCCCAAGTGCCGGGCTTTCTCCGCCGCGGCCATGATGTCTTTAATCTCCTTGATACCTGCCAGGACCGCACTGAATGGCATAAAGGACGATCTAGTCATCTTTGCGATGACTTGAGCCAGCGTTGTTTTTCCAACACCGGGAGGCCCCCACAAGATCATTGATGGAACCTGGTCCCGCTCAATGGCCGTCCGCAGCGGCTTGCCCGGATCGAGAAGGTGTCTCTGGCCAACGATCTCGTCCAGCGACTGCGGCCGCATGCGGTCCGCAAGCGGGGCATCCAGCGGCGGGCCACTCGGTTTCTCGTCTTCTTCGAAAAGCGATCCGCTCATCTTAGCTTCTCTGCCTGAAGGCTTCGTACAGGACGACAGCCGTCGCAATTGCGGAGTTCAACGACTCCACCGTCGTCTTGTGCGGAATGCGGAGCACCGTATCACAATACGCGAGTTCTTCGGAACTCAACCCGCTGCCCTCGTTCCCAACGAGCACGGCTGTGGGTTGACGCCAATCCCATTTCTCAATCGTCGTGGTTGCGGCGGGAGAAGTGCCGACGATTGCGATGTTCCGAGATCGCAAGGCATGCGCGATTTCATCAATGTTGATTCTAGCAGCGTGTGGCAGCCGAAATATGCTACCCGCACTTGCGCGCGCCACTTTGCTGTTGTAGAAGCTGACTGTCCCGGGCAGCGCAATGCATCCTGTTGCCCCGAACGACTCGCCGATCCGCAGAGTCGTGCCGAGATTGCCTGGATCCTGGAGCCGCACCAGAACCACTAGTAGTGCAGGCGACGCAGTCAATACATGCCCGAGAGTGAACTGACGCGGCCGGACTGTCGCAATGACACCCTGCGAGTGTTCCGTATCCTGAATCGTTTTGAAGATATCCGCAGGAACGTCGTGGATAGCATCGGGCGACACCGCCGGAAGCGCTAGTCCCGTGCGGACAAAGATATCGATAATCTCCAGACCACTCCGATGTGCCTCCTCCAGAAGGATCGGTCCCTCTATCGGTAAGAGGCCGTCACTGGTAAGCGCCCCGTTGCGAATCGCTTTCCGCAACTCCATCAGCTTCCGACTATGCTTGCCGATTTGCATCGTCAGCGTGAGCCGGAACCTCCCCTGATTGGTGGACGCCGCTGGGCCGGCGGACGGGACCGCATGTTGAGTCGCATTGTACTACAAAACCGATCCGGCTGGAGTTGCACTGCAGGAGCCGAGGTTCCTTGACGTCCAGGGTGAAGGGATCTCTAAATGGATCATCTCTCGTAGTACAATCCGGCCGTGAAGGTCTTTCACGAGGATACTCTGCAGGACGCTGCTTATGATGAGATCGTGTCTTTGCTCGGCTCTGGATGTATCATCGCCTATCCGACGGACACCGCATACGGTCTGG